>Ga0080013_1000031_pt1 | contig 181683 bp, 209 predicted proteins | sample ETNvirenome_6_85_FD_69236 | JGI IMG/M metagenome (GOLD analysis project Ga0080013, IMG submission 69236) | Marine viral communities from the Pacific Ocean - ETNP_6_85 (SPADES assembly) (version 2) | ecosystem: Environmental > Aquatic > Marine > Oceanic | place: Pacific Ocean | collected...
TACCAGGCTGGGCAACCCCGGTATCCTGGTGCCAGCAGGGGCTGCAGATGCAGACCCGTCGGCGGAGCTCTACGAGCCAGCTTTCGGCACGTTCAACCTGCGTCACCAAGGAGTGCTGGAGATCAACACGGGCACCGTGACGGACGTGACGGAGCCCTTCAACCGGCTGGTCGGCTGCAGAGTGCGAATCACGGAGTCCGGCCACGCCTTCGAGGACGAAGAGTACGCAATCGTCGCGGTGAAGTCGATCGACGCAGCCAAGGTGCTCTTGGCTCTCTACGGACCGGAGCTGATCACTGGCGTGGAAGAGGGGACCGTCGAGTTCCAGATCCGGGGCCAGCGGTGGCACCAGGCGCACCTGGGCATCGGCGACTACATGCTGATCGGCACCTGGGATCCTGCGCTGAGTATTGCGGAGACTCCGCTTCTCACACGAGATCCGGACCTTCTGAGCGCTCGCGTAGACACGATGCCGGACAGCACCCAGAATCTGCCTGCCCTCGGGATGCTCAGCGTCTCTTCATGGGGTGGCGTGTCGGATGGCGTGTCGATTGGCCAGCCGGACGATGACGTGACGTCGATGACAGGGGTCTCCGTTGAGCACGCAGCCTACGACTCGGCCGCTGGCTGGGCCGCTGGCTCGACAGCAGAAGCCCCGCTCTACGAGCACGGCTGGAGCGATGATGCTGGAGAGCCTCGCCCGCCCTTCCCCAACACCGCTGCGGACGTGGGAACGCTCCGCTCCTACGACTACCACTTCGACCAGATATCAGGCAGCTCTACGTGCGACTGGAGCTCCCGATGGGGAGGCTGCCTGCTCATCACGGGAGACTCCGGCGCAGAGTGGCGGCTCTGGCAGCGTGGGCGGTCGTTCCTTCTGAAGGACCACCTCGCGGTGAAGGTGAAGATTCGGGCTGCCTTCGTCGGCACTGCCGGAGTCCCCGACGCCCTCATCGAGCTCGTAGACGCCGAAGGCACGCAGCTGGCTTCTGAGACCGTCGGCTTCGTCGCCAACGAGGTCCCTGCGGACATCGAGACCACGGTGAAGCTCTCTGCGAGCTTCCAGGGGAAGGCTGCGGACTACCTCTCCGAGAACAAGGAGGCGACCTCCATCCACGTGGTGCTGCGCTTCATCCTTCCTGCGGATAGCCACGAGCTTCACATCCTCGAGTTTCGAGCCGAGCCTGCCATCTTGCCCGCGGTCCACGACGGGCCCCTGATCGTCAACGGACCGGTCCTCGCGCACGGGCTCCGGTTCACAGATCCCGTCCGGGGCTTCCAGACCCTCAGTCCTGCCGAGTGCTCGTTGCTGGGAGGACGGGACTACGCCCGGAATGAGAGCTGGCCCACTTGGGGCCACACAGCCTTCGATGGAGACGGCACCACTGGCACCCAGGAGCTGCGTTGCGGCCCCGGCCTGGTGCGCGGCACGTCTACCAAGGCGTGGAACGCCTGGTACGCCCAGGTCATCATCGAGGCCGGCGACTGGGTGGACCTGGGGGGTGCTTACGATACCTGGATGGGCGACCTGAAGGACGCTGTCGACTCCGACTCGCACTGGGTCGGGTCGCCTGCTTCGCCTTCCTCGCTGGCGGCGGAGGTTTGGGTTCTGGCTGATGCAGCCATTGCAGAGAGCAGCTCCCCCGCCAAGGGGGAGCTCGTCGACAAGACGGTGGCCAAGGCGTGGGACCTCTACGAAGAGGTCTCGGACATGTACGCCAGCTTCAACCTGTCGATGTACGACACCTACCGCGACGAGGTGCGTGCCGGCATCGAGGACGGAGACGGCACCATCGCGGCCCCGGCCGACTACATCACCTTGACGAAGTATGCTCCCACGAAGAACTGGATTCGGCCCTATGTGGACCAGCAGAAGATCTTCTCGAAGGGGGTCAACTCCGCCGCCGTCACCCCCTACAACGGGGCCCACGACCCGCTGTGGTACGCGATGCAGGCGGACCGCATCCACAACGACGAGAATGACACCAACGATGACCTGCAGCAGGATGCGTTCGTCCCCTGCGGGATGACGGGCTTCATCATGGCCCTGGACCCTCCGCATGCTTCCGTGCTCACCCAGTTGAACATCGGGCTCAGCTTCCGCGCGCACAGTGAGTCCAACTGGGGCCTCTGGTGGGACGTCCCCGATGCGTACAAGGACATGGTCGAGGGCACCGGGGCCATGAAGAGCTACCAGGAGGTCGCCAACGAGGCGGACTGGAACGACAAGGCCGGGGTTCTCGTGGAGGTCTGGCGGTTCAACACGGTGGACTTCGACGTGGCTCAGGACGATTGGGCGGGATGGTCGGAGCACGAGCCGGAGTTCGGCTTCGGCGAGCTCATCGCGACGCACACTGTCAACCTGAGCTCGGTCGACAAGCCTGAGGACGAGACCAACACCATGGAGGACGCCTGGAAGGACACCGCCTTGTGGGGAGGTCCGCGAGCCGACATCCACGCAGGCAAGGAGCACTTCTACAGGAACCGCCTCGACTTCACGGACGACTTCGACGCCCCCATTGCCCACGACGATGCTCGCCTTCGTGTCGACCGGCGGCACTACTCCTACATGCTCGTGGTGCGCTTCTATGGGGGCATGCGGGAGACCAGGTCGGGGTACGCGCACCCCCTTGTCCGGGGAGAGACCCGAGGTACTACGACCTCTGGCGACTCTCGGTGGGAGATCCCGCAGTTCCTCGTCCGGTACCGCGGGTTGCTCGTTAACGACGAGCCCGTTCCGATCCCGGTCCCCATCTTCGGCACCTACGACGTCGCGACCTACCTGACGGACCACAACACGCATCCCAACGATCCCTACGACAACGACACCTTCTCCTCCCAGGTGAAGTTCCGCGGGGCGCGCCTCGAGTGGCTCACTGATCGTGGAGGAGACGGTGGATGGGGGTCCTGAAGCGAGTCGACAAGCGCATCCGGAGCGGACTCTCCGCCAATGCTGTGCGCCTACTGACAGGGGAGCCTGCACCTAGGGCCCCTGTCTACCGTCCCGCAGTGGTCCAGAGCGAGCCTGAGCACTTCGAGAAGGCATCGAAGGCCCAGGTGAACCAGAGACTGCGTGCGCGGACCAAGAAGCGCACGGCCAAGAAGCGGAGCTAAGAGAAACGCCCAGGAGGGGCGAGTCTCAGAAAGCGAGGCGGAGGAGATACCCAAGAAGGGCCGCTTCGTCCTCCACATTCACGTCGAGGAAGACGTTGAGTTCTTTCTCGGCCCATGAGAGGAGCTCCCGACGAGTCATCGCCCGGAGCTCCTCCATGTGCACCTCAACGAAGCGTGCCGCTACCCCCTTGGGTGCTACCCCTCCTCGATGAGCTCCAGGGTCGAGCCGAGCTCGTCCGCCTCCTCTTCGACGCCCTCGTTGTAGAGGACGACGAGGGCCGCGTCGATGCCATCGAGCTTGTCGCTCAAGGCGGACAGCCTGCTGCCGAGCTCCTCGAGCTCCTTCGAAGTGGCCAGGTTCTTGACCTTCTTGCTCAGGTCATCGACCAGGCCGCCGATGGTGTCCACCTTGTCCGGCAGCTCGCCGAGGTCCACGGTGCCGGTAGCGGGAACGGCCGTCTCCTCAGTGGCCTTCTTGGAGGCCGAGCCGCGACGGGTGCGACGCTTGGCCGCGGGCTTCTTCGCGGGCTCCTCCTCCTCGGTCTCGGCGGCCTTCTTGGTGGTCCGGCGGCGGCGCTTGGGAGCCGGGGCCTCACCCTCGCTCGGCTCCTCCTCGGCAGCCTTCTTCCGGCGTCGGCCGGCGGGCTTCTTGGCGGCGGGCTTCTTGGCGGCAGGCTTCTCGTCCAGGCCGTTGATGAGAGCCACCACGTCGTCGTCGTCCATCTCAGCGATGTCCGGGAACTCGTCTTCGAGGAGCTTGTTCAACTCCTTGGCGTCCAGCTGGAAGATCTTTGCGGACTTCTCCACGATGCCGGCAGCGAGGGCCAGCTTGCGCAGATTCGGGCGGTTTGCCATGTACTTTTCACTCGTGAGTAGGGGTTTGTGGTCTCTATGGAAGGCAGAAGGACCCAGATCTTGTAGGATTCTGAGTCTTCCACGCTCAGCGCCAGGCTCCGCGGGCTCGTAGAGCTCGCAGGAGTCGTCTTGTACGATCATTCGTGCGGTGACTTTCTTACACCGGAGGAGGTCCGCACACCCGATGCAGGTAACCGTGCTTTCAGAAGATGTCACGACGGAAGCCTTCCCAGCATCGTACGACTACCAGGTCCGGGCACCCGTAGGTGGTGCAGCACCCATTGCAGCCAGGAAGCTGCGAAAGAATGCGCCTCTTGTTCTTCTCGATGTGCCGCTCGATCTTCTTCCGCTTCCCCTCAAGGGGGCAAGAAGGAGCATCTTTGGGGGAGTTCCCACGAAGGATTGCGTCGATGAGCTCTACTTCTGGGCAATCCCTGCCAATGTTCCCCAGTCCCGCAGTGCGAGCCATCTGAATGAGCTCGCTCCGGTTCAGCTCTTGGAGTAGTTCACGCTCCGTCATGCCAGTACTCCTCTGGAATGCCGAAACTTTCGGCCTTTGTTTCCTCCAGGATCAGGACAACCTTGGGCTCATGCACAGCCACCAACTTGGTGACCTCCCCCTGCCAGTTCAAGGAATCATCGATCCCGAGTGCCTCCGCAAGGCAGTCTTCGAGCAGCTTACGCCGGTTGAGGCTATCAAGTCGCTTATAGGGACTTTTCGCCTTCCTTTCGCCCTTCTTGTGCGGCGTCTTGGTGCCCGGCTTGGAGTCTGAGGACCACCTCTCCAGCCAGGTCTTGTTCAGGAGCTGCTCTGGAGCGAAGAACAGCAGGATCTCCAGCCGGTACACCATGCCGAGCTTGTGCCCGGAGGTGAACCGCTGGATCTCCAGGAACAGGTCGTCGTCTGCCGATACCCAGTTCCTGAAGTCCCGCAGGAAGTTCTCGGCGTCCTTCGAGTACCCGACTATGGCCTTCCGCTTCTTCCCGAAGAATCGGTACTGCACCACTCGAATATGGTTGTCCGAGGGAGGCAGTGTCGGGTACTCGATGATGAGCTGGCGGCTCACGCCCCCTTCTTACGGCGGCCCCGGCGGGACTGCTTGAAGCCCTTCGGGGGAGGCTTCGTAATGGACGTTCCCCGTCGGCCCTGCTCAAACTCGATCTTCTTGGTCTCGATGATTCGAGAGATGAACGAGATGTCTCGGCGGGCAGCAGCTTCGTTGCTGGCGGCCAGGGCGTAGTACACGTCCAGCTCCAGCACGTCCGCCATGATTGCCACGTAGCGGGAGTCCAGGAGTGTGTCGTCGTCCCTCTCCTGGACTGTTCCGGACTTGGCCTTGCGTACCTTGGCCTTCACCAACTTGAGCTTCTCCTGAGCGATGCCCAGACCTACCTTCGCCACGATGGCCCTGCTGGAGACGTAGTTCGCCCACAGGACCATCATCGAGTAGTAGTCCCCGATCTCCGACGGGGTGAGCGAGGGGAGGTTGGGCGGCAGCGTGCCGTCGAAGTAGGTGCCGTCGCCCCGACGGGGCTTCTCTCCGATGACCTTGATCCCGTCCCTCTCCAGCCGCTCCAAGGCATCCTCCTCCGCTGCGTCGTACATCGCGAGGCCCTCCTCGAGGTCCACGGAGTAGTCGGCGATCTTTCGGCTCATTTCTTCGTGCTCCTTGTTCTCGCAAAGGGTGCTCTCTTCTTGGCCAGGGACGCCTTGCAGGCGTACTCGTAGCTGCAGTCTCCGCACTCGGATGGCTTGGCGTCGGCGAGGGGCTCAGGGAACTTGACGCCAGCGTTCCGGTCCTCGAGGGCCCTCTCGACCGTGCTCCCCTTCCGCTTCCACCAACCAGCGAAGGTGCCAGGGTCGTAGACCTCGACGAACTCCTTGAGGGGGTGCGGCCAGATCTTCGAGACGTACAGGTACACCGTGAAGGGAGCATCCAGTGCCGTGGCGTAGAGTCCTCCAGCCTGGAGCCTGTGCTCCTTCACGGGCGACCGCAGGCCGTCATAGGTCGAAGGGCCCGCAGTCTTGATCTCCAAGACCACCTTCACCGTGAGCTTCTTCCCGCTTTTCAGGACGATGTCGATGAAGATGATGCCGTCGGTGTTGCCGCGGATGAAGCCGGCCATGTCGATGGGGGCCTCGTCCACGAAGTCCCCGTCTGGGTAGCAGCGATGCAGAGCTCCCTGCACGACATCGTGGATGGCGTGGCCCATCGCGAAGGTGATGGCCAGCTCGGGCTTGATGTACTCCTTCGGGGCAATCTCGCCGGTCACGTCGTAGTACAGCCGCAGCACGCACTTGTAGGCACTCGAGGGGTGGATGACTCCAATCTCCCGGGGCTTGGGCGGGGCGAGCAGCCCTTCGCCCCGGCACGTCTTGCATTCCTCCGGCTTCCGCTTCCTGAGGATGTCGTTGTAGTCGTCGAGGGTCAGCCCCGTCCGGGCCCCGTCCATCTTCATCTGCTGAATCAGGTCCGCTTTGACCCGGATGAGGCTGATGACTTCCTTCAGCTCTGCGTCACTCAGCTGCTCCAAATGGTCAATCGAGGTGATCTGCACGGTGGTCCTTGTAGAAGTTGAAGAGCTCCATGAAGTCCGCGTCCCTGAGGACTCGGTACTGCTGGTGCAAGTTGTCTTCGAAGCTGATGGTCAAGACTGGGATCTCATCCCTTTTGGCAGCTGAGGCGACCTTCTTCAGATCGTCCAGCTTCAGCGAGAAGGAGCGAGCTCCTGTGGTCTTGTTCTCGTCCCGGAGGACGCCAGGGACCTTCACGTCGCCCTTGTCGTCCATGGCCCCGGAGTTCACCGTGACCTGGCCGCCTTCCTGCTTGGCGTTGTACTTCTCCTGGCGAGTAGACCGCCCACGCGCCGTCCTCCGCCTGCTCCGGGGCTTGGACCGGGCTGAGCTCCGAGAGACCAGCCTTCCGCACCCCGGGCACGCGAGCCTGTGCCCCACCGGGGCCTCAGGCATCTCACCTTCGAACCCGCAGGCAGAGCACGAGCCGTTCACAGCACGTACGAGCAGCCGTGCTCGCGCAAGATTTCAAGCTCCAGGTCGGCCAGGAGCCCCTCCTTCTGGACGAACTTCGCAGCAGCTGCCAGACCGTTGCCGATCTTGATGCCCTGGTAGGTGTAGTGGCTGCCGCTCTTGTCGACGATGCCGCACTGAGCAGCCAGGGTGACTGCCAGAGCTTCACGGTCGATGTCGACCCGGTCCATGATGTAGTCGTAGTCGCCCGTGTGGCCCTCGTAGCCACCAGCCTTCTGCTTGGTGATCTCCCACTTGATGGTCTTGCCGACCTTCCGCTTGCGACCCTTCACCGTCTTGGAGATGTTCCCAGTCCGGGTGAGCTCGATGGTGACGTAGCGGCCGTGCTTCAGAGACCAGCCCCCGGTCTCCTTGGTCTGCTTCATGTTGCCGCGAGCCTTCAGGTTGTCCCGGACCTGGTTGATGCCGATGACGCAGGTGAGGTTGGGCTCACCCTTCTTGTCAGGGGCCAGGGCAGCCGTCAGCTTCCGCATCAGCCGGGTGTTGAGGCCGGAAGGCCCTGCCACTCGAGCAGCGTCCTCGAAGCTCTTGTCCTGGTCTTCCTCTGGGAGGACGGACCCGAAGGAGTCGATGACGATCGCGTTGAAGTCCCGGCTCTCCGTCAGGTCGATGATGATGTCGAAGCTCTCCTCCGCAGTGCAGGGCGGGACGATGATGAAGGTGCCGATGGTCGTCTTCCGCTCAGCCCGCTGTTCCGCGGTGAGCGGGAGCAGCTTGAAGCCCTTCCTGCGTGCGTTGTCGGCATCGAGCTCCTTGTCGCTCATGGCGACTCGGACACCGCAGCTGTTGGCCTGGCCCTTGTCGTAGGGGAACTCCAGTCCGATGATGGCGATGGCACAGTCTTCGCCGTAGATCTTCTGCTGCTCCCGGAGGACCTGGTTGATGAGCCAGTTCTTGCCCACAGAGGGCTGACCGATGACCATCGACAGGCCGCCCGCAGGGAGCCCCCCATTGAGGGCGATGTCCAGATCCGGGATGCTCGTGGGGAGCCTCTTGATGGCCCACGGCATCGTGTATTCGTCGCCCTTGAAGATGTGGCCCGGGTACCGCTTCTTCATGTCGCCTACGAGAGCACCCAGGCGTTCTTGCTTGGTGAGCTTGCTATCGCCGCGGGTCTTCTTCCTTGACGTCGCCATCTGGCTTCTTCTCCCAGGGCTCTACGCCGCACCGCGAGCAGTGCGGGACGAGGCCCTTGTAGTTGACGTTTCCGTTGCCGCACTGGGGACAGGGGCGTCCCTCCTTGCTGGCAACCTTGCTGACTTCGGTTTCCGTCACGACACCGTACTTGTCCATCTTGACCTCCAGGTCTGAGGAGTGTGAGTACAGCCTAACCCAGGACGATCTCGTTGAGGCGGTCCCGGAACGAGCGATGTGGCTTGATGGTGAGGAGCACCCGCCTTCCAGTAGCTCCATGCTCCAGAGCGTTGCCGCCGATCTTCCTGGTGGTGGTGCTGACGGTGAAGAGCCCTCGGAGCTTGATGGCCCCCTGCTGGATGAGCTCGGTCTGCATCTCCTGCAGAGCGACGTCGAGTACCTGTCCAACGATGCTCTCCGGCAGGCCTGTCCGCCTGGCGACCTTCTTTCGCAGGACCGCCGTCGTGAGGTTGACGGTCCTACTCACCTTCGAGCACCTTCCGCTCAGCCGCGAGGTCCCGGTCCAGGGCCTCCTCGTCGGAGTACTTCTTCGGGTAGCGCACGCGCAGCTTGGCGATGTTCCGCCGGAGGGTCTCCTCGAGACTGTGCACGGCCCGCAGCTCGTGCAGGTCACTGATGGACCGGTAGATAATGGCGAGCAGGGCCCCGACCTCGGAGAGGTCCAGCGGCTTGCCGTAGAAGGCGTGCTTCTTCGCGGCATCATTCCAGTCTCCGATAGCGGAGAACAGCTCTCGCTCGACATCTGCTGCCGTGACGTGTGTCGCCTGCGAGAGAGGCGCGGCCATCATCTCCCCCTGCTTGGACAGCCCGAACGGGTTCAAGCTCAAAGCGTCGACGGCGATGGCCCAGTACCACATCATGTCGCCCAACTCCTCGAGGACGTTGATGTCATCGTCCAGGTAGCGGGCCTGCAGGTACTCGCCGATCTCGCTGGCCATGCCCACCGAGCTGTGCAGCAGCCGGACTGCCTGGGTACCGTGGATGCAGTGCATCCCTTCGTAGGAGTCGTCGTACTCTGCGGCACTGAGGGCGGGCATGCTCTCAGTCCGACAAGCGTCCTTCACATAGGTCTCGAGGTGGCTCATGGGATCTCCGGAGAAGTAGAAGGTGATGGTGAATCGCTGGTCCGGCGGCATGACGACCAGCGGCGGAAGGCGGATCATTCCTCTCCTCCTACGGGCCGGGTGAAGATGGTCTCGATGTCCTTGTAGGGCTCGGGAGTCACCTCTCCGATCTCCAAGGTGTCTTCCAGAGGAGAGCTGCTGTCTCCTTCGTGCATGCAGGTGTTGTGGCCGTCGTTCCAGAGACAGCCGGTGTGGTCGTTGTCGCAGCCCCACGCCGGCGTGCCATCTGGATCGGTATCAGGGGACCGAGCGCACGGAAGGCCCCAGACGGCCCCACACTCGCCCATGCACCTGGCCTCTCCAGCGCCGTACTCGATGGTGCCGCTCTGGCAGCTGGGACACTCGAGCCCCGCTTCTGGAAGCGTTTCCGCCGTCTCGTCAGGCATCAGTCCTTCTCCAAAGTGATGTCTACGTCTATGTGGATGTGGACCCTGTGGGCTGGAAAGGCCGGAGCGACCATGACGCACCAGGAGCCGTCCGGACCCTTGGTGACCTTCCCGATCTTCGTCCTGTGGATCTCTGGAAGAGTTCCCTGTACCAGGTCGACCTGCATCTGGAGGTAGGACCGGACGTTCTCCGCCGTCTCGGGCTCACCGATGTAGTGATTGAGGCTCCTTCGCAGGTGATCTACTAGTAGGGCCTCGGACAGTTCTTTGCTCATACCTGCCTCTTGAAGGGGATCTGGGCCCTCGTCGATGAGCTTGCGGTTCTCTCGGTCGTTGTCGTTCATCCGACTGGCCTCCGGACGCAGAACCACACCGGTACCCAGACGCCTCCGTCCTGGTCCTTGCAGCCGACGTCCTGCTCTGCGGCGAACGCCAGGCGGGGCGAGTCGATGATCTCGACGACCTCGGCGTCGAAGAGACCGCACGCCTCCGTGCCGGGGAGTCCGTCGACCATGCGGGCCTCTCGCGCCACCAGGTCCTCTGCGACCTCCTTCAGGCCGGCTTCCACACCGAGCACGTCTCCGTTCTTCAGGTCCTTCGACCACTGGAGGAGCTGCTCGACCATGGGCGTGCCCATGATGCGCTCGACGGTCACGTTGTCCTTCTGGACCTCGTAGAAGTCGGCGTCATCGATGGTCTCCTTCGGGTCGGCGACGAGTGCCAGCTCCCGAGCTTCCGCGCGGCTTCCCGCCTCGATCTCGTGAATCTCCTCCACCCTGGTCAGGGCAGGTACGATCACTCTCCACTTCATCGCCTCGTCCATGTTTGCTCCTCTGGATCGTTGGTGTTTGGGGCCCGGTCTCCGCACTACCCTTTTGCATCTCCCCAGTTGTCCCCCTCTTCAATGTCGATCTCGACGGGCACACGCATGGGGAACGGGTTCTCCATGAGCTCCGTGATGCGACGCTTCGCTGGGATGGCGTAGTCGTCATCGTCAGGCACCTCGAAGATGAGCTCGTCGTGTACCTGCAGCAGCATCCGCACGCCCAGCTCTCGCAGCTCTTCGTCCGCCTCGCACCGCAGCATCGCCTCGTTGGTGATGTCTGCTGCCGAGCCCTGAATGCGTGCGTTGGGGGCTTGCCGCTCCGCCTGCTTCATCAGCCCACGCTCGGAGGACACGATGTCAGGCAGCCGTCGAGGATGGCCAATGAGGGTGTAGACCGCGAGTTCTTGTCGGCATTGATGCTTCGTGTCCTCGATGAACTCCCCGACGGCAGGGTAGATGTCGTTCAAGTAGTTCTTGATGAGCTTGTCGGCTTCCGGACACCAGTCGCTCGACTTGCCGTTCTTGAACGTCCGCTTCACGATGGGCAGGCCAAGCTGCATCCCCAGCTTCAGCGCACCAATACCGTAGATGATGCCGAAGCCGGTGCTCTTGAGCTCCCCACGCTTTGCGGCCAGCAAGGCCTGCTCAGGAGTCGGATTGGCCGCGGCCTTGGCTGCCTTCACCTCGTCGTAGGTGAGCCCGGCAGGGATGCCCGGAACGCCTCGCTCGGACGCCAGCACGACCGTCTGGCAATGAAGGTCCAGCCCCTTGTTGATGGCATCGATCATGCCCTGGTCACAGCTGAAATGGGCCATGATGCGCATCTCGAGCTGGCAGTTGTGAGACAGAAATCCTTCGCAGATGAAGGTCTTGGTGCTGGTCTGAATCGCCACCACCTCCCCGTCTTCGAGCCGCTCGATCTTGGTGACGCGAACTACGGGAGTGTGCGCCGACCATGTCCTCTTGCCATCCCACAAGATGTGGGCCTTTTCCAGCAATCGTGCAGGGCGGAACACTCCAATGGCCCGCAGACCTCCCTTGTTTCCGTAGAAGTCCAGCTGCTGCACATCATCCTTCTTTCGCAGACGACGTCGGACCTCCAGCTCCGGGAACTTTGTCAGGGAGGATTCGATCTGCCGCAAGCACGCATTCGGCCTCTGAGCCATGCTCACTTTTCCGCTTCTTGTGGCGCGGCCTTCCCCGTCGAGGATCCCCGAGAGGTAGCCTGCATCCCATCCCTGGGCGGTGTCCCATGGCTCTGCGAAGAACCCGATGCGGTCCCCCAGTTCGAGCTCGTCGGTGCGGACCCAGGAACGCCGCCGACGCTTCCATGTCTCTCCAGAGCCCCCAACTACCCACTGATGGTCGCCGGAGCAGATCAGCTCGGCTCCGTTGTCCATGGTGACCTTGAACCGCGGCTTGGTGACCCGCTTGCACCCCTCGACGACAGAGCTCTTCAGCTTTGCCCGCGAGAGCTTCTCATCGAAGCCGATGAGGCGATCCCCTTCCTGGACCTCACCGGCGGGGACCCATCGAAGGTCTTCCGTCAGCAGCCTCATCGCGGAGTCAACGCAGTAGTCCGCCACGATGAGGCGCATCGGGAAGTCGTCCGGCAGGTCCGGCCCTTCTACGTCCCGCAGGTGCTCCATGCACAGCATGGGATCGACATCGCCAAAGAGACCAGCCACGAAGAGCTGACGAATCCGCTTGCCCCACACCGGATCCTTGGCCGGGATGTTTTGCCTTGATGTTACGGACCGCCCGTTTCCGGCGGTCCTCTCTCGGTTTCCCGAGAGAGCAGACCATATCACCACGTCTTTTGACGTGCCCCGCGCTTCGGCCCCACTTAGGGCCTACTCGCTTGCGCGATGGTCGTTGGACCTTCACCACGTAGGTGTCTTGTACAGCAGCGCAGAAGGAGCAATCTTTCTGGCCATTGTCAAGATCTGAACAGCAATAGGCTTAGGCACAATCCAGACCTTGTTCCTCTCGGAAGCACGGCTGTTGTTCTTTGCCACTCGCCCAGCAGACGCAGTACCGAAGCGGTCACGGGCCCAGTCCAGGACGAAGTCCGGGTCAGAGCTCAGTTCTGGGCCCAGCGAGATGCTGACCCGCAGGCTTCCGCCATCGTTGCGGCGGACAGTACATCCGTCGTCCAGGAACCACATTCCCAGCCCCAGGTCTGAGAGACCAGACAGTGCCTCAAAGCAGTCGAGCTGCTCATGGGCGTCAGTGAAGTCGGGGTGGACAAGCGAGGTCGCAGTCCAGATGGGCTTGGCATTGGCGTAGGTGCTGTCCTTCTTCCGGTTCCTCACATTGACTGAGCCGCGCAAAGAAGCAGGGAGCAGGTGCTCTTGCTTCCAGCGGACCCAGTCTTCGCAGATAGAGGACCAGATGATCTTGCTGTTCTTGCACTCCGGGTGCCGCCAAAAGTGTCCGTCGCCGAGACGGGCATTGGTGATGGCTTCCGAGAGATCTACACAGGTGCTTGGCTGCTGATTGCCCATTTCTTCACCCTCTAACAGGGTGTATATCCCTTGTGGGATGTTCATCCAAGCTCTTTTCGGCCCATCGCGCTTGCCGTTTCCAGCTACGCTGTGGGGGCTTGGCTTTAGGGGGTTCCAGCAGTTCACGGGGTTTTACAACCTCCAGATCAAAGGTTGGGGCTGGCCGAGTTGTGGTGGACCAGGCCCTGCGCCACGTACGACGCGTCCTCTTCTACCGTCAGGTCCCAGACCTGACGGGTTCCTACGGGCTTGATGGTCGCAATGCGGCCGGGAACAAGTCTCATTCTTCCTCCTTGGCGATTCGAAGAACCTCATCGCCCTCTGTGAGTTCGCTCAAGTGCTTCCAACCCGACGGGGTCAGGAAGCGGTGCTCCATCGTGCAGATGACGCTCTCCCCAGTAGCGAGAGTCACCTCGAACATCTCCTCCTCCCCCTTCGGGAAGCAGGCCAGAATCCTACGCTGACGAAGCTCGTGAGTCAGGATGGCCGTGGTGCTGTCCAGATGCTCAGGGAGATCCCGAATAGGGAATGTCCCTGCACTGGTCTCCAAGAGCGTTCCGCCATCCACGCAGGCCAGCCGCCAGGTGCGGGCTCCAATGGACTTCAGCTGAGTGTGGATGCGGCCCCGACGGTCGGCCCACTTGGGTAGCGCCTCCATGTAGGTGCCGTTCAGCTTGTCGTACTGCCGGAACCGAAGGACCAGCTCCGCCAGCTCGTTGCCCTTGCCTGCAAAGGTCTCGAGGGTGGCTTTGTCCGTGGAGGGCATCTTGATGCCGCTGGCACCCCCAGACGTCAGCTTTCTGGGCGGGTCGCCGAAGGGGTCGACCCACTCTCCGTTCCGGTCCTTGGTGAAGAAGACCTCTCGCAGCTGCTTGGGGCTGCCGACGTTGAACTCAAGGCTTCCAGTGACCTTCACGACCTTCCGCGCGACGTCCTGGAGGTACTTACGCATGTCGACGCTGTATGCGCGGGCACGCTCGGCATCGAAGGCGAAGCCCCGCCGCTCCATGTTCCAGAGGGTCCGGATGAAGGGGATCCGCTTTTCCTCAGAGTGGTCGAAGAGGGTGAGGGGTTCCTCGCCCTCCATGACGCCCTCCGTGACCATCTCCATCTCGTCGTCGTCGAGCTCGTGCCGCAGCCAATCCACCAGAGTGTACGAGGCCCAGGCATCCAGCGAGGCGTAGTCGGACACCCGCTCTCGGAGCTCCTCGAGGGGGTCCCCATCCAGGGAGAGCTTCTCGAGCATCCGGTCCCATAGGAGCCAGTGGGCTTCCTCGATGAGCTTCTTGTCTTCCATGACGGAAGCCCAGGCAGGCCGCTCCTTGTAGTTAGGGAGCTCCGGGCCTCCGAGGAACTGCACGAAGTCAGAGACGTACCCCTGGCGGCCTGCGGTCTTAGAGGCAAGCCCCAGGCTTCGGGCCACCGCGAGGAGAGGGCGAGCCTTGAGGATGCAGCCTGCCTTGATGGCCAGGTCGACCTTCTTCAGCATTTTCATCAGGAGCGGGTCTTCTGACTCCACGATCTTCAAGCGGATGCTCATGCGCAGGGCCCATGCCTGGGCTGCCTCCACCTCGCCCTCGTAGTCGTGGAGCTCGAGAATGTCATGGACCTCGCACATGGTCCGAACCTCGTCGTCCACCTTGCCGATGTCCCCGAACACCTGCTTGAACGGCGTCATCCGTAGTCCCAGGTGATCTGCTGCACAGCCCTTCAGGCCATGGCTCATTCGGTTCTCGTCGTACAGGAAGTCCTGGTCCATCGAGTCCGGGATCGGGCCGCGGATGATGATGCCGTGGTTCGCCGCCATGTGCATGTCGTACTTGGCGTTGGTCATCCGCTTTTCGACCTTGGGATCGGTCAGGAGAGGGACGAACACGGGCAGCAGCCGCAGCGGGGCACAGATGCGTGCGCCCGTGTTTGCTACGGAGAAGAACCGGATGCGGTCGCGCACCAGGTCAAGCCCAGTTGTCTCAGTGTCGAAACCGATGCCGGTCTCGTAGGCGGTCTCGTAGAAGTACTCGGCCCATCCCTCCGCCTCGTCCATGTCGTGGACGTAGGTGGGGAAGGGCGTCCTCACAATGGAAAAGGCCATGGGGTCTCCAGCTAAAGAGAAGGTGGGGACCCGCGTTAGCGGGTCCCCTGGTCAGTTGGCTTATGCCACCTGAGCCCCTCTCTTACCGGCTGCGCTTCCGACGGCCCGGACGGCGACGCCGGGGCTCCTCGCTCACGCTGTCGTCGTCCTCGACCTCTTCCGCCTTCTTGCCGTAGGTCTTGTACTTCGAGGACCGCCCACCACCCGTCTTCTTCGCGCTACCGAAGGGGTTGTGGCAGTTCAGCTTGGACGCGATGAGGCCGTTGTCCATGGGGATGTGGACCCTCTCGAAGTCGAACTGTGCGGTGGCCAGCTTCTCGATGCTGAACTCATCGCTGAACTTCCAGTTGCCGTCGTCGTCCAGGGCAGGGCTATCGCCCTCCCACTCGAGCAGCGTGGCCCCGTTGGCGAGCTCGAAGTCCGTCAGCGGAATGACCTCGTCGAAGATGAGGTCCGTGCTGGTGCCCTCGCCCCGCCTGCGGATCTTGACCACGACGTCGAAGGGCGTCAGGGCCTGCGGGTCGTCGCAGTTGTCGCAGATGGGCTCGACCACCGGGAAGCCCTGGTGCCCGCACTCTTCGCACCGCTGACGCTCCGCGGAGAACTCGGCGATCTCCGCCTCGTCCATCCCGTCATCGTCATCATCGTCGCCCTCGACGTGGGCCAGGGGCTCCTCGCACTCCTCGCACAGGAACACGATGGGCGTCAGGTCACCGCCGCACATGCACATCTTGGAGGAGGCATCCTCGATGCTGGCCAGCTGGTCCCGGAACTTCGGACCCAGCTCCATGTACTTCTTCGACATCATGCGGACTTCGCCCTTCTCGAGGAGGTCGTCGATGTCCGCCTCGATCCGCTTCTTGGCCTTCGGCTTGGTGACCACTTCCCAGTTCATGATGGGGTCGCCACGCTTGATGTTCTCACCGAAGTCCTTCTCGTAGTACTTCTTCTTCCCATCCCGGTCGGTCGCGTGGACGCGCTCGTACAGGGCGAGGTGAAGCATGTTGAACGAGTAGGTCCTCTTCAGCTTGTAGCCCATCCGCTTGTCGCCCTCCTCCATCCGGAGGCAGGGCAGGCAGTCCGCGTCGTCCTCGGAGCCTCCGACGGCCACAGCCGCGTCCAGCGCACAGCGCGTGGAGAAGAAGGAGCCGGGCCCCTTCGAGGCCACACGCACCGCGTGCGTGCCGCACGTGTGGTACGGAGCGGACAGCGGGTTGCCGTTCGAGTCCAGGTCCTCAGGGTTGTCGTAGTCAGCCCGGGTCAGGAGGATGTACGTGCCGGCAGCCTTCGGGATGTTGAAACGATCCCTCCAGTTGCCGCGCCAGCCGCCCTTGCCCTTGTTCTGAGACTTCTTGCTGCGAAGCACACTCCGGCGCAAACCGGTAGCCTTACGTGCCATTTGATCGTCTCCATTGAGTAGGAGTGAGTGGGTTGAGGATGGCTTCACGAACTTCATCGAACGTGAGGTCATCCGGCTGCAGATCGAACCTGAACGGGTACCGCATGATGTAGGTGTCCAGGCCCTTCATTCTATAACTCGCCTTCCTTGTTCCGATGCGTCCAGGAGCATCATCATCCAGGCAGAGGACAGTTTTTGTCCCCAGCCGCTGAAGAAATCGCAACTGGACATTGCTCAGGCTTGTCCCCATCAAGGCGACGGTGAGGGGAAACCCAGCCTGGACCAACCACAGGGCCGCTTTGAAGCCCTCGACGACGCAGACCGTCTGCCTCTGTGAGGAGCCATAGACCTGTGCGTAGACTTGTTCCCAGCGCCACATGTAGTCGTGGTTGCTGAAGGAGTAGCCCTTGAAGCCCAGGTCCCGCAGCTCCTGCTCGTAGACCACGTACTTTCCTGGGCCATCCCCGTGCACTGGCTTCCCGACGATGCCGGCAAGAACGCCGTGCATGTCCCTGACGGGGTACACGATGCGCTCGAGCTTTGGGTCGAACCCGACATCATTGTCCTGAAGGACTGCCTCAGAAAAGCCCTGTTCTAACAAGTCCACCGGAGCGTACTCGTAGAGTCCCAGCAGTCTTTCGGGGAGCGGGTAGGCGGCGTGGAACACTCCCTCCTGCTGGGCGGACAGCTTCTTTCTTGGTGCATCCTTCAGGAGTGGACGCAGCCTCTCCATCGTTCTGTCGACGAAGGAAGCCGGCTTATTCAGCTTCTTCAGGAGCTGGGCAAGTCCTCCCCCTCCGCAGCCAGCAAAGCAATGCCACTGTCCCGTGGCCTCGTTGAAGCTGAAGGAGGGCTTGGACCTTCCCGGCTGCTCCCCGTGGATGGGACAGAACCCCAGCCAGTTGCTTCCGGCCCCTCGTCGGAGTCCGGGGACCAGCCGGTCTACTGCTGTGATGACCGCGCCGCGCTTAGCGGCCCCCACCTACGGACGCAGGATGGAAGTCTTCCGCCGCTTCCGCCGCTTCCCGGTCTTGCCGAAGCTGCCCTTCCGCTTCTTAACCTCTGCCTTGGCCTTGGCCTTCACGTCGCTCTCCTCCTCGTAGTCCTTTGATTCCTTCAGGAACGAATCCACGTTCACGCTGTTCTGAAGCAGCGTGAAATCGCAGCCGGGCCAGGCGTTGACCACGAAGGGGTTCAGGACAGAGTCCCGGACCCCTGGGAAGGTCAGCATCAGCTTGGGCTTCCCGGTGGAGTGGTTCTTGGCCTTGAAGATGCGGGCCAACATGTCGCAGTCCTGGCCGATGGCATCTGCGAAGGCGACCTCATCCGTGTCGTCTCCCTTGGTCTTGCCGGCAGACCTGTTGGCCTGGGTGGTCCCGATGATGGGGATGTCCAGGTACTGGGCTGCGTCCTTGATGTCGCTCGAGATGTTGGAGATGGTCTTCCACCCACGGTCCCGAAGTCCAGTGCGGCCGTCCCGCATCAGATAGAAGCCGTCGATCAGCAGCAGGTCTGCCTTGAACTTCTCGGCCTCTGCCACCAGCGTGTCGACAGTCGCCCCCTTCTTGCCCCCCATCTCACGGTCGGAGATGAAGCTCATCGCAGCCCGCTGGCCGTCTTCCTGAGAATCCTTCTCCCAGTCCTCCAGGCTCTCCATGAGCTCGAAGAAGTCCTCACGCTCATCGTCGTTGAGGCCCGCTGTCTTCAGCTTCTCGTAGTCAATGCCGGTGATGAGGGAGGCGACCCGTCGGATCATCTGCTTCTTCGACATCTCCTTCGAGTAGCAGAGCACCCGACGGTTGTGCATCGAGTAGGCATGGACGCAGCAGTGGAGGGCCAGCCAGGTGTTGTGGACCGCAAAGCCCTCAACGACGAAGTTGGGATCCTGGCCGTCCTGGATGCAGATGTCGTAGCAGTCATGGCGGCCGACGGGGGTGATCTCCCTGATTCGATCCCACAGCACGTCTTGCTCTGCCACGATGCGAAGGGGCTCAGAGTCCCACTTGTTCGCCATCTTCATCAGAAGGGCTCGGCTGATCTTGCCCGAGCGTCGGAACAGCTTGCTCCGATCCAGGTAGGACTGGCCCATCTTTGGCCACTCCTTCCCTTCCTTCTCCCGCAGGATGAGCTGCATGAGTCCTTCGGAGTAGGGGACCCCGTCGACATTCCGCTTCGTGAACCGCTCCTCAGTCAGCTGGAAGAAGGCTTCCCGCTTGTGGGCGCACTCCACGTAGCCGGCCAGCTGGGCACACAGCTTCTGGTGCTGATCGAGCCCGGTCACCGTCACGATCCACTGACCCTTGCCAGCGTTCTCCGACCAGTAGGGGCTGCCCACTACTCCCAGACGGGACAACAAGTGCTTCACGCCATCGGCGAGTACCTTGCTTGCCGTGCACCAGGACACGGTGTACGGCTTCTTGGCCCAGACGTTGCCGTCGGTGTCCAAGAGTCCTGCCAGGAAAGCGCAGATAGCCTCACGTCCTGCGGTCAGGATGCCCTCGGGAACGTCCTTGTCCTCCGCCTTCTTGCCATGCATCCCAGCCTTTCGCAGGTAGGTCAGCAGCGGGTTGTCCGGGCGGCCAGGAGCCGTGATCCGGTACTCGCCCGGACGGTGTGCCTCGCGCATCTCACACTCGAACCGGCCAACCCGATGAGACAGCATGTCCACGACGTCCTGATCGTGGTTCGAGAACTGGACCCCGTTCCGCGCGTAGTTCCCGTCCCCAACCAGGGTGCCCAGGATCCAAGCCAGCTCCGTGCTGACGCCAGTCCCGTCCCATGCTGGAGTGTTCCTCGTAGTGGCGACCCAGTCCCCCACCTCGAGATCGCAGATGCGCTCGAAGGAGCCCTCGAAGGAGCCCTCAGGAACCATGAAGTAGTGCTTGTCGCCTGTCTCCACGGTGTAGCCAGACTCTGTCACGACCCGGACGCAGTCCTTCTCACCGCTGTAGACCCTCTTGGCCTTGGCCCACCGCAGCTTGCCAGTGGCCTCCGTGTAGGAAGGGACTTCGCACTCCTCAGGGAGTTCCTCGATGGGGACCAGCTTTCCGCTCCTGGTCATGATCTTCTGCCCGGCCACAACGCACTTCATCATCTTCGGGCGCGCATAGAAGACGAGCCACTCCTGGTCCTGCATCCCACCAGTGGACCTGTTCATTGGGCCCCAAGGCCACGGGATGCCCGTGATGCCTCCTGACTGCTCCATGGCCTCATACTCAGCCCGCAAGTCAGCAGCAGCAGACGAGATGAGCGTCTGGCTACTACGACTTGAAGAGACGCTGAGGTCTCGCAAGGCAGGCAGGAGACCCTGAAGGACAAGGTCGGGAGACTCCCCGCTGTCCAGGAGGTCATCCATCTCTGCTGTGATCTCTCGGATGCCCGCAGACACGTTGTTGTCCACGACCTCATCGATGAGCGCGGCGAGGGTGTCCCGGCTGGGGCAGAAGTCGAACTCCGGGAAAGTCCTCCGCACCCGCTCGTAGCTGGGAACCACTCCTCCAGGCTCGGTCTTGGTTCCAGGCTTGAGGACCTCAGCATGGAGCCAGGCGAAGAGCTCCCTTGCTTCTTCGCCCTGGAAGAGCTGGGAGGTGACGCCGCGGTGGCGGACCTCTTGAAACTGCCCGCGATCGATGATGTTGCTCAGCAGCTGCAGCTCTACATTGGCCATCTAAAGTGCCTCCTCGGCGTCGTCGATGAGTTCAGGGTCGTCCAGGAGGTCTTCTTCAGAGCCCAAACTCGTGTTGTCCACGTAGTTCAGGCCGAGGGCCTCCGAGAGGTCCCGACGAAGAGCGTCGAGAGCCGACTCGAAGAGCCCGGTAGTGGGGGTTGAGAGCACCACATGATGCTCCGGCTGAGCCGGAATCAACCGCTCCTGGTCCCCAGAAAGGAGGGCCAGGCTGTAGTGCACGGTCACGGAGCTCTCAGCCCCCAGCCGCAGGTCCACACCCGTGATGTCAAGCCGGACTCTCACTTCCGGCCCTTCTTGGCCTTGGCCGTCTTGTCCTTCTCATTCCGAAGCCGATGAGCGTGGTCGAACGCCTCGCTCACGAACTCCCCGGCATAGTCGAGAGCGAGACCAAAGCCAGCTTCCACCATCTCCTCCGTCTGGTCCACGGAGAGCGAGACCGAGACGTGGGCACCGAAGCCGGTGCCATAGTCTGAGTCCTTCAACTCCAAGGAGGCAGTGACCCTGGCGTCACCATCCCCGACCAGTTCAGACAGGCTATCACGGCTCATGCCGACCTCCTCGGGGGTGAGCAGCTTTTCGATGAAGGCGTCCGGCTCGCCCTTGATGTGCAGCCTCGCAACTGCCTTTCCGACGACCATGTGTTCCTCACTTGAGCTCTCGGGGGAGCACGATGGCCGGGGTGCCGAGGGTCTTCATCAGGTACGTGCTGTAGATGGCCTTCTGCTTGCCGGTCAGGCGGGCGATCTGGTGCGGCACGGCCTGGTAGGTCAGGACCCCCGCATCGATGAGGTCCTGCAGCTCGTTGCGGTCTTCCGCACGGTCGATGAGGCCCTCTGTGTCCACGCTGAGCTTCTCGGACGGCTTCCGCACCTCGATGCTGCTGCCGTCGAAGTCGTGCCGACCGGGGGTGAGCTTCCGCAGGCTGGTCTTCGCGTTGTCCGTCGCCGTCTTCATCTCTCCGCGGCACTCGCCGTAGCGCTGCCACATGTCGGGGTGCTCTTCGTTGATGATCCCCTCGATGATCTCGATCTCTTCCTTGAGCCCTCGGAGGGCAGCAACTGCCTTCTGGGCAGTGGCCAGGGCATCGCCCGATTCGTCGTGCATCTCTACTCCGGGAAGCCGGTCTTGAAGACCGCCTTGTTGTGCAGGTTCAGAAGACCCAGGGCCCACTTCAGGTCCTGGAGGGTCTTGTAGCTGTTGCCGCGCTTCCGACTCACCAGCCCCTGGTCCCCCTTCCGCAGGAGGAAGGCCGGATGAAGGATGGCCAGCATCGGGTACCGCACAGGGTCCTCAGTGACGGGGCTTGGGACGCTTATGTCATAGATGTGACCCCGCTTTTGCGTGATCTGCACCGATGAACCCAAGAGGACTGCCGCAGCGATCTTCCCCACCCCCACGATGAGGAGAGGGTCGATGGCGTAGATGGTGCGGTGCAGTCGGTCACGGCACGCCTTCTTCTCCGCAGGGGAAGGGTCCCGGTTCTCAGGAGGGCGACAGAGGACGACGTTGGTCCAGAAGATGTGCTCGTCCAGGTACTCCCGCAGGTCCTCGAAGTACTCGTCGTCTTCCTCGTCATTCCCATTGCCGTCGTAGGCCTTGATCTCCTCCATACGGTCCGACGGAGGCCACGCGTGAGCGAAGAGCTCCATCAGCAGCCGACCGGACTGCCCCAGGAAGGGGGCACCCTCCGCATCCTCTTCCTCCCCGGGAGCCTCTGCAATGACCATGATGGAGGCGGAGCTGCTACCAGACCCGAAGACCACCTGAGACCTGCTCTCGCAGAGCTTCTCGCAGATCCTGCAGTCCTCGTAGGTTGACGAAAGCTCCACCAGGGCCTTGAGGCCACAGATGTGCGAGGTCATCGCCCCAGGCCCGGGATGACCAGCCCTCGTCCCCCCATGCCGCGCACCATGCTGGCGAAGCCGGCGTCGTCGACCTTGCTGAGGTCGAGGAACGTGTCCATCCGCGTCTTGAGACCGTCGATCAGGCAGTTGTGGGGGGCGATCCAGGTCGGGATGATCTGCACCTGCATCCCCTTGTCCCCCGCCCGGTGGCTGACGAGGAGCTCGAAGGCATCCTTCAGGACGACGAAGTCTTTCCCCAGCTCCTTCTTCACGGCTTCCGTTGCTTTCTTGTCGAGCTTACCCGCGTAGTAGATGTGCCCGATGCGGATGCCGATGAGGCCCGCCACACCCGCTGCGACTGGCGGCTTTTCCTGCTTTTCCATGAGTCACCTCGGACTTTCCAGCCCTGTTTGCCGCACCACTTGACCACCGACAGGGTCATGCCCTTGCTCTTCGAGACTCCGTCATCGAGGAACAGGTCGACCGTCGGTTGAGGTTTTCCTGGTGCTGGTCGTAGAACCCGGCCGACGAGCTGAAGCCACTCGGTCGGTGCATAGTTGTCTGCAGGAAGAGGGGTAGCCAGAACCAGGGAGCTAAGCTCCACGCGGTTGTACGCTTCCTTCCCCACCCCTACGGTGACGACTACGACGTCGTAGTCGTTGAGCTGCCGAAGCCGCTCCTTCGCCTTCTTCTCATCCCCCGTGATGAGTCCGGGGTCCAGGCCCTCCTTCTTGAGGAGTTGTACCAGCTCGTATGCCAGATCCTTGGAGTGGCTGGCCACGTAGACCTTGCGGCCCTGCTTGAGCCGCACCTGGATGACCTTCACAATCTTCCGGTTCCTCGGAGCCAGCGTCGCCAGCTTGGCGCGCATGAGCGGGACACTGAACTGCCCATTGACGTCCAGGATGTCCGGGTCGTCATCGTCAAGCACAGTACCCGTGCTGTTGAGCCAGATCTCCGGCTCGAGGGTGTCCTCAGCAGGGTCGTCGTAGATCACCCGGCCGATCTGCGACGTGATGATGCCCTCGCATCGGTCCTTCCTCTTCAGCGTCGCGGTTAGGCCCAGGCGGAGTCCGCGGCTGACCTCTGAGGCCGAGCAGAACCACTTCGCTGCCTGGTGGTGGACCTCGTCATAGATGGTGAGGGCGAAGCGGGTGTAGAAGGCAAGAGGAAGGACCCCTGCTTCAACTCGCTTTGCGAGCGTCTGCACGGTGCAGAAGACGACCTCTCGGTCCCACTCCATCCTGGTGCCGTCGATCCATCCGATTTCACTGTCAAGGTCGAACAACGACCGAAGGTCCTCTTCCCAGTTCACCAGGTGGGCTTTCTGCCAGGACACCACAAGTCCCGGACCCCCCAGCTGTGCCATGAACCGGATGCCCATGATGGTCTTTCCGCGTCCCGTATCGAGACGGAGAACTCCGTCACTGCGGTCCTTCGCCATCTTGAGCATGGCCTCCCAGGCTGGAACCTGGTGGGGCCGGAACTCAAAACCAGCCTTGGGCCGCAGGCTCGAGGGCTCGAAGGCGGTCTCGCGAAGGTCCACCACCTCGAGACCCCACTTCTTCAGGACCTTGAGGGGCTTGAAGTTGCGAGGGACCTCGAGGTGGTGGGGGTGATCCACAACCAAGACCCGAGGGTCCTGGCTGGGATCGATTCCAAACGTCAAAGCAGCCCGGATGGGCTCTTCCGCTACGGCCTTCTTGGGAAGGAAGAGCGAAGAACCCAGGTAGGCCCGGTCAGGATCGAGCACTGGGAACTTCATAGCCTCACTCCTTGTCTTTCTTGGCCTTGGCACGCCCACGATCGATGGCGGCCTTGATCGGGTCCCCATAGGGGATCCGTCGGATCTGATCTACTGCGTACTGAGCTTCGCCAAGGGCAGCTCCCATGGCGCAGAGCGAGCCGTTGATCACCAGGGCACCGCAGAACCCAACGCCATCGGCGCTCTCTCGCTCTTCGAAGTCCTCTGGGTTCTTGGTCTTCCGGTCTTCCCGGCGTGACTCCTCCTCCTCTTCCTCCCGGGCCCTCTTCTGCAGGACCAGTCCTCGGCAGGGCCTACGCCAATCGCAGCCCCTACATACCGCTCCGAGGTCGTACTCCTCGGGGTCAGCGAAGCACTCGGGCCGTCTTCCTGTCTTCTTGCTGTACTTCCCTTTGTAACTACCGGCCAAAGCCGCCTCCTTGATGCGGTCAAGACGCTTATGGCGGACTATGTTAGGGTCTGAACCTCGTGTAAAAGGGCTCCTTCATGCACATCCTCGACTTCAGCGACGACCTTGGGGCTACCCTCTCCGAGGCACTCCGAGGCGGCCCGATTCCGGAGCTGCTGAAGACAGCTGCATGGCAGGAACCCTACGAGGCACTGGATCGAGACTTCGCTCTGATCCTCGTGGATGACGAAGGAGAGCATCGGAAGTACGCCTGCCACGATCAGGGCAACACTTCCGTCTCCATGTTCTACCTGGCCCAGGCCCAGGCTCACCTCTCGCCTGCGGCGGTCAAGACGGCGGCGGCGAACCTGGCTCGGATCGGTTCTGAGCAGGGTCTCGCCATTCCCGAGGCCATCCAGAAGCTGGCTTCGATCGACGAGTACCCTCAGAGGGACATCATCGACGAGCGACGAGTCGTCTACCGGCCCGTCATCGCTGCTCTCCCCTCGAGCACGAAGCTGGCTGGCTTCCGCCTGCTCGAAGCGGTGAAGCACAAGTGGGGCGGACTCGAGCCGCACGAGAAGCGGGCCGCAGCACTCGCCCTCCAGGAGGAGGCCACGGAGGTCCCGCTGGAGATCCCACGTGAGATCCACTCCTACTCGGGCACCCAGCTCAGCTCCAAGTTCGCCTCCCACATGCGGCAGCGCATCGGGCATACCGGCTCAGAGGAACTCCAGGGTGAGTACCTTCGGCTGGTCAAGGTAGCGAGTGTCCTGGGGGCTGACGAGACTCTCCGCGTCCTCTACGAGCTCGACAAGGCCGCCGGCCTGTACTGGTCCGGCGGCGACCGCTACGGAGCTCGGCTCCCGGACCCCTACCTCTGCGTCTACCAAACGGAGAAGGAAGCCATGTGGGCGTGGAGCCACGGGGCCGACACGGTCAACCAGGCCCAGCTCCTCGCTTTTGCGGCGAAGCCCGAGAGCTCTCGGGTGTTCACCCTCACCTTCTCGGACGGCCTGTGGCTTCGCTTCGTGGACAGCCCCCTGTCGGTCTTCAAGGCCATGCCCCTGGAGCAGCAGATCCTCTTGTCGAGGATGGCCCGACAGGTCTAAGGAGGTTCACGTGAAAGGTGCGGCCCTCCTTACCGATGAGCAAGCACATCCTGTTGCACTGCTGCGCCTCCTCCTGAAGAAGTACGGGAGAGAGCTGCTGACTGACCCGTGGAACCTCACAGTCCTCAAGAGGACTGTGCAGGGAGACTTCGGGGTCGAGCTGCCAGAGGTGAACCTCCACAAGATGCTGGGCGGCCTGGCAATCGCGACGAGGGACGAGTTCTGGGAGGACTGGGAGCACTTCCACTTCCTCGTCCAGGTCCTGAGCAACAACATCCCGGACCCAGCGACTCACCATCACCTGCCTGTTGGACAGATGATGGTGGCCGTAGACATCGCCACGACCATCCGGAAGGAGCTGAAGACGCTCTCCCATGTCCCGCAGTTCAACGAGGAGGTCGCCCGGTACGTGGCGGCCCAGTCTCTCGAGGGTGGCGTGTGGTACCTGCCCCCGCCTCTGGACTTTGCTGGGAGGTTCACCGCGGGCAAGAGCTACAAGTGCCGGGACTGCGGCAACAAGGCGGAGGTCCTCTTCGACGACGGCCTCTGTGACGTCTGCACTGACCGCTTCGACGTCAGCTCCATGGCCGGGTGGGTCCCGAATATGAAGCTCGTCGGCGCAGGATGGGGTAAGAACATCCAGATCTTCGAGAAGAACCCCACAGAGAAGGTGAAGACCCGCTTCGTTGCCGCCCTGCGTGGGAACATCACTCTGCAAGAGACCCAGGCAGACGTCTGCGCTTCCAAGCTCGTAGTGGCTGTCCACTTTCTCGAACTCCGACGAGACCAACTCGCTGCCCAGTCATGAACCTTGCCACCTACCAGGCATTTTCGAGTGAGCTGCTGAAGCAAGCAGGACTGGGAACTGCTGCCGCACGACATGGAGCGAAGGCAGGCAAGTACATCGAGGAGGCCGTGGTAGGAACCGCCAAGATTCTTCGTGATTCCTCGCACCCGAAGTACCTCAAGAAGGGATTGGGAGACGGCTTACACGCCATGGGGAACATGAACAAGCACAAGCTGGAGAGCATGAAGCAACTCCAGGGCGGTGACCGCGGGGTGGCGGGACAGATCGCCGATGTCTTCCGCAACAAAGGAGGCATCCTCGCTGCTGACCAGAGGCAGAGGGCAATCGGGAAGGCCTACAAGGCGGACTACCACAAGGGCACTGGCCTGGTGGACAAGCTCCGCCGACACGGAGTCCTCTCGGGGGCTGCGAAGTACGAGGGGCCGAGCAAGGTCCGGAAGGGCCTGAACGTCGTCCGACGGGCCCTGCCTGGAGAGGTCTCCGTCAACGTAGGCCTCGGAGGCCACGCTGCGTACCAGGGACTGAAGACCGACCGCGACCCGGCGACAGGCAGGCCCATTGGCATGGGCGAGCGGGTGGGCCGGGCAGGCCTTGGCTTCACCACTGGCATCGTGGGCATGCGTGGCGGGATCACTACGGGCATCGGTAGTGCCGTCCTGGGGGACCAGATCGGCAAGCATGTGGGCCGGGGCTTCGACCGAGCCACCGGCGCTGTCCGAGGCAGGCCCTTCGGCGTCAAGGCGAATGAGGCCCAGCAGATGGCCCCCTACCAGACCGCAACTGGGGCTGCTCCTGCTCCCACCGGAGTGGGCTGATGTCCCTCAACATCATGTCCCCCTCGAGCGAGGGAAACAGGTTCAACCCTCGGCAGACAACCAGCTTCATGGGCGGCCGGGGCTTCGGCGTCCGCTACCCGTCGCCGTTCTTCGATGTCGCTCAGCAGTTCCTCCCAGAGAACGTGCACCAGCTGCACCTCTGGTGCCGCTACTACTTCCTGACGAGCCCGGTCATCAACGTCGCCTGCCAGAAGATGGCGGAGTACCCGGTCACCCCGATCGTCTGGGAGACTGAGGACGAGAAGCTCCTCCACCTCTACCAGGGTGTCGAGCGTCAGCTGGCCCTCCGACAGTTCCAGGTCTCCGTCGGCCTGGACTACTTCGTCTACGGCAACGCCTTCGCCAGCGTCTACTTCCAGCTCGAGAAGTACATCGTCTGTCGGAAGTGCAAGGCCAGGTACCGGGCCTCCAAGAACCGCAGCCTCTACAAGTGGCGGGGCTCTCGCTTCTACCTCAACTGCGCGGGCTGCAGCTATGAGGGCTGGGCCGACCAGGCTGATGTCTACCCTCGGAACATCCGGGGAGCTCAGCTCATCCGCTGGAACCCTGAGAACATTGAGATCGCCCACAACGAGATCACGGGGAAGAGCCGGTACTACTACCGCCTGCCCCGGAAGATCGTGAACAGTGTGAAGCTGGGAGACCGGGAGACCATCGAGTCCCTGCCCTGGCAGTTCCTCGAGGCCGCTCGGAAGGGCCGTGCCCTCCTCTTCAGCGAGGACAACTTCTACCACCTGAAGCGGCCAACGATCGCCCAGAAGGACCAGGGCTGGGGAAGTCCCCTCATCTACCCGCTCCTGAAGGACGCCTTCTACCTGCAGATCATGAAGAAGGCGCAGGAGTCCCTCCTGCTCGAACACGTCGTCCCGCTGCGGATGATCTTCCCTGGCCCCTCGACAGGCGGCAACGATGGGCCCTTCGGTTCATACAACCTGTCGAACTGGAAGGCCAAGATCGACAGCGAGCTGAACATCTGGAAGAGGGACCACAACTACATCCCCATCCTCCCGGTGAACGTCGGCTTCCAGCAGGTGGGCGGCACTGCCAAGGCCCTCATCCTCCACCAGGAGTTCCGCATCCACGCCGAGCAGATGCTCGCAGGTGCGGGCATCCCTGTAGAGTTCGTCTTCGGCGGACTCCAGTGGTCGAGCTCCAACACCTCGCTGCGGGCGCTGGAGAACACGTTCCTGGGCTACAACCAAGAGCGCTTCGGTCTGCTCGAGTTCTGCATGAAGCGGGTGGCCTCACACATGGCGTGGCCGAAGGTCCCCTTCCGCTTCGACCGCTTCCGCATGGCGGACGATCTGCAGCGGGCGATGTTCTACTTCCAGCTCAACCAGGCGCAGAAGATCAGCGATCGTCGCCTGCTCGAGGAGCTCGGTGAGGACCTGGAGAAGGAGACGGGGCGTATGGACGGCGAGTTGGCCAAACAGCTCAACGTGCAGCGGAAGATGCAGTTCGCCAGTGCCGACGTGCAGGGAGCTGCCGCCCTTCGAACCTCCCGGTATCAGGCCAAGGCTACGGCTCTCCAGACGAAGGCCCAGATGGAAGCCCAGATGGAAGCCCAGATGGGCGGAGAGCAGCCGCAGGAAGGCCAAGACCCCACAGGGGCCGGGGCGCAGCAGCCGGGTCAGCCGGGCCAAGAAGGAGCAGGAGTGCCCCAGGAAGCCGCTGCAGCTCAGGGCGGAGACCAGGTGCAGCAGGTACCTGGAATGCCTGAGGGGGCCACGGCCTACGACGAGAACGCCCAGGGCCCGAATGAGCAGGCCGCCCCCACGCCCATGGCAGGGATGCAGAGCCCGCTCCAGCCTGGAATGGGTGGTGTGGACCTTCGCTACGTCGCCCAGCGGGCAGCCGCCTACATGCGTACGGTGAAGCAGGAGTCCGGCGCACAGGCGATGACGCAGGAGATGGAGAAGATGATGAGCTCCAACCCCACGTTGTATAAGCTCGTCGTCCAACTCATGAATGACGGCGGAGCCACTCGCAACCCGACCGACCCCTCCAAGCCAATCTCTGCCAAGCCTCAGCAGGCAGATTCCAGCCGCATGCCTACGGGATGAAGATGTTCATGTTCAAGACCGCCGAAGAAGTCAGTTACTACTACGAGATGGTGGCCTCCGAGAAGGAAGCCAACTGGCGGACAGAGCACGCCCGGCAGGAGGCTGAAGCTGCTCTTCGAGACCGCCTCAAGGCGATGCCGAAGGTCGACCCCTCTCGGGTCAACGCCATCTCCAAGGCCAACAAGCCTCAGGTCAGGCCCCCGGCAGGCCCTGTGCTGGCTTCCGGGGTCGAGGGAACGGCGCATGCCTCTCCCACAGGCACGGTGCGGAAGCTGTACGACCCCTCCAAGACCCCTTCCGGGTCTCCCTCCCCAGCCCTCAACAAGGCCACGGCGAGGACCTCACACGGGCCTGCCAAGAAGCCCCTCACGACTGCCCTCGCCAAGATCGAGAGCAAGGCCCCCAAGGCTATGGGTGGTTGGAAGGGGCTGAACCTGGCGGGCAAGGGAGCGGTCATCGGCGGCGGCGCTCTTGCAACAGCGGCAGCTGCCTACGGCGGGCACAAGCTCTACCGGCACTTCCGCCCCAAGCAGCAGAAGACTGGCTCACCGATACGCCTTCAAGATCGCGGGCTTCGGCAATGAGGACCCCATGAGGGGCTAAGAGAGCTACGGCTTGGCGAGCACAAGCACGCAGCTCTCAAACCCACACAGGCCGCACTCGCCGTCCGCCCAGTAGCGGTCGACGTAGGTGACCTGGTCTGCGCACACGGCGCAGGCCCACACGTAGTTCGGCATCAGCTCCTGGATGACTTCGTCCAGATGCTCGCACCGTCCGCAGTCGACATCTCCGCAGGACCTCTGGATGATCGGGCAGTAGGCCAGGCTGGACGTCGTAGTCCTTCCATCGACATCTACCCTAGGCTCCTGGGGCTCCTCAAAGTCATGGGGGTCCTTCATCAGCTTCCGCTGAAGGGCGGAACGCTGCCGCCCAGAGCTGGGCTTACTCCGCCAGGTCACGCGCCATGCTTTGGCTGTAGTGGACGACGAAGGCACAGGCCCCTGTCAAGAATGCCAGGGCGAACATGATTCCGAATAGCTTCACGAAGTGGTCTCCTTTGCGAGCGGTCCGCTCACGGCTGTTGCAACTTTCTGTGCGAAGGTGTTCAGGTAGGGCTCAGCTGCTGGGCTGGTTTCCTGGGGTCGCTTCTGTTGCTGCTGGGTGGTAGAAGTATCCTGCTGCTGCTCTTTCTTGGTCGAATCGGCCAAGGCTGCCTCCTGGCTTCCTCCTTATGTCAGAAGCGAGATACCCTTAGGCGATGCCCAATCTGAACCCAGAAGCCGCCTTCGAGAGCATGAAGACCCAGGTGGAGGCTGCGATAAAGGGCCAGTTCCCCTTCGAGGGCAAGAAGAGGCGGCTCGAGCTCATTTCACTGGCCTTCGACGAGAGGGCCTCAGAGCCTACGGCAGCCCACCACGTGGACAACGTCCACGCCCAGTACAACGCCAAGACCAAGGGACGGACCTGGGGGGTGCCGCTACGAGGTCAGCTGCGCCTGGTGGACCTGGAGACCAGGAAGACAGTCGAAGAGACCACACTCACCCTCGCACTCCTTCCGAAGCTCACGCGCCGGTACTCCTACGTCATCGAGGGCCAGGAGCGACAGCACGACAGCGTCTTCCGGTCCATGCCCCGGCCCTACCACCGGATCGCCAACAACGGGGAGATCCAGGCGGAGTGGAACCTGGCTCGAGGGCTTGGGTTCAAGCTGATCTACTACCCGGTGAAGGGCCACATCCGGATGAAGCTGGGGGAGACCCACGTTCCCGTGGGCTCCGTCCTCAAAGTCATGGGCGTCGGCGATGCCACCATGGAGCGGTACTTCGGGCGGGTGGTGTACGAAGCCTGCAAGAAGGACATGAAGCCAGTGGACCTGGACAAGATGTTCAAGTCCCTCAGGCTTCGTAAGCAAGAAGACAGGGGGACGATCGCCCCGGATGAGAAGAAGCGGCGCATTCTTGCGTACTTCTCGGAGCAGACAGAGGTCTGGCCCGATGCCATGGAGTCCGCGTTCGGGAAGCCGTTCTCCACGGTCACGTCTGAGGGGCTTCTCCTCTCTTCGAAGCGTCTCCTCGCCATCCAGCATGGGCGGAACAAGGAGAACCCCACCATCCAGGAGAAGCCGGACGACCGTCAGGCCCTGTCTTCGAAGTACCTGACCAGCACCGAGGACTTCATCGTAGAGGCCATCGCAAAGAAGACGGCGGAGCTGAAGCGTCGAGTCCTGCAGCGGATCGACAGGGACGATCGAGGGATCGCCAACATCTTCAACAACCACGACTTCAACAAGGTCATCAACGGGGTCTTCGAGCACGCACAGCGCCCGGACCAGACGAACCCGCTGCAGATGCTGTCTGGCCATGTCCGCACCACCATCCGCGGCTCCGAGTACGGCGGTGTGGGCGGGAGTCAGACCAACGTCAACAAGGACAAGCAGATCAACCCCACGCACCTCGGCTTCCTGGATACCATCCAGACGCCGGAGTCGAGCGACACGGGCATCGCCCTGCATCTCCCGCTCGGGGTGCAGTCCGAGCGGGCCCCAGACCGGAAGGGCCGTGCCTCCTCGGGCCACCTGATCAAGACCAGGGTCTACGACGTCAAGGCCAAGGAGTGGGTGATGGCGACGCCGGGCCTGCTCGAGCGTGCCAACGTCGCCTTCCCCGACCAGGTCAAGTGGTCCGGGAAGATCCCGGTTCCCATCGCCCAAGAAGTCATCTGCTACGACTCCGAGCGGCAACAGTCCCGGATGCCGTGGAACAAGGTCCAGTACATCCTTCCCTCGTCGAAGGCCCTCTTCTCGTTCAGCGCGAACCTCATCCCCTTCCTGCAGAACAACAACGGCAACCGAGGGATGATGGCCGCCAAGCAGCAGGAGCAGGCAGTCTCTCTCAAGGACCGGGAAGCACCCCTGGTCCAGACCCAGACAGATGAGGGAGGGACGTTCGAAGAGACCGTCGGCAGCTTCTCTGCGCACTACGCTCCCGTTGCTGGAACGGTGGTGAAGGTCCAGAAGGACATGATCCACATCCGGGGAGTCGGCCGGAAGGTGACCAAGGTCCCCATCTACAAGGACTTCCCCCTCAACGGGGCGAAGACCTTCGTCACGGCACACCCGGTGGTGAAGGCTGGAGACGCGGTCAAGAAGGGCCAGCTCATCGCCGACACCAACTACACCCGGGACGGGAAGTTGGCGATGGGGAAGAACCTCCGCGTCGCCTACATGCCCTACAAGGGGCTAAACTTCGAAGACGGGGTGGTCATCTCCGAGACCGCGGCCAAGAAGCTGACCTCGGACCACATGCACCAGGAGTCCGTGACCATCTACCCAGGGATGCTGGGAGGTACGGAGGCAGGCGATCTGGGGCAGTGGGTGCGCTACGCGATCCCCGAGCGCACCACCATGGGGAAGATGTCCAAGCTGGACAAGAGCGGCGTCATCAAGGAGGGAACTCCCGTAGAGAGCGGGGACGTCATGGTGGCGGTCCTCTCCCCTTCCCAGGATGCCAAGGAGGACGAGCTCCACTCTCGTCTCCACAGGTCCCTGGTGAAGCCCTACCGGGACAAGTCTCTGGTCTGGGACCACAGCTACCCGGGCAAGGTCATCAAGGTCATCCAGCACAACAACACGGTCACCGTGCACGTCCGGACGGAAGAGCCGATGGTGGTCGGCGACAAGCTGTGCGGACGCCACGGGAACAAGGGCATCGTCTCGCGCATCGTCCCCGACCACAAGATGCCGCACGATGCCGAGGACGCCCCGGTCCACATCCTGCTCAACCCTGCAGGTGTGCCGTCTCGGATGAATGTCGGACAGGTCCTCGAGACGGCAGCCTCCAAGATCGCCAAGAAGACGGGCAAGCCCTACATCATCGAGAACTTCACCCCCGGTGTGGACTACTCGGCCAAGATCAAGATGGACCTGGCCAAGCACGGCCTGTCCGACACGGAAGTGCTCTACGACCCTGAGACCCGGCGTCCCCTGGGGAAGATTCTCACAGGTGACCAGTACATCCTGAAGCTCCACCACAGCGTCGACAAGAAGCAGACGGCCCGCTCCTACGGGACCTACACCGGAGCTGGAGACGCGCCCTCTGGGTCAGGCATCCCTGGTGGCGGCCAGAAGATGGACCTGCTGACGACCTACTCGATGCTCTCCCACGGAGCGAAGCACAACCTCCGGGAGGCACAGTCGTTCAAAAGCGATGGAGAACAGGAGCGAGTCTGGGATGCCGTGATGCTGGGGCACCCGCTGCCGGCACCTGAGTCCGCAGCGGGTATGCGGAACTTCATGGCGTACCTCCGAGTCCTCGGAGTGAACGCGGAGAAGAAGGGGGACCAGTACGTCCTCATGCCGCTCACGGACAAGCAGACCAAGAAGGTCTCCAACGGGCTCATCGAGAATCCGGAGAAGGCCCTCTACGCCAAGGGTGCCCTGACTATCGACGAGGCCAAGGGACTCTTCGAGCCGCGCATCACCGGTGGCCGGGACGGCCCCTACTGGTCCCACATCGATCTCGCAGAAAGGATGCCGGGCCCCCTCTACGAAAAGGCCATCCAGTCCGTCCTCAACATCAAGAAGTCGGAGTATGCGGAGCTCACCAGCGACAAGCTCGTAGACGGGAAGTCCGGGTTCAAGACCATCGTCGAGAGGCTGGAAGCCATCGATGTCGACAAGGACCTCGCCAAAGCCAAGGCCTCCCTCTCATCGCTCCGTGGCAGTCCTCTCAACAAGGCCTACCGCCGGGTGCGCTACCTCGAGGCCCTCAAGAAGAACGGGATCTCCCCGGTGGACGCGTACACCAACAAGACCTTGCCCGTCATTCCTCCCAAGATGCGAAAGGTCTCCATCGGGCTGGACGGGAAGCAGATCCTGGACGACATGAATGGTCTCTACCTCCAGGTCGGCTACGCGAATGGGGCCTTGGCCAGGTCACACGCATCGAATCCTGAAGACGAAAAGCAGAAGGAGCGAGCTCACCTCTACACCGCCATCAAGGCGCTGCGCATCACGGGGATGAGCATCGGCAAGGGCAAGGCAGCCCGGCACCACGCGGGAATGATGGAGCGCCTCACTGGCAAGATCCAGGGTGAAGGAGCTCCGAAGCACTCGTTCCCGCAGAAGGGGGTGCTTGGTCGCCGACAGGACCTGTCTGGGCGGTCGACCATCGTCCCCGAGCCGGACATGGGCCTGGACGAGGTGGGCATCCCCATCCCCATCGCCCTCGAGATGTACAAGCCCTTCGTGGTTCGGGAGCTCCGCCGACAGGGAGTGACCCCCGCACGTGGCCTGAAGATGGTCATGGAGAAGGACGAGAAGGCCCTGCGTGCACTGGAGGAGGTGGTCAAGGATCATCCCGTCCTCCTCAAGCGTGACCCGGCCCTCCACAAGTTCTCCGCCATGGCGTTCCGCCCTCGGCTCATTCATGGGAAGGCCATTGCTATCCACCCTCTGGCCTGCGGCGGCTTCAACGCGGACTTCGACGGGGATGCCATGGCACTCTTTGTCCCGGTCGGCGATGAGGCCATCGACGAGGCCAGAGGAATGGTCCCGTCCAAGAACCTTTTCTCACCCACTCACTTCGGACTGATGTCCACCCCTGGCCAGGGTTCGCTGCTCGGGCTGTACCAGGCCTCGAAGTGGGGGGCGGCGGCGGCAGTCCCCAACAAGGTGACCCGGAAGCAGGTCATCAAGCTGATGGAGGATGGGAAGCTCAAGCCGGACAACGTCGTTGCCGTCGACGGGAAGCTCACGACTCCTGGTCGGCTGGCCTTGGCAGAGACACTTCCCCCGGAGCTCAGGAACCACGAGAAGCTGCTGTACGACAAGCAGTTCCGCCTGGACAAGGGGGGCATGAAAGAGGTCATGACCGAGGCAGCTCGGAAAGATGAGAAGCACTTCCCCAAGACGGTCAACGACTGGAAGGACGTCGGGAACCGGCTGGCGTACCTGAGCGGTAGCTCCATCAGCATCAACGACTTCCACGACGGACACAAGTTCCGCGACCACATCCTCGCCCCCTACAAGCGGGAAGAGGCCGCCGTCCTGCGCTCGAAGGCCTCCAAGAAGGTGAAGGACAAGAAGGTCATCGAGATCTACGGCCGCGCGCAGGAGGAGCTCGAGACCGTCGGGAAGAAGCGCTACGCCGCCATCGGCGAGAACAAGATGTTCGAGTGGACGAGCTCGGGAGCTCGAGGCAACTGGGGGCAGTTCTCCCAGCTGGTCTTCGGCCCTATGCTGGTCCTGGATGCCGAGAAGAAGACGGTCGCTGTCCCGCTCACCAAGTCCTACGGTGAGGGCCTTTCCCTCTCGGAGTACTGGGCCTCGATGCACGGAGCTCGCAAGGGCATCCTCGACCGCGTCGCCGGTACTCAGGAGCCCGGTGCCCTGACGAAGGACATCATCAACACCGTCATCGACTACAAGATCTCCAACAAGGATTGCGGAGACACCTCAGGGACTCAGATGAGCCCTCGAGACCTTGATGTCGTCGGTCGGTTCCTCGCAGGACAAGTCACCCTGAAGGCAGGTGCGACCTTCAAGGCAGGAACTGCTCTGGACACCCGCATCCTGACCCGCATCCGCAACGCGGGGATCATGCAGATCCCCGTCCGCTCCCCTCTGCACTGCAAGATGCAAACTGGCATCTGCGCGATGTGCTACGGCCAGAACCAGAACGGGAAGCTTCACCGTGCGGGTGTCAACATCGGCACCATCGCCGGCCAGTCTCTCGGCGAGCCAGTCACTCAGCTCACCATGGAAACATTCCACAGTGGAGGAGTCGCCGGCGGCAAGGACGTTGTCGGAGCCTTCGACCGAGTGAAGCAGCTCTTCTTCGTGCCAGACAAGCTCACCAACGCTGCCACTCTGGCCACTGTCGGGGGGCGCATTGAGAGTGCCAGCAAGGACGCGCGAGGCGGGCACTCTGTCTTCATCAAGGGGAAGGAGCACCGGGTCATCACTGGTGACCTGCTCCCGAGCATCCGGGTCGGAGCAATGGTGTCGAAGGGAGATGCTCTCTCTACGGGGCCGATCAACCCCCACCATCTCCTGCAGCAGACGAACAGCATGCCGCAGGTCCGGAACTACCTCACCGGGGAGCTCGACCTGGCGTACAACGGGGACAAGCCTTCAGGTTCGGTCCGTCGCCGGAACATCGAGACGGTCGTCCGGGCGATGACCAACAGGACCATGATCACCGATGCTCCCCCGGAGTCCGGCTTCCTGCGAGGGCAGCGGGCGTACCTTTCCAGGGTCGAGGGCTATAATGCCCAGGCACTCACTGAGGGCCGTCAGGGGATCAAGCACGCACCCCAGCTGAAGTCCATGACTCAGATCCCGGTTACCGGGACTGAAGACTGGATGGGCCGATTGAACTACCGTGGGCTCAAGAACACCTTTGAAGAGGGGGCCGCCCAGGGCTGGGCCTCCGACATCCACGGGGACCATCCCATTCCTGGTCTGATGCACGGCGCAGAGTTTGGCATCCGCCCTTACAAACCCAAGAAGTCCTACAGTAGGAAGAAGAAATGAACGTCGACGAAACGATGGCCCTCTACGAAGAGGCCCTCTACAAGGAGGCCGCCCCGCTCATCGGGGCGGGTGTGGGCGCGGCTACCGCGGACCCGAAGTCGCGCGGGCGTGGGGCCATGTACGGTGCGGGCCTTGGACTGCTGGCTGGAGGGACGTTGGCTGTTGGCGGAGCCTTGGTTGGTGGCGGAGCCTCCGCCTTCAAGAATCGTGGAGCCTTCCAGAGTGCTGGAAGAGCTGCAGAGCATGCTGCTCACGGGATGGATGCGGCGGCTCACGCTGCTCACGCTGCGGGTCCTGAGGTTCGCAAGGCCTACGAGCTCCTCATCGGTGGCCGTGGGGACGTGCACTGGGCCAAGAGGGAAGCGGCCGAGATCTTCGCGGGGCACAAGATCAAGAGCCACCACTGGGAGCAAGCAGGCAAGCATTTCGCAGACCACGCACACCACCATGGCGCGCATCGCCAGGCTGCGGAAGCTGCTGGACATGCAGGTGCTCGAGGTGTCGCCAGCAGCAACACAGGTGCTGGGATGGGTTGGGTTGGCGGTGGAGTCGCCGGCGGTGCCACCGGCGGGCACCTGGCCAAGAAGGACCAGGCCAAGAACGAGAAGAAGGCCAGTGCTGCGGCCATCAAGGTGGCCAGCATCTACGGCCGGGCGTGGGAGCTCAACGAGATCGACAAGGTCGCTGACAGCTACGACGTCGAGCACCTGCCCGAGCACTACAAGGAGGCCCTCTACAAGGAGGCCATCATGGGCGGTCTCGTAAAGACGGTCGGCAACATCGGCGGCATGATGGCCAAGGGGGTCACGCGAGCAGCACAAGCCATCGCTCCCAAGGCAGCCAAGGGCGTGGAGCAAGGGGCAGTGTCAGGTGCCATCCGTGGCGGGGCAGCACGCGCAGCGAATCTCATGCGCAAGAACAAGGCGATGACCGGAGCTGTCGGACTGGGCACCGCTGGCACGCTCGCAGGCGGGTCAGGCTTCGCGGCCGGTCGCTTGAGCAAGAAGTCTGCTCCTCGTCTTCAGGTGCGAGTGCGGCGGTAGGCCATGAAGGGGTCCATACCGGGCGCAGCGCGTCGTGCTCAGCGCAGTATGGCGCGCAGCGGCATTGACCCTGCTCACATCCTCGCGGGCAGAATCGTAGATGTAGACCCTGTGCAGTGGACCTGCCTGGTCAGGACGGAGCTGTACGCCAAAGTCTTTCGCGACGTGTCCATCGGCTCTCTCTACGTCCATCCCATGGATGGAGAGGGTGTTCACGTCATGCCGGAAGTGGGTGCCCCTGTCTGGGTGGGGATCTCTTCCGAGGGAGATCTTCGTCCCTTCATTGTGGGCTACCGTCCCTACTTCCAGAGGGACTCCACCTCTACGACCTACCCCAACAAGATCGGTGCCCGCTCCAACCGTCCCACAATGACTCCGGGGGATATCTTCCTCCAGACCCGGGACCGGAACGGCCTTCGCCTCCGTCGTGGCGGCGTCACGGAGATCTTTGCCTCACCACTGGCACGCACCGTCTACCAGGCGCGCGAGGGAACGATCTACTCCCTCTGCAAGAACCACAAGTTGGATGTGGTTTCAGGAGCCACCAGGTGGCTGACCGCCCCAGCAGAGCAGGACGATGAGGGGAAGCAGGCGACCACCTTCATGGGCCGCGTGAAGGAGTTCTCCAGCCACAAGGGCCACGTTGTCCAGCTGGACGCAGGTGGTGCTCTCGAGATTCCTGCTGAGGGTGCCACCGATGGAGAGAGCGGAGTCTATGGAGCTGCTCCTCAGTCCGCCGAGCTCGTCAGTGCCCCTGTCCTTCGGCTTCGGGTCTTCCAGGATGGAGATCAGTGGGAGGATGACCTTCAGGAAGCTGTTTCACTGGCTATGGACAAAGAGGGACAGGTGGAGCTGGCGCAGAAGGGGGCCCTCCACGTCGAGATCCGCGGCAGCAGCAACGTCACGCTGAAGCTTTCGCCGGATGGCAAGGTGTCCCTCGAAGCGGACAGTGATGTAGATGTCGTGACGAGCGGCAACTACACCCAGAAAGCCGGGACTGCTGCGCTGCAGATGAAGAACGACGGCAGCACCGTGGCGGTAGGGGTCCCTCTCGCCAAGGTCCTGTTCGACCTTCAGTTCAGCCCGATGCTTGCAGCGTCACTACTGGAACTCTCCATGGGCCTCAAGGCTCTCGGCATGCCCACAACTGCGACAGACGCGATGTTCAGTGCCCTTCAGACGCAGACCTTCACAGCCTCGAAGCTGGAGACGCAGTAATGGCCCTCGACCAGACCGTCATGAGGGATGATCTCGTCACGAAGATGGAGGAGAACATCGAGGGCTTCGATGACCTCGCCCCCTCCCTCAAAGAGACCCTTCGAGAAGGACTCGCCACAGCACTGTCCAAGTGGTTGTACGAGCAGCTCACGGAGAACGCGAGCGCCTCCTTCGCAGCGGGTACCATCGTCGGTACCGACACCAGTGGGGATACCCACTCAGCCCTCACTGCTTCAGCGGGAACCATCTCCTGAAGCTGTTATTCTCACGTATCCACAGGATTACTCATGCTTCCCAGCGCAACCCACGAGCCGCTCTTCCGAAAGCTCCTGACGGTCGACGACCTCTTCACGAAGACGGCAGCGATGGTCTTGGCGAAGATGCCGGACGACGAGAAGAAGTGGCCTGCTCAGATCCATTCTGAGCTGCTGCGGGCTCTGCCCTACATCGCCCAGTACGACCCTGAGATCGTCCTGGATCGCGTGGAGCCGGAAGCCGGAGCTGCCTTGGGCTATGCCCAGATCCGCAACCGCACGATGTCCCGTCCCCAGGACGACGCCAGCAAGGTCGGCAATGTCATCCGCATCCCGATCATTGTCCAGGACCGCCGACTCCAGCCCTTCCTGGTCTTCGAGGCCGGTGGTGGCACCTTCCCGCTGACAGAGGACCGCGTCGAGCAGGCCATGCTCAACCCCGGCCTCTTCGACACCGACGCTCGCAAGGTCCCGTCGACTCCGTCCCTGGTCGATGCGATGTACCCGCCCTACCAGCAGCGTCAGGGCTTCGGTCGCGTGGTCGAGCCCGGTGCTGCTGGCCTCTCCAAGCTCTCGAGTGCCCCCAAGTCCAAGGACTGCCCTCTCAGCGCGTACGAGCGCATGTCCCCCATGCAGGTGCAGGGTGCTCTCCGCTTCATGAAGGAGCACGGCGGCCAGTACAAGGGGAGGGCTGCCCGTGGCGGCATGGGCGTGAAGCACGTCTGGTGGTCCGACAAGTGGACCCCGTTCGCGGAGAACGGCTTTGGCGACTACTTGGTCGTCGACAGTGACCCCGGACCCGGAGGGGTGAAGGGACAGGTCGTGGAGTTCATCCACGATTCTCCGCAGAGGAAGGTTCGAGCCCGCACGAAGGCGCAGGTCATGGGCCAGCTGGGGTCTCCTGGTGCCAAGATCTCCAGCATTCCCAATGCCAGTCCCGACAAACTCTCTTTGTGGCAGCGTGCAACCGCAACGCCAATCCGCAAGGCTGACCCAGACACCATGGCGCGGGCTGCCAGGGCCAAGAAGGTCTTCCCGGGTCGGCTCAAGTACTCGAGGAGCCAGGATACGGGCAAGGTCTACAAGATCGCCGGCCACGTCAACCCTGAGCTCCAGAAGGCCGCTATGGTCGCCCTCAACTTCCAGCGGGGGATGGGGCTCGCAGGTCCGCAGGTCTTCGAGAAGATGACCAACAAGCCCAAGTTCAAGATGGGCACGATCCCTCAGAACTACTGGTTCTACCCCTTGCAAGGAACCCCGTTCCTCATGGGCATCCCGCGCAAGCTCCAGAAGCCGCTCGAGGAGGCCAAGGACCAGCAGACGAAGCAGAAGATGCTCCGTGCTCTGGCTCAGAAGGAGATCCGGGCTGGAATCCAGGGGCTCCCCGCACCCGGCTTCCTCATCCTCGTCACGAAGGAGAAGCAGGGCTACAAGTACCAGCCGCCCATGATGCACGCTGGCGGCCGTCCGCTTCAGGCCACCATCGAGAAGGGCATGCGGAAGAAGGCCCTTTGGGGCGATGACCTCAATGAGGACGACTGGCACTTCGCCATGGATTTCTCTGGAGGATCCCAGAGGGAGATCGAGGAAGAGATCAAGCACATGAAGCGGCCCGTGCTCGACAGTCTCGGCAGCCGTGCCCTTGGTCAGGCCGCGATTGGGGCCGGGCTTGGAGGGCTTGCCGGCGGACTGGCCGGCAAGCTGGTTGGCGGCAGGGCTGGTCGGCCAGCGGCGGCCGGGGCTCTTGGCTTGGGCGCACTTGGCGGCATCGAGGCCTACACCGACAAGGGACAGGCTCGTCACAAGGACTACCATCGAAGTGCAGTTGCCTTCTGGGAGCGCACTCGGAACCCCGCATACCGGAAGCGCCTTGCCCAGCAGCTGAGTGGGCGATGGCCGCCCCCGAAGGGCGGCCACGGTAAGGAAGCACGCGTCAATGACAACCGGGAGCGGGCTGCGGACAGGCGGCACACAGAGCTGATGCTGTCCCTCCACGACCGTCGTCGCTACTGAGGCTCGTCTTCTCCGAAGAGGGGCGATACCCTACATGACCAGAAAGAGGTCTACTGTGAGCAACATGAGCACTTCCCAGCCCGGACTTCAGCCAGACGAGAAGGTGCTGGCGCACCAGAAGCGGATGAAGTCCGACCCGGAGTACGCTGCTCAGCGGCGGTCGAAGAACCAGCTTGCCGCAGGACGCCTGCGGGAACGGCTTGGCGGCAAGCAGGCATCTCTCTGCCTGGAGATCGCAGGGACCATCAACCCCTCGGACTTCGCCCGCTTCGAGGAGCTCTACAAGGAGGCTGCGGTCGCCGAGCTCCTTCCCCGTACCGAGTGCGTTCGGGAGAGCCTTGGCGACCTGCTGTCGCAGCCGCTGTCCTCGAGCGCGGAGATGCTGCAGAAGGCAGCCTCCCTCCAGACGGAGCCGACGACCGTCATCCAGCTTCGCCCTCACGGCTACGGCTACATGCTGAAGTGGGCCGCGGCTCCTGAGGGCACCCAGCCCAAGGAGCAGCCGATCTCCAAGGACCAGGCTCAGCAGGCTCTTCCTCAGCAGATGCTCGACACCGCCGACCAGCAGGGTGTCGCTACGACGACCGATGTCCAGGCTGAGCCTGACCCCCTCGTGGAGACCCCGCAGCCCATCACTGGCTTCGGCATGTACAAGGTCTTCGAGGCTGGAACAGGCAAGCAGCTCGTGGGCTACTGCATCCCCGGTCTCTTCGACCCGATGCAGGGCACCAACACTCCGACGCAGCTCTGGTTCAACGGCGGGCAGTTCGCTCTGCAACCCGAGATCAACGGCGTGATGGTGGCCCTGAGCTACAACCTGCCCGAGTCGCAGGAAGCCCGAGGAATGGGGGTCTTCTACAAGACCGACGGCAAGGGCATCATCGCTACCGTCCCCTACAACGTGCTGACCAAGGTCACCGTCGAAGGACGGGAGTACTACTCGGCCACCACCCAGGAAGGGGCCGAGGTCCAGCTCGTCATGAGCGAAGGACTCCAGAAGCCTGTGGCGACATCGCCGCAGGAGATCGCCATCCCGATGGACTTCTCCTTCCTCGCCTTGGATGGCCAGGTGCAGCTGGACGGAGCGCAGGAGCAGCCCGTCGGAGTCCCCGGAGATCCGACCGGGGGAGTGGAGCAAGCAGCTCCGGCCGACCCGATGCAGCCCGCCCCGGGCGGCAAGAAGCCGGTCAAGCTCAACGGCGGAGCCAGTGATGTCTCCGGACAGGCTGCTCAGGACCCGATGGCCCAGGCCAAGAAGGCGTCCATGCCGACCATGTGCGAGATCCGCGCGTGGCGGAATGACCGAGGGCCTGGCGGCGGAATGCGTCTCTCTGGTCCGGTCTTCGAGAAGAACGGCTCCGGCACCTACGACTGGGTCGACGGCATCTTCTGGCTCGCTGCTGCTGGCATGCCCCAGAACCTCTCGCTGGCCTGTATCGAGAAGGCAGCCAGCTCGGGCGAGGTCATCCAGATGTACGGTCTGCGGCAGCTCACGCCGCATGCCCCGGGTCTCCTGAAGGACGCGACAGCCGAGGCAGTGGCGGATCTAGTTGGAACGCACATCCCCGAGCGTCCCTGTCTGCTGAAGGAAGCAATCGCCCTCGGCCACAGCAAGGAGGCCAGGACCCTCGTGGGCACCGATGCCATCGACAACCTGCTGGCCCTGAACTTCGTGAACACGGAGAATGTGCAGACCTTCGTCGAGCACATTCCGCACCTCGAGGAGACGGCCTCCAAGCTGGCCGGTCTGGTCTTCGCGACGCAGCTGGGATTGCAGAGTGTCCCCAAGCAGGCGGCCATTCGAGCGATGGAGTGCCTCGAGGGTGTCATCACCGGTCTGAAGGCGCTCCAAGACTATAAGCTGTAGGGTGGTGGCATGGCACATCCTGCCGCCTTCTATGCGCGCTACCTCCTGACCGTCTCGGAGGACCCTACAAGAAAAGGGGTCAACGCGGAGCTGAAGAAGCTGGGACTCGTCCCTCTCAAGGAGGGCGAGTACGCCGAGATTCGACAGGGACTCCCAAGGGAGCCGGACGACTTCCGTCCCTGGGATAAAGCCCACCGTCCATCAGTCAGGTGGCTGAGGACTGCCAAGATCTACAGCCTTCTTCACAGGGACGGACCAGTCCAGGAGGTCTTCACAGGCATCCTGCGGGACCGGCGGCTCCGAGAAGATGTGGAGAGGATGCTGATTGGAGGAGTGCTCCCCCTCGAGGTCTCCTACCGACTCCAGCAGGTGGGGAAGAAGGCGTCTCCCACGGCCATCGCCGAGTTCCGCCACTACTTCTGGAACGTCGACGGCATGGGCGTCGCGGACTGGGTCCTGTACTTCGCTTCTGCCCCTGCCAGCTCCCGGACTGGCCATTTGGAGAGGGACTACTCCGCAGCCCTTCTTGGGGGGCCGGAACTGGCTCTCTACCGGACTGGGATCGAGTCGGAGCTCAGCACCAAGGACATGATGGAGGGTCTGATGCGAGAGCTGTGGTTCACCTTCAAGGAAGTGAAGACGCTCCCACTCTCAGCTAAGAAAGTCGAGATGCTGTCCAACCTTACGCGTGGAATGACCCGGGTCGATGAACGACTCCAGGCCAGTGACACCGCGCTCCAGGATGTCCTCAAGCAGTTCGAGAAGTTCAAGGTCCAGCATGATACGAGTACTCTCCCTGGCTTGCACGACCTGGCACCTGCCGGTACCGTGAGCAGCAAGACCAGGGGAGAAATCCTCCTTTCCCGCGAGAACTGAGCAAATGCGCCCCACTCCTTCTGACATGGTCCGTACGCAGGCAGGAAGCCTCGCCCCTCGCCCCGAGTGGGCAGACAGCCTCAGCAAGAACATGAAGCGCGGCTACGTCGACTTCCAGAAGGTGGAGTTCGTCCCGCCGCCCCCGCGAGAGGAGATCGACACAGATTTCCTGCGTGTGGAGGTCGTCTTCCGGGAGAACGACGACGTCATCTTCCAGCTCTTCCCGAAGACCAAGGCCTTCCCGAAGGACTCGAGGCTCGCTCGCACCTTCTTGGCCGAGGCCCTCGAGGCGCACTTCGGAGACACTACCGACTTCGAGGGCGGGTACACCCCCGAGCTCGAGAGCTGGGCTATCAAGGCCAAGGGCCTGCAGCAGCATGTGTCCTACGCCCCCGAGCATCACATTCACGGCTTCGTGCAGCTCCTGGCAGCAGCGCTCGCCGAGCTGGAGTAGAAGATGGCCATCCGCGTTCGTACCTTCCGAGACACCGGCGAGCTCAAGGACTTCCTGGAAGACAACGAGCTGGGCCAGGAGGACTTCAAGTACCTCGGCCAGAACAGCTCGGGTCACCTCGAGATCCTGTTCGACGATGCCGAGGAGATCTTCTCCCAGGCAGCGGGCGCTGCGGGGACCGTGACGCTCGCCGATGGTGAGCGGTTGCACACCGTCTGGTGCGTCGGTGCGACCAGTGCCACCGTCGAGATCTTCGGTGGCACTGCCATCCCAGTGCCGGCTGGTTCGTGGTTCTCCCACAACTTCAAGGGCAAGCTGAAGGGCAACGCGACGAAGACGATCGTCTTCACCGACACCACCAGCTACTTCGTCACGAGCATCGACCGCAGCTGACGCTTCCGGTTGCGCCACCTGGGGCGACCGAAGGCAGGCACTTTCCTCCCCGCAGCAGCCCTCTTCTTGAGGACCGTGTTGCAGGGCTGGATTCTATGCGCCGGAGAGAGGCCGTACTTCTCCAGTGCGTCGATGTGCTGGGCGGTGCCATAGCCCTTGTGCTTCTCGAACCCGTAGACCGGGTGGTGTTTCGCGAGTTCGATCATCAGGTCGTCCCGCAAGATCTTGGCAAGGATGCTGGCGGCTGCCACGATGAAGAAGCGGTCGTCTGCCTTGTGCTCGAGCCGCTGGTCCCACAGGCAATCGTTCAGCTCCACGTCTCCGTCAACGATGAGCTGTAGAGGAGACACCCCGTCCTCCGTGGTGGCTCCGTGTACTGCATCCTCCCAGGACTTCTGACGTGCCTTGGCGTACCCGTACTGGTTGATGAAGTCGACATCGGCATGTCCGATACCGACCGATGCCCCGCAGTCCACGAGGAAGCCAGTGAGCTCAGTCCTCAGTCTCTCCCTCTGGGGTCCAGTTGTCTTCTTCGAGTCCTTGACCGAGGACATCGGCCAGTGAGCGATCAGCCTGTGGGGCGGAAGGTCGACTGATAGGCTGCAAGCCACGGCCGTAATGGGGCCCGCAAGGGCCCCGTATCCAACCTCATCTACTCCGCAGTAGATCATGAGCTTCCACAGTCGCAGTGCATGGCGTACTCCTTAGTCGTCGTCGCAGAAGTCATCTGCTGTGTGTAGAGGGGGGAAGTCAGGCTCGTGCTTGAACTCCAGAGGGGGTGGCTTCAGCTTGCGGCGAGCGCGCCGTAGCCGACCTCGTCCACGCCTGAGTAGAGTGGCAAGATCCATCTCCTCCCCTTCATAGGGGTTTGTGTTCTGAAGGGGCCCCAGCCCTCGGATGAGGATGAGGGCTTTGATCTCGTAGCCTTTGCGCCAGCTTCTCTGGTACTTGGCGTCGTTTACCTCGGCCCAGAAGCGGAGCTGCTCCCTAAGAAGAGAGGCCTCTTCCTTGAGGACCTTCTTCAGGAAGACGATGTGGAGTACCCACGAGAGAGGATCGGCCTGCGGCTTCAGCTCCCATCCGTAGATGTCTCCACCGAGTGCCCTGTTCATGGAAGCCATGAACAGGGCAACCCAGCGGAGAGAAGCGAGCTCCGTGCTCAAGCAGTGGCCTCGGCCATGCCCGCTACCGCCAGTGCCGTCGACAGTGCCGTCGACTCTGGGGCTGCGGGCTCCTCCGTGACTTCCTCCACGAAGAAGTGGTCCCAGAGGTAGACGCCCCGCTCAGCGTGGATGGCGCACTCACCGAGGAGGTGGGTGTCCTTCCACCGGGAGTGGAGGGTGCTGAAGTACTCCGGGAGCTCCCCCGGACCCCCATCCTTCCGGAAGATGTGGGCCAGGTTGGCGATGAGGTTCGCCTTGTGGAACGGCGGGAAGAGCCGAGCGTGCACGTTCCGGGGGCCGCGGTCCGTATCTACCCGCACGGTGAGGTACGGGAGGAGGAACCAACCACGACGGCCGTACTCGATCGTGCAGCCATAGCCGACCGCGTATCCCTCCAGCTTCGTCGCCTTCATGCTCTCGTCCCGGGTCGGCGTCCAGAGGTGGGCCGGACGGAGCCGATGCCCCCGAGCCCCGAGTTCGGGGTCTGCGCCCCGAGGGTAGACGAGGCCATCGACCACCTGAAGGTCTCCGCCATCGATCGGGAAGTCCTCGAGGGCATCCTCGAGGGCGGGGAGCAGGTTCTCGTCGGTCGAGAACCTTCGACCAATGTGGGCCGAGAACAGTTCGGACTTGCTGCTGAGGAAGTGCATGAGGATAACTTCTCCCTCCTCCTGGACGTAGGGGCCGTACCGCCCGACGCCTTCACGCCGGGCTTGGAATCGAACCTCTGAACCGACTGCTGCAATATACTTCATGGGAGCCTCCGAGCTTCCTCTGGGTGAACTTGAGCATGGCCATGTCTGACCACTCCCTTATGCAGGTACTTGCGTGACCTTTGCTGAAGACCAGAACGTCTATACCGAGCGTCTCGGAGACTGGAAGACGCTCGATTACTTCGAAGACTGGGACTACGAGGAGCCTGCTCCAGACGTTCCCGACTGGGAACACTCCCAGTTCATGCAGGAGAGGCAAGCCCAGCTCCACATGACCTGCTCGCAGTTCGTCGAGAACTCCGTGGTGATGCCGGACCCGCGCACACGGAAGCTCGAGCCCTTCTCCTTCGACGAGCGGAGGTACCTGCGGAGGATCTACGACACCAACCACCGTCGTGTCCTCATCATGGCGGGACGACAGGTGGAGAAGAGCTCCACCCTGAGCTTCCGCACCCTGGGAATGAGCTGCCTCATTCCCCACTTCAAGACCCTGTACGTCTCGCCCTCAGCGATGCAGACGAAGCAGTTCTCGAAGGACAGGCTGAAGGAGACACTCGAGACCTGCCCAGTCGTGCGGACCTGGTTCCCGCCCCACATGACGGACAACGTCTTCGAGAAGAAGGCCATCAACCGGAGCAACATCCTGCTCCGCTACGCCTTTCTCAACGCTGACCGTTGCCGGGGTATCTCGGCCGACATGATCCTCCTGGACGAGATCCAGGACTTCCTCCTGGACAACATTCCGGTCATCGAGGAAGCAGCCTCTCACTCCCCCTACCGGTACTTCGTCTACTCAGGCACGCCGAAGTCGCTCGACAACCCCATCGAACACCTGTGGTCCAACTCCAGTACCCAGAACGAGTGGGCGGTCCCCTGTAGGCGGCACGGCACTCCCAAGGTCTCCAGCACCTGGCACTGGAACATCCTCGGAGAGAACAGCATCGGGAGGAAGGGAATCATCTGCGACAAGTGCGGTGGACCCATCCACCCGAACGACCCAGATGCCCAGTGGGTGCGGACAGGCTCCCCGGACCCGGACCTCAGTGTCTTCGAGGGCTACCGCATTCCGCAGCTGATGGTGCCCTGGATCTACGGGGACCCGGAGAAGTGGAAGGACTTCCTCTCCAAGTACAACGACTACCCCCGTCCCCGCTTCTTCAACGAGTGTCTGGGTCAGTCCTTCGACAGTGGACAGCGTCCCCTGTCTCGTAAGGACATCCAGGACAACTGCGACCCAGAGATGTTGCTGGACCCGGAAGGGGTAAAACTTTGGCGTTCCAAGCTGTCAGGAGTCCCGCTTTACGGAGGGATCGACTGGGGGCAAGATTCCTCGAGCTCGTACACCGTCTTCTTTGTGGGCGGGTACATGCAGGGAATCTTCCGGTGGTTCTTCTGTCACCGCTTTGCAGGAGCGGAGTCGGAGCCCAAGGCACAGATGGCCAAGATCTGCCGCATCATCGACACCTTCAGCATCCAGCGCGTCGGGGTCGACCATGGTGGTGGCTACTGGCCCAACGATGAGCTCATGCGGAAGTACGGCTCGCAGCGCATCGTGCGCTTCCAGTACTCCCAGCCCAACGTCTTCATGCGGTGGGACGACAACCTTGGTCGGTACTTGGTTCACCGCTCCGAGGTGATGAGCGCCATCTTCAACGCCATCAAGCGGCGGACGGTGATGAGGTTCCCTGCCTGGAAGCACTTTGCCCAGCCCTACGCCGGCGACATGCTCTCCATCTTCTCGGAGTACAACGAGCGGATGCACATGACGCAGTACAAGAAGTCGCCCAACAACACCGACGACTCTTTCCACTCCATGCTGCTGGGCTTCCTGGTGTCGATGATCGACCAGCCCCGACCAGACATCTTCGTTCCCAGTGCCCGGATCGACCAGCAGCTGAGTAACGCCTAAGAGAACAGCCCACCTTGTAGGGTGGACTGTCTCTCGGCCGAAGCCACCAGCGTCAGCTGGCGGCCGCATCGGCCGCGGCCTCCTTGACGGCCTTGGCCGCCGCCGCCTTGACGGCCGCCTCTGGATCCCAATCAGCCTTGGCCGCCTGGACGGCCCTGGCCTCCGCCGCCTCCTCGCCCTTCGATCGGACCTCCTTGGCCCGATCGGCCCAGCGACTCTGGGCCGCGGCCGCGCGGGCGTCCAGGACCTCGGCGTCCTGGGTGAGCCAGAAGACGCCCTCCACAGTACAGGCGACGCCGACGGCCACTCCCGCCTTGACCGGGACCGACGCGACAATGGGATTGCCGCGGACGGCCATCCCCAAGGCCGGCAGGCCCTGGTCGAGGGCTGTGTAGGTGACGACGCCAACGGCGACGGGGCGACCGAGGTCGCCGAGGCCCCGGTGGGTGATGGCGTCGGCACGGGACATGAAGTTCTTGAGACCCATGAGGTTCTCCATTGTTGTTGTTGTTGGGTGCTTCGGTTTCCCTGGGCACTACTCTTATGGCGGTAGTGCCTCCGCTTTTTGCAGCTTTTGGGGCCCCTTGGGGCCCCTTCTGAGGCTACACAGCCCCGTAGAGCACTGCCCCGACGGTGAAAGCAGCCGTCAGGCCCTTTCCACTGATCTCCAGGGCCTTTCCCGTGAGGGCGTTGGTCCCGTGCACGGCTCCGGCGTAGGCCAGCATCGTCCCCGCTCCGCAGAGGAGGGTGCCCACCTGCAGCCCCTTCTCTTCGCTGACATCCATGAAGCTGCTCCGACGACCGCGCAGGTGTGCAGCGTCCAGCTGGGCACGGAGGTCCTCCATCCCCGCGTTGAGGGTGTCGATCTTCTCCTCCAACTCCTGGAGGTACTCGATGACCTGCGCCGCCTCTTCGCTCTCCGTCCTGGCGGCCTTCATCGTTCCCTTGAGTCCTGCGATCTGCCGCTTCTGGTGAGCCAGCAGGTCGGAGAGGGCAGCGAGCTCCTTGGGGTCAACTTGCTGCGAGCGCAGCACCTTCAGCTCCTCGGCGAAGCCCGCGAAGTTGTCCTTCATGTTCTGCTCGAGGGCCGCCAGCTTGTCTGCAGGTGCCTTCCGCTTCGGAGCCTTCCGCTTCGATGCGGCCTTGATCTTGGCAGCATTCTCGGCGAGCTCTTCAGCCACGTTGGTCGAGGGCATGGAATCTCCTGGTTGTTGGTTCCAGAAGACTTATGCCGGAACTACCTGCCTTTCCGCAGGACCTGTTTCAGGACATCCACAGCAGAAGAATCCAAGGCCCCAAGGCGTACCAGGGACGCGTCCATGTCCAAGCTGTAGAGGTCGGAGTAGCAGACAGCCGAGACACGGAGTCGTCGTCGTCCCTCCGCAAGTTCTCGATGAAGGTCCTGCATCTCCAGGCTTGTGGAGTAACGGTCGTTGCCTACAAGGCTGGCAGTCATCGCCATGCAGAGGCGCAGATAGGGCACCCAGGGCTTCGGATCTTCAGTCGCCTCTCGGAGTGTCTTGAAGTCTTCTTCGGAGATGCGAAGGAAGACCTGTACCCAGTTCTGGATCTCTGCCGGGTCCCAGGAGGCAAGCTGCAGCTGCCCAAGACAGGCCCTGTGCAGGTCCTTGGCGTAGGACAGCCCCATCCCCAGGGGGTCGGACTTCGCATCCAGCATCCGCAGGACCACCTGCATCTGCCCTTCTAGCTTCGTGATGCGCGCACGAGCACGCATGAACTCCTTCCGGGTGAGGCGGGAGCCCTCCCGGAAGTCGATGCGGTCCTTGCGCAGCTCCTCCACTTCCATAGGAACCAGCCACTTCCTGCGGCTTCCTGTGACCTTCCTGGTGGATAGGAAACCGTCGGCGATGAACTTCCGGACAGTCCTGTCGCTCACTCCGAGGTGCTTCGCGGCCCCTTCGATTGCCATCAACTCGACTGACATGGACGGGTACCTCCGTGCAGAACCCTAATAAAGGGTATATTCCTGCTGGACTACTTCTGAGGAGAAGATGGCTACCCTTCACCAAGTGACCGAAGGAGCACTCCGTCAAATGGCGCGAGAGGCTTCCTCGATGCACATGGACCAGGGCATGGAGCTTACCAGTGCCGTGGTCAAGGTGGCTTCTTCCTTCGAGAGCCCCCTCACGTCAGAGCATGTCCGTCGCGTCTGCGAGATGACCTACCACGACGTCTTCGAGCGCTCCTTCCGCGATTCTCAAGGCGCGAATCGCGTTGTGTCTTTCGATCCACCCGAGGCAGACAAGGTGGCGGTGGCGGTCCGGGCGGAGCAAGTCCGCTCTTTCCAGGACAAGGTTGCAGCCGCCTCCAGTCCGTCCGAGGAGACTGAGAAGATGGCCTCTACAGCTACCTGGCGTCCCGAGCCTCCTCCCAACGCCTTCTCCGCTTCGGTGGGCCAGTACGAGCGTCACCCGGAGGTCGGGCTCCTGGAGGGCAGGTCCCTGCTCGCCAAGACTGCCGAGGCCGTCAAGGAGGCGGAGAAGCAGCTGCGGCTGGAGATCGGCACCATCAAGAGTGCCAGCCTGGCCGCCTACCAGGAGCTGGGTCGTCAGGTTCGCTTCGAGGTCATCAATAACAACGTCTCTCCTGAGCAGGTCCTCACTGCTTGCGCCTCCTTCATGAAGGAAGCTGGGGCACCCGACCAGATCTGCGAAGGAGTCATCGTCGACTTGGCCGCAGATATGCTGCGAGCGGGGCTGGACCTGCACGAGAAGCGCGCGTCTCTCTACGACGTGGCCCCCAACCGCGCCCACCCTCTCTGCCAGAAGGCCTCGAAGGTGGCGGGGCTCAGGACACAGCGGGTCCACCGGGAGTACGCTCTCGAAGACATCCTGACCGGGCGACAGCGCGTGGATCGGGAACTCCAAAGCTCCCTCTTCTCGTCGTAGATCCTGCTCGGCTTCTCTGAGAAGATTAGGTGCCCCAGCAAGGAAGGAATCTCGATGATTAGTCCTGATGCTTACCAGAAGTTCGGAGAAGGACAGATCTCCGAAGAGGAGCTCCGTCAGCTCGAGACTCTGGACCTGATGCTGAAGTCTGCCAGTGCCGCCAGCAGTGCTTGGCACAGCGGTCTTGGCAAGACACTCACACAGGGTCTTGCCATGGGCGCAGCCGGAGGAACAGGAGCTGCTCTCGGTGCTGGCGCTGCCATGGGCGGCAAGAAGCTCTGGGACAAGGCCACCTACAACCGGGACATGAAGAAGATCCTGGATGTGTACCCACAGCTCAAGGACTACCCCAAGAAGGACCTGAACCTCGCCTACTCCTCGCTCCGGCACATGAACCCGCACTTCTCCAAGGATCCTCTGGTCGGCGGAACGATGCTGACTCAGATCCTGAAGCAGCGGGATCCGACTAACCCAGAGAGCATCCGCTTCGACGGCGCTCTGGCAGCCGACCTGGTCAAGGCACGTCCCCACAGCGACGACCCCATGACCAGAGCGCTTGCGGACTCCTTCGCCCGCGGAATGAGTGGGGCGATCGAAGAGCGTGGCCGTCAGCGGGCGGCCAAGGATGATCGCGCCTGGCGGGCGGACCAGTCCAAGCTCGATCGGGAGCACAGGACAAAGCAGTCCCGGATCGACCGCATGTCTCGCAAGCGTGAGGGAGCCCGGGGCGCGGTCTACGCCCGGAACCTTGAGAGGGACAAGCACGACAATGCCCTCGTCCGTGAGGCTCTGAAGAAGGAGCTCGAGTGGTACGGGCCGGCCCCATCAACTGACAGTCGTAGAAGGTTCTCGGACAGCCGTGAGGGCAAGACCGAGATGGACGCGCACCTCCGGAGCCGCTGGGGCATCGAACCCCGCTGATGGAGAAGCGCCTCGAACTGCACGGGAAGACCGCTGAAGGTCGGCCCCTGATTCACCTCGTCGAGCCCGGGTCACACCATGGCCTGGCTGATACGGGTGGGCTCAGCAAGACAGCCTCCAGGGAGCATCTCCCGGAGGTACTCGAGTTGGTCGAGGCGATCCAGCCTCGACCTGATCGCCTCTACCTGGTGAACTCCGCCCTGGGGGCTGGTGAGTTCGTCGGCTTCAATCTTCGCGGTGACTGGTTCAGCGAGAAGGGACTGACTCACGTTCCTCCGGGCTGGAACAACATTCCAGTCTGGGACATCGATGCTCGCCGGAAGGCTGCTGCCCAGACAGAGTTCGTCTCTGGATGGGGCGACATGGCGTGGGGCTACCCCACCTTCTACAACGCGCATCGATTCCGGCACCACGTCAACAAGGACCCGAACCGCGCGTACGGGTACATTCTCGGTGCCTTCTGGGACCACCGGATGCACCGGGTCATCCTGGTCTCGGAGCTGGTCGAGGACCTCTGCCGAAAGCTGGGAGCGACCGACCTCTACTTCCGCATCAAGCGTGGGGAGTTCCCGGACACGTCGATGGGGGCCAAGGTCCCCTACGACGTGTGCTTCGCTGGGGACACCTTTGTTGCCACTGAGCAAGGACCTCAGCAAATCCGGGATATTCAGCTCGGAGACAAGGTCTACACACAGCAAGGCAGCCTGAAGAAGGTCACTCGCCTCTTCCACCGGGAATCCGAGAACCTTCTACGACTGTCAGTTGGTGGGGCCCTGGATGTCGAGACCACGCACAACCATCCTTATTTCAGGATCGGGCGTGACGCGGTTCGTGGATGCCACGGCTCTGCGGATGGCCAGAAGCGTTGTCACAGCTTCTATGGGAAGGACACCTGCCACACCTGTGGGGCATCCAGCCTGGAGATCGAGCAGGTCCCTGCAGAGGATCTGAGCGTCGGGGATTACCTTCTCACGCCGGTACTCAAGGCAGAGGGCCCCGAGTACGGACCACTCCTGAGCTACGTGGCGGGCGTCTACGCCGGGGACGGCTCTCCCATTCGTCAGCGCCGCGGCAGGAAGAAGGGCGGGGACTACGTCACTCAGGGGCTTGTCTTCGCCTGCGGGACTGACGACGCCCACATCGACAAGCTCTGTGCTGCCCTCAGTGAGCTCTCCCTCAACGAGCCCAAGATCTACGATGAAGGGGGCGGGAAGAACGGGGTCTCCGTCAGGATCTACGACCAGGAACTGGCGAAGAAGATCCTGGGGATGGTCACCGGCAAGGGAAGCTCCAAGGCCCTCGTAGTCCCCTTGGCATGGCACGAAGATCGCCTGAGTTTCTTGGGCGGCCTCATCGACAGCGATGGCAGCTACGACAAGAAGAAGGGCCAGTCTCGCTTCCTGAACACTTCGCCTCGCCTCGCCCGAACCGCATGGTGGCTGGCAGTGCAGAGCCGGGTCCATGCCACCGTCAGCACCTACGAAGTGGCGCAGGGGTACACCCCGGGGACACAGGTCTTCCAAGTGGCGTTCCCTGCATCTTCTTCGGCAGTGCTGTCCCACTATTCCTGCAAGGTCGAGCACCGAGATGCTCGAGTAGGCTCTTCCAGCTTCTTCTGGAGGCACGGCGATGCTACCTACTACTGCTCTCCCGTGAAGGGCATCGAGCATCTGGAAGGTGCTCGGGAGGTCTTCAACCTCAGTGTTGAGGACGATGAGACCTACATCGCTGAGGGCATGGCAGTCCACAACTGCAGCATCTGCGGACACGTCGCGAAGACCCCCGCCAAGTACTGCGAGCATGTGCAGCGCAGTGCCATGTCCCCCTACGGCATGCGTTCCATCCTCCCGGACGGTCGGATGTGTGGGGTGTACAATACCTACCCCCGCTTCTTCGACGACTCCTTCGTCTTCATTGGGGCAGAGCGTTCCGCGAAGACCATGGCCAATGTCACGGACCAAGTGCGCGGCCAGCGCTCCTACGGAGATCAGATCTACACCCCGCCTCCGAAGATGGTGCGCAAGGTCGCCTCCTACAACCCCGGGGAGAACACCCCCGGGGTTGTAGGAGCTCCCGGAGCCGTCCCCACAAACGAGCGACAGGAGCAGGAGCAGGAGCTCGGCCTTGCGCTGCTGCGGGTCGGTAAGGCCCCGGACATCGAGAAGAGTGACGGTGGCCCGGGGGAGCAGGTCTCCTCTCTCCTCTCCAAGATCCCAGTGGCGGGGGAGAAGGAGCGAGCTGCTCTCTGCCATGCCACGGAGAAGCTCAAGAAGGAGATGCACATTCAGGATGGGACTCTGACCCAGGCTGAGTTGGATCTCTGGACCTCAAAGGAACTGCAGGACCTGGCGCAGAAGGGAGTGGAACCAGCACAGCGTGACCGAATGCGGTCCCTGGTCCACCACCACATGCCGCTGGCGTACGGGATGAAGAAGGCGTCGGCCAAGTGGGCTGAGCACCTGAAGAGGATCCCGGCCCCCTCGAAGTACCAGTCCTCCATCGTGCAGGACCACGCCAGTCGGATGCCACGTCTGCCTCCGGACATGCTGGACCACATCAAGGAGGACTTGGTCACCAGACTCCGAGCTGCTGCAGCTCTTGGAGTGATCCTCACACCGGAGGAGTTCCAGTACTGCCACCTGCCTGGGGCTCGAGCTCACGAGTGCATGGAGAGAAAGACCCTTTTCTCACCACTCCCTGTGGACCCGACTCACTCTCCCCGGTGGCGAGTTGGGGCCCCTTCACGGTCCTCAGTAGACGCAATGGCTTCCAGGCTGGGAGGTTCCCTCCTGCATCGCTCCTTCGCCCCAAAGATCGTGGTGATCAGGATCTCCCGCTCTATGGGTTCCCCGGTTCCTTCGGGTGCTTGGCACCATACCGAGGAGCACGAAGACCTCAATAAGGTCGCCCAGCTGTACAACGACTACAGGATCGGCTTGCTGGCACAGGCTCCTGATTGGGGCTATGTGTCAGCGCCTGTGGGAACCTCTGCTACCATCGGTGAGATCATGAAGGTGGGCGATGCCGCTGCCGGTGTTTCCCGACTTCTCCTCCACCTTGCATACTGGCCCAGCCTACACTTAGGATAGGGCCGCAACCTTCCCCTACTTCAACGGCCCTGCCGTCCACTCCCTCAGGACCCCCCGGAGATCCGAAATGTCCGCACTGCTTCAGGAGCTCGCCGCCAACGGCGTCACGAGCGAAGACATCGAGAAGGCCGCGGCTGCGCGTCTGTTCGAGAAGACCGCCGCCTCCGAAGGCATCGACCTCGCTTCGATGGACGAAGGACAGCAGGACCAGCTGTTCGACCACTTCTGCGAGAACGTCCTCCCCGACATGGTCGGCGGTGAGAAGGCGGCCTCGGCCGAGCTCACGGAAGACGAGTTTGTGCATGCGGTCATGGCCAAGGTGGCCAGCCTCGACGACGACACCAAGATCGCCCTGTTCGAGAAGCAGGCCGACTACGAGGGTCTCGATCTCGAGCAGCTCGCGGACGACGGTCTGAAGGTGGCCTACGGCTACTTCTGCGAGAACGTCCTCCCCGACATGGTCGCGCAGGACGGCGTCCCGGTGGGCTACGAGCCCGAGCTCGACAAGGTCGCCGAGCTCGACAAGGTCGCCGAGGCCCAGGCCAAGCTGGCGGAGGCCGAGATCCTCGGTCGCCACATGGCTCGTGCCTTCGCCGACGAGAACCACAAGATCGCCGCTGGCGTCCCGAATCCTGGCTCTGGTTCCGGCATCGGGTACAGGCTCAGTGAGCTGGCCAACAAGGGCATCACGCTGGCCAAGAACACCCCCAAGCCCGTCGTCGTCGTCCCGCTCGCTGCTGGAGGGACCGTGGCTGCGGGCTTCGGCGGGAAGAAGCTCTACGACAAGGTCAAGGGCGTGAAGGAAGAGGGCAAGGAGACGACTGCGTCGGCCCCGCTCCTGGAAGAGCTCGCCATGCAGAAGGCCGCTGAGATCCTCGAGGCCAACGGCATCGACCCCACCACCGGCGAGGCCAAGCAGGCGAGCATCGACGAGATCGCGGACTACCGTGCGCTCGAGATCCTCACTGAGGCCGGCTACGAGTTCGAGTAGTCAGTGATCCCCCGCACCCTCATCGGGGCGGGCATTGGGGCCGCTACTGGAGCGGGTCTCGGAGCCGCTACCGGACAGTCTGCGCAGCCCGGTCAGCCGAACAGCGGCACCCGGGCAAGCCGCGCCCTGAAGGGCGCGGTGGCAGGTGGTGTTCTGGGCGGAGGCATCCATGCCGGTCTTCGATACCGGAAGCTTCAGCACGTGATGCCTACCGGCCACAATGCGGAGGCCCTGGCCGACGCGCTCGGGGTCCTGCGGCAGGTCAAGCATGGGCCGAGCGACGAGAAGTTCATACGGAACTTGTCCGCAGTGAGGGAGCGGCTGGGACATGCCGCCTTCGGGAGTCAGTCTCCCAGCGGGGTCGTGAAGAACCTCCAGAAGGAGAACCCTCTTCAGGGACTCAATCCTGCGCAGGCCAAAAAGGTCTTTCGAGAGAAGGCCCGACAGCACCACCCGGATCGGGCAGGAAACGCTGCAGCGTTCCAGAAGATCAAAGCGCAGCATGGCGAGCACCAGGCCTTCTTCGGAAAGGCCCCCAGGATCCCCAAGAAGGCAAGTGTCGCTCTGGACAGTCTACAGTGGGTCTCCTTCTTCGATGAGATTCAGAAGCTGGCCAACCTCAAGAGCCCGGCTGCAGCGCGCTCCATCGCAGCTTCCGTGAAGGGAAGTACGCCCAAAGCCGTGACGGGACCGGACAATCCTGGCATCATGCCGATTGGACAGACCGGGGTTACGGCAACAACCTCTCCTATGCCCCAACGGGCATTGACCTGACAGGATTAGACATGCACAAGAGCATCATCGATGAGGCCCTCATGAAGGCCCGGGATCTCGTGGGCCACACGAAGTCCGCTTCCGCTGTCCCCGATCTCGTCAAGGAAGCCGAAGACCTGGCGGGCGCTCTCGAGTTCATCTCGATGGCCGCCGTGGACGACGGAACTGCTGCGGGCAGTCATGGCCGCAGCCTGCTGACTGACTTCTTCAAGGACGCCGCGGCTGGTGGTCCTGCTGAGTCCGTCACTTCTAGCGGCGGAACCCAGGGCCAGCCCCCGGCTTCGGGCAAGACGCACATCCCGGTTGGTACCCCCGGCGGTACCGCTCCCGGTGAGTCTCTCGCCCCCACGGGCAAGATGGACCGCGACATGATGGCGCAGACTGGGAAGAACGCGGGTGCGGTCACCCTCTTCGACCTGATCGCAGGCGACGTCGAGAAGATGGCTGCTCAGCCTGGCCAGGGCCCCTCCGAGAGCCTCGGCGGTCAGAACACTGCGGCTCCGCTGTCGAAGAACGAGAACTCCAACATCCACCTGCTGCGCAGCAACACCGCTCCGGTGGCCGCGACCAAGCGCCAGGCGAAGATGCCCACCCGTGACCGGCTCAAGCGAGCATGGAACCACGCCAGCGACACCACCAGTGACGCCACTGCGAAGGCCGTCTGGCCTCAGGCTGCTTCCAAGGGCTCCATCAAGGTCGCGGAGGAGAAGGAGGCCGCTGTCGCCTTCACCGACGCAGGCCACGAGTACGAGCGGGCCCGCGGCAAGGCTCTGTCCAAAGCACATGGTCGGCTGAGCAGGGCGAACAAGGCCTACGCTGCCGAGCGGCCGTTGCTGGGGCACCTGCAGGGCAAGCAAATACAGGGCATCGACCAGGCTCTTCAGGCGCGAGGCATGGAGTACAACGAGCGGCAGCACGCGGACAAGCGTCAGTCTCTCAACCCCCTCGGCGGCTACCTGACCCCGACGAAGGCCGAGAAGGCGCGGGAGAAGAAGGCTTCTGTGAAGGAGTCGGCCATCGCCTTCACCGATGCTGGCCATCGCCTGGAAGCAGAGCGTGGGCGTGCCAACGAGGGGGCGGCCCGCGCCCTCCGCCACGCATCCGACAAGTACGACAAGGCCATACCCCTCCTCGGAACCGGCCAAGGTGTCCTCCACCGCCTCGGAGAGCGTCACGGCAACTACGTCGCCAAGAAGCACGACGACAAGCGCATGGCTCTCAACCCCCTCGGCGGCTACCTGACAGCGACGAAGGCCGAGAAGGCCGAGAAGGCCGAGAAGAAGGGCTCCGCTGCTGAGTGGGGCCAGGTCTTCGACGCCATGCTCGACGGACAGGCCGGTGCAGAGGCTCAGGCCTTCGCTCGCCACATCGACGACGCCCAGATCTGATGGGTACGTCTTCCAAGCTGGAACAGGCACAAGCATTGGCGACCAAGATCGCCAGTGGTGAGCTGGGCCCAGCTACGAAGACTGCTTTTTCTGGCCTCTTCTTGGCCTTCGACAGCGCCCGTGCTACTTCTACGAAAGAAGCCGTGGCTGACGACAGCGCACACGAGTCCGACAACGAGGCTCGCAAGCGTAGACTTGCCGAGCTACTGAGACGTCGGGAGCACTCTGGGCTAAACTCCGGTTCTGCAACTCCTACACCGCCGAGAGACAACGCATGAGCAACCCAGTCGGAAATGCCCAAGCAGCTGCTGTTGCTGCCCGCTCCGCTGACCACATGAGGAAGCTCGCTTCCCGTGTGCGTGAGCTCGAGGCGGCCAACACAGAGCTCACTTCGAAGGTTGCCTCCTACGAGCGCAACGACCGGATCGTCCGTCTCGCCTCCGAGATGGAGGAGAAGGGCCTCAACGCAGAGCTCACCTTCGAAGAGAAGGTGGCCAGCCTTGCGGGCTACGACAACCTCGAACGCGTGGAAGAGGCCGTGAAGATGGCGTCTTCTGGTAGTCTCCACCTCGCATCTGTCACCACGGATGAGGATGGTGTTCGCGGACGCTCTTCTGACGCGCTCTCTTCCTTCGCCCAGTTCTGCGTGACTGGCGACTCCGGACACTGAGTCTTTCCCCTCCCTTCTTGACTCCTTTCTGTCTTAGCGGGCAGAATCCACCTGACGAGGATTAGTCATGGCTGGCAAGTACATCGAGATTCTGGTTCCTGGCTACTCCACCCTGTGGACCAAGGACCTTCCCTACCTGGCTGGTACCGGAGACGCCTCCGACACCAACCCGCTCAACCCGGACGACGATCGTGCGCTGGTCGAGGGCGAGTTCCTGGAGCTCACCGCTTCCAGCAACAAGCCCCGGTACACCCGGGGCGGTGCCAACGGCACCCCGACGTCCGCTGGTACTCCGGAGTCCGGAACCGAGGCCACCGTGCCGAGCTTCCTGTACTTCCAGGAGAAGGGTCGCTACGACGCGCAGAGTACCAAGATGTGTCACTGCATCATCGGTCCTTCGCACTTCGAGTTCCGCACCAAGCTCATCTACTCGTCCGGCCTGTCGGTCGGTGATCGGGTCACAGTGTGGGACTGGGACGGCGCTTCGGGTGCCTTCGGCCTCAACCGTCGCTGCCTCTCCGCGTTCACCGCGGGCTACGTCATCGGTCGGGTCTCCCGCGTCTACGGCACCAACGACTGCGCGATCATCTACGGCCTGTAGGCCTTCTCCCGGCCTCTGGCCGCTCATCCCTTTTCCCAGATTCCAAGGAAAGACCATGAACTTCGGTGATGGCTACAACGCGGAGCAGGTCAACTCCGGGTTCATCGAGCAGCTCGAGACCCAGGGCACCCACAAGACTGCCGCTGAGACGCTCAACTTCATCCGTGACCGCATCCGTGAGGCGAGCTTCGCCGACATGGTGGTCCCCAACCAGCGCGTCGTGCGCGGTGACCTGCAGCGGTCGACCGAGCACGACACCCTGGTGAAGATCGTCGACATCGAGCCGGGCAGCCGGGCGATGCCGCTGAACTTCCGTGGGCAGCCGACGGCGCAGTACGTCAACGGCAAGCGCTACGCGATCAGCTTCTTCACCATCTCGAGCCTCAAGTTCGAGATCGTAGAGCAGGAGCTCATGGCGTACGAGATGCCCGTGACCAAGATCATCGAGGAGAACAGCCTCAAGGACATGGTCGAGGTCAAGGACCGCGAGTTCCTCCTGCACGTCGAGGCCTGTGTCCAGTCGATGCAGGAAGAAGCCAACGGCTCCGTCGTCGGGTTCAACACCACGAACGTCAACGACGGCTCGAGCCTCGAGGTCTCCAAGGTCAAGAGCAGCCTCGCGCTGCAGCAGACCAGCGACGACTTCACGGTCAAGGCCATCCAGCGCCCGGACATCGTCAAGATCAAGCGTCTCCTGAAGCGGGTCGTCACCGATTCGAGCGGCAACGTGGTCCGCCAGGGCCGCCTGCGTCCCGAGTGCATGCTCGCCACCGAGAGCGATGTCGACGAGTTCGACAGCTGGACCCACGAGGACCTGGGCGACAAGCTCCAGTCCGAGACTGCGGTCAACGGCTGGGCCTACAACAAGGCCGTCGGCCTGAAGATCATCCGCACCATCAAGAACGACATCCTTCGTGAGGGCAACATCTACGTCTTCACCTCGGCTGACTTCTTCGGCCGGAACTACACGCTCAACGACGTGAAGTTCTACATCGACAAGATCGCCAACCGGATCTTCTGGCAGGCGTGGATGGACGTGGGCATGGGCTTCGGCAACATCGCCGCGGTGGTGAAGCTTGAGCTCTACGCCGGCTCTGTCACCGATGGCGACACCGACTCCGGCTACACTGACGGTATCCCAGTCGACGTCGAGGATATGGGCGGCGTGAACAACAAGGCTGGTGACGGCCTCACCTTCCCGGCGGTCTCGCTGTACTGACCCAAGCTGACTTCTGAGCCTTGAAGAGCCCGGAAGTCAGAACTCCGGTAGTGCGATACAGTACGGCCCTGGGTCCTAGCTGGGGCTCGGGGCCGAACTGCATCAAGAGGTACTCAAATGCGTTTTATCCTCCGCAACGCCGTCAACAACCCCGCCCTGGAAGCGATTCGCCGCTCCCATCCGGGGAAGGTGCAGCGTCGCCCCGTCATTGGTGGGAAGCCCCTGCCGACCGGAGCCCGTCGAGTCTTCGATCGGGGACAGCTCACTGGTCCGATGCTCCAAGAGATCGCACATCACGTGGAGGTTGGGAACATCACCTTCATACAGGTCGGGAAGCGTGGTCCGGTGGACATGGCCGCATTGGCGGAGGCCTGCGGATTCACGGAGCTCTTCGACGCGGCTGAAGACGCGCCTCTCGAGGCCGTCGTGCCGACTCCTGTCGTCGAAGAGCCTCCGTCCCCTGTCGTGGACAGTGACGACAGTGGGAAGACGGTCGTTGCCAAGGTCGGCATCATGCAGGTCGAGGTCACTGCCGGCGCAGACGGCATCCTCGGCACAGACGATGACGAGGTGAAGGTGTCTTCGGCCCGGAAGGTTGCAGAGCCTGTGCCCGTCGAAGAGCCCGAGCTCGCGGAAGAGACCGCGGACTTGGAGGAGGTCCTGGAGGAGGAGGCCGAGGAAGAGCCGGCGGAGGACGAAGTCGTCATCCCCGAAGACCTCGAAGCCTACCTCTCCGGACTGCGGAACAAGGAGCTTCAGCCCGTCCTCGAGATGCTCGGCGAGTCCTCGCAGGGCAAGAAGAAGTCCATCATGGTCGATGAGATCATGTTCGCCCTCCTCAACGACCCGGACCCTGTGACCGCCCGGAATGCCATTGCGAAGGCCCAGTCCTTCAGGGAGGAGTAGAATCATGGCCTTGATTCAAGTCCACAACATCTCGGACCGTCCCAACACCTCCGGGAAGGCGCAGACGTACATCATCGGAGGGAAGCGCGTTTCCCCGGGGAAGCACCTGGTCGTCGACAACTCGGTGATCAACCGCACCCTCAAGAAGCTGCACGGGACTCGGCTGTGGTTCGGTCCTCTGCACAGCCGCTTCGCACGGACGAGCAAGTCAGCTCAGAAAGCCCAGGCCGCGGCCATGGGGCGCGTTTCCTCGCGCCCCATGGAGGTTGCCGAGGCGAAGGTGTTCCTCGCTGGCCTCGAGCTGAGCGACCTGCAGGACCTCTGCGGTCGCATGACTCCGGCACTCGAGTTCCGCCGCCAGGTCTCCCGGCCTGCGCTCCTGGCACGCCTCAGCCGCGCCCTCTTTCAGCCCTCCCGAGAGCTCGATCCTGAGCACTTCTTCTGGCTTCGGCGCTGGAAGAAGGTCAGAGGGGACTTCTTGACCGTGGAGACGTAGAAGTTGTCCAGTCTCTCTTCGATCACTCATATCCCTACCGCATCATCTCGTATGAACGAGATGATCGCGTACGTCCGGACGTTCTTGCGAGACTTTCCCGAGCTCAACCGGCTGACCCAGGGCTACGAGAACTCTCCGAGGATGATCGCCTGGGCCATCGTGGACGCTCTCGACGACTGGAACATCACTCCTCCGTTCATCGGCAAGGTCACCATCGAGAACTTCCCCTCGAAGTCCTTGCTGTGTCGGGGAGCAACCATCTCGCTCCTCGAGTCCGTCGGCCTACTGCAGACACGGAACCAGCTGTCCTTCTCGGACGGCGGCATCTCGGTGTCGGTGTCTGACAAGGCCCCGCTCATCATGAACTGGCTGCAGATGTTCAAGGCCTCCTACGAAGAGAAGAAGACCAAGTTCAAGTCGTCGGCCAATGTCGAGATGGCATTCGACGGAGCGGGTACCTTCACGGAGTACTTCATCATCAACGGCATCTACCTGGATTAGATTCTTCCGTAAGAGGACTCCTTGATGCGCAATCCCTGGCAAACCGCAACTCCGATCGAGCGGCAGGCAGCTGCCGCTGAGATGTGGATGGAGATGACTGGGCGCACCAAGGTGGCCCAGGCCAAGGTCTTTGATGAGGGCCTTGAGGTCCTGGAGAAGGTGGCTGCTGCTGCTGTCATCCGGCAGCCTCCGACTGCCCCCGCAGGGGAGCCCCCGAAGCTGCGCACCCCGACAGCCATCGGTGCCGGTGCCGGAGCCGTAGGAGGAGGGGCCCTGGCCCTGAGGGGCATGCACAAGGGGCTCGAGTCCGGGAAGCTCCTTGAGAAGGGCGTCTCCAAAGGACGTCTTCTGGCACGAGCAGGTGTTGGCGGTGCGGCCATCGGGGCAGGTATCGGTGCTGCAGCAGGCCTGGCCTACGGCGGGCACAGGCTCTACCGGCACATCAAGAAGGCTGCGGCTCCGCCCAACCCCCAGTTGGTCTCACGCGGGTCGCGCTGGAAGACCTGGCACCCTCAGGACCAGGATGACGAGACGCTTCACGCGCTGGACAAGCGGATGAAGTGGAGCCGGAACACGCCCTCCAACAAGCGATGGACCCCCTCGAAGCATGAGGCGAAGCTCCTCTTCCCCACGGGGATGGCTACGGGCGGACTCGCAGGCTTCGCTGCTACTCACTCCATTCCACACGCTGCAGTCCTCGGATTGGTCACAGGTGCTGGCATGACGATGGGGGCTCCCCTGGGACGCCATGCAGGGCAGGCTCTTGCTCACCGCCGAGTCCGGAAGGAGATCGAGCGGCGTGGAGAGAAGCGGGCTTTCCTCCAGGATCCGATGCTGGGTCCTCTCGGTGCTTTCGGAGGCGGGACTGTTGCGGGCTACCGGGCGGGCAAGGCACTCGCAGGTCCGACTGCCAACATGGCCGCCCCCTACGGGGACAAGGTCAAGGCGCAAGAACTGGCCAAGAAGTTGGCCATCCCGGTGTCTGTTGTTGCAGCCATCGGCGCTATGTACGTGATGCACGGCGGCAACGCGCACAAGATCCGTCAGTGGGCCATGCGCAAGTTTCACAAGCTCACGCTGCCGCAGTTGGATGCCATTGAGCATGGCTTGGTCCCCATTCTCAGCGGGCTGGGCGGCGGTGCTGCGGGAGGCGTGGGCACTGGCCTGGCTGTCGCGGGCGGTTTCCGGGCGAAGAACAGCTTGAAGAAGCAGGCCGGAGCCCTTGTCCCCTACGGGGGCGGCCATCCGTTAGTCGCGGCTGAGAGGGCCTCTCGGGCCATGCACCCCACCACCAAGGCGCGCCTTTTCGGCGCTGCTGGTGGCGCGCTCGCCCTTGGGGGAGCGGGAGCACTGAGTAGCTACCTCAGCCACCGACCTGGCGCAGACGGCACCTCGAAGGCCCAGCTCGCGCAGCAAGCTGAGCTCGACCAGCTTGCTGCGCTGTTCTCGCATCAGGGCAGGGACCTGAAGAACCTATCCGGCATGAAGGGCATGAAGCACCGCTACGCAGAGATGAAGCGCCAGGCAGTCCTGGATGCCAAGGAGTCCCCCGGTCACGCCGCGGCTGTTCAGTCGCTCCCCTGGGCGCTGGGAGGCGCAGGCTTGGGCGCATACATGGGCCCGCGGGTCTTGAGTGTCGCCCGGCGTCTGCGAGCGTGATCTCTCTCCGCAATGCGCGTGTGACGGGGTTCTCCCGTTCGTTCTACGACATCCACTGGGAAATCACTCCCACGATGTTGGACATCCAGGAGTACGAGTTCTACGTCGAGCGCTCTGAAGCGGAAGCAGGTCCCTGGCACGAGCTCGCCGGGCCTCTCATCGATCGGTACTTCCTTCGGGACAACAGTGCCCCTCTGATCTCGAACAACCGGACGCTCTTCTACCGGATCAAGGTCCGGCACCCGATGACGGGCAAGGTCGAGTACTCGGAGATCGTCGACCGCTGGGGCAAAGAAGACCTCATGGCGGCAGAGATCATCCGCCTCGAGACCCTGCTCTACACCGAGTTCGCCGGCGTCCTGTGCTGGCTCTTCCCTCGCCGCACTTTCGGGCAGCGCTGTGCCCAGTGCTGGGACGACGTGCTGGGGAAGCGGCTCGATGACAGCTGCCCCACCTGCTACGGCACAGGCTTCTCGGGGGGCTACCATTACCCCATCGAGTTCTGGGCTCAGGTGGATGACTCGGAGCACACCGAGAACTTGGCGCAGCACAGCCATGACCAACAGCGAATGATCACCTGGCGGTGCCCTGCTTCGCCGGACGTCACCCCGCTCTCACTGTTCATCGACAACAAGAACCGCAGGTTCCGCGTGGTCAGCGTAGGGGGCACCATGAAAGGCGGTGTCCGGGTTCGCCAAGAGGTTCGAGCTGTTCTCCTCCAGCCTGGAAGCATCGAGGACACTGTTCCGCTCAAGGTGGACACCAAAGAGCTTCAGGCGGTCCCTTGGCGGAACTATACTAATCCACAGGATCCCTTCGAGGCAGGCGCGACGCCGGACGACGCCCTCGATAGGATGTTGGGGAGGCACGGCTACCAATGAGCACCAAGAGCCGGAAAGTTCCCCAGGAACGGGAAGGGTTCAAGGACTACCAGAGTCTTCAGGGTCGAACTTCGCTTCGTGACTACCCCTGGAAGACCATCGCCACCAACGTGGCAGGGGTCGGGGCGGGTGCTGGGCTCGGATACGTGACGGCCGGAGCCTTGACCCGTGCTGCCCATCAGGGTCCGCTCGGTCGATTCCTTCAGAAGCTGAGCCCAGCACAGCGGGCTGGCTTCTGGACTGCAGCCGGCGGCGGAGCTGCCACCCTCGGCCTCGCAGCCAGGAGGCTCTCCTCGGTCGCCGGACAGGCGCGCATTGCTGAGGAGATGGCACGTCGGGACGAGCTCAAGAACCAGCAGGCCCAGCAGACGCAGAAGGCTGCGATGGCTCTGACTCCAGTTGGCATTCTGGCAGGGAGCGGGTTGGCAGGGTTTTCTGCTCGTAAGGAGTCAGAGAAGACTGCTTCTCTCCAGGATGTCGTACGCATCTACGGCCTGGCGATGGAGCCTGAATGAGCCGGGCAACAACACGGCGTACCCAGCTTTCGATCTCGAGGGCGGACAACCCCATTGTCTTCGCCACGCGCTTGTACGTGCAGTTTCTCCAGGGGCTCTTCAACTTCAACGCGAACGGGTGCTACCACTGGGAGCCTGACCGGGAGAACACTGAGATTGTGATCACAGCTGAGGCTCCCCTCAGCATGGACATCGCCGGGAAGCGGCCTGCCATCACGGTCGTGATGGGTCCTTACAACTATCAGGGCTTGGGCATCGACAACATGGTGTCCTTCAATCAGAATACCGAGCGACGAGTACGCTCAGATCTCCTGTCTGGTCACCTCGTTGTCTACTGCCTTGCCGAAACTGACATCATCGCGCAGCATCTGGCCCACCTTGTTATTCACGGGACCCGGGCTAACCAGCGGCTCTTGGAGAGTCGAGGAGGGTTTCATCAAATCGCACGACCAGCCCCCTCTGCAAACTCTCCGAGCCCTCCTGGAGCTCTGGTGGCAGGAGATCCGACCGGCCTTGTGATGGTCCAGGTCAACCTCCCCTTCACCTTGCAGTGGACTTGGGCTACAACCCCCACCGCACCCTCCAAAGACCGCGACCTTTCCATGATCACGCAAGAGCGCCGAGCATCAGACTTCCCGTATACTTCACCCAGCGCGCTGGAGAAGGTAGAGTTGGCAATGTCTGATACCCCGGTGCTTGTCCGTCGGCTGAACGCCGGCGGCTCCGTGACCACCATCTCCGTCACTGACGGTGACGCTATCCAGCAGGATGCCGTCGCCGTTGACGGCACCGAGTAGGAGTTCCCATGGCCTCCGAGAGCCGTCCCGGCGTCGAAATCACCCAGTCCCTCAGTGAGAGCAGCGCAGTTGTCGCTTCCCCCACCCTCATTCCCTGCGTCTTGGGGGTCTGCTACCAGCTCCTCGAAGCGCTGGACGACGATGGTGCTCTGGAGAGCGACGCCAAGTACGAAGCCGCCCAGTACAACCAGTCCTCCATGCTCATCGCTCAGGCCGATTTCCCCGACCCGCGCGACATCATCGACGAGCTCGAGATCGACGAGAACGAGGTCTGGTCGTACCTGTACTTCGGCGGCACGCTGTCCAAGCTCGCACGTGGTTCGCACAGCGAGTACGGCCAGGCCTTCCTGAAGCTGATGAACCTCTCGCGGGCAGCCTGCATCCGGTCCAATGTGGAAGAGGGGGCCGGCTACGTGTTCGACGCGGACACTGGCGACGCTCTCATCTTCGCCATCGATGCCGTGAACTCCACGAGCACCAGCAAGGACGTCACCGTCACGCTGAAGGGGACTCTCACTGCCGAGGAGGTTGCCGAGGAGATCAACGATGCTGCGGGCAAGACCATCGCGTCTGCCTGGGAAGACGAGGACGGCGACTTCGGATCTGCAGGTGACGTGTACCTGCAGATCTGCTCTACGACCTACGGGGCCACGTCCAGTGTGACCCTGCGAGCAGGCGCGGCGGCCCTCATCAGGCTGTTCGAGAACACCGCCAGCTTCGATTCCTCCCTCGAGTACCGAGTGGAGGGCGCGGGCTTCCAGGGCCAGGACGACGACGACGGGGACCTCTACACCCCCTGGCTCGAGTTCTACCGGGGCGACTACCAGGAGGACTCCACTTCGGCAGACTTCCCGGCAGACGGGTCGACTCCCCCGACCGACGAGGTCTGGGCACTGACCCTGGACCAGGCCGGCACCTACTACAACGCCAAGGCTGGCGCAGTGACCTTCTCGGGCTCGAGCCCGACTGTCCCACTGCAGGCCGCCACCAGCACGGTCCCTGGCGACCAGTTCTGGGCCACGGGCGTCCAGGTGGGCGACGGTGAGGTCATCAAGGTCGAGGAGTCCCGCTTCAAGCTGGGCAAGATCAGCACTTCGCTGTCCACCTACAACGACGACGGTGCTGCGACCAACCGCGTCTACTCCACGCTGGAGGTCAACACCACCAGCCACTCCTCGCCATTCGCCCCGAAGTACGCCTACTTCCAGGCGGACGGCCTCGTCTTCGGTTCCATCTCCCCCGAGGGAGAAGCTGCGGAGATCGAGGGCACCGCTGAGGGTTTGGACGAGCGCGCTGCCGCCATCATGTCGTCGAGCGATCTGGCCTTCGACCTGGCTCTGGCCGGGCTCTACCTCATCTTCGCGGTCACCGAGGACGGTGTCGAGGGCGACGATGTCACCTTCACCTTCACGGGTGGGCCCTTCTCCAGCGTCGGTGAGATCATCACGGCCATCGAGGATGAGGACGAGTTCTCCCAGCTGACGCTCACTGCTGTGGACAGCAGGCTGCTCATCGCCACGACCAAGACGGGTGCGGACCAGTCCATCGCCATCAAGGCCTCGGGCGACGCCAACGCTGCCCTGGGCTTCTCTGCCTCCGAGGCCACCAGCGACGACGGTAAGGATGTCGAGTTCGCCACGCAGGCGACCCTGGACAGCGACACCATCCAGCTCCCCCTGACGGCTCCGTCGTCCCTGGACCTGAATCTGGTCATCACCGACACCAAGGGCGAGCACACGCTCGAGGCCACTTCCGTAGACATGTCGTCGGTGTCCGACCTCGATGGCCTGGTCGATGCCATCGCAGAGGCCTTCGGAGGCACCACGAGCGACGACCTGACGCTGTACGACGGTCCCGGCGGAGCCGGCAACGGCGGCATCGCTGTGGCGACCATCGCAGTGACCTCGACGTCCACGGGCACCAGCGACTTCGGTGAGATCACGATCACCTCCACCGAGGGCGGCAGCTCGATCAGCATCGAGCTCCAGGCTGTGGATGCGGATGACGGCTTCCGCCATCTGGGCTTCTACGACGCCACGAACGGCTCTCCCGCAGTGCTTTCGAGCCAGGCGACCTTCGCCAACTCCCTGAGCACTACCACCATCTCGTTCACCTGGTCCGATGACGGCGAGAGCACGACCACGTCCATCTCCGGGGCGAGCACCGCAGGAATGGACTCGGCGGCGGATGCTTCGGCCCTGGCTGTGCTGCTGAACGCTTCGGCAGCCCACAACGGCGTCACCGCCAGCGGCGGTGAGCGCCTGGTCTACTGGTACACCGACGACGACGACATCCTGAGCCTGCGGACCCTCATCGGGGGTACCGACGCCGTCCTCACGCTCGTCGACGGCTTTACCGAGATGAACTTCGATTCGGACACTGCGACGGATGCGGGTGCCGATTCGACCGACAACACGGATGTCTCTGGCAGCGATCTTCTCAAGACCTCGACCCTGACCTTCCAGCTCGACGACAACCCCTACGAGTACGAGGTCACCTTCTCCAGCAACTCGCTGCAGGATGCGATCGACGACATCAACGAGCTGGTCGACGGCTCTGCGGATGTCGCTGCAGAGGGCGACGACCAGAACATGGTCCTGACGTCGCTTCTGTCCGGGGCAGCGTCGAAGATCTACGTCCACGACGACGACGACGCTGACCTGGTTCTGGTGATCGATGGAACCGCGACCGGAACTGGTCGCCCGGACCCGGACTTCTACCTGGACGGAGACGGCAGCATCAACATCGGTCCGAACATCCTGCGGAACAAGAGCTCCGGCATCCCGTTCTCCCTGGCCTCGGCCATGGCGGACATCTACATCGCCTACGAGGCGCTGCGTCTGGATGTCTCGGCTTCTGCAGACGAGCCGGCCCTCCTCGAGTTCGAGAACACCTCGGACCTGGAAGACAGCATCGGCCCCATCAGCACCAAGAACCCCCTCGCTTTGGGTACGTTCTTGGCTCTGAGCAACGCTCCGACTGTGAGCGTGACCTGCCTGGGCATCGATGAGGCCAACGACGCGTCCCCCAAGGGCACCATCGACGGCTGGAGCCGTGGGCTGGAGTTCCTGGAGTCGAGCGAGGTCTACACGATGGCTCCGCTGACGGACGACCAGTACGTCCAGCAGCTGATCTCCACGCACGTCCAGGCGATGAGCAAGCCTGCCGAGCGTGGTGAGCGAATCGCTCTCCTGGCAAGCGAGGTCCCGACTCGTGCTGTGGACACCGTCGTGTCCTCGGGCGAGGACGGAGAGTCCAACGGGACCGACAACAGCTTCACGCTGGACTCGAACCCCGTCTCTGACCTCATCGCTGAGGGGATCGACCCCTCGGATGAGATCGAGTACGACCAGCAGCTCTACCTGGAGCTGCTGGTCACGGAGAGCGGTGCTTCCTCGCTCCGTCGCTACTCGGTTCAGGAGGTCAGCGGAGTGATCCTGACCTTCCGCGTCTCCTTCGACGAAGACGAAGACGAGAACGAGGACGGGTTCTTCTCCACCGACACCTTCGACGAGGACCTCGAGGGGGCGGACTACTCCCTCAAGATCCGCGGCAGCGAGCTCCTCATCGCGGGCACGACGCGGCGGGACCTGTCCAGCTGTGCTGATGCTGCTGCAGAGCAGGCGGAAGGGTACGCCCACCGCCGCATCTACTACATCGCCTGCGACTCCGTGGTGACTTCCATCAACGGCATCGACCAGAAGGTCGAGCCCTACTACGCAGCCGCGGCCATCGCCGGCCAGATTGCGCAGCAGTCTCCGCAGCAGCCCCTGACGAACCTGCCCATTACTGGCTTTAGTGCCGTCTATGGCACCGACGACACCTTCTCGGAGAACCAGCTCGACACCATCGCCGACGGCGGCCGGTACGTCCTGGTGAACCTGGGTGGCACGGTTGTGTCCCGCCACCAGCGGTCCACGGCAGTCACCTCGGTCGAGTACCGGGAGATGTCCATCACCAAGGCCATCGACTGGCTGGCCAAGGGCTTGCGCTCCACCAACCGGGTCTTCATCGGTCGGTCGGTCATCACTTCCGGGTTCCTGGACCAGCTCACCATGAGCAACGAAGGGTTCCTCAGCTACGCCGCCCAGTTGGGGGTTGTTCGCAAGGCTTCCCTCACCTCTCTTCTGCAGGATGAGGACAGTCCTGATACGGTCCTCATCGAGGTCGAGGTCGCTCCGGCGTACCCCTGCAACAAGATCAAGATCACCATCGTCTCCTGACCGTCCACCCAGCCGAACCCTCTTAGGGGAAAACCATGTCCAACGTCGCCAAGTCTCTCACCAATGTCGCCACCTACGTCAAGCGCTGGAAGGAGCGCATCGGTGCCAAGCGCTTCCACCGTGTCTACGACGACCGCGACCAGGCCCTGGCCGACGCGCTCGGAGTCCTCGAGGCGAAGTCGGACAGCTACTACCCGGCCATCCTGACCATCATCGACAACCTCACGGTCGTCTCTGAGGGGACGTCGCCCGCGAACGTTGACCTCGTCATGACCGGGACCAACCTGGTCGGAGATGCCGAGAAGGCTGAGGGCGCTACTGCGGACTCCACGGGCAAGATCACCTTCACGGCGGTTCTGCCGGGCTTGCAGACCATCACTGTCACCCTCGAGGATGACGGCGGGTCCATCACCGTCACTGCGGACGCGGACGCGGGCACCATCGCCATCACCCACGACGGGGACACTGCTGCGGACATCATCGCCATTGTGAACGCGGACGCTGAGGCCAAGTTCATGGTGCAGGCCGTCGCCACCACTGCTGGGGCCATCGACGCCGACGAGACCGTCTCCGTGACCACCTCGGGCGCTGACCCGGGCACCCTGCCTTCGATGGCCCTGGGTTCCCAGAGCTTCGTGGGCTCGACGGCCGGCTTCGGCATCACTGCCTGGACCGACACCCAGATCACGTTCGACATGGACGTGGACGGTTACACGGTCGGCGCGACCTACATGCTGCGCCTCTGGGTCGATGATGTGCTGGTGCTCAGCGTCCCCGTCACCATCGTCACCTGATCCTTCTCGCCCTGAACCGTTCCCGTAGGAGCCTCTGATGGCAACTCTCTCCGACTGGTCCCCGTACGACAAGTATGTGCAGGGCGGCTTGGTTGACGGCCAGTATATGAATGGGGCCTACACGATGCTCGCAGCTGGGCCGCCCCGGCTTGCGAACATCGGTGGCGAATCGTTCTTGGCCAGCGCGCTTGCTGCAGGCAGCTCCGCGTCCGACCAGATCGCCTTCCCCCTTGGCATCGTCCAGAACTTCAGCCTCAGCCAGAACACGAGCATCCAGCGCATCTGGGAGATCGGATCTGAACGCAGCTACTTCATCCCTGGCCGCACCATGGGCCAGATGATGTTGTCGCGCATCATGTACCACGGCCCCTCGCTGCTCCGGGTGCTGTACGCCTACTACCAAGACCTCGTTCCTCCGACGCTGGTTGCGCCGGTCTTCACGAACATCGGGGCGGGCACTGTGTCCAACCCGCACGACGTGAAGATCCCGCCCGGCTACGAGAACATCTTCCTGAACCTGGCCTCCGACCTGTTCAAGCAGCCCATCGGCCTCATGATCCTGATGAAGGACAGCAACGAGGACACGGTCGCAGCGAACTACCTCGAAGCCTGCCACGTCCCGAACCACAGCCTCTCCACGGATGCGATGGGCACGGTCATGCAGGAGTCCTGCGGCGTGCAGTACGAGCGGATGATTCCCATCACCACCAAGGTTGTAGGCCTCATCACCGGCCTGTAGGTCTCCGGGGCTAACGTGACTGACCTGGAGCTCCTACAGGAGCTGGCCTTTGAGAAAGAGGCCAACTTCATCACTTCCGGACTGATGAGAGCAAGCAAGAGCATCTGGCAGGGCGTGAAGGCAATCCCCGAGGCCATGGGCGGAGCCGTCCGCGCTGAGAAGGCCAACATGCGCCGCGTGAAGGATGCCCTGAAGAAGGCCAAGAACCCCATGGCAACGGGGAACCAGGCTGCCTTTCACGGCGCGGAACGGCGTGTGATGGACGCCTTCGCAGCACAGGGGCGAGCCAAGGCCAAGGTCGTGGGCGGAGCCAAGACCCTTGCCAAGGGTCTTGCCAGGGGAACGCTCGCTGCAGGTGCTGTAGGCCTGGGCGGGACGATGGCCATCGACAAGTGGAAGGCCCCTCAGATCCCTGCGCAGAAGCTGGGCTCTCTGACGGACGCCTTGGAGAAGATCGCAAAGGACGAGACCCCTGCAGAGCGTCGGCGTCGGCGCGAGTACTACATGCGGAATCGGGAGCAGCTCCTCATCCGCAGTCGGCAGTACCGGATGCAGCACCGCGCAGAGATTGCGAGGAAGAAGAAGAGGTACCGCCGGGAGGTCAAGGCAGGCGTGCGAAAGCAGCGTCGCAGGGTCAACCAGGGGAGCCACTCCTACGGCTTCGCAGGCTTCCGGTGATGTACAAGTCGTCCGAGGACATCCGCGATCTCTACGAGAAGGCTGCCGGCACGCGCGACCTGCTGGTTCCCGCAGGAATCGTGGCGGCCTTGGGAGGCACGCTGTACGCAGGCCACCGCCTCGGCAAGCATTTGGATGCTGAAAAGAAGAAGTGGGAGAAGGTGGACAGGGCAATGAGCTCGCTGTACCGGCCCAAGATCCTGATCACAGGGCCGAGCTCCGCCAAGGCTGCCGGCAAGCCCACAGAGCAGGAAGCTCGGAAGCGCGTTCCCGGGCTAAAAGTACCTCGAGTGGGTACGCCGCGGCTGGGCACCGGGACACCTGCAGGCAAAACCCCGGCCAACCCCTTTCGGGGCAACTGGGTCAAGCTCCAGGGTCCCCTCCCGCACGAGGATGAGGGTGACTACGCAGAGCGCATGCTCCATGAGAGCGGAGACATCGTGAGCAGACGGCATGCTGGTCCGGGGGAGGGCAGGGACACGAGGCCGCTTCTGTTTCGGCTTCGCTGGCCCGCCAAGAAAGGTCAGCACCGGAAGGCCGCAGGACTGCCCACGGAGATGGCCCCGAGGAAGAAGGTCTCAGGGCTAAAGGTACCGCGCCTGGCTACCCCCAGACTCGGCACCGGAACTCCCGCAGGCAAGACGCCAGCCAACCCCTACAGGGGCAACTGGGTCAAGCTCAAGGGCCCCGAGAAGCTCGGAATGGCCAGGGCCAACGTGGAACTCGGGCACGTGGCGACGCGGTTCGTCCAACGGGCACTGCCCCGTGCTCCAGAAGGGCATCCTGCAGTTCTTCGCGCGGCACACCAGGCAGCTGGAGAGCTTGATCAGGCGGTACGTCAGCTCGGCGGACGAAAGCTCTACTTGGGAGACGGGGATCTCTTCCACAAGGTCATCGTCAACGACAAGCACCAAGGAACTCTGGTCTTCACCGAGGTCGCTGGAGCCCATCACCGTGCGGACACCTGGCTCGAGCCGCACATGGCCCTAAAGGCGTCTGCGCGTACTAGGAAAACTCCACGTCCCCTGACTCAAGCCCTTGCCGACGCAGGGGTCGACAAGGACGAGAGAAAGGCAATGCTTCGAGCTGGTATGGCACGCTTCAAGGACCTGAGCAGGCGCTACGGACACAAGTAGACCGTGATGAACCGCACCCGAGAGAGGTGCGGTCCGACGGTAGCAGGCGCAAAGCCCACACCCAGTCCTCGAATCAGCTGCACTTGCACCTCTGCCTGCACGTTCTTCGAGCCTGCGGGGGCAGATCGACGAAGCTCGAGCTCCTTGAGGCTTGGGGCGATGTTGCGGAACGTCATGTGGAATCGACCAAGTCGCATGGGACTCCTCCTTGTTGGATCCCTTCCTTATGACTGACTCTCCTCCGGGAGGGAGATCCGCTTCAAAAGCTCTTCAGGAGAGAGATCGAGGGTTCGGGCCTTCCGAGCAGCCTGCACAACCTCCCGCCGGTCCGCAGAGATCAGCCGTCCTCCGTCCTCGAGGTCGTAGACCCCCTCGTCGCAGATGGCCATGTCGATCACTGCCTGGAGTACCTCGTCCGGAGACACCCTCCTTCCCAGGTGGGAGGAGAGGCCTCGAGCGGTACGTCCCAGGTAGCGGGCATGTCTGTCTTTCAGCTGCATAGGCATCCTGGTAGTAGGCGAGAGGGCCAGTGCTGGGGAAGCGGGAAGTTGGCCTCTCGCCTACTACGGGGGATCACGCGAAGGGGAGCTCGCCCTGACGGGCCTGGTCCATCTGCTTCTGCATCATCTGGGTCCCTCGCGCCTCGTCGATCATACCCTTTAAGGCACCCGAGGCACTCATGATGTCCAAGCCGTTGTAGCGGCAGAGGATGCTGATCAGGGTGTCACTGATCATCTCGGAGAGGAAGCCCGCTGCGCGTGCCGTGGATACCCCGTGCCCCTTGAGCCCCGTCACGTTGGCGATGCAGGGAGAGGAGATGCTTCCTTCCTCCTCGTCGATGAAGACGTAGGCCAAGAAGTAGTTCTTCTCGGCCCCGTACTTGGTGAGGAGGGCGGTGACTTCCGTGTTGAGCTTCTCAACCTGGTTGGCTTTCATCTGGTTCCTTTGGCCACATGGGCCGATGCGAGGACACGGACTGCCTTGGGCAGCTCCGAGGTGAGTTCGTCGAAGGTACCGACCATGCCGTAGCGGCCTTCGCCGAAGGCCTGGTCGTACATGTTGCCGGCGTCTTCTGCCGACTGGGAGGGACTCTTGATTCCCAGAACGGACAGAGCAATCTTGTCTTTGCGGATCTCCTCGAGCACCGCACGGAGGTCCCCCAGTGCTGATCCCGTAGAGCTGTGTGCCCGACAGCTGGTAGGCCAGCCGTCCGTCACCAACATCAGAGCCCGACGCTGGACGTTCCGCTTGGCCCATCGCTGAGCGACATCCAGGGCCTGCACCATGCTGGTACTGCCGTGGCGGATGCCAGAGGAGTACACCGAGCCCACCTCGTTGAAGACGTACAGGACGTCCGAGAAGGCCCACATGTGGGCCCTGGACCGGATGGCCTGCACAGCGTGCACCGAGTCAGCCAGAGCCCGCTCAGTGAGCGGGAGGGCCTGTCCCACGGTCATGCTGCCACTGACATCGAAGAGGAAGAGGAGCTCGAACTGGGGAATCCGCGTCTGCTTGTCGTAGAAGGGCTGGTCCAGTTGTCCCTGCCCCAGAGCGTCCAAGAAGGCCCCGGCGTTGAAGTCGCCCTCGTACGCCTTCCTCTTCCTTTTCTTCATCCGCAGCTGCTCCAGGATGCGGCGGTTTGCATGTGCCACCTCGGAGGGGGGAGGCAAGGGCCGCAGAGGATCCACGTGCACCACAGGGATACCGCACTCCTGGGCCGCTCCCAGGACCAGCTGAACCTGCTCCTGCTCCGGCGTGTCGTGGTTCCGCATCATGGCCGCACGAGCCTGCTCGAGGCGCGTCTGCATCCTCTCAGCTTCGTCGTGGAGCAGGAACTTGAAGGGGGTCATCCCCGTCTCGTCCGTGGAGTCGTTGTTGGCGTTGATGACCCGCTTGATGGACCCCAGGCCGTCATTCCCACGCTTCTTCTTCTTGGCAGGCCGAACGTCTGCTTCGCCGAGCCCACCTGCACCCGCAGGCGTGGTCGGGTCGGATCCGGGCCCCTTCCGCGGCACCATGTTGCAAAGGAGCTTCAGCGTGTGCTGGCTGTCTCGCTGCAACTCCCGCTTCTTCTGCATCCGTGGGCTGCCTCCCTTTCCCTTCTTGGGTGAGACAACGCGGCCCTTGCCTGGAGTTCCACCCGGGGCACCGCCAGTACGGGGCTGGGGCTTGCCACTCGCCTGCTGAGGCTGCTTCTGCTGAGGAGGCGGAGGAGGGTTGTTGTCCAGGAGCTCATCGAGGATCTCATCGATGAGGATGCCGGTGATGCCCAGGCACGCAGCAGGGCCCACTCCCTCGACCAGGTTCACAGCCCGAGTCATCGCCGGACCACATGCCTGGAACTCTGGAGGGGCAGTGGGAGTCTGCGCCCCCGAGGCCCACTTGGCCAAGAAGGTCACCAGGCTGGACTCTGCCGCCTTGTCCAGGATCTCGTACTGGCAGATGTCCACCCACCGCTGCTGCAGGAGTTCTGCTCCGCCAGCGTAGAGCTCCCCCCACAGCCAGCAGCATCGCCAGTCCTCGAGCACGTTCCAGAGGGAGTGCACGATGCCTTCCATGTGCTTCTGGTAGGGCCGGGCGTCATCCGTGTTGGGCTTGAAGCCTGCGCGGGTGAGGATGCGCCCCACCGTGTACTCCACGAAGGTCTTGGTCATGACCAGGTCGGTCTCGAACAGCCAGTGGCTGAGCTCGTGCTCCGTGGTGAGGTAGGCCTCCTCGTCCTCGTCCACCGGAGCTGCAATGATCGCCTGGCAGTCCGTCCAGCCACCCTTGTCGTTGATGAGGGTGATCTTCGCGTCGAGAAGGGCTTCGAACGTCCGGATGAGCTCCTCAGCCCGAGCTCGGATGTACTTCTGGTCCCCTCCCATCGGACCGAGGTCCAGCGGGGGCCGGAGCCGCTTCTTGGCCTGGCCCTGGCCCTGGAGGGCTGATGGTGTCTGGTTGCTCATACCGTTTTTCCTATGCCGGTGGTGGAGTCCTCGTTATCAGTCTCGAAAGATGTCGTAGCGAGGGTCGTCGTCTGGAACGTCGTCTACCGTCCCGTACACGGCGTCAGCCTCTGTGAGGAAGGTCCAGGCTTCCTCCAGGTCCGCGCGAGCGACCTGGAGGATCGGAGCGTAGAAGGAGCGCCCGTGGCGACGAGAGGGGATCCCACACCCCCCGAGGCAATCCTCGAGCCAAGCCAGCTTCGGGTCTTTGGTGCAGCGGGTGAACGTCACCCACTCGCTCTCTTGGATCTCTTCCGGCTCAAGCGCATCGAGGTGATGCGGGTAGAGGTCTGGAGACATCAGTAGAGCTTCACGGTCGTGAGGTCGACCTTGGGGTTGGCGAAGGTGCTGCGCACCCGAGCCTGGAAGTTAGCCACGTGGGCCCCTTCGAACTTGCCTTCGAGCATCTTCAGGGCCTTGTCGATGGCCCCCAGGGCCAAGTAGTCCTCGATGCACTGTTCAAGGTCGCGGGTGGAGAGGGCGTAGCCCTGCTTCCCGCCACGCGTCTCCTGAGCCAGGGCCATCAGCCTCTGGACAAACTGAACCTCCTTCGCCGACGGGGACGTTGGGAACTTGCTGTGGAGGATCTGCTTCTCGGTCTTCTCATCCATGAAGTCCACGTGGAGGAACTTGAACCGAGACCGGAAGTCCTCGTTCAGCTCGTAGGTGCCACCGTACCCGGGGTTCATCGTCCCGATGATCCAGACCTTCGCTCCGCCCTTGAGACGGTAGACCTTGCAGATACGCGAGTGGAGGTCCACCTCACGGCGGTAGTCAGCCAGGCCGTTCACGGCCTTCTGCGCTTCCTCATTGAGCGCATTGATTTCTTCCAGGACCAGAACACAGCCACCCATCTCGTTGGCGACGTCGAGGGCCATGCCCAGGACACCCAGGACGAAGAAGCTCTCTTCGAAGCTCTTCATCACGTATCCGCCCAGCAGGTGTCGATCAGTAGTCTCTGCGGTGCACGACTTCCGCAGGAAGGGGACCTCGTTCTGGGCGGCCCACTGCTCAATCGCCAGCGTCTTTCCAGCTCCCTTAGGGCCCTTCAGGATGAGGGGACTTCCCCACGCCAGCTTGTCCAGCAACGAGGTGAGCCCCGTGTCCTGGTACCCGCTGTACTCACGCGCAACAAGCTGATCGGTGCTGGTGCGGCGAATGTCCATTTCACCCATGTCATCTGACTTCACATTTCCCTCCTATGTTTCTGGAACCACTCCCTTTTGCCGGGTTCCTGGGGTGCTTGTACTCACATCTTTTCTTGCAGTGTGAGTACAGCTGCTGTAAAGAAGGGCATGGCTGAGTCTGCTCCCCCTGTTGATCTCTCCCTGCTGTCTCCAGCAGAGGCCAGGATCCGTGTCGGGGAGCTGGTCGAAATCTGTCTCCGACGAGCTGGAGCATGCGTGCTGCTCCGCCGAAGGACTGGGGAGATCACTGTAGTGGCCCCAAATGTCCTGGACTTCGTCCCGGACGAGGACATGGCCGAAGTTCTGCTGGGGTCCTGGAGCGAGGAGGAGATCCTTCGCTACCTCTACCAACGATCGCAGCGGGCTTCCCCGCAGGGAGACTGAATGGACAACGTCTTTGACATCATGGATCGCCTCCCCAAGTCTGGAGCGGAGCATCGGGTCTTCTCTCCGCACTTCGTGGACCTGAGGTTCCTCCAGCGGATGATTCAGTCCATCCTCTGGGGATGGGCGTCCCGCCATGGAGATGTCCCCGTCCCGCTTCCTCAGGAGCTCCAGCGACGTACGCTGAACACCATCTCCCGGCATGTCTCCGGAGTGGGCCAGGTTGTCATCGAGGAGGACAGCGACTCCTACTCCTTCTGCTTCACTGCGTCAGGGAAGGGCGGCACCTACTCCTACACCCTGGAAGTCGACACCACCTGGGCAGAAGCCCAATAGCTCTCCGTCTCCGTCAGAAGGGCTGTGAGCCCCAACAGATAGGGAGCTATCAGTGGACGCTGTAGAGATCCTCCAGACTCTGCTCGCCGCTCTGGAGGAACTTCGAGTTTCCCCGCGGACCGATGTAGACCTGGAGCAGTTCAAGGAGACCCTGAAGAGGACCTTGGAAGAGAGCGGCGCATGAGTGCCTTCATCAAGTGGGTTGGCGGCAAGAATCGGGCGATGAAGACGCTGCTCCCAGTGCTCCTGGCAGAGTCCTTCGAGTGCTACTTCGAGCCTTTTCTGGGCGGCGGCTCTCCCTTTCTGGCCCTTTCCACCGCAGGAGCCATCCAGGAAGCGGTTCTTTCGGACGTGAACTCCCGTCTCATTCAAGCCTGGAAACAAGTACAGAACGAGCCAGATGAGGTCCTGGAGTGGCTGAGCGTCTTCGAAGAGGAAGACGGAGCCGAGCTCTTCGAAGACCTGCGGGACACCTTCAACACCGGCCTCGACAGCTTCGCGCGTGTACGTGGGTTCGAGGCAGCGGTCTTCATCTACCTGAACCGGGCCTGCTACAACGGCCTGTACAGGGAGAACAAGAAGGGGCATTTCAATGCATCCTTCGCTGGCCCGCCTCACCGTGTCCTGGGCAAGAACATCTGCCTCGAGGAGAGAGTCCTGGCGGCAGCTGGGGCATTGCGGAACGCGGTCGTGGTCTGCGAAGACTTCGAGACCATCATCGCAGGAGCTGGGCAGCAGGACCTCGTCTACGTGGACCCGCCCTACCACAAGACCAGTCAGCAGCCGTACACGACTGGTGACTTCACCGAGGACGACCACCGTCGCCTGGCACGTGCACTTCGGGCTGCAGTGTGTCGGGGTAGCCACGTGGTGGTCTCCAATGCAGACACCCCCTTCATTCGAGGGCTCTACCAGGGCTTCACGGCCCTCAGCAGCAGCAGAGTCAACTCGATCAACTACAACATCGACGACCGGGCCTCCAAGCCGGACCTGGTCATCACTTCCTTCTGAGGTACGACATGTACGACATCGGCAACGGCCAGCTTTCCTTCATCGACATCGACCAGATCAGGGTCGGCGTCAACATCGACAACATCCGGACCGTCTTCGACGAGGGCCGCATCAAGGAGCTCGCCGAGAGCATCTACGAGGACGGCCTCATCAATGCCCTCGTGGTCATGGACACCGAGGACCCGGTCACGGGCGAGGAGGTCATCGAGCTGGTCTGTGGGGCTCGCCGCCTCCGGGCCATCCAGTACATCCAGAAGCACATGGATGCCGACTACAGTGACGGCGAGGTCAAGTGCTCCCAGTTCGAGGGAGGCATCCCGGAGGCGGAGCTCCTCAACGGCATGGAGAACATCGAGCGGGCCGAGGTGGACGACATCGACATCGCCGCCTGGCTGTACAAGATGGTCGAGGACAGCGGGCACACCCAGGCCGACCTGGCCCGGAAGACCCACAAGAGCCCAACCTGGATCTCCAACCGCATCACCTTCCATCGCAGCGCCTGCGATGAGCTGAAGGCCGCGGTCCGCGAGGGCATCATCAACTTCACGGCGGCCTATCAGCTCGCCTCGAAGTTGAGCCACGAAGAGCAGGAGAAGCGGGTCCGGAGGGCCCGGAAGCACAACGAGAAGATCACCCTCGAAGAGGCTGAGCGGGCGGGCAACGACAACAGGACCAAGCGCCCCAGCAAGAAGGAGCGGACTCGGCTCCAGCTGCTGGCCGAGGCCAAGGCCACCGAGAATCCCATCAAGTACCGGAACGCCCACGGAGTGGCCATGGGCCTCCGCTTTGTGGAGGGCCTCCTGACCGCGGAGGAGCTCGAGGAGATCATCAACTGGGACGAGCCGCTGATGCTGGGACCGGCCTCGAAGGCCGTCGATGAGGAGATCGCCGACGACGCCGACGTCGAGGGAGAGGACGAGGGAGAGGAGTAGAACTCGAAGGGGCCGGCTCGTTGCGGGCTGGCCCCGCCTCTTCTTAGCCCTTGGTCCTGCCCTTGAGGATCTGGACCTCGAGCTGCAGGCCCATCTTCGCCAGGCGCTCTGTCCAGATGGCGGCCTCAGCAACCGCGAGACCCTGCTTCTGGGTCCCTACGGAGACCAGTAGGGTCTCCGTCTCTGCAGAGAAGCCGATGCTGGCGAAGTTGATCGACTCGTACGCCAGCAGCATGTCCTCGAGCTCACTTCTTAGCTGAAGCTGATCGGAAGAGAGGAACGGTACGTTTTCGTGGGGCATCTGGAGTCTCGGATTGGAGAGAGTGGAGCTCCGCTCGGTACTCGGCAAGGGTCTGTCCAGGTCGCCAACCCACCAGCGAGTCAGTGCAGAGAGACCCCTCCTCCCGAACGATGTCGAAGGAGCCATCGCCCCATTCGCCGATGACTACCCAGACGCCTTTGTCGCCCGGAACTGCGACCTTCTGGGCCAGCTGGCAGTCTCCGGTGGCCTGAAGGTAGTCGAGATGCCCCAGGACACCCTCGAGAGTCCTCAGAGCTGCGTCTACCTTCCGGCGGTCACTACGTGAGACATTCTTCTGGTCCAGAAGGCGCACGATCCCGGCACGTAGTGTCAACTTCAAACCTGGCCCTCCGGGTGCTATGAACTACCGTTTTCATAGCACTTCTGCCAGACTGAGGGCGCGATTACTTGGACTCGGTGGTTTCGTCCGGGGTGCCTACGTCTTCTATAGGGCCTTCGTTCTCATCGTCGAGTGGGGATCGATCTGCATCCGACGGGGCGGGGACTGGGTCTGCGGCCTCGTCTACGTTCTTCCCGCGGGCAGCCTCAACTACTTGGACCAGGCCCATGCGGTACCGGTCCAAGGCGTACACACCGCCGATGGTGAGGACTGTGAGAGCCCCGATGAGCGCGAGGAAGGCGTAAAGGACCAGGTCCTTCGTGTCCGGGGCGCGCTCGATGTAGAAGATGAAGAGGATGCACAGGAGTGTCGTGACCCACATCGCGTAGGTCCACTTCTTCGAGTGCCAGGGCCTCTTGGGACATCCCTCCCCGAGAGGAGCTCCCTCTACAGGGGGTCCTCCACCGTCGGGGAGGGCCATCGCCTACTCAGCTGCCGGGGCTTCGGTGGCCTTCTTCAGGAACTTCTTGCCCACGAGCTCCCAGATACCGATGGCCGAGAGGCCTGCGAAAAGTCCGCCAGCAGCCACCGCCAGGGCGTCCAGGGGGGAAGCTCCGCTCATCATTGCTCCGGAGAAGGCGACTGCCGTACTGGATCCGATGGTCACGTACGGCACCCACTCCTTCTTCAGGGCACTCCAGAGGTAGGTCCGGAGAACCCAGATGCCCAGCATGAGGAGGCCAGCCAGCATCAGGCCGTAGTTGCCCGCCTTGGCGGCTTCGATGACCAGGTCGACCGTACCGATGACCTCCTCCGCGGACTCGAGGTCTCCTTCGAGCTCGGGGGCGACGGGGACGTCCTCCACTGCAGCTTCAGCGACGGGGACGTCCTCCACTGCAGCTTCAGCGACGGGCTCGACGACAGCAACGTCCGGGACGGCTTCGACAGCGACAGGGTCAGTGGGGAGGTCCTCGTCCTGTGCGAAGGCAGGGGTACCCAGGCAGACGCAGAGAAATGCCGTGAGAAGGGTAGTTTTCAGGAAAGACATGTTCAGCTCCTTGTGGGGGCCGGGATCCTACCCGATTCAGTAGAGCTCGACGAACAGGTCGTCCATGCGGACCTGGTTCGCCGTCTCCGCGTTGGTCCACTGAGCGGTGACCTGAACCTTGTAGGTCAAGGTCTCGTCGAAGTCTGCTGCGTTGATGAGGCGCTGGCGATCGAGAGCGAAGGCGTTCGGCTGTCCGATGCCTGAACCGCCGGAGCTCACGAAGGTACGCGTGCTGGAAGTGCCCCCGTCACGGATGGACAGCCAGCACTCCATCTCCCAGATGTCTCCGTCGGCAGTGTCGGCTGCGACGATGGTCTGGATGTTGATGTCGACCGGGCCTGTGTCGTGGTGGAGGCGGATGCGGAGCGTCAACGGCTGGTCACCGTCGTCGGTGTCCACGCAGACACCGACGGCGCGGATGTGGAGGCGGCGGCCGGGGATCAGCGTGTTGATCGGGAAGAGGGTGCCTTCCTTGTTGAACAGCAGCTCGGCGGTGCTGTCGGTCACCACGTTCGAGGCCACGTCCTGGATGAAGGTCGTTCCGCCGTGGGTGACCAGGGGACCGGACGCGATGGCCATCTTGGAGACGATCAAGCCGTCGACCGTGAGGTCCTGCAGGGCGATGACGTCCTCGCCGAGCTCGACGGCCTCTGAGGCGTTGGTCGAGACGCACTTGATGTAGGAGTTGGCTCCCTCCTTGACCTGCCACATGGCCGCCTCGTCGTCCGGGCCCGTGAAGATCATCGCCCCGGCGGAGTCGACATCCCAGCCGTTGGTCCCGATGTCGAAGTCGAAGCCGCCGCCTGCGGAGGCCTGCAGCCGAATCGCATCGGCAGCCCCGCCGCCGGCGATGGCCTGGAACTGGTCGCAGGCTGCGATGTCGTAGATCGCCCCAGCCACGTTGTAGGTGAAGGTGCCCACCGTCTGGCTGTAGGTGTACGCTCCGGTGCCCGTGAAGGCAGCGTTCATGTCCACCGGACCGGCGAAGTCCACCTGGCCCGAGCCCAGGAAGTTGAAGAGGGGGTTGGTGGTGGCGTTGCCGAACTCCATCTGCTCCGAGCCATCCGTCGTGACGACCTTGATGTAGTTCCTGACTCCTTCGTGAAGGAGCCAGGAGACGGCGTCGTCGTCCTTGATGGACAGGTCCATCTGCCCGGTTGCGCAGACGAGGTTCATGCCCCCAGTGCCGGCTTTCAGGTCGGTCTGGGTGGTCCCGTCGGTGACACCGACCGTGATGGTCCTGTCGCCGTCGGTTCCGATGTTGATGTTCTGGTCGACGTCGTCCCCACCAAGCTGGATAACCCCAGCACTGGACTCAATGGTCAGGGCATTGGTGGCGTCGATTTCGACGCCCCCGCCCGAGTCCAGGTACATGCCGCGGGAACCGGCCGTGACTGTAGTCTTGAGGGTGGTCAGTCCAGTCTTGAAGCCGAACGTCAAATCCTCGAGGGTATTCGTGGTCGAGAAGCCGGCGTAGATGTTCGCCCCTTCCTTGATCTGCCAGGCCCCCGCCGTGTTGTCGGCGAGGATCTTGTCACCCTCGGAGACCGAGTCCGTCAGAAGGGCCTCCTCGGTGCCGGTGTCATCCTTGATGTAGGGCTTGCCGTCCGCCTTGAAGTAGAGGGCGACGGTGCCGGTGTCGGGAGTGGCCGGAGCTGCTCCTTCACGCCCGACAAACTTGTCAGTGGTCACAGAACCCATGTGAATACCTGAGGGTCAGAGGGTGGGGAAGGCGAGGCCGAGGCAGCGAGCCACGAGAGTCTTGCCATTGTATAGCTCCCAGGCTTCGCCATCGAGCTGCTTGGTGCCGACAACGGTGACATCCCGAGGAGACTCCTCGTCTTTCTCACCGCGTCGCTCTTTGCTGGAGCGGCACTTTACCTTGGACGCCTTCTTGAGGCGGGCGGGGCAGCGGACCTTGGTCACGGTGACGCCCTCGTCTTCCAGAGCCTCGATGTACTCGTTGATGGTCATCAGGCCTCCAACGCCCAGGCGTCTTCGTCGGCGTCGTCTCGGCCGCCCATGATGTGGAAATCTCCTCCATCGATCTTCTGCCCCATCTGGGCATCTCGAATCTTGTAGATTCCGCGAAGACGGCCGAGGTGCCGCGTGCCGACAATGTGAATCTCGGCCAGGACCAAGCGGCCCGAGGGCTTGAGGAGGTTCTGAGTCGTGAGGGCGATGTCAGAACCCAGCCTGCCTCCTGGGGCGATTGTCGATGCTCCCGGGGTGAAGATACCGCCGTGAGGGTTGTTGTTACTGGTGTTGTGATGCCAGAAAGTGTCGTTCCCAGTGGCCGTCCAGACGGCAGTCCCGCGCCCGCTGGAGGCTGCACTTCCCTGGGTGAACATCCCGTAGACCCTGTCATCGCTCTCGGCGTCGAGGGCATCCGTGGAGAGCGGATCCATGAGAGCACCTACTGCGAAGTTCCACCAGTGGTCGTCGTCGTTCTTGCAGGCCACGATGAGGCCTTCCTGGCTCTCATAGACGCGCACCTGTGTCCAGGTCTTACCTGCCGCCGTGGTCTTCCAATATCCGAAGAACTCACCAGAGGTGAAGGGCGCTGCGTCGTCCCACGCGTTGAACGCCCCTGAGTTCTTGTTGAGGGAGACGAGCAGGCAGTCGTCCGTCCAGGTATCTGGAGCACGCATGGTGGGGGAATTGTCTCCATCGACCCCTACGATGATGGCCCGCACGTCGAGCTCGTCCACAGGAGGGGTCGCGTAGACAGCTTCGGTGGTGCCAGTGTTCTGGAAGCGGGAAACCGTCCAGGCCGACCCACTCCCTGGAGTGCGCCCAGAGGCATCATCGTAGGTGGAGGCACCGAGAGCGTCGTAGATCGCGTCCAGCAGCTCATCGATTGTGCCGCTGCCGCCGACCGCAACAGGTGCCAGCGCCTTCCAGTTCAGTGCGGGGTTAGGCATGCAGGGCTACTCTCAGGTGATGACGCCGGCGACAGAGTCTTTGGCGGCTGGAGGGGTGGTAGGAGCAGGGGAATGCTCGAGCGCTGTAGCGCTCGACGGAGGCACGTACCCCGAGGGAGGGGCGTTGTACTCCTTGCACTTGATCTTCGCCATGACGCTCTCCTACGGCCAGACCACGTCATCATAGTGGAGTAGGGCACCCCTAACCGTGATGTCGGTGGTCGCTTGTGCATCGAAGCTTGAGATCAGCCGCAGCGTCTCTCGAGCAGACAACCATTCGGGCGTGTCGATGCTGAACTCCAGAGCATGGTCTTCGATGGCTCCACGCTCTCCAGCAGTGTCGTGCTGCGCGTTGGTGATAGTCATCGGAAGCGCAGTCGCTACCGGCTTGGCCCCTGCTCCTACGGTGTCTACGCCGGGAGCATTCACGAGGTGCAGCGCGGCAGTGACATCGTCCGCCACCGCGGTGGCAAGGGAGTAGTAGAGCAGAAGGGAAGTGGGCCGGATGCCCAGGCCCCCGTCGGATGCTTCGAGGTGGAAGTCGAGCGAGACGATTCCCACCTCGTCTGCAGGCGTCCAATCGAGCTCAAAGACGTTGTCGACGTTGTCGAAGTTCAGGGTCCAGGTGAAGCCGTCCACAGGCAGGAAGTGCTGGGCATCCATGAACACGGTCCGCTGACGAACCACCTGTGAGGGCAGGACGAGGAGATCCCCCTGAACATCGAGGTCTCCGTCTACGACGAAGCTGTCGAGGACGATGAGCTGTGCGTCTGCGGGCAGGACATCCTGCTCGGTAGCGGCCACCGTCTTCTCTTGGGACCAGCGACGCCGCCAGAGAGCAGGGTCCTTCTTCGAGCTGAGGACGGTGAGCGTCCCGTCTACGACCAGGTCGCCGTCAGCAACGATCCGCTCCATGAGGAGCTCTTCGTCGACGTCGATGGCTCTAGTGTCGCTGACCGTGTAGATCTCTTCCTGGGACCACTTCAGGCGGAAGCCGCCGTCGGCAACGCCCTCTTCTACGGCAGTGTGCTCCTCCTCGGTGAGGTGGTAGTACTCGTCGGCTGTTCCACCCTGGATGCCCGCGGTGTCGTTGTGCTCGAGGTCACCGCTGACGCCCCCGGTTGCGAGCCAGGCCCCGTCTCCGGCAGTAGGCTCGATGACTCCCAGGCCGTCGTCTGCTGCCACGGACTCGTAGTCGTAGCGGTAGATGACTCCTGTCTCTTCGCAGAGGATCAGGGCCTTGTCCTCTACGTCACCCACGCCCACCAACCGCAGCTCTGCGAGCGTGGCGACCGGGTTCATCAGGTTCTCACCGGGCCTCCGGTGAGTGATATACCAGCGGCTCATACGGGCCTCACCAGTGCGATCCAAGCGTCGAGGGTCGGACTGGTGCCCGACGGAGTTGTCTCGACCTGCAGGTCGATCTTGTCCAGGCCCTCGGTCTCCACGGTGACGATGTCACTGGCGTTGACCACCACCTGCTTGCCCTTGTGCCATGCACTGCTGATGTTGGACCACCACCAGATGCGGATACGGAAGATGGGGCTGGTCCCGCCTACCGTGAACAGCAGGTGGATGATCTCGTTCTGCTCCATCAAGAACCCGTCGGTCTTGGCCGACGGAGCAGTCGTGATGGCAGAGACGCCGGAGAGAACCCGCCTGTCCGAGGCAGTCGTTCCTGCCTTCGCAGTGGTGTTCTTGACGCGTCGGGCCATTGCTGTATCTCCCGGTGTGGGGTCTATCCTACCCCCCGAACAAGAGCTAAAGGAGAGGGAGCTCTCAGAGAGAGCTCCCATAGCCAGTCAGTCCAAGCCGTCCACAAGGATCGAGGAGTCCAAGACCCTCTTCCCTGGGATGTACGGTTTGTCTGCAGGCCCTTTCCTGTGCTCTCCCACGGGGGAGACCAGAAGTGCGAGCCACTCTTCCGCCGGCTTGAACTTCGGGAAGCCTCGAAGATTGAGCCGGTGGGCGTCTTCGTCCTCCAGCGGACGATCGATGTAGAGCTTGTAGCACTTCCCGCTGTTCGGCCTGCGCCGCAGCAGGTCCTTCTTGGTCTTCTCGTCCAGGGGGAGCGGCCCGCGGCGGACCCGGACCCTCTCGTGCTCTCGCACGTCCCACTGGTGGTTTCGCTCGATCTCGACCGAGACCGGGAAGAGCCGCCTGACGCGTGCCTCGATCTCGAGCTTTTGCCGCAGCTGGATGCGATAGAAGGGAGCAGGGGTGAAGGGCCATTTCATCTTCTTGCGCTTCGCCTGGCACTCCCGCTGATAGCTCATCCCCGTCTTTTCCTTCTCCAGGACCACCGTGCGATGGTCCTGAATGATGGAGGAGATGGCGGTGGTCACCCACGGGGACAGGGCTCCGTAGGGTTCCAGCCACCTCCCGTTCTGGTACTGAGGGATGAGCTGCCAGGCCTCTTCCCACTCGTTCTCTCCCCAAGAACCCGCCTTCTGCTTGGCGAGCTTCAGGACCTCGACGCACTTCCCGTCACGCTGAATCATGATTCCGACCAACCGCCCCCGCTCCCATCGCTGGTCCCGGGCGGCCTGTGACATGAAGCGCATCTCGATCTGGTAGGGAGCGAGCCAGATGCCAGGCCCGAAGCTCAACCAGGTAGACTCGAACGGCCACTGGTCCGGCCAAGGCACCTTGCGGCCTTCGCCGGAGATGGCCGTGATCATATGGAGGGCCTCTTCCTCCGACGGCTCTTCCTCTTCGTAGTAGGTCTCCTGGAAGGTGAGCCCGTCCGGGCCATGGACATCGCGGTACTTGGGGGCGTGGAAGTCCTGCTGGACGATGACTTCCGTGGTCCACCGGTCGATGCCCTGGTAGAGCTCGACGTACATCTCGGGCGGCACCTCCACGATGCGGCACGCCTGGGCCCAGTCCCGCGCCTGGTAGAGCTCGTTGGCACTCTGGTTGCTGTAGCCGTTGCCCTCGATGCCCTGGGTCAGCGAGACGATGAACTCCAGGTAGTGGCGGACTGCCGGGTCGTTGATCCCCACCTTCCTCTTGCTCTTCTGGATGCGGGTGGAGCTATTCGCCTTGGAGGGGCGGGCAGCCATCCGGGCACGGTCTCGCAGGATGACTGCCCACTCCTCCCGGACGATGCTGGCCCCCTCTTCGTGGGTCGCTGCGAGAAACTCGATGACGCTCTCGAGATCCCCCTCCTCCTCCGCCTTCAGGAGCTGCTCGCGGAGGGTAGTGCGGCTCGCTCGAAGGTCCCCCTTCTGGCCCACCAGCTCCAGCTCGAGCCGTGCGACGGCGAAATCCTTCAGGTCCGTGACCATCTGACGGACTGCGGGGACCTTGCTGGGAGCCAGACTCCGGACGTAAGTCTCGAAGGAGCCGTCTGACTGGTGTCGCTTGACCGTCTTCGCCAGTCGAAGCCACTTCTTCTCGAGCATCCGGTTGCCGGCCTTGCCGTGCCTCTGCTCGCAGAACGCCACAAAGGCGGCGGCATCGTTGGTATTCATGAGGGTCTCCCTGGGTTCACTCCTCTTATGGCTGAAACTATGAAGCCCTCTATTCCGCCGGAAGTGGTTTCTTCATAGCCAACCAGCCGAGTTGCAGTGCAGTGCAGTGCAGTTTTCTTAGAAGTACCAGATTTCTGCACGATTCTGCCGTAAGAAGGATGGACAGAAAATCCCCCCGTGCTACGGTTGTGCGTACAACCACGAGGTGTTCCGTGTCCGACAAGTCCGACGAGGTCCTTTCCGTTCTGGAGGACGAGGCCAGGGAAGCGCTGCTTCTGGCTGCCGACGATGCTGTCGAAGAGCTTCAGGGTGACGGTCTGGACAAGGACGATGCACTCGAGATCGTCTTCAACATCCTCGACGGCATCCTGGCCTTCAAGGAGCTCGGAAGCCTGGCGGGCAGTGCCATCGGAGGTCCGATGGGAGGCGTCGCAGGGAATGCGATCGGCACGGGTGCCGAGGCTCTGAGCGACACGGCACTGGCCAAGGCCGAGGCCAAGCTCAAGGAGCTCGAGCGCGATCCCGTCCGAATGGAGGGGCGGGCTGCGGCGGCCGAGGCCGCCGGCAAGACCCGCAAGGCCAAGCGCATCCGCAAGCGGGCCGCTCGTGTCCGGGCCCGTCAGTCGGGCTGATCGGTCCATTTGATGGCGGCGATCTCCCAGCTGGGAGAGCGGACATAGCAGTGGCTGCCGCCGGCGGGATTATTGCTCCTGAGCGGGCGGTCGCTGGCTGACCTCACCTGACCTCGCCTGACCTGGAGCGTATCGAGGCGTGATACACTCGCATGGATCCAACTAGCTGTAGGATCGTGATCGAGGCGTGTTGAGCCCTTAGGCTGTTCTCGATTATCCGGGGAGACTCTTGGTCGTAGAGCCGAGAGTCTCCCCGGTCTCAATTAGATTGACCTGACGGGAGCAGACCGGTCGGATGTGGCAACGACACCCGAACCAGGATGCTCACATCCCGCCCGCGGGCTCCGGTTCGTAGGCTCCCTCCGGTACAGGCATAGCTTCCAAACCTTTCGACGTCCTGTGGATCATGTTCCACGTCCCAAAGCACGTCCTGCAGATCGCCCGCTTCTCCCCGTCGATCCTCAACGAGGGCACCCTCGTCGGTGCGTACTGGATCGGCACCCTGCAGTTCGCGCAGAACCCGTACGCCATCATGTACGTCGTTTCTTCTCTTGGCATCACTCTCTCCTCAGAACGGAATGTCATCGCCCCCCGACAGAGCAGCGCACTCACGGTCGAGCTTGGTCATCACGGCCACCGCTTGCTCGCACAGCCCCAACGCTTCCTCGCAGCGGTCAACTTGATCCTGCCGCGTGACGGACAGCCTGTGGAAGGCCTCCCGTGGTCTCATGACCAGTCCCCTGTAGATTGCGCCCGGTGGACCCTCATCGACTGAGTCGGCCCGTTCTGACCAGGTGGCTGCGTCCAACCGGAGGGCGTCCCGCAGCTTCAGGAGGCAGGTGAGCAACTCCATCAGATGCTTCAGGTGGAGGTGGGTGGCGGTGCGGTTCATGACCCGATTGTATCGGTCGCTTTCAAGCTCATCGGAAGGCTCGGCTTCGGGGTTTGACCACGTCACGTCGCTTTCTGTGAGGACTCGGAAGGGGCTCATGGCCCACTGGATCACCTTGACTTCTTGCTGCGTGAAGCAGATGAGCGGGGCGAAGTTCATGAGGTCGCCTCCCGACTCTTGGCCAAGGCCTGCTTGACTGGCTCGGACGGGCCCCCGCACAGCGGGCAGGCCGTGTTCGGCTCGCCCTGAAAGCGGTGGTCGCAATCGAAGCAGAGCAGCCGACGAGCAGCCGCGTGGACAGCGAGGTCCATACCTCGTAGCGACAGCTGCCGAGGGTCAGGCCCTTCCAGCAGCTCGAGCTCGCCGTCGTCGCTGTCGTCCCAGATGAGGTGGAGACCGGGCTTCTTGATGTGAGCCTCGGCCAGCTTCTCCGCCGCCGCCGCGTTCTCCGCCTCGATCACGAACTCCGCTCGCTGCTCACGGCGGTATTGGTACATCCAGGTAGACATAGTCAGAGGTTCCTTGTGTCTTGTGGTCCGGAAACGAACTGCACGCTGATTCCATGCTTTTCGAGGTAGTTCACGCCATCCAAGCCGCCGGCGTGGAGGGTCAGCTCACGGCGGGTCACGACATCACCTTGGCGAGGGCCTTGGCGAGGGCGAGCTTGTCCGCGTCTGTGGGCTCCTCCTGTCCGCAGAGGATGGAGAGCAGGAGCCAGTCGCCACTGTTGTAGTCTCGCGCCTTGGCCACCCCGTCAAGGTAGCTGTCGAACTCAATCGACGAGATCGCAACCGGGCGCTCACGGTGCAACTGCCGCACCGCGTAGGCGAAGCCCTGGGGATCATCGAGGTCCACTCGCAGCGGGCCGAGGTCTGAGCACCGACGCAATCCAAGGATCGTGAGGACCGTCTGGTCATCTGTTGCGTTGGCGAAGCCTACCCACCGCCCGTCCGGCAAGCGTTCTCGAACCGGTACGCCTCGGGCGAGCGGGATGGCGGGGAGGATGTCGATCCACTCAGCCACGAGGTAGGGGCCCTTCCCCGTGCCATCACACATCTGGCACAGGAGGTCCGTCCTCGTCGGATGGTGACCTCGGCCATCGCACCCTCCGCAGTCGTGGTAGTTCATGTTCATGCTGTCACTTCCTTTGTTGCAACACGGGGATGATGTTGAGCCAGTTCATGCCATCACCTCCCTAAGCATCTTGGCGAGCGCGAGGCTTCATTTCGGCCCGCCTTTCACGATGCGTCTCAGCTCGTTCACAGGGACATTCAGGCTGATCCAGGTGATCTGCTCTCCGGGAGTCAGCCCTTCAGGAAGTTCTGGGACGCAGCTGATCACGTGGGCCACTCGTGCTGCCGTCTGGGGGTCTGACTCCGCTGCCTTCAGAACTTGCTTGGCGAGCTCCTGCGACAGGATGCTCCGCTTCATCCCCACGCCTGCATGACCCGCTCGGTCGACTCTGCAAGGAGCTCGTCCGAGTGGGTCAGGTAGTAGTCCGCAAGCGCCTCAGCGACGGTCACTGCCGCGATGCCGAGGGAGAGGGAGAGGACCTTCAGCAGCGCACTGGCATCGCTTCGCGACAGCCTGGGAGAGATGCCCTCGTGCGGCCCCTTCATGCGAACCAGGTCTGCTGCGAAGGTGTAGGGGTACCTCTGCGTCTTGCGGCGGGGGTCCCCGTACTTCTCCTCCTCCCAGGCCCGGAAGGCGTCGATGAAGGCGATGCACTCCTCGCCGGCGATGTAGCCGAAGTGCCGCAAGTCGTACATTTCCGTCATCTCGACCTGCAGGTCTCCGGCGTCCTCGTTGTCGACCAGGTGCTCTTCGTAGTCCTCGTGGGTGGCTCCCTCGGGCCACCCCGTCATGTAGAACTCGACGATGCGAGCTCCGAGAGCGTTGTAGTCCGAGGGCATCAGCTTGTCCCGCTGCAGGACGAGCTTCTCGAAGACTTCGCTCAGTTCTTCGTTGCTGGCATCGGCGAGGCTGACGACATGGCAGGTCTGCCCGTCGATCTCCCGCTCCTCGATCTCAATCTTGCGCTGCGACATGTTCTGCCTTCACAGCCAGGACGACCGTCTTGAGACGGTCCCTGGACAGCTTGCTGATGATGTGATCGGCTTCGTGCTGAAGCCGGTGGTCGCGCACTTCCTCCGGCAGGGAGGAGTACACGATGGTGTGCATCTCCGGGTTCGCCTTCCGCAGCCACTGGAGCAGCTCGAGGCCGTTCATGCCGGGCATGTGGAAGTCGGTGATGACCAGGTCCAGTCCTTTGAGGTCAATGGCCGCAGTGGGGCGATGGCGGATGACCACCTCATCGCCCTGCAGCTCCTCCCGAAGGGTGCGCTGCAGGGCGAGGGCGAACACCGGCCAGTCGTCGATCAGGAGCACCTTCACACGGGCACCTCTCCTTCGCGGGGCCTGTAGTTCATGAGCATGGATGCCCGCATGGAGGGGTCACTGCCCATCAGGTCGTGCATGGTGGCGGAGGTGTGAACCTCCATGCCATCCGGGATGACAACCTTGAGGAGCTTGCGAGTCCGGGGATCCATCGTGGTCTCGTAGAGCTGAGCCGGAGGCATCTCCCCCAGTCCCTTGAAGTAGGACACCTGCGCACTGGCACGCTGCTTCTTCCTGAGGGTGCCCATGAACTTCTCGAGCTCACGATCATCCGCCGCCCAGAAGTTCTTCGCTCCAGCACACACGCGGTAGAGAGGGGGCTGCCCGATGTACACTTTCTCCGCAGCGATGAGCTGTGGCATCACCGTGTGGAAGAACGCCAGCATCAGCGTGCAGATGTGATGGCCATCCACGTCTGCGTCCATCAGCAGGATGATCTTGTCGTACCGCAATCCGGCAATGTCGAAGGACGGCCCGACTCCACAGCCCAGCGCGTCTATGACGTTCTGTAGCTCCTTGTTGGCCGTGGCCTTCTTTGGACCCGCCTGCACCGCGTTGAGGACCTTGCCACGCAAGGGCAGGATGGCCTGCGTCCTGCGGTTCCTCCCCTGCTTGGCGGAGCCCCCGGCCGAGTCTCCTTCCACCAGGAAGAGCTCGCACTTGCCTGGGTCCTGCTCCGCGCAGTCCGCCAACTTGCCGGGAAGGCGCAGCTTGGTCGTCACGCTCTTCCGCCTCACCTGGTTGACCGCAGCCCGAGCGGCCGCCCGAGCGCGGGCTGCATCCACGATGCGCTGGATGAGCCGCTCACCTTGCTTGCGATCAGACAGGAGCCACTTGTCCAAAGCTCCCCTGGTGCGGCGGTAGACCTCGCCACGGACTTCCGGGTTGTTCAGCCGTCCCTTGGTCTGTCCCTGGAACTGAGGCTCCTGGACGAGGACATGCAGCCCGGCCACCACACCTTCTCGAATGTCGTCCGGCGACACCGTCGGCTTCCTCGGGAAGAGCTTGTGGTCCTTCCCATACTCCCGGACGGCATCGACCACTGCAGTCTTGAGGCCGGTGAGGTGGGTCCCGCCATCCTGCGTGGGGATGCCGTTGGCGAAGGACTGCGACAGGTCGTCCATCGACCGAGAGTCTGACGTCCACGCCAGCGCGAGATGGAGGTTCTCGTCCTTGATCACGAGCTGCTGCGTCACGGCGGACAGCTTCTCAGTGGAGAGGTAGTCCTCGATCAGGTCGCTCAGTCCGCCCTCGTAGCAGAACTCCTCACCGTTGAGCACGAAGGCGACTCCCGGGGTCAGGTAGGCCTTCGAGCGAACCCTCTCTCGTACGAGCTCGAGGTCGAACTCCTGGTCACCGAAGATCTGCGTGTCCGGGGTGAACTTGATGCGCGTCCCGTGCTTGCTCTTGGGGGCCTTCTTCAGGCGGGAGGGCTTCGCAGCGTTGCCCTCGGCAAAGGACTGGTTGTACTCCTGTCCGCCCCGCCAGATGGTCACATCCAGGCTGGAAGCCAGGGCGTTGACGACGGAGCTGCCCACGCCGTGCAGGCCGCCGGCGGTCTTGTAGGCCTCACCGCCGAACTTCCCACCTGCGTGCAGGGCGGTGAGGATGAGCTCCACAGCGGGCTTTCCCGTCTTCTTGTGCTTTCCGAAAGGAATGCCTCGTCCGTTGTCCATCACCTCCGCAGAGGTCTCCTCCACGTTGATGATGATGCGGTCAGCGTGGCCTCCCAAGGCCTCGTCAACGCTGTTGTCCAGGATCTCCCAGATGAGGTGGTGGAGACCGGTCTTGCCGGTTCCCCCGATGTACATGCCCGGCCGAAGGCGGACAGGCTCGAGGCCCTCGAGGGCCTCGATGTCAGATGCGGTGTAGGTCTTGCTCAACAAAGCCTCCGTTGGGGTAGATGAGGATGGTGGGGCGGTGCAGCTTCCGAGCGTACCGCCAGGTTGCCCAGGTGCCGGACCTGCGCCGCTCTTCGCGCTGCTTGGGGCACACGAACATGAGCTCAGCGAAGTCCACAATGTTGTGGTTTCGCTTCAGTGGCGGGAGGGGAGGAAGAACGACGAGGCCCTCACAGCCTGCACGCATCCAGGACATGTCGCAGGGCTGCACGAGGACCTGGTACCCCCGGCAGATGGCGAGGGCGTGGGCTTCCTCGTCAGCTCCCTGGCAGTCCCCGTGCGTGAAGACCGGGTCGTCATCGGCGTAGTCCGTGAGCAAGAGCCCCAGGACGTGAATCTGCCGCAGGGTCATGCCGTCCCGAGTACCTGAGAAGCCGGCCCTCACTCCTCCGCCTCTTCTCCGTAGAACGGCATGCCCGGGTCAATGGCAGGCTCCACTGTCCGCGTCAGCAATCCAGTGTACGGGTACTCGTGCTCGTACTCCACCAGGCAAGGCTCCTTGATGAGGTACGGCAGAATGTGCTCGCAGAAGAGCTCGGCCGTCGAGGTCGTCTTGACTGAGCACTGGACCTTCCAGGTAGTTCCCTCGAGGTCGTTCTTGCCTACGTCCTCCCAGCCGTCGGGCACGTGCTTCAGCCCTCCATGCGGGACGAAGTTGTGTCGGTCGTTGCGCATCCAAGCGGGGTGAATGGGGAACGCTGGGAAGCTTGCCAGGATGCCTTCCCAGGAAGCCCCGCGGACCAGCCGGCCAACTATGAGGCTGCCTGCCAGCGTCACTTGGGCCTCGAACCGCAGTGTGCAGTAGTCACCCATCAGGTCGGGTTCCAGGTCTCGCCCGTTCGCTTCAGGACGACGACTCTGGTGAGCTGCTTGTAGCGGACGTTGACCTCGACAACGCCGGCTTCCTCGATCTGGGGCCGGTTGATCGTCTGGTCTTCCGGCTGCCGGTTGAAGTCCTTGTCTGCGAGGAAGTCCTCAAGGACCTTCTTCTTTGAGCTGTAGTCCCGGTTGTACGTAGGGGTCAGAGTCATAGAGCACCTCCGTTGTTGTGCTCCATCCTTATGGCAGACTCTTCCTCCTCCTCCTCAGGCCCGCCACCATTCCACAAAACCATGCAGATCGGCCCTCTTCCGGGTGTAGGACCGGCAGCCGTTGCTGACGTTCCCCTCGATGGTGGTCACGGTGCCGTTGCCGTTATCGCAGACGACCATGCCGACGTGACCGGCCTTGGCGGTCTGAGCCGGGTCGGAGTTGGATCCCCCACGGGCCATGCTGAAAACGGCTCCTGCAGGCGCTTTTTCGGTCTCTTCGACCCAGACACCCGCTTTGTGTCCCCAGTCTTCGTACTGGCTGGCTCCTCCGAAGAACTTCTCCATCGGGGTTTTCGCCCAGTCCATCTCACTGGATCGCGTGCCCAGGCCCATGCCAAGGGCGATCCAGGAGCTGCAGGCCATCGCGCACCAGGCCATGCGGCCGTACCTGGCGGTGTCGACACCCCAGTACTCGTTGTAGCCCTCGACCAGGTGCATGATCTCGTCGCCCCAGTTGGAGCCGTCCGGGACCTCGTCCGCACCCAGATCTCGAATGGCGGACTCGAGCGTGAGCCGGCGGACGTCGCCGATGCCGGACGGGATCTTGGCGATGAGGGCCTGCTCCGCAGTTTTGCGGGCCTCGTCGTCGCCGATGTCCTCCTGTCTGGAACTGGAAGCCCCTTCCAGATGCTTCCAGGTGTTGGCCCCGACAATGCCGTCAGGGGTCAGGTTGCGGGAGGCCTGGAACTGGAGGACCGCATCGTGGGTACCACCTCCGAAATCGCCGTCAGCACCCCACCTCCCGACCGAGTAGCCGTTGGCGATGAGCCGTTCCTGGCAGTGCTTGACGTCGGTGCCCTTGCTTCCCTTCCGGACCGTTGCGCGAGACATGAACTCTCCTTCAAGATGAGGAAAAGTAGCAAGGTACCAGATCAGTCTGTGTCCCCTGCGAAATCTTCGAGCCGCTCGGTCTCGCCCCCGGCGCTGAAGAGCTCGAGCTCTTCAGGAGAGCAGACTCCTGCCTCCACGGCAGCTGCAAAGTTCACGAAAGGGAGCATGGAGGGCCGCCCGTCCAGGTTCGACTCGTAGACCTCGAAAGCGGGGCGCTCCCAGCCTTCAGGGGCGAAGCCCGCTGCGATGAGCTTCTCATCCCTCATGTAGACCTTGACCAGCCAGACATCGTTGGCGATGTTTTCCGTCTCGATGGCGATCTCCGCCAGCTGCGCCTGCTGCTTGTTTGCCGGAGGCTCCTGAGCGAGCGCCGCGACTGCGAGGAGCATCACAAGTTGCTCTTGATGTCGTCGATGCCCTTCTTGATGTCAGGGATCTGCGCCTCAATGACCGCCAGAGAGGTCTGGATGGCGGTCTCCGCTTCTCGACGTTTGTTCAGCTCGGCCTTCAGCTCCGCGATCGTGGTCTTCTGAGCCTCATCGGTGGTCTGCAACGTGCTGAGGTCCCCGTGCATGTTCCAGATGAGAGCCCAAACAGCGGCCATGGCAGTAGCCATGAGCCCCTGGATGATGGTCATCATGCTCTCGGGGATGTAGGACCCCGACTTCTCCTCGTCAGGCACTTTTGACCTCCTCGAGCTCAAGGTGTTGGAAGCCGGCCCGGCGCAGGGCTGCCCTCAAGCGGGCCTTACCCCCGTTGCGCAGCTTGAGGACGGCAGTGGAAGGCTCCTGGTCTTCCGCGGACCCGAAGATCTCTCGAACAACGTCGAGAGAGATGGCGGCGGCCTCTTGAGCTCGTGCGCTCTCGGGACGGGGGGGAAGTGGCGTGTACTTTTCCTCGGCGCTCATTGGGAGAGCTCCTTGAGCATGCGAGCGATTGTCGCGGTGGCCTCTGCCTGACTAACCTGCCCCTTCGCGGTGGCTTCCACGTCGACCAGGATCTGCTTCTGCGCCTCTCTGATATCCCGGAGCTCCTGGACCATCAGACGACGCTGCACTTCCTTCTCCGGGTCGAGCAACCCTGAGTGTAGCTCACTGACGTACCGCTCATGGTCAGCATGGTTCTCTGTCAGGCTCTTCATCTGCCGAGACATAGTCCGGATTTTCTCGTCCCACCGCCTGGTCAACTCCAGGAGCCCGGTACGGTCCCGAACACCGGCATCGATACCCGTGTTGAGCTTTGCCAGCTCAGCTTGCAGATCTTTGACCTGCTCCCTCAGTTCGTTCCATCCTTCGAGAACTGGAAGGGCTTTGACCTCTGCCCCGTGCTTGCCGTTGGAAGACTTCACTCCGAGCTTCAGGAACGCGAGCACTGTGCCCGCGATCCCCGTGACAAGCGTACCTACGGCAGCCAGTACCGCGTAGGCGGTTTCGATGGTGCCCGGCTGTTGGACAAGCTCTGTGGGGTCCATGCATCTGCCTCAGGGGCTAATAAAGAGGGGCCCCAAGGGCTGGGAGCGAGTCTAACCGCTGTACGACTCGCTCCCCCTACCGATTAATCCTCGAGCTCACTCTCCATAGCAGAGCAGACGAACCGGTTCTCGTCGATCCCCGACGAAAGTTGACGAGATAGCCACTCTTCCACCCATTCTGCGGCACTCTCGAGGGCCTTCAGCGAGCCATCATTCACGACCGTCAGGTGGGTGACGATCTTTTCCATCTCCATCTCTATCTCCGAGAAGTGCGCCTCGAACATGCATATCTGCGGGTCCGGACGTTCGACACGTACCAGCAGTCCTCCTCTGGCAAGGATGAAGGCCGCTTCGTTCTCGAACCGGACGTCTGTGACGACGACGATCGTGTCCGGGTCCGCCTCCCAGGCAGCCTCTGCCCTGTAGAGGGCGGACTTGATCCACACCTCCGGGTCGATGGCCCTGCCTACTTCAGTGTCGAGAAGCTGCAGGAGCTCACGAGGGGTCTTGTTCCAGTGGAGGTCTTTCTTCTCCTTCAGCTCACCGTGGAGCTGCTCGTCGTTGAGTCTGAAGATGATCCGGGCGGCCTCTTTCAAGGGACCTGCGAAAGCGATCTCTGTTGTGTACCCTTCCGTGATAGTTGCGAGGGCATCCGCGAGGGCACTCTTGCCGTGCCCCTTCTTCCCGATGATTCCGATGAGCTGGTTCATTCCTCGCCTGCCTCTTCGCCAAGGTCAGTGGCCAGAGACACCTTCCAGGTTCTGCAGTCATTCTTCTTGAGCTTCTTCACCTCGAGGACGTCCGTCCGGACACCCTTCTTCACGGCACCCTGGGCGGAATCGATACCGATTCGGTCCTGGTCCCACAGGAACTGGTGAAGGTCCCAGAAGGGGGCGCTTCCTCCGACGGCCTTCAGGCGAGCGGTCATGAGACCGAGGGCACGCTTCGACATGTTCTTCTACTCCGTGTTCAAGCTGAGAGGAGGCGCGGCCTGCCGCCGCGCCTCCGGGTTCCGGAAGTTCTTGACGAGGGCGTGGTGGCCGCACTCCACGCAGGTGCACCACGACTCGTCGGTCCAGTCGCTGAAGGTCCACGAGTCGTCCATGCCGTCGTCGCTCATGGTGATCGTCACCATGAGCGACATCCTGAGCGGCCCGGCGCTCCCGCACGCGGGGCACGCCATTCCGAACAGGCAGTTCTCATTGAGCTTCTGGCGGGTCATTTCCTCTCCTGGATTCGCTTGTGCAGCTTCTTGCGTAGATTCGCTTGTGCAGCTTCTCTGCGTAGTTGCGTAGCTTCTGTACTTCTGCCCCATTGCAGTTCATGAAGGTCTCGCTCTTGAGTCCGTCCTGGATGCAGCTCAGCAGAAGGTTGTCCAGGTGCTGGCTACCTACGCCATCTTCCTGCTCCTGCTCTCGCGTCCGGGCCTGCTCGAAGAAGTCGAAGACGGCCGCCTCGTCTCCTTGGTTGGAGACGTACTCGCTGCGCAGCTCGGACAGACGAACCCAGAGCAGCTTCGTGGAGGTGTAGCGGATGTTGCTGTACTTGGCCCACCAGGACCAGTAGATCCCTTCGTCGTCGACGTGAGCACGCATCGCCGCCACGGGCATGTTCTCGGATTCGGTGTAGTCCTTCTCGTCCTCGAGGAACTCGACTTCCGCGATGTCGACGTCTTCGTCAACCTCCACGACGTCGGCCAGGATGGTCTGACCGTCCCAGAAGCACACCTCGTCGGCCTCGGCGACGGCAGTAGCGGCTTCGAAGGCGGTCCTCCACCGAAGCCAGGCAGCGACTTCCGCGGCGTCTGTGTTGAGCCAGACGAAGCAGGACCGACCGTCCTCGCGGGACGGGGTACCGGGGAGCAGCATTCGGATCATGGGGTGGCCTCCTGAACCTTCTTCTTGCGTGCGAGCTCCTTCTCCTTGGCCGCAGTGGGGAGGAGGTAGTGCTCCGCATCGAGACGGCCCTCCTCTGCAATCAGGCTGGCGGGGACGATTCCAATCTTCATGAAAGCTTGCTGCCGGGGAGGCGGCGGGTTCTCGTAGGCGTTCTCATCGTTGTCTTCGACCCGCATGTCGCTCTTGGCAATCTCGTAGTAGTCCCCGTCCTCGATGGTCTCGTCAGCTTCGCGGCCGCTGTCGAGGACCAGGGCCTTCGCGGCCTCCTCGTTCTCTGCCTCGACGTTGTGGATTTCCTCGACCCGCGTGTAGGCAGGCAAAATCACTCGGTACTTCTTCATCTCTTCCTCGTGGGCTTCTTGGTGATGCGGTAGCCGAGCTTGTCGGCCAAGAGCTTGAGGAGCTCCACCTGCTGCTCCTCGGATGTAGGCTTGATTGCGCTCGCAGTACGCACTCTGGGTGCCAAAGGTCCAGGGGAACTTCTCCCGAGGCACCTGGTCCTCCCAGAAGACCAGCCGACACTTCTGCCGGCGAGATTGCTTCTTGAACCACGCTTCGGCCTTCAGGGCGACGCTGTGCGCATCCTCTCCCTCGAAGTGCCAGGCTGCCAGCAGCGCGGCAGGGAGGCGCTTGCCACGAAGGAACTTGGCCCCGCGGCCCTTGTTGTGCTCTCGGATGCGTCTGTTCACATCCTTTGTGATCCCGCAGTACAGGTATCTGTCATCTGTGTGGACGACGTACATCCACCAGTCCTTACTGGACATCAGGGTTCCCGAGAACCAGCACAGGCTGAACCGCGACGCCTCGTGGATTCTGAACGAAGTGCCGGTGCTGGCCGGAAGACGGCTGGAACCACCAGTAGCCGTACTCGTCTTGCCGCATTCGAGGGTTTGCAGACGGAGCGACTGCAAAGAGCCTTCGGTCCTCGGGAACGATGGTTCTGCCGTCGCTGAGCAGAATCTTGTCCGCCGTGGCCAACTCGTAGGTCAGGACCGTCTTGCCGTCTTCGCTGATGTAGAACGGGCCGGGCATAGGACACCTCCATGTCGAGATGCTTATGGCGAAGAAGGCATGGCTATAAACGAAGCCCCCTCTGGGGTCCTTCGTCTCTCTCAGCGAGCTGGCGCGGAACCACGCTTAAGAGCCGGCAGATGAGAGCCAATACCACGGGCGATCCAGGTCCGCGCGCATTCTCTCACGGACCTCCCTGACCTTCTCCAGGCTCCAGCCGAGGTGCTCGGCAAGCTGGTGAGTCGACGGGTCACTGACCCCCTCGCCGTGCAGTTCATTGGTAGCCTCCAGGACAGCCGCCTGGTCGACCATGTGCTCCTTGGGGATGCGCGTGTAGAGGCCCATCAGCACACCCCCGTGAGGAGTGCGAGGTCGAACGTCTCTTCGAGGAACACTGCGAGGCAGGGCGCTTCGGGCTTCTTGGCCATGGGATGTCTCCTTTTGTTAGGCATTCTGCTTATGACAGCTAAACGAGAATGCCCTTTGGGCACTCTCTACGGCTCAGGAAGAGGGGCTTGCGGCCGCATTCTCCGCCTGCCGTGCCATCGTCCACAGTCCTCGCACCTCGGGATCGGCCGGAGGCATGCGCAGCCACTTCACTTCGCCGGTGTAGGGGCTCCTCTGCCGACGAAGGTAGAAGTCGAACACGTACACGATGTCCCCCTCCTTCAAGTTGGGGATGCGTTCCGGCAGGTTCGCGTAGGTGGTGTCGTTCGCGAGGAAGTGTGTGCCCTCCCAGAGGTATTTCCCAGAGGCGTCCTGCACAAAGTGCCGTGCCCGAATGTTCCCGTCACGCATGGCTGTATGCCTCCTCTCGGTGTTGTCTGGGCACCGGTCGGCTGAGGATCCCCCTCTGCCGCCAGTGCTCCAGCCATCCTTCGCGGGAGGAAGTACGGATAGTTCCTCCGCGAGCTCCCCGCATCCTCACGTAGTACTCGATATGCTCGCGGCCCACATTGAGGACGATGACGGTCATCTCGTCCAGCTCGATGCGGTCGTTTATCCACGGCCGGGCCAGCTTGGCTGTCAGTGACGTTCTTCTGCGCGTCGTCCTGTCCATTTTTCCCATCTCCAGCGTTCTTGGTTCAGCTTGGCTCTTGTCAGCAACTCCTCAGGAACGCCCAGTTTCAGCGCTCTTCTCCGCAACTTCATCATCTGGAACCGCGCGTTGCGGTTCACCTGTGTCTGCTCTGTCCCTGTCTGGGGCATGGCAGCCCTTCCCTCGTGACACTGGGCCCTCCCAGTGCAGACTCGCCGGTCGTACTCCTCACAGCCACGTTCGTAGAGCTGCCAAAGGGCCACAGCCAACTGCCATTTGCCGACCCGAGGAGAGGCCGAGATCTCTTCCTGGGCGACAGCATCGGCGGCGTACCCCTCCAACGCCTTGAGAGAAGGTAGCTGGGCCACATCCTCGAGCGTAGCTGGGTGGAGGTACATCACTGGCTCTCAGCTTGTCAGCTTACCGTTGTACCAGAAGCCCCGGTGCTTCTTCCCCTTCTTCTCACGAGCGGCGTCCTGCTTGGCGTGGCCCTTGATGTCGACACAGAGCTGGGTCCTGCTCCCCTCGGCCCCCGTGTCGCTCCTGATGCGGGTGACGATGCCCTCCCCGCCCTCGTCCTTCTCGGTGGTTTCGATCGTCACGATCTGCCCGATAGTGAACTGCATGGATGCTCTCCTTGAGTGAGTCCATGCCTCTTATGGCTAAGGAAGAAGCGTCTTTCGATTGCTTCCTATCTACAGGGTCCTCCACACCTGCGGACAAACATAGCGGAAGGATCCGCTGACCCGGGCCAGTGTATGGTCTTCGATGGCCCGGATGGACCAAGCATTGAAGCCTCTTAGTTCCAGGTAGTGACGTAGGAGAGGCAGTGCCTCCAGTGCTTGATGAACTCCACCTTCTCGGTCACGAGAGCTCGGTACCGAGAGTGAGTATGCGGGACCCTGTCGAGCAGAGCACTGATCTCCTTCTCGAGCGCTTCGAGGTTGTCACAGTGGCTCTGCATGTGCTGCGCCTCTTCCCGTCCGATGTCCTCGAGACGCGCATCTGGGAAGAGATCCTCCATCTCCCCGTCTGCGACGCTGCTCGGCTTGCTCATGGTCCCTCGTCTGCCTGATGCACAGGTAGGGTACTCCGCCGGCTGAAGAGGAGCTTGATCTCCTTGCGACAATCTCGGTGATGTATTTTCGCTCTGTGCCTCGGTGAGCGTGCCGTTGTCGCCGTCGATGTAGCAGGCGTAGGTCTTCCGCAGAGCTCAGTAGCTGATGACTGCCTTCCGCTTCCAGGCTTATGGCGAAGAAGCAGGGACCTATGCCCTACTCCTCGGAGACCTCCACAATGGACAGGGTCTGCAAGATTGCAGACCGCAAGTCCAGTGCCTCATCTCCCCCGTCCTCGTACAGCCTGCGCAAAAAGACCAGCAGTCCTGTGATGTCGAAGACCAGGCGGAGTTCGCTCTTCTCCTTGGTCATCCACTTCCGTACGCAGGGACGAAAGATGGCCTCTTGTCTGGAGTCGATGCCTTGGTTCCACGCGGCTGCTGCTGCCTTCACGTCTTGTGGGGTCTTCAGGTCCATCCGGAACATTCCGTGCGGCAGCAGCAGCTCGAACGCGGTCTTGATGTCCTGCCAGGGGGTAGGGCCTACCCAGTCGAAGGGCTTGCGGAAGGCGGGCATCAGGTCCCCAGGTCCTTGCAGTCGAAGCAGATCAGCTCTGTGCTCAACATCGACATGATGTACAAGCGCGACGGCGCTTCGCATCGGTGGCAGTTTCCATTCCAGGTTCTCATGGCTTCTCCATGCAGTAGCGAGCGTAGAGGGCCGATCCGGCTCCGCCCAGGTAGTCGTAGCGGAGGTTCGTCCCGCAGATGCGGTACCAGACCCGCCCATCAGCATCCAGCTCTCGATGAACCCTGCCCAGCACCCGCCGAGAGCCCTTCAGGAGGATCTCCCGAGGGTACTTGCAGGGCCTGGTGTAGGTCCAGGCTCGGGGGAAGCGGGTGAGCCGGTGGTACACAACGAAGGCGGCCCATTCAGGCATCGTCTCATACTTCATCCCTTCAGAATCCTCGGATGTGTGTTGCTGCGATCAGAGCCTCGACAGCCTCCTGCCCTCTCATGCAGCCCCGCGGGGTGATGCAGACGATGCCGATGCCCTCGTCGCAGCCCACGATGATGTGGCAGTCCCTCATCAGCACGGGCTCGAGCTTCCGCAGGGCTTCCACCCACTCGTCCACCCACGTGCCCTCGGCCGCGGTCAGGGCGTAAGTCTTGCCGTCGTTGCTGAAGTCGAGGCCGTACTCCTCGAAGAGCAGCCCCTTGAGCTCGAGCTCGAGCTCGAGGAACTTTGTCACCGGGACATTCGTGTTGAGGCCCATGCACCCAGCGATGCTCTTGAGCGTTCCGAGAGGGTTGAACTCCAGCTTCTCGCTGTAGCCTTCGATGTGGATGGTCATGCTTCTCCCATTTCCGCGTCCTTGCGGAAGATGCTGTCGTAGTTGGCGGCAGTCCACCCGGCCTTTGAAGGTCTCGTCAGACATCAGAACACCTGGCATGCGAGGGGGAGGAAGGACGTGTCCATGTACGCCAAGGCGACGCAGAACAATGCGAGGAAGATGTACGGGACGGCTCGGTGGGCGTTCCGCTTGAAGAAGCTCAGCATGTTGGCTCTCCTGGTTCACCTTCCTTATGGCTGAAATCTAAGGATGTGGGCCCGAAGGCCCTTTCCTCATGGGGACGCATCTTGACCATGTGTGCACGCCACGTAGGCGGGACACACACGACAGATGTGGTCAACCGGCCCAGGTACCCAAGGCCGCTCAGCAGGACGAGCACCCCAGACAGGTGCGTGCATCAGCGCGTCTGCCGCTTGGCCGGGTGCCAGCGGTAGACGCGCTGCCCCTTGCCCTTCTTGCTCGACCGCACCAGGCCCTTCTTGCGCAGGCTGTTCAGGTGGGACGACGTGCTCGCAGCCGGGTGGCCCAGGTCCTTGAAGGCACGGGAGAAGAAGGGGGTCTCTTCGCCAGGGTGCATGCGCACCAGGTTCAGCAGCTGCCCTTGGGCGGTGGCGAGGTCCGGCTCCTTCGCCTTCTTCGCCTTCTTTCGCAGGACCGCCGTCGTGAGGTTGACGGGCTTGGGATCCTTCTTGAGGTCGATCTTCCTCGGGGGGGACACCGAAGTCGCTGGAGCCGGCTGGGCCATTTTCCTTAGCTTTTTTTCACGGAGGGCTTGGCGGAGGAGGCGGGAATACGCCCCGACCTCCTTCTCCTCCATCTCGAGAGGGGACACGCTGCTTAGCAGCTCGTACAGGCTGAAGCCGCAGTGCTCCATCAGCCAGCACCAGTCGGTGGCGAGGGGAAGCGCAGGGGACTGGTCATGCATGGAAACCTCCAGGTGATTCCACTTACTTATGGCTGTTTTCCTGTGCCCATGTCACGGCGTGGGCGATAGCCTCCGCCTGGAGCTCTCGAAGCCCGCTTCCTTGTAGGTACCCGCGCCCTGCGACATTCCAGGGCTGCGGCCAAAGGATGGAATGCCCGCCCGCAGCCTCGAAGCGCTTGCAGTTGATGCCCCTGTCGTCAACCAGCAGCTTGCTCGGTCCTGCCAGCATGGCCTTTGCTGGAGTGATGGCCAGACACCTGCGCACGGCCTTCACCATGTACTGGTCGAAGAAGTACCGCTTCTTGTAGCGGAGCTCGGTGAAGGCCGGAGCCATCTGGCTCACCCAGGCCATCTTCCCTGCCGCACTGCTGGGGGCGGTCGAGGGGGATGTCACGAAGACAACCGGGGCCACCGCCCAGCACGCCTCGTACAGCTCGAGCCCCATCTCGTAGAACTCGATGTTCTCCCACCAGTCCGCACCCTGGGCGTTGATGCGGGACCACATGATGCCCGTGGCCTTCTTCTTGTTGACGTTGTACTTCTGGCTGATGAGGTCGACGAGCTCATCCCAGTACGTCTGCTCTCGGCCCTCATAGCCGAAGAGGGCCATTGCTGCCTTGTCCCAGTTGGCGGCGACCCCGTCCAGGTCCATGTAGATGATCTTCACAGCAGTGGCCTTGGCCTCCTTGAGGAACTCCTTCTCGGTGCTCATGGTTCGTCCTCCCAGACGTATTCCTCGTGAACGAGGGCGATGAGTGCGTCCCCGAAGCTGAGACCTTCGGCCTTCTTAGCTTGGAGACGCTCTTCGAAGTCAGCACGCTCGTGGACTGCATCGCAGTCCACGAGCGTGTCGGTGTAGGGACAGTCGTGCTTCTTCTGGAGCTTCCTGGCGAGCCTGCGGAACCGATGGGCCGTCAGGGTCTTCCTTGGTGATGCGCTTTCACGCGCGCTTCGCCACCTCACCCATTCGCTGGATGAAGTTCTCGGCCTTCTTCCTGGTGCCCTCGGTACCGAAGTATCGGTAGAACCGTGCAGGGACCGTGATGAGCGAGAGGATAGGCCTCTTTGCCTTGCCCCTGAACACGAGGATGAGGGGCAGGGCGAGAAGGACGACCACGATGTAGTAGGGGACGAAGACCGCCCAGTTGATGATCATGAAGAGCACCCCGCGTGCGAAGCGCTCCGCGTAGATGAATGCGGACATGATGTCCTCCGTGTTGTATGCCTCGTCTTATGCCGTAGGCTGGGGAGAGCAGCGTGCGATGCGGGACCGCCGGCGGTACAGGCAGAAGCGCTCGCCCAGCCAGCGCATCTGGTTCCGGAGTTCCTGGTCCACCTCCTCCTGGAAGAAGAAGTTCTTCACCCAGGGGTGGTCTCCCCAGGGCGACGGCTTCAGCTTCACCGGCATGTGGAGCTCGACGAGCAGCGTGTTGTATCCCTCGTAGATGTGCGCCAGCGTCCTCGCTAGGGTCACTGCCTCCGTGCAGAAGCCCGATAGCTCTCCTTCTCCGCCCCAGAACAGGCCGAAGTCTACGAGCATGCGTGTACCGTACGGGGGCGACATGATGAGCCGCATCTCCGGGTCACCTTCCACCGTGGTGGAGATCCGAACCTCCGCATTAGAGCCGGCCGCCACCATCTCCATGGCCTCCTTGAGGTAGAAGGCCAGGATGATCAGAAGATCATGAGTCAAAAACCGCTCTGCACTACTTTCCGGCGTAGTCTCCAGGATGCCGGTCGTGCCCTCGACCCTGAAGTCGCCGTGGAAGCTGTCGTTCCGGATATCCTTCATATGTTCTCCTTGGTTGGTCATGTGGTCTTCAGGATGAGCCACAGCGGCTCTACGGTGAACGCCCCAACAGGGATGGGGCCGAGGTGCCAGACGTAGCCCTCTGCGCCGTAGCTGTAGCGCAGGCGTTCTGGGTCCAGCTTGGACAGGTCCACTTTGCAATGCCGGTAGCCGCGGGTGGCCCACGATCTGGCCTCGCCCCAGTCAGGGGCCAGCCACAGGATGCCTTCGCGTTGGACTGGGCCATCGACATCCTTTGCACGCGCCTTGCGGCCCCCAAAGGCGTCACGGATAGCTTCAGCTTCTCCACTGCCTTCGGCACTCTGGGCGGGCTGGTAAGCCAAGAGCCCCTGACTCAGGTCGTAGTCCCACGGGGGCCTGTGCCACGCATAGCGTGGGAAGCTCCTATGGAACAGTTCGATGCGCTCGCTCATGTGTTCTCCTTGGTTTCGCACAGCGCATCGCCCGTGCTCGAAGATGTGCGGCTGGGTGTCGTCTCGGCTCGGGCAGATATCCGCCTTCGCCGCCTTGACGGCGGCGGTCTCCCCCTCACCCCTGCCGAGGCAGGGGATCAGTTGCCCGAAGGCTCTACGACCAGAAGATGGCCGTGATGAACGCGCTCGGGCAGGAGTTCCTGCCCGAGCAGCGCCCATCTCGTCGTGACGGCGGGGATCTAATCCGGCTCGGGCACCAGGATCAGCGGATCAGGAACCTCTGGGAGAGGTGGCGAGAGCCTTGCTTTCATCCCCTCCTCGGTGAGGTTCCCGTTCTCATCGATCCAGTTGTCTTGGACCCAGATACTGACTGCGATGTACTGCCCGTTCGGGCAGCCATCGGGAGCCTGCTCCTTGAGAATCGAGAGGTCGGTCCCCTCGATGAGGGCTTCGGCACCTTCAGTGTAGGCTCGAAGGCTGTGCTTCTTCCCGGACTCGGGAGGCGTGTGGTCCGCCACCCAGTCCAGGACATCGTCGAAGTTCTCGGCATCTCCGACCGCTTCCTTCTCCTCATGGGTCAGGCCCTCGAACCCGCTGTCGATGTCCTTGAAGCTGAGAGCCAGAAGGCTGGCGATGGTCTGCTCAGTGGTCATGAGTCAGCGATTCCGAAGGCGGTGCCGATCATGGCACCCCCAGAAGAAGCATGCCATCGTGATCCACCCTTGGGGACATCCTTCTTGTCCTCGCGCTTGGGGTACAGGTTGCGATCGAGCCGGTCATACGGGTTTGTCTGCCCGGGAGTGGGCTTCTTGTCCTCGTCCATGTGAAAGACCTCCAGGTTACTTTCATGTTGCTGGCCTCGATCTGGAGCTCGAGCTTGGCGATCTCGTGCTCCATCTCGTCACGGCATCCCAGGTGATCGATCGAGCTCGCTATTCAGTCGGAAGGCTCTTGCCCCTCTTGATCAGCTCGTCGACCAGGGCAGCTCGCTGCTGCTGGAGGATCTGCATGTCCTCGGCCTGGACAACGTCCAGGGCCTCCATCTGCGTGAGTGCCTCGAGAGACGTCTTGATCTCCTGATGGCGGTACTTCATCTCGCTGGATGTGAGGCGGGGGAGGGACAGCTTGAACTGCTTGTTCGGGTCGACAGACATGGCTTCTCCTTGTTTAGGGCCATGATTCTTATGACGTGACCTGGAGGACTAAGAGAACAGCCGCCAATGCGGTCCTGTTCTCCGTGTTCACCGACTCGCGGTCCCCTGAAGACGACGCACGGCCTCCCCCGGGTCGTCGAGCGTGATCTGGTGGAGGCCACAACAGAGGTGGCTGCCGTCATCCAGCAGCAAGGTCACCTGGTTCTCGTTCAGGACTGCCACGACGACGCCCGTCGTCTGCAGTGCCGCCCCAGTGTAGGCAGTGGCCTCGAGCCCGACGTAGGGGTGGGCCGTCCTGATATCCTGGAGCTCCTCAGCAAGAGCCGCAATCTCGCGACACAGCCGAGGGAGCGTGCCTTCCACCAACTGCACACCCCTTCGGGTGTGGATCCAGTCATTCGGCATCACAGCCCCCAATCGTCAACGACCGGGACGCGGTAGACCTCGGCGCGTGCGGGCAGGTTGACAGGGTTGGCGATCGGCCGGAGCACGACCTGGTCGGACTTCGGGTTGGACAGCATCCCGTCGAAGCCGATGCTCGACCAGCGGACCACGTTGACGGGACGCTTCAGGATGATGCGGCCGCCCTCTTCGGCCAGGTCGCCAGCAAAGATCCAGCCGCGTTCGATGATGACGACGTGTCGGGTACCCTCGGGCGGCTCATAGTTGGTGACGCTGTCTGCGCGGACGTACTCGACGCCGTCGATGTACTTCGACCGGAACTGGTTCTTCTTCATTGCGCTACTCCTTCTGTGCTGTTGAAAGGTGCCCGAGCGTGACGCCGCCGCTGAAGTGACGGGCGCGACGCCACGCCGGGCAGGATTACCAGGTTGTGCCGACTGTGCCGTAGCCTCCGGTAAGGTCAATGCGGCCGTCGCCGTAGCCGTGGCCGTCGCCGGTGCCGCAGCTGTAGCCGTTGCTGTAGCCGTTGCCGTTGCCGCTGCTGTAGCCGTAGCCGTAGCCGTTGCCGTCGCCGTAGCCTTTGCCGACGCTGTAGCCGGTGCCGTTGCCGTGGCCTCCGCCGTAGCCGTCGAGGCCGTAGCCGTAGACGTAGCCGTAGCCGTAGCCGCCGCCGCCCTTGATCTTCTTCTCGTCGTTCATCCGTCTCCCTCCGTCTTCCCCCGGAACAAGCCGGGGATTTCGTCGCTCAGGTCGTCCGCTCGTTGCCGTGCATGGTCAAGGACCTCGTCAAGCTCAGCGATGCGCTGCTCTTCGGCCTGCCACGCGCTCCACTGCGCCGCGAAGAGCGGAGCGTCTGTGCGGTCGATTTCGCGGTTCAGGCGACGATGTTGTTCGCGGAATCGTGCTAGCCAGTCAGCATGTTCTTCAGGCGTCCAAGGCATGGGCGCTCCTCTGTTTAGGATCCACTCCCTTATGACGACAAACTGAGGCTAAGGGAAATGCGCCTTTTGGGCGCATTTCCAAGCGGTGCAGGGCTGTTGAACAGCCCTACCAGTGGCACCTGTGTGCAACTGGTCCGCCCACTTTCTCGCCCTACACACCCTGAAGACGCCGCAACTCCCGCACTGCGTCTTTGTACTTGAGGAGTCCTCGCTTCCCGATGCAGGCGTACTTGGGAAAGTGAGTGGGGGTCCCCTCCTCCTCCAGATGTCGTACCCACGCCTCGAGAACGGTAGCAAAGGCGCGCTCTCTGGGAGAACGGAAGTCATAGGGCAGACCGAGCTGCCGAAGAAAGCGAGCCATTGCAGTCTGGGCCCCGGGTCCAAACCTTTCAATGACTGCCTTACGTCTGACAAGTCCCGCTCTTTTGAGGTGTGTCTGGAGAATGACTCCCTCCCTTCCTGCAATCCGCCTGAGCTCTCCTTCTATCTCCGCAAGTGTGGCGCACCGATTGGGACACAGGCCAAGCTCTTTGATGAAGGAGCTCCAACGTGGGAGGCCTCCCCCTCCCGCACCGAAGGACGATTGGCTGCATGCCATGGTCCTTCCATGCTTCTCGTAGTGCTCGAGGATCTCGTGCTTCACGGCGTTCCGCCATGTCGACCCGGTGAAGACTGCAGGTATCTCTGCGTCTTGGATGGCCCAGTTGCCTCGAACGTAGATCTTGTTCATCCGCTGCAAGACCCGGCTCTGTGCTCCGGGCGTTCCGGGAGACTCCCAGTACTTGCTCACAGTGAAGTAGCCCGTAAGCATGGAGCCGCCCGCAACAGAGTACCTGTGCCACTGATGAACGGGCAGTGCCCCGACGTATGTCCGCCGCTGCTTGAAGCGGGCTCCCCAGCGTGGGTGCACTGAGCGGGCTCGGTATCGACAGAGCAAGGCATTGAAGGCCGCACAACGCTGCCTGTCTGGGTCGAGCGCATCCCAGTGCTCTCCGGAAGGCAGGACCCCGTCAGCTTCTTCGAACAATCGCTGCTGTGCTACTCGAACATCCGCAGACTCTCTTGAGTTCAGGAAGGCAACGATGCACTTGCCGCCTGGGCGAAGCACTCGCTCCCGTAGAACGATGTCGATGTCCTGCATCATGGAGTGCCCGAAGTTCGAGCAGTAGTCCAGATAGAGAAGGTGGAGGGGAGATGCCAACTGCCGTAGGTACTCAGTGACGGTCCCCTCGAAGATCTCAACAGGCCTGCCCCACTTCCTCTTGCGAAGCATACGGACAAGGTCAGGGTCGCGCTCGATGCCTACGAGCTTGCCTACTTCCTCCCGCTTCGCGAAGTACTCCAGGTCCCAGCCAGTCTTCCCCGGGAGGCATGCTACTGAAAGAGGCGACGCTGCCTTGGTGAGCGGGTTGCGGAAGATCTCATAGAGCATCTTTCTCTGCAGAGACCGCTTGACGCCGTTTGTCTCCATGCGGTGGATGACGGGGAGAACGCTGCCCATGATGAAAGGCTCCTTGGTTGTGGGAGGCTCTTATGACGGAGACGACAGGAAGCGTTTTGCATAAAGGGAGGGGCACCTCTCGTAGCCACCCTACCCATACCTCCATGCTCCCGTACCCAGGCCCGTTTTTGCACGGGGCGTAGCCCCTGCGCGTGCACCCCCATCCTGGGCTTCGCTCGAGTGCTCAGGAATGGGTGTTTCTACAGCGCGTGTAGGCAAGGAAGGGCATGGAAAGGGCCCATAGTGCGTGTAAACCCCATAGAAGGGGCCTATAGAGGGCCTTCCTGAGGCGTGTAAATGGTGAGATACAACTTCCAACGGGGTGTGTGACATGTCGCATACCACCAAAAACACCTTTCACAGGAACATGGCTAAAAGTACATGCCTCAGAGAGGCATGTACTCCAAGTAGAGCTGTTCTACGCCTTCGGGATCTTGATGCCCGTCTGCGTCTTGAACTCCCGAAGGAGAGCTTCGCTCTCCTCGCGCGACTCCTCCACGCGCTGCTCTGCCTTGGTGGGGCTCTTCAAGAAGAGCTTCCTGATGAGTTCGAAAAGCATGAGACCTCCTTTGTCTACACTTCTTATGTAGGGAAACACACCCTCTTGCAGAACAGGCTCTTTTGCGCGTCAAAGGGCTAATACAAGCGCCCGAAGGCGGTCCGGAGGGAGCAGGCCTTAGCCGCTCTCCTTGCAGAACCCTTATGCAGGGAAACACCCTTCTTTGCAGAGGGCTAATGACGAGGCAGGATTCGAACCTGCGGCACACTTTCGCTGCTCTACCACTGAGCTACTCGTACCCTCTTATGACGCCAAAGCCCAAAAGTGCCAAATCCGCGTACAGGCCCAAAAGTGCCAAATCCGCCAAAGCCCCCCTGCGCTGCAAAGACGCGTGCAAGCCCTTCGTAGATCGTTAGCGTGTATGTCCTTAGGGCTTGCAGGGGGGAGGCAGGGGGGTACCCGAAGACCCACAGGGATCCGAATAATCCGGGTATTCTTTTGGGTATTCCTTTGGGCATAAATAATCCGGGTACTCTTTTGCCCATTGCTATATTTTAGGGGGTCCAAAACGGGGGTGCCCAGAACAGGCAAGATTCTGGGCATATCTGCATGCTATGAAGAACGGCCCATTTGGGTCCCATTTCTTCAGTCTTTCGGTCTACGCCTCTTCATCCATTCTTCGCCGCCTCTTCATCCATTCCCAGTGGCGCTAGAGAGTACTCGCGAAGAGCGAGCTTCCGGATGATGCACGCCGACTCCTCGGTCAGCTTTCCTGGGAACGCCCAGTAGATGTTGCAGTCGTGCTCCATGCCCAGGACCCAGTAGCCCATGGCGGGAACTCCATGGCAGCCGTGGAGCGGCACGTACTTGCCCCATGCCAGCGCGCTGTTGCCGTCGTACCAGCCTTCGATGTTGCCGGTGGCCAGATCGGCTCGGTCGAGGCAGGGGGGATACGTCGTCGCGCACACCTGGCCGCGCATCCTGGGGACGATGCTGCTGGGGAGCGGGTTCCGGGGGAGGGAAATCGTGAAGATGGTAAGAGGGATGGTGGTAGGCATTGAGGACGCTCCTTGTTTGGGGGGGACACTCCCTTATGACTGGAAGGGGGTAAAAAGAAGGCCCTATTTAGGTGCCCTTCTTCTCGCGCCGCTAGACGACTTCAGACGACTTCAGACGACTTCAACGGTGGCACCGTTGGTCGGGTAGTCGTCGTCCGCGTCGTCTTCGAACCGCCCGAACTCGGTCCGAGCGGTCCGAGCGGTTCGAACCTTCGCGTACAGCTCGAGCCCCGCCTTGCCGAGGGTCTCGACGACCCGCAGGCCCTGACGCCCGCTCTCCACCTGCGCGAGGGCGACCTCGCGCTGCGCGGAGATTCCCGCGTTGGTGGTGTCCGCCAGCGCGGACACCAGCGTGCTGAAGTTCTCCGGGCTGACCTCCGCCGCGCCCCTCAGGGCCGCCTGCAGGAGCGCTTCCTGCGACTCCATCGACGCCTGGTGCATCCGCTCCTCGGCCTGGATGGCGAGGGTGAGCAGGCCGAGGAGCGCCTGCTGCATCTGCTGCATCTGCGCCATGGGGTTGTTGGGGTTGTTGGGGTCGAGGGGGGAGACCGGGCTGGAGTCAGCCATGGGAACCACCGAGGGTGAGGATTGTGACTGAGGGGGATCCTCCGTCAGCATCCTTATGGCGTAAAGGAATGGCCTATTTAGGTCCCATCCTTCCGCAGCCTCAGTGGCCGTGTGCTTCGATGCCCAGGTCCGAGCGGTACTTCTGCACACTCGCGCGGGAGACTCCGAGAGCGGAGGCCAGCATGGCGTCGGGGTACTTGCCCAGGTGCGGGAGAGCCTTGGTGCGCCAGCTCTTGGCCGTGTCCTTGGTGTACTTCACGCCGAGACATTTGAAGGCTGCCTGCATCGTGCCGAAGTGGGCCAAGGCCGAGTAGTAGACCGCGGGGACCTGCTTCGCGATCTCGTCCGGCGTGAGCTCGGCCATCTCGTCGGTCAGGCGTCCAAGCGTCTGCTTCGCGCAGTAGAACGGCAGCTCGACCCGAGAGTAGGAGTTGCCGCTGTACAGCTTCGGCTGGAAGCGCTTCTCGCAGCGAGGACACTGGGTCGTGGTGTCTTCCACCTCGTCGAGGAACCCCCCGAGCATCTCCTTCTTGGTGAGCTCGTACCTGCAGTAGATGCAGGTGCCCTTGGTGTTCATCTGGACGCCCTGGAGCTCCTGCACGAGCGTCAGGAGCATCGTGTGTTTCTGTTCTTGGGAGAGGGCGAGACGCTGTCCCAGCGTCTGGGAGAGGTAGAGAGACTGAGAAAGGAACATGAGGACTCCTGGGTGTACTCTCTTATGTCTGGAACCTATGAAGAAATGGCCTATTTAGGTCCCATCCTTCCGCAGCCGCGCGCCCCTACTTGGCTGCGATCTTCTCCTCTACCGGTGCTGTGGGGGGACGCCCGTTGAGGGCCTGGAAGATGAGATCGTCGGCAGACATGAGGATGCTCCTTGAAAGTGTTTCTTCAGCCACTCCCTTATGACCGCATGGGTAAGAGAAATGCGCCTTTTAGGGCGCTTTCTCGGTCTGCGCTTCAGCTTCAGCTATTAGCCTGGCTGGCTTGGCCCCTTTGATTCAGCCAGATTCATCAGCTCACCGAGGCGCTCCCCGAAGACCTGCTCGCCCCGCTTCAGGGCGTGGCGAACCACAGCTTCTTCGCGGAGGTTGGGCTTGACCCCCGGCGTCTGGTACCAACGCCACAGCGCGATGAACTCGATCTCATCGAGCCTTCGATGATCCGCCAGGGGCAGATACTTCAGTGGGTGCGCTTCAGCCCGCTCCCGGATCGCCCGATACTCGAGCTTCTTCCTGGCCCTGTTGATCTCGGAAGACAGGGAAGTCATTTGTCACCGTAGGTATGGGGTCTGAGTAGAACTTTTCGCCTTCGCACTTCCCGTAGGCACCTGGATAGTGAAAAAGTATCTTTTCCTCCAAGTAAAAGGTGAGGAGAGGCTCAGGCTTGACTTATTCCGGAACAGATTGAATCAACTTCAGCGGGCCCGGGTGGGTCTTGGCCGAAGCCTGCGATCAGTTGACATATCCGAGGATACGCAACTCATCGTCTGACAATGGGGTCAGAACCACGCTGCCGCTGCAGAAGGGGTACGACCCCGCTTCCACGCCACCACGGACCGTGATAGTGCTGATGGTCGAGAGAGTGCCGTACGCAGCCCCTTTGCAGGGCGGGAGAACGATATTGATACACTGAGAGCCAGTGTATCCCTCGATTGCACCAACGACGCTTCCGTCGTAGGCCGTACCGGTCAGGCGGAAGAGGCGGTAGCAGGCCGGTCCGGGCCTACCACTCTTACGATCAGATGGGTTGTGTCCGTCAATAAGTTGAACGAGTGACATTAGAACTCCAAGGGAGAAAAGGAGGGTGAAATATCTTTCCTCACTACTATATTTATGCCTCTTTTTTGCCCTAAATTAGAGCTAAGAGATGTCCCAGGAGGACAGAGCTCTGGCTATCCCACCTCACGGAGGGTTAGCCGGCGATGGTCCCTCCACAGGGCCTCCACTGTGTTGATCAACATTTGGGCCTCTGAATCTTTCTTGAGGACTAGACCCTCACCTTGGGCGATAGTCTTGATCTCATTCACTAGGTCATCACAGGCCTTCAGTACCTTCATGTCGAAGGGTAGGCCGGAGGGGGTTGGAAATCCCAGCTCTGGAAAACTGGGGGCCATATCCGAATACTTTAGCAAGGCTGAGATCTGATCGGCCATGCTGTTGATCTTATCTACTGGAGACAGAGTCTCGAAGACCCCCGCGAAGAGGCCTTTGTTCAAGCAGTAGATGATCTCTTCACTGTTCATGCTTTCTCCTGGACGCTTATTCATCATTTTCGTTGCTTACGCGAACCATCGAGGTCCACCACAAGTTCATCATCCTGCTGGGGATCTCCTGTGGCCATGCCAAAGCCATCACACAGCTCCTCCCCTTGTCTTTTCCCTTCAAGAGCGTCTGTAAGGTCAATGCGGTGAGTTGCGTCCTCTTGGTTGATGTCCGCCCAAACATGGAGCGTCCACTTCCCCTCGTACTTCTCTATGAAGATGGGGACGCCCTCTCCATCTGCCATGGCAGATGTGCCCATTCCTTGAATGGAGATCTCCGCATAGTTGTAGCCGCCGTCAATAACAAGACGCGCTTTGATCTCCCCGACAGTGGCGCTCTTGTGCTCCACATCCATCCCATTCTCATTCATCATCTTCTCCTCCGAGTAAAAGGTGAGGAGAGGCTCGGGTTTGACTTATTCCGGAACCCTTGCCAGCTCTAGATCCGGCAGCCATAGGAATGTCTTGTAGGGCTTAAGGCTCTACACCGGCTCCCTATAACTTCCTCTCCTCAATCCTCTTATGACTGAAAGTTACTCTTCGGGCGGCCCCTGGTCGTGCGTGCCGGGGTCAGTGCGCTGGGCGAAGGGGCGAAGGTTCTCAGGCCACACAGCCTTGCAGGCAGGGCAGCCGCGGTCGCCCTTGTCCCACGCCTCCACGCTCTCGGGGAGGCCACAGCGGCAGACCCGGCCGGTACTCTCCCTGGGCGGGAACTCCAGGAGAACAGGGTCCTCCGTGTCCTCCGTGCGCATCTTGGCCAGAACCCTCGCTTCGATCTCCGTGGTCGTGGCCACGGCAGTGCGGTCGAGCGCTTGGAGCTGCATACGGGAAAGCTCCAGCTCCAGGGCGGAGATCTCCTTCAGCATCGCTACGGGGACCCAGACCAGCGGAGTCCGTGACTCTATATCCGGAGCTCGCAGGATGTTGATGATCGTTCCATAGGTCAGGATGGGGTCCAGTTCCAGGAAGAGGGGGAACGCCTCGAGGGCCCTGAGGAGGCGGGGGAGAAAGGGGGACCCCTGGATGGCGGGGTCGTACTCGATCAGGGATTCACGGGTAGTAGGCACGAGGCTCCTTGGTTGTACTTCCTTATGACAGGTAAGAAGAACGGCCCATGTGGGTCCCGTCTTCGTCGTCACGCTGGACTACACGAGTTTCGCAGCCTACGACCACCGGTCGATTTCCACAGCCCACCAGGCCTCAGGGAAGCGGCTCGCTGCGAGCCGCAACCTGGGACCTGCCCAGCTGTGGCTGCGACGGAGCCGCTTCCGCAGCGACTCGTCCCCGTGACGCAGGTGCTCGTCGAAACGAGCCCCCATCCCGCGGTCTACCCGCCAGATAACCTCGCGGACGCCCTCCGCCTCATCCCGACAACGCCGGGCGTCCCTCACCTCCTGACGGCTCGGGGGAAAGGGCCCCACCACAAAGCACCCGAAAGTGCTCCCCATCGCGGCGTTCCGCAAGTGGAGTGCCCTTGCCCTGGCTGACAGGGCACGGAGCGCTGCGAACCACCCCGCGACATCGGGGTCCTCGGGAGCCGGCTTCCCGGCCAGCATGTCCTCGGTGGACATGCTGGCCTCAGGGCCAGGGCCAAGCCTCAGCCACATGCCGATAGCGGCAATGTGGCCATAGGGGCCGAGCCCCAACAAGGCTCGAAGTTCCTCGCGCATCCACCCTTCCCCCGACTTCTCGAGGAGAAACGCGGCGCTGGGGAACGCGGCGCTGGGGAACGCGACGGGGAACGCGGGAAGAACACCGGGCCCCAGCAGGAGGACGGACTCCTCCAGGCCGAAGACCGCGGACCCGTCTTCCGCACGGGTGAGGATGAGGTGCTCGGCCTCCTCCTTCGGGTCCTCGGAGGTGACCCTCACCGAGAGAGGGCCCGTGCTCCTCCTCGCCGCAGAGATCAACTCTCTGCGGAGAGTCGGTCCCCGCAGAGCGGAGAAGGAGGCCACGTGTTCCCCCTCCACTGTCTTCATCTCTGCGTCGTATCGGGTACTCATGATGCTCCTTTTGGGCGGTTGTAGAAGTCTCGACAAGGTTCTTATGCCTGAAAAGCTAAGGAAAATGGCCCATTTGGGTCCCATTTTCTTCGCTGCTGCGACTACAGCACTGCAGCCAGCAGCCACCTCCCGTAGGAGTGCTGGACAATACGGCCGAAGCCTTCGAGGCTGCCTTGCGTCTTCAGGTCACGCTGCAGAACACGCCGCAGCGCGATCCGACACGTCGGGTACTTGGCGATGATGCTCTTGAGGGCATCGTTGAACTGGCCCTGGTTCAGGGCCATCCACGCCAAAACCCCCCACCGCCCCTCCAAGTCATCCTCGGGCCAGGTCCCCCACTCGTCGTGGTACTTCTGACGGCGTGCCGTCAGGGGCAACACCGGGTCCATGCCGAGCTGGACGAAGGAGTGGGCGAGCCTCGTCCAGGCCCTGGATGTGAGGCTGGTCTCGACTGCGAGCTCGAAAGCTCGCAGCCACTCCGCTGCTTCAGGGTGATCAACCATGATGCTCCTTGAAAGTGTTTTCTCAGCTACTCTCTTATGGCTGGAAGTACCTGAAAAATGGCCCATTTGGGTCCCGTCTTCTCATTCTCCTTCTCAGTCCGCCGGCTGTGGAGATACGATTGGCGGCAGTGAGGACTTGAGAGGGGATGCGGTTGAGAGAAAGCTGCATGTTGTCTCCTTGGACCCTCCCTTATGACGGAGATGGCTAAGAAAACGCCCCCATGTGGGGTGCCGTTTTCTCACGTGAGCACTACACCTGCGGCCGCAAGGCCTCGGCGTTCGTGCGCGTTGCGTCGACCCGCCGCCCGCTCTCCGGAACGGTGACCGGGAAGCTCGCGCGGACCTCGCCCCCCTTCTCGATGACCTCGATATCGGGCCCCGAGTTGAGGTACTCACGCCGCCGCTTCCAGCCGCCGCTGTGCTCGGACGCGTGCTCGAGGGCCTCGTCCAGCAGGCGACGGAGGCAGGCGCTGGTCGCCTGGCACTGGAAGGTCCGCGCGAAGCCACCGCCGATGTCCGCCTTCATCTCGGCCCAGCACTGGACCAAGGTGTCGCGAATCACGTCCCGGCTGCTGTCAGCCAAGAAGTGCAAGTCCAGCCCGTTGGCGTACACGGGGCCGTGGCAGTAGCCGTACTTCCCGGCCTCCTCCCGCGTCCAGCACCACCCGTAGCGACGGAAGTTGCACAGGGTGATGAAGCTCCGCTGTGCCTCCATGATGTGGGTGCTGATCGCCACCCTGTCCGGCCTGCCGTACGTCTTCTCGATCCGGCGCTCGCAGGGGAAGCCCGCCGCCTCGAGCTTCGAGGCCTGGGCGGGGGTCAGACAGAAGAGGTCCCAGCCCTTCTGCCAAGAGAACTGGATCGTCGGGACATGAACCGAGTTCATGTCGAGGACGATCCGGCCGGTGGTCTCGAACTCAAAGGAACGGCAGACCCCGTAGGCTTCGGGGTTGCGGAGGAGGTTGATGATGTTCTGGGTGTTCATGAAGTCTCCTGACTTTCTGGGTTCACTCCTCTTATGGCCGGAAGTACCTAAGAAATGGCCATATTTGGACTAAAAGTGTCGTCACCGAGGAGGTCCCAGCATTGCTGCTGGGACCTCTTTTCTCAGCTCAGCTGAGGAGGATCTGGACCCCCTCGAGGGTCAGGATCATGTGCTTCTCGCGGTCCGGGGTCTCCTGCTTTCGCAGGGCGTCCTCTACGAGCTCGAGCGCACGGTAGCCGTGCGCGATGACCAGCCGGATAGCGAGGTCCTCCGGCTGGGACCGGGCGGCCACGGGGGCCGTGGCGTTGGGGTTGTTGGGGATGCGACCGGTGGCGTTGATAGCCATGAGAGAACCTGGTGTGGGGGTGAGGATGCGCAGGATGTTCTTTCCTGGACACTCCCTTATGGCTGAGACCCTCTCAGGATTTCACGTTTTAGGCCCCTTTCTAGCCCCACGGCTATGAGAAAGGGGCCTAAAAGGCCCCTTTCTGCGTCAGGTGAGAACTACTCCTCACCCTCATCGTCGCTGTCCCAGTTGTGTTCCTTCACCACGTCGACCTCGAGCTCCACGTGGGTCGTGTGCTTCCCGGTGTCACCGCCGTAGAGAGGGGCAAACACCCTGCGACGGAACTCATCGGCGAGTTCCTTCGTCGCCCCGGTGATGGGGGACAGGAACCAGAACTGCTCGAGGCAGCCATGCTTGCGGTGCGTGATGCACCAGTGTTGGGTTTGGGCTTCAGACATGATGACCTCCTGGGTTCATCATCCTTATGGCAGAAAGCTAAGAAGAAGCCGCCCTTAGGACGACTCTCCCCGCCACTTGCCGCGGCAGCCCCTCTTGGACTTCTCCTTCTTCTGGTCGCCGTGATGTCCGGCCCCCCCATGCATATGTGCATGGACGGCAAGCCAGTTTCGTGGCTTGCCGGTTTTCTTGGTCTTCTTCTTCTGGGCCATGATGAGCTCCTCCTACTCTCCTTATGACAGGAGCCTAAGAAGAACTGGCCGATTGGAGGCCCTCCCAAGGGAGAAGGGCCTCCAATCGCCGGGCATCACCGTTCCCACGGCGGGAGCGGGTTCCCGGCCTTCCAGTCGTGCTCCCACCGCTCCCGCATCGTGGTGATGACCTCCAATGGAACGCCATGTACGTTCCGCTCAAAGAGCTCGAGGTCCGTGAGCCCGCCATCGTACAGGTCGGCCACGTAGAGCCTCGCCCCAAACGTTTTCGCGATGACCAGGTACGGCTCGATCTCCCACTTCTGGGAGAAGGTGTTCGCCACGACGACAGGTCGGCCCGCTGCCAGCTCCAGCCGAGTAGAGACCTGGCAAGCAGCGTGCGCCAGGCCGAGCCTGGCGGGGTCGAAGTTGTAGCCCCCCTCGACTACGAAGTAGTCGTCCGCCGAGACGGTCGCTCCGAGCATAAGCTCGGCGAGGCTGCTCTTTCCGCTGCCGGGAAGGCCCCGGATTAATGTCAGGCACTTCATACGCTTCTCCTGGTTGTACGGTCCTTATGACGGATACAGACTAAAGAGAATCGACCACACCGGAGGGGGCCAGGACTTGCGTCCCGACCCCCTCACCTCTCACCCGACCACGCACCACTGCGCCTCGTACTCGGCGATGGCCGCCGCCTCCGTCCGGAGCTCGTCTCCGGTCTTGTCCGCGTACGCCGCGTTGCCGCCCGCCAGGTTCCGCACGAACCTGCGGCTCCCGAGGGGAGGAGGCGGCCCCTTGAAGGCAAGCGTCGTCACCCAGCAGTGGGTGTGCCCCGCCTCGACGAAGGCAGCCTTCTCTTCGTCGCTCGTGTCCGGGTCCGCGAGGAAGGCCTCTCGCGTGTACACGATGACCGCCACGCCATCGGGGGTGAGGTCGGCGGCCGCCTCCCGGCGCAAGACCGTGATGATCTCCCCCCGGTGGGAGCGGACCACATAGTCCGCGGGAATGTCGCTGACCGGGGCGACGCCGGCCTGGACGTACTCGGCGATGGAGGGGTGGACCTCCAGGTCGAGGGTGATGAAGCCCTGACCGTTGTCGGGGAAGACGTAGTCCGCGACGGCGGCCCCGAGGGCCCCGGCGAGCGGGCCGGGCTCCGCGATCCTCGTTCCAACGGCGGCGTTGCCGAACTGGGCGCTGGCAAGGGGGTGGATGAAAAGGTTCATGAGGTGCCCTCCAAGTAGGTAGAGAAGAGTTTCTCTGGGCACTACTCTTATGGCTGTAAACCCCTAAAATCTGACCACTTCTGGCTAAAGGGAGAGGGGCCCCGTGCCCTTCACCTTCTTCTCAGCCGCGGCCCCCATCAGTTCACCACCGACATGTCGGTGGCCTTGATGAGGTGCTCGAGGGCCTGCTCCTGCCGCGCATCCGCGTAGGCAGCGCCGACGTAGTCGCGGCAGGCGTCGATGAGCAGCTCTTCCTCGGAGAGGAGCCGCTCGATCTTCTGCATGAGCAGCTTGGCCCTCCGGCCAAGCTCAGCCTCGGTCATGGCAGCCCGCCCGAAGGTGGGCTCCGAGGTGTGAGAGGTCTTCTTGCGGACGATGTGGACGCTGAACTGCTCCCACTGTTCGCGGTCGTACTTGTTGTCGGAGTCGGACATGATGAGGATGCCTCCTGTTTAGAGAATACGTTCTCCAGGCAAAACCCTTATGGCTGAGTGTCCGACAGCTTTGCGGCCTTCCCTGCCCTTGATAGAGTGCCCTATGCTTCCTGCAACCACCTTCTCTGCTTTCTCTTCCGAGCTCACCAAGATTGCGAAGACGCGGCAGTGGCAGCGGGCGGCTACGGGATGTACCGCCACCACCAGAGCACGGAGCAGGAGCGCGCGAAGGAGAGGGAGCGCTCTCGCCGCCGCCGTGCCCTAAAGAGTGGGAGGGGGTAGGCCGAAGCCCACCCCCTGCTCTCACTCCTCGCCGCCCTCATCCTCTCCATCCTCAGGGATGCCGTGCCGGATGTAGTAGTCCTTCCAAGTTCGAATCCCCTGCCATTTCAGAAGCAGGGACGGAAAGACGGTGAAGAAGGGCTCCTCTTTCTCTCGCTGTTCACAGGCTGCCAGCTGCTCTGGCGTCAACGTGAACGGCGGCCCTAACTTTGACATTGCTGCCTCCTGTGGTCGTGAATGATGAGGTTGCAGGCCCCGTTGATGAAACGGACTCCCATCTCCTCGGTGGTCTTGCCTCCGGCCGAATGCTCGTGCCCGAAGAAGTGTGCTTTGATCTTGTGGGGCCGGTAGGCCATCGAGGTCGTCAGGCTCGAGATGCCGTACTTCTTCTCCGGCGGGCCCGCGAGAATCCCGCTGGGCGGCGCATGGGTCACCAGGATGTCCGGGCTGGTCTCCCAGACGGCAGCTGCCAGATCGGCCAGCTGCCCCTGGTCCACCTCCCCGGGCCACTCCCCGTCGATGTAGGGGATCTCCCGGAAGCCTGCCCACTTCCGGCCGAAGAGCTCGAAGCCCTCGGTCGTGATCTTCCACGCCTCCGCCCCTCCCTGCTGCAGCACGCTGTGCAGGGAGATGAAGTCGTGGTTGCCAGAGACCGTGATGGCAGGACGGCCGTTGAGCCAGGCTGCCAGGCGCTTGCCGATACGCTTGTAGCGGCACCAGCGGGCCTGGTGGCCGATCTCCACATGGGGTTCGATGCGGCCGCCGTTACGGCGACCTCGGTTGGGAAAGAAGTCTCCACTGTCGAGCCAGACGTCAAAGTCAGCATCGACAGAGAGGAGACGGCGGTGCTGACCATGCAGGTCAGATGTGTGGAGAACTTGCATTCAACCTCCTTACACTCCTTATGACTGAGGAGCCTAAGAAGAAGGTGCTCGTGATGGGGCTGCCGGGATCCGCAAGGATCCCGGCAGCCGAGGTGCATCCTCACGCGCCTCAAGTCGTGTGCTCTTCCTTGTTCACCCAGAGAACTCCAGAGGCACCACACGACAAACGTGGGACGAGTGAACGTAGCATTCGTCCCTGACAAAGTCCTTATGACCCCTTCTATGGGGGCTTTCGGCAAGCCCCGAGGGGGAGAGAGGGCGGGCTTCTAACGAGCCAGGATACTCAGAAGGGCCCCTCATGGGGGGCAGGCCGCCCTCTCTCAACCAGAACATAGCACCCCCCAAGATCAGGACGCTGCTTTCGTCGGCCCGGAGAGCCGCCGGAAGGCGTCCTCGAGGTGGTAGAGCCCCTCCTCGGTGTCCGTAGTGACCCTCATGGACCTGGCGGTCTTCCAGAGGCTCCGGATGGCCGACTTCTCTCCGGCGGGTTCGATGTGGAGCTCGCACCAGGAGTCCACGATCTCCTCCTCATTTCGGAGGATCACCCACAGGAGCCCCGAGCTGCACCGCTTCAGCTCCAGCAGGTAGGAGATGTCGGTGTTCTCGGGGATGAACAGGATGGTCAGGTGGTCTTGGTCTTCATTCAGGACCGGGTTCAGGCGGCCCGCCTTGACCGCGAGTTCAGCCAGCTCGACCATGTCGCGCACGACGGCAGAGACGTCTATATAGCTTCGCACTGGGACTCCTTGAGAGTGCCCAGACGACTGGGCGGATGAGGGGGGTCATGGCCACCGCCGCTGCATAGCCGCAGCCAGCAACGATGATGACCGCGACCCCCAAGCGTCGGCGGCCATCAGCCACCCGCGATGATCCAGGCGTCGATGGAGTCCGCCATGCCCATGACCAGGCAGAAGCAGGCGAATCCGAGCAGGAGGGCGAGGGCCTCCCCCACTACGGTTGCGAGGGAGGGTCGGTAGGCAGCGGCAGCGTTGTCGTTCTTCAGCATGGTAGACCTCCTTGGTCCCTCCCTTATGCCGCTTCAGCAGGCCTATTGAGGGACTACCTCGGCAGAAGCGAGCAGTTCCGCGTAGTGCTCGGGCGCAGAGTCCCGGACATGCTCGATCACGGTGTCCCCAATCCGAAAGGCGAGAGCGTTCTTCTCTTCCGCAGTGAAGTGCTTCGCATGCTTCGCGAGGAGGGTCCAAGGGGTCGTAGAGTAGAGGGCCCACGACCCGTCTGCGGCCCGCTCCTCCACTACTCCCCGGCACTTCCTGTGCTTGAACTGTGCCTTCGTCCGCATGGGGAACACCACGTACTCCCCATCAGCCCGCTGTACTTCTGTCTCTACCCAGGGACTTTCCCTAATCGCCGGGTCGGCTCGACGGCCCGCGGAGCCCTGGACTCTCACGACTCGACGAAGGTTCCGTTCTCGGTGCGCTCGTACCGCTTCCCAGAACGGTGGACCTCCGAGAAGCCTTCGAGGAACTCCACCATGTCCGAGCTCTCGCTCAAGGCCTTGTCGGCGGGCTTCTCGATCTCATCGTCCTCGATGTCGGCGATGATGAGGGCGTACCGGATCTTGTCCCCGGTCTTGTCGTAGATGAAGAGGTTCGCTCTGGCGCATTGCCAGACAGGCACGAACTCGTCCTCGTGGTTGATGAAGATGTCCCCGGTCTTGGGGAAGAACGTCTTCGGGGTCAAGAACCCCTTACGCTTGGCCATGTTCTCTCCGAGAGAATGTGAGTATAGGACGAGATATAGCTACTCCTTCTCCGTCCTACCACTTTTATGCCGATTTCTTGCCCGAGGTACCCGGGCGAAGTAGGATCCCTCAAGATGTCTACCATCCAGGTACCAGGACCCGGAGGAGGCAGGGAAATCACGGGCATTCAGCCTGGAAGGTCCCTGTTTCAATCCTTGCGGCAGATGGGGCTCACTGCGGCCGCTTCTCGCTACGGGGTGGAGATCAAGACGTCTCGTGGCTGGAAGAAGGTCTCCACTTCCCGCATCGCCAGGAAAGGAGATGTCTTCCGGGTCCGCCCACCCCCGCAGGCAGCCGCCCACACCCAGGCAGTGGGGCTCGTCAAGAAGCTCCTCACGTCCTTCGAGCGGAGAGAAGATGCCAAGACTCCTCGAGATAACGTACGACGGCGGGCCGATCCTCGACGTCGTCTTCGCGGCGCAAAGAAGAAGCCTGGGAAGTGAGCTCGGCCGAGGCTTCCTCCACGTAGACCTCAGAGGACACAACACCAAGGGACGGGCCAAGCTCCTCCAAGCAGCAGCCAGGCACCGCTGGGATGCCGTCCTCATCCGGGGAGTGCGAGGCATGGAGGAGGCCCTCCCCTTCTTCACGGGTACCCCCTTCTTCCTGGACCATGTCGGAGGCTACGACTTCGGTCTCAAGAATGAGTTCTCTCCCATCGCCTTCAAGCTGCGTCGTGCCTTCTGCTACAGCCCCCAGGCGGACAACGAGCTCCGAGATGCAGGCTTCGGAAAGATCACTACGATGGCAGGACCCTCCCTGCCGGATCTGAGGGCCCCTGCACCCACTGGGGACCTCCCCGTGCTCGGGCTTCTGGACACAGGGCACGGAGCCCGGCAGGCGCTCGCGCGCATCAAGCAGGTCCGTGCGGCCCAGGGCTGGGGCTTCGACATTGTGACGACCCTCAAGGACAGCCAGGCGCGCCAAGTCGCACACCCTTTCGAGGTAGCAGAGCAATGCAATGTCCTTGCCTGTCCCATGGAGTTCCGAGACCAAGGCACGCCCCACGAAGGAGCCATCCTCGCCCTCTCCGTCGGCAGGGCTCTCGCGACTTCTCAGACCTCCGCAATGCTGGCCCTCCCCTACACCCCGGCCAAGTACATCCATGTCGAGAAGTACGGCCTCGGAGGCTATGGTACGTGTTGGGAAGTCTACCGCCGCAGTCGGGCCCGCCTCGACGACTGGCCTGACCGAGCCAGAACCGACCACTCCCGCATCGCGCGGGAGATTCTTGAGAGGATGTGATGGAACGAGCCTACAAGGGCACCGCAAGGGCGCGCAGGGCCCCCACCTCCCGTCCCTCTCCAGCCGATTCGAGCACCCCAGTCGGGAGCCTCTCGACAAGGAAAGTGCGGGAGGTGTCGTCGGACATCCTCTACGAGACCTTCGAAGGGATTCCCACCAACCGCAACGTCCGCAAGCGGCTCCACAGGGAGGCCCGGCTGGGGGCACGCCCGGTCCCCATCTCTGCCAACATCGGGGATGCGGTGCACGCTGTCACAGCAGCAGCAGCCCTCAAGGATGGATGGGAGGACAGCACGGCAGAGCCCAGCGCAACTATCCGCACGGCCTGGACGGCTTCGGAGTCCTGATGGCGCGTCTCAAGCCACTGAGCCCCGCCACCTGCCCCCGCTGCAAAGGCAAGAACACCAAAAGGGTCGGCTACTCTGAGAAGAGAGGCGGCTCTCTATGGGCCTGCACCACGTGCCAGAAGGGCTTCATCCTCCCCATGATGGTGCTAAAGAAGAGCTGAGCTCTTGCATGTACTGACAGATGTGAGTACAACAGCCCCATGCCTACCTGGGACGAGCAAGACGACCTCGCTTTCATCCTCTCCGAATCGGACGAGGAGAAGAAGGTGCGGTTGGAGACGGCGGCGGACCCAGACAAGTCTCGTCTGAGGTCCACGGCCGACGACATCCTGGACGCGGTAGATGGAGCGGCTCCTCAGAAGAGGAAGAACAAGCGCCTGTGCCCGAAGTGCGGAGGGCCCACGAAGCTTCGTGGACCCAATGTCGGGGCCGGTACCAGGGTCCGCAAATGCTACCCGTGCAAGCTGGAGATCCCGGTAGGGATGGTCGCCAACCGGACTGAAGTCCGGAAGCCTGCTCTGGTCTCTCGGGCAGGTCCCTACATGGGGGAAGGCGGGCCGCCTCTGGATCCCAATCAGCCAGTACAACGTCGCATCGCGGAGCATATCCGCAGGGTGAAAGACCATGAGCCGTGACACAGTGAACCTCCAGCGGGGGGACGAACCCACTCCTGAGGCCGAGCGAAAGCTCAAGAAGGCCATCGATCGGGCCAAGAAGAAGGGGGCCAGCCGCGTCAAGCCCGGAGACATGCAGGGCACCCCCAGCTTTGCGGACCTGAATCGTCAAGCGGAGTTGCAGCCTGCCCCTGGGTCCTCTGCGCCGCCGCCCACAACTCTTTCTGACGGCACGGCCAAGGGGCTGGCTGAGATGGCCCGTAGGGCGGAGATCCCAGACCCTGCTCTCGAGGACGAGGACGAGGACGGCACGCCGGAGCCGGAGCCGGAGCCGTACAAGACCGAAGAGACCCGGATGAAGGAGGCCATCGAGGCCCGAATCAAGCCGATCGACATCGGGCAGTTCCTCATGAACGGCACGGTCTCGCAGACGGTGCCCATCATCGACACCGACACCGCCAGGCTCTCTGTGGTCTTCCAGACCGCCAAGGAGGTCCTGGAGGTCTACATCGACGCCCGGTTGGCCGAGGAGGCAGCGGAGATCCGATCCGCCCGGGAAGGGGGCACGAAGTACGACGTTGAGATGTCTCAGCGAGAGTACGTGCGCCGCCAGAACGAGTGGGCCCTTGCCGCCCACATCCGCAGCTTCCAGGGCTCAGACTGGCCTGCGCCCGTCAAGTCTGGCGGTGACGTAGACCCCGATGCCATGCAGATCCGTCTGCGAAAGGTGCGGGCCCTCCCTTCTCCCCTCTTCGCGATGATCACCCAGAACTTGGGATGGTTCATCAACCGGGTCGGGAACTCGTTGACAAGTGCTGCCCTGGGAAATGGCTGAAGACCCCGCTGGGATGGACACGTGCACAGATCATCTACGAGAAGCTCTCCGGACCTCCGCGGTACGGCACCCTTCTCGAAGCCATGTGCATCCTCGTCCACCGGTACTTGCAGCACCTCGAGTTTCTCGGGGTACGTGCACAAGCCCAGGCAGCACTCGGCGGGGACGCAGCTGAGTCAGCGTTCAAGGAGTTCCACAGCTTCTTGTCCAGAGTGGAAGTCGAAGACACAACCAAGAAGATGAAGGAACGTCTCGAGGATCTCAAGAAGATCAAGGAGATCAGGTTCCAGCCCATAGTCAGCACTGAGAAGAAGCTCAATGTTCCCCGAGTCTCAAGGGACTCCATCAAGGAAAGTGGCGTTCTGGACCACCAGCTCAGGACCACCAAGTCCCGATCCCGAAAGAGACCAATCAGAGCCAGGAAACCCAAGAGGTAGCGATGGATGTCCGAATCATAGGTGTAGGAGAGTTCCGCTCCTTCGAGAACGAGGAGCACGCGGGATTCCTGCGTGTCTTCGGACCCGGAGGACCCTTCGATCTCCCCGTCACCGAGAACCAGCTCGTCACCTTCATGCGGGGGGTCTTTGCGACTGAGCTCGAAGAGCCAGAGGCCCCGCCTGAAGAGCAAGGCATCCCGCAGACACGTCTGCCGGAGAGCACCACTTCCAACTCCCCGACATCCGCTCCGACCTTCGGGGACGATGAGGACTTCGATCTGGGCGAGGAGGAGCCCATTCGTATGCGAAGTACAGGGACTTCCTACCTGGACGAGCACTACTCGCCAGCGGATGACCTGTGAGCTCTCTCCAGCTATTGCGCATCGAGCACAGGCTCGACCTCATCATCTACGCCTTGCAAACCTCTGGAGTGATGCTGCCAGAGCTCCCGCAGCTTCACGAGATCGATATCGATGTCTGCCCTGTCTGCAGGGGCGACATCCGCTTCTCCGTCAACCTCCTCACTGAGACCTACATCCGAGACTGCGCCTGCCAGGCACCTACCCCGATCGTGCCCGGCATCTCCGATGTGATGGTCCCGCCCCCAGAAACTCCCACCCCTGAACCCCCTCCCGAGGAACAAAACCATGGCCCAGAACCGACTGAAGCTTTTGGCAAGGGCTGAAGCCCGCATCTTCCAGTGCGTGGTCATCGACCAGCACTTCCAGAAGCGCAACATCGCCGTCTACATCTGTGGCTCGGACGCCTTCTGGGCCCCGAACCGCGAAGGTCTCTACGACCCCGACCGTGCTCGCCGATGCCCTCAGTGGCTGATCGACCAGGTCCTTTCTCCGCCTGCCGAGGCGGACATCTACAACTTCCATGGGGAGAAGGTCCTGCCGACCGTTGCCGGCGAGGGCGTGAAGCTCGAGCCTGCCCCTACCGGGCCCACGAAGCTCAAGCCTGCGGACGCTCTCGGCGGCGAAGACTCCATCTCCCAGGGTTGAGGCATGTCTGGCAAGTACGACATCGGCAGCGTCCGCCCACTGCCCGGCTGGGCAGTGTGCCGTGTTCTGAAGCCCGTCTCGGAGACGAAGACGGGACTCGTCATGGTGCGTCCCGGCGCTGGCATGGAGGGAGGCAAGGTGTCCGAGGCTGTCGCCGAGGTCATCCGAGTCGCCCCGAAGCTTGCCTCCTCTGGAGAGGCAATCCATCCAGGCTTCGAGGAGGGGGACAAGATCCTCATCCGAGACTTCCTGAAGTACGCCAACCAGATTGGCAATCTGGTCGGTGAAGACCGAGATGATCGGGCCTTCCTACTCGACTACCGAGATGTCCTCGCAGTAGTCAGTGGCCCCGGAACCATCGGTCTCTACGACGAGTACGTCCTGGAGTAGTCATGGCGAAGGGAGATCGATTCCAGACACGTATGGACGGCAACCTGAAGAGGTGGTTCCAGAAGTACGCCAAGAGTCATGGGGGCATGAGCCTCGTGTTTACCGGGCTCATTGAAGACCTCTACAAGCGGGCTACTGGCCACGCTTGGAGTGCGAGACAGGGAGCCAATGGTGCAGCGGAAGCAACGAGTCCTGGTCACCGAGATGATCCCGATCCAGAGGCAGACCGTCCAAGGCCTTCTTGAGGTCTTTCGGGATGTCTTCCGAGGACCATTCAAGGTAGAGAGGCTGAGGTACGTCCGCGGAGAAGAGGGCGTCACTGTAGAGCGGCTTGTCCCGGAGGACCGGAAGGAGGAGGCCGCGCAGGACGACTTCCTCACGGCCTACCAGGTGATCAAGCAGCACGCAGACCTCGAGGTCCAAGAGCCGGTGGACTCCTCCCTAGAGGCCGTCGCCAAGGCAGTGCAGTCCCTCACCAGCCGCAGGATCAGGCTGACCATGTTCGTGGCCGAGAGCCAGGAGGTGGTTCGAGAATGGCTCGGGAAGGATCTGAGGATTGAGGACATCTGGCAGGTCCCCTTCGTGGCCGACCCAGATGCACACGACCAGGGCCTCTTCGTCTGCGGTTCTCGCGTAGGAGACATGGTCCAAGACATCGAAGCCGCAGTCTTCTGCAGAATGGAGTGAGCATGTTTGACGAGTACATCAGGAAGTCCAACATCATCGAGCTGGTGGAGAGCGGCTTCGAGGGCGATGAGGCAGAAGACGGAGCTCCGTCTTCTGGCCTCTACCAGGCCACCTTGAAGGTCCTGCACGAGAAGCGTTGGGTCAAGCTGATGATCGACCTCATGCGCGAGGCCTCCGAAGAGGAGGGCTTCGACCTCGAGCCCCGCAAGTCCTTCTGGTGGGATGCCGAGGCAGAGACGGCCAAGTTCAACTGGGTGGTCCTGATCTGGGGTGACATGGAGCTCGCAGGAGCCGCTGTAGGCGACATCCTCTCTCGCCGGCACGAGCCGAAGCCCGCCCCTCCCAAGTCTGAAGACCCCAGGAAGCGGCCGACAGGCCGCCGGAGGACCCTGAAGACCCGGCGGGTGGAGGACATGGGAGGAGGCACCAAGCTGGTCACCACCACCAAGCTTCCCCATGCTCGGGTCAACCGGTACGGTGGAGATCCTCACGAGGTAGTCAAGGCGACACCCGGGGGGTCCCGAAAGGTTCGAGCCACCGTCTCCTCGGGGACAGAGTTCGCCCCGCAGAAAGCAAAGGAAGGTGGGCTGTGAGTTCGCAAGGAGCCCCCCTCACCGAGGAAGAGCGTGAGGCAGCCGCCCTCATCCAGAAGGCCGTCGCCAAGATGGCGGAGACGCAGCAGGACGAGCTCGTCAAGGCGAAGAAGTTCTCCAAGTCCCACTTCAAGATTCAGCTCTGGATCAAATCCGACCGCTCGCTGCAGAAGCCCCTCGCCTTCACGCTCTCTCTCTGGGAGTCCGGAAAGCGCCTGCACGGCGGCGGTGACGAGTCCATGTGGATCTGTCGGAAGAGGCCGGACGCACCGCGGCCTCCGAAGCCCTTCGGAGTTGCCCACCGACCGGGGACCTTCGCCAAGGAGGCCACCCCCGACGGCTGTGACAGTGTCATTCCGGGCGACCACGCGGTGAAGGGCTTCATCCTCTGTCCCTTCTGCGGTGTCCGCTGGGACACCGAGCACATCGCGGATGCCCTGTTCTACCGACTGCCCGTGACGAAGGCGTCTGAAGTCGTTGCAGAGTGGTACCGGAAGCTGAACAACGATGCGGACATCTACGTCAAGTTCCGCCCTGAGGATGTCCGGGTCAAGATGATGGCCAGGTTATACGGGGTTCGTCACGCCCGGCAGCACAAGGGACTTGTTATCTACCCCAACGCCAACCTCGTGAGAGACTGCATCAACGGTGCTACCGTAGAGTCCCGAATCAAGGCCCTACTACTCGCATGATTCCTACTGCTCAGCTGATTGCCTTCCGAGACGAGTGTGAAAAGCTCGGCGCACACCCCTACGTGCATGGGGCAGCCGCACTCGGCGGAGCAGGCCTCGCTGCCTACGGAACGGTCCCCTACCTGTTCCATCAGCGGGAGCGGGACGTCCGGGACATGCACCTCGACACAATGAGCCCAGACACCATGAAGCTGCGAGATCGTCGGCGCGTGCTGCAGGGTGTTGGAGCTGTTGGAGGAGGAGCCATTCTCGGAGGGCTGTCTCCCTTCGCTGCTGAGGCCATCGGAAGGGCTGCGAAGTCCAAGTACCGGAGCCTTCGCGGAGAGGCAGTTGTGGCCGCCAAGAGCGTGGCTCGAGGCGCAGGAGAGGGAGTGGCAGACGCCTTCGAGGCACGAGGGCCCGCAATGGCCGAAGCCGCCGGACGGGCGGGACGGGCCATGGGAGATGCCGTAGCGGATGTCGCCGAGGAGCGAGTTCGGGGCAACGCCCCCGAGATCCTGGACTTCGCTGAGGAAGCAGTGCGTCGGGCAAAGGGTGGCATCTTCCCCAGGCGAAAGAAGCTGACGACCGCCCCAAGCGACACCCCTGCTGGCGTAGGACTTTTCGATCGCCTGTTCAGGTGATCCTATGGCTGGTGAGACACGGAAGCGGGTCGCCCTTGTCATCCATGATGGCAAGGGCAAGGTCCTTGTAGGGCGACACCGGAAGGCTCCGAAGGGCACCAAGTCCATTGCCTTCCCTGGTGGCGGAGTCGAGAAGGGCCAGAGTGTCGCAGTGGCCGCCAAGCAGGAAGCCCTCGAGGAAGTGGGCGTCCGCATCAAGAAGCCTCAGGCTGTCGGCATCGCCCCGAAGAACGTGCCTCTGCCCAATGGCGGCAAGGACTACAAGGACGGCCGCTTCTCCCACATCCGCCAGTACTGGCGGCTCGCTCGCTACGTAGGCAAGAGCGAGAAGCTCCTGGGCGAAGAGGGCGATGCTCTCAGGAGCCGTCGCTTCATCGGCATCGACCAGGCCATCCAGGCCATCCAGGAGACGGGTTCCGACCCCAAGAACGACAATCCGGAGTGGGCCAAGCAGCAGGTCGAGGCGCTGAACCAGGTCCGGAAGTTCATCGACAAGGCTGCAGCCGACCCCCTCCGCCTCATCGAGAAGTTCGGCCCGCCATCTCAGTGGTCCGGGGCCTCTGCTGCCGCCATGGGGCCGGAGAACCGCCGCACCATCATTCGAGCCTGGAAGAGCCTCTCCTCGGAGGAGAGGAAGACGCTCAAGCAGAAGTTCTGCGAGGGCATGGACCGGAACCTGGCGCGGATGCGGAAGACGGCCAGGCTTCCAGGTGCCCACGACAAGGGCATTGACCTGATCTGGAACCGCCCACGCATCAAGATGCCGAAGCCGGCCAAGTCCTCGTGGGGAGCTCTCCAGCACTTCAAGGCTGGGTCCATCATCGGACATGGCCTCAAGGCCAGGAAGGTTTTCCTGGCCACGGTCCCCGAGGAGCACCGCAAGGCTCTTTCGGGTGCAGCTCAGAGGCATGCTTCGCTGGCCCCCGAGCTCGTGACCAACCCGATCAAGTCCGCGGTGAGCACGGCCGACTCCGTCGCCAAGAAGACCCAGAGCACAGCGGAGGCCCTGAAGAAGTACGCGAGCATCGCCCGGAGGCTCTCCAAGGAGAAGCGTCAGGCGTACGACCGTGCGGACGCCCTGCACCGCAGCGACGAGCCGGAGAAGTGGGACAACTTCATCCAGCACGCAAGTCGCAAGTCCTTCGCCAAGGCCATCGCCAAGAACTCCAGGTCAGACGACAAGCTCATCCTTCACGCGGACAGGATGAATCGGCTCCTCACTGGGAGGAAGCTGGACACGGTCAGGGGCAAGACGGGGACCTATGACATCATCCGCCTTCGCGGCGGAGGGTATGGCTGTACATGCAACGATTGGAGGTACCGGAGATCGGTAGCTTCCAAGGAGGAAACGGATTGCCGACATCTCAAAGCCTGGAGGTTCCGTCGCCGGCATCAGAAGGAAGCCGGCCAGAGAACCGCTGAGGCCCCCCAGCTCCGCTCAGAGCTTCAGCCACACCAGAACGCAGGGCCTGGTCTGCCTCTTTGGCTTTCTTCCTTGGCCCACACATCCCACAACGTGCATAGGCCCACGGACCACTGCCACCTCTGCAAGAAGAGCATGAAGGGAGAGCCCTTCTACATGGCAAAGGAGGACGTCTGGCTCCGCCAGGCCAACATGCGTGCAACCCCGAATGACCCTGTAGGAGGGCCGTTCCTACACCTAAAGTGCCTACAGAAGAAGCTCAGCCGGGCACTGGTGCGTGAAGATTTCAAGAAGGCCGTGCCGTGCAACCGCTGGATCTTTGGGAGAGGCGTCCATGTTGCGGAGCGCACGAAAAAGATCGCCGCTCAAGAGAGATACGTCGGACACATCGCAGGGCCCTCGGGCCCAGGAAAGCTCTCTAAGACCGCCGGCCACGTCGAGGACCGGGCGGCACAGCGTGCTCCCCATTCGATAAAGGATATTCGGAAGCTCCGGCGGAAGCTCCGCGGAATGGAACTCCGCCCTGGGGCGACCTATTACGCTCCTGTTCAAGGGGGATATGCCGTCATTGGCGATGTCGGGCAGGATCGCCCTCATCATGTTGTGAAGACCGTCCTCCGCAGGAGTATGACTCCCCCGGGAACAGTGCTACCTGGTGCCCCCGGGCTCCCCACCGTCAAGGGGAGGCAGACCAAGCAGGCCGACATCGAGCCTGGAGACGTCCTCCTGGTGGAGATGAGCGAGCGGAGGAAGGTCAAGGGAGCGCACAAGATGCTCTTCCAGGATACCTACCGCACGGTGTCCCCTCGCCTCCAGGGCAGTCGCCTCACACACGCCGCCATGTACGTGGGCAACGACGAGGTCGTAGAGGCCCGCGCACCTGCCGGCGTGAAGAAGGTCAAGCTCAAGAAGGCAGTGGGGGACCGGGAGTTCACAGTCCTACGCCCCCGGACCTCGGTCAAGCGCAGGCTACGGGCAGCCGATGCCGCCAAAGACATGGTGGGCACGCCTTATTCCTACGGCGACATGATGAGTGCGGCAGGGGCCTTGGTCCTGCCCACCGCGGTGTCCCGGAACCTGAAGAGCGGCAAGAAGAAGTTGACGCTGGCTGAGCAGGAAGCTGTCCAGTGCGGAGCCCTCATCGGAGGGGCCTACGCGGCCACGGGCGTAGATCTGCACAAGGACATCCACTGGAAGTCACTTCCGCCCTCGAAGCTCCTCAACAACAAGAAGCTCCGCGCGGTCAAGACCTACGAGAGGGGGGATCGAGACTTCAAGGGTGCCTCCATCCGCTTCATAGCGAGTACCGAATGATCCCCTCAACCACCGTCAATGCCTTCTCCCAGGAACTCCAGAAGATCGCCTATGGCGAGAAGGAGCACGTTGGCCTCTCGGAGGTCGCAGTTCATGGCGGGGGAGGCTCGTCCAAGGGCGTCAAGGGCGTCATTCAGAAGGGCACCAGGCAGGTCGATGAGGGCATCCGCCATCCCTGGCTGCCTCACACGGACAACATGCACTCCTTCCCTGGCAGCCAGAGCCGGGGAACCGTCGGCAAGAACGTCGCCCGCAAGCAGCAGCAGGCCGTGTCGGACATCGCACACTCCATCGCCCGGCACCACCGAGGCAAGGAGCAGGGCGGCTTTCGCGGGGCGATCAACAAGCTCCTAAGTTCCGCAAGTGGCTACCGAGGCCTGAAGAACGTTGGGGAGGCTTCCCACCAGCTCGCCGACATCAGTGCCCACTACGACAAGCCCGAGCAGTTGGGCATTGCCTCGAAGCTACGGGAGGCGGCTCCGCAGGGCGGGTTCGGCGGAGGTGTTGTCTCAGGTCGGGAACACCAGAAGGCAGGGCTGAAGGGCCTCGCATCCAAGCTCGATGAGCTGAAGCCCTCAGCCTCCAAAGTCGACGCACAGGCTGTGAAGCGTCAGGAGCGGTTTGGCAGATCGACGGCTAAGAAAGTGCAGCGGCAGCTGGTCGAGCACCACGGCTTCCCTCCTGGGGAGGTCGCCGCCCTCCACCACGAGTTCATGCACTCGCCCGGCTTTTCGGGAGCCGGGCAAGTGATTGGGGAAGCAACCCGCGACGTCCGCTACCTCAAGGAAGAGGCTGGTCGGGCTGCGCGGGCGGGCGTGGGGGTGCTTCGCTCGGGGCTTCGGCATCTTCGGGGATGAACCTCTCGAGGACCTTGCCGATCCCCCCGAGGACGTAGAGGAAGATGAAGTCCCCGAACTTGTTGGGGAGGGACCTCTTGGAACGCTTCTGAGACTTACGCATGGAAACTCCTGACTACACTCTTATGACAAGATCTGTCCCTGGATAGGTCGTTCTCAGCGTGGAACATGACTCTTCTCGAAAAGACTGCTGAGCTTGTCTTCGTAGACGCCTTCTTCGCCGAGAAGGAGGCGTCTCTGGGCCGTCCGTTGACGGTGATGGAGAAGGAGGCCCTTCCGGTGCATCAGAAGAATGCGTCTGCGTTGCCGGTCGTGAAGAAGCGGGAAACCTGGCAGATGGCTATTCAAGAGCAAGGCCCTGGCGTCAGCCTTCGGCTCAAGGCCCCATCAGGGCAAGCCCTCTCTTGGAGGATCCAGGGTGGCATGCCGCTGGTCGGCGGCATGCCAGTCGCCGCTGTAGAGGGCAGCTCCGCAACAGGCAAGTCGCTGCTCAAGACAGATGTCGAGGTTTTCCATGCAGGCTCCGGCAAGCTGAAGTTCAACCACTACAAGGGCTCGAACCACGACGAGTACGTCCTGAAGCGCAAAGGCACCGGGTGGCAGCTGCGGAACACGACCGCGCACAAGGGCACCATGCCCAACATGCCGAAGCCCAAGTACAAGGAGAAGAAGAAGGAGGGCCTCCTCGACCCCACGGATGAGACCCACGTCTGGGGTCCGAAGGTGGATGGCTCGCACAACGTCTTCCATCTCCGCAAGGGCCAGGCCATCCGGGCCTTCTCGCACCGCTCTTCGAAGCGCAACCGCTCCGGCCTCCTCGAGCACTCGCACAAGGTGCCGGGGCTTATGGACAAGAAGGTGCCGGACCATCTGGATGGCACGGTCATCCGGGCAGAGATCTTCGCTCGCTCTCGGATGACAGGCCGCCCCCTTTCGGCCGAGAGCGTGGCGGGCATGCTCAACTCCGGTGTCCGTAAGTCCAGGGCCGCTCAGGCCGCTCAGGCCCCTCTCGAGGTCAGCACCTTCGACGTTGCCCGGTACCGCGGCGTGGACATGTCCACGGCCCCCTACAGCGAAAAGCTCCGCGTCTTGCACAAGGTCCAGAAGGAGTACCCGCTCCTCAAGGCCACTCCTGTTGCCAGGACCAAGGTAGAGAAGCTCAAGCTCCTCGAGGACGTCAAGGGCGGCACGCACCCCCTCACCGAGGAGGGCATCGTCGAGTGGAACCTCCACAAGGGCGTGAAGCCCGTGAAGTGGAAGATCAAGCCCGACATGGACCTGGAGATCGTCGGCACCTTCAAGACGAAGGGCGGCAAGTACTCAGGCACGCATGTCGGCGGCATCCTGGTGAAGGGCAAGAAGGGAGTGGTCAGCCGCGTCGGCACGGGCTTCGACGACAAGTTCCGCCGCCTGGCCTACGAGCGCCCTGACCTCATCAAGGGCCGCGTGGCTCGCATCACCTCGATGGGTGCCTACCCGAGCGGCAAGCTCCGCGTCCCCTCCTTCCAGGGGCTCCACACCGAGAAGAATGACCCGACCGAGCTCGCGGCCATCGAAGCTGCAATGAGCAAGCAGGCGATGAGCGCTGAGGAGGCGGACTGGCGCGAGTCCGCCTATGAGAAGGCTCGCGAAGGGGACCGACTACGCTCTGCCCTACGAAGGGGGCAAGCGGACCAACTGGGAAGAGATGGTCGAACAGTACCTGGCAGCCGCGTGACTCTCTTCGAGAAAGCGGCTGAGATCCGCTTCGTTCAGGGCTTCTTCGCTGAGAAGGAAGCGTCTCTGGGCAGGCCCCTGACGGACATGGAGAAGGAGGCCCTTCTTCCGGCACTGAAGCAGGGCTGGCAAGCGATAGCAGCCGGCACGAAGGCGATGGCGGCGAAGGCAACCAACGCGGCAACCAACGCGGCAGCCCACCCGACCTTCCAGGCGGCTTCTCGCGGCTTCTCGCAAGGGGCGGCGACCGGGGTTCCCTCCAACGCCATCTCTGGAGCACTCGCCCCCCTGCTGGGAGGAGGAGCTTCGAGCGGGGCCTCTGCAGCAGGCAAGGAGCTCCTCAGGCGCAAGATCGTAGCGCCTGGCAGCGGAACTCAGCTGGCCCAGAGAGCGGTGAGGACTCCTACGCAGATGGCCACGGGCAGGGCTCTGCGCAGCAACTCCGGCAGAATCGGCACTCTGACGACGGGGCTGGCCGGAGCGCTCTGACCCTTGACATGTACTCACATTGTGAGTACAACGGCTAAGAAATGGCTCGCTTTCGCTAACAGGAAGCTACGCCCGAACCATACGCCTACTTCATTGGAGTGGCCTCGAGGTCTTTGTCCGTAAGGACAGACGCTCCGCAGGTTCAACGCATACTCCTTATCACCGCTTCTGGAGGCCCTTTTGGCCAAGACCGTCGAGCAGACAGCATCCCAGGTGTACGAGCTCAAGCAGCTTGCGGCCGTCTACATGGCCGGAGCCAACATCCTGCGCACCCGCTACGTCTCCCGGGACTCGATGGCGGCCGTGAGCCAGGTCTCCTGTGCGGGCGCACCGGTCCCCGAAGAGGTCATCGAGATGGCCATCTCCAACCTGGAAGGTCAGGCGAAGGAAATCGAAGACACCGCGAAGGTCCTGATGACCAAGGAAGTGAAGTCGTGAGCAGCAAGCAGGGGAAGCGCGGAGCGCGGACGAAGAAGAAGTCGAAGCCGGAAGTCAGCCGCCTGGGCGTTCTCAACGAACTCCGGATGTCGGCGACGGATGCCTGGGCCAAGAGCACCCACCCCGTCAAGAAGCGGGTCGGCCGGCTCGAGATCGCCTGGCGAGAGGGCATGCAGTGGATGGCCGAGGACATCCAGAAGATGTTCCGGAACTTCGCCATCATCGGCGATGCCTACGACCAGCAGGACCTCAACGTGGCCGCCCTGAAGGGCCTCCTCCTCGAGAAGGGGATCATCACGGAAGAGGAGTTCCAGGCTAAGAGGGGCTTCTTCTCCAAGCTCCTGATCGCTGAGAGGGAACGCAGGCAGGCCGAGCTAAAGGCCGTGCAGGAAGCTGCCGAGGCCAAGCAGGCAGAGGATGCCGAGATCGAGGCCAAGGCCGACGAGGCTGCCCTGGGGGCTGCAGACGGCTCCACGGTCACCCCGGAGCTCAAGCGCATGCACAAGGCCGCCCAAGAGGCCGGAAGCGACGAGCTCCACGTGCCCGAGGGCGTCACGGTCTTCGGGGGCTAAGAGGAATGCCCAGAAGGGCAGGGTCCTCCCCGTCAGCAGATGGGCTTGGCCGGGTCCTTCCGGGCCTCCTTGAAGAACTCCGCAGCCTTCTTCTCGAGCCACTGAGCAGTGAAGGACCACTGAACGTCGTCGCGGGTGATGAAGGCCGCGAAGCCTCCGAACGTGCCCGGACGCATCTTGCTACAGGTGCTCGCCCCCTCCAAGGTGGCGAAGGGGGTCTCTTTGATGTCGTGCTGCAGAAGCCACTGCACAATGGCCGTGACGCCATCAGGACACCAATCCTCGCAGAAGATGTAGAGCCCCTCCTCGTCCCTCTCCGTGCCCATGGCCCTCAGGCCGTCCTGGATCTCCTCTCCGAGGTAGTTCTCCCCGTCGTGCTCTTCGCACCAGTTCTCCGGGAGCAGTGCCTTGACAGAGTCGGGGACGGGGTCTTCCACCTCCATCATGAGCCCATCCAGGATGGTGCTCGCCTCAGCACTCGGGTGCAGGAACGGAACTACCGTTGCCTGGACGATGTAGTTAGCCATTGTCGTCTCCACAGTCAGTGAGGCGGTCTGCCTCTTTTTGAATGGTCTCGTTACCGAGGCCGTAGTCGTCTTCGTCTTCCCGACAAGCTGCCAGGTACTCCTGAGCCATGCCGTCGTCGTAGTCCGCGACATAGCGCCCCCCATCGTCGAAGACCTTGCCGTCCTTGATGATGTTGCCTGACGCCCCTGCTCCTTTGCCTTCTCCCAGCGCTCGTGAGCCCTGTCCAGCAGTTCGTGTACCTCTCCGACAGACAGATCCATCGAGTTGGCGGTGTCCATGAGGTTGGCGTCGCTGGCTATCAGCTCGCACAGCAGCCGCGCGAACTGGATGACATTCCGGTCCCACGGAGCTTCTTCGCGGATCTGAGCCACGCCGACCTGTCCGACCGTGCCGCAGTCGCAGAGGAAGAAGGCAGGCTGCTTCATGTCGAGGCGGGCGAGGAGCCTCACCCTGTTTCCGCAGGTCCCGCAGTACGAGTCCAACATCGGCGTGACGACGTAGGAAGGCTCCCCTTCCGCTCCTTCGTCATCTTTATACATCGCATCATCGTGAAGGCTCATCGTGCACTCGGGGTCATGAAGACGAAGTACTCGCCCCTGAAGTTGGGGATCTTGATGGCCGCGAAGCAGCACTCGGGGTCGGTGCGCCAGAACTCCTCCAGGCGCTGATAGCTCTGCTCGTTCAGACAGCGATGGCCTTGGACGTCAGACTCTCGGTCGATGACCTCGTGGGCACGAAGGGCAGTCAGATGGAACATCACGCCATCCATCCGGAGTCGCCCATGTAGGTACCCCGGCTCTTCTTCGACAGCTTCGAACTGGCAGGCACCGGGGTCAACCGTAGGTCCCGGCTGCCAGCCCATCTTGGGCTCCTCGTCCACGCCGAGCCAGGCTCCGGCACGCTCGATGAGCTCATCGCGCTCATCGTCCGTCGGCGGGTTGGTCGGGTCCTCGATCGCCGCCAGCAGGCAGGCGATGAGGGAGGAAGTCTCCTTGCGAGACAGGGGGTTCACGCCCATGTTTTCTCCTACCAGTCCCACTGCTCTCGCCGCTTCGGCCACCGAGGTACTTCCCGGATGCCAAGCGCGACCAGGTCGGGCTCGTACTCGTGTTCTTGTGAATGGATGATGAAGAATCCGCGCAGTTCTGGACACGCAGCCATCAGGACACGGGCGTAGAAGGCTCGGTGGTTGTTCCCGAGCTTGAACTCCTCACCCGTGGTCCTGACAGCGTGGTCGTACCGCAGCACCTCGAAGAGCTGGGCGATGCTTCCGCGCTTTCGCCCGGCGTTCTTCAGTACGAGGGCTCTCTCCTTGAGCTCTTCGAAGATGTGCGGATTCTCCTCGTGGTAGAGCTCGAACTCGGCTCCCAGGTCATGTGCCATGTGGGCCCCTACAGCCGAGGGTTCACGCACTCCTCCGGCTCCTTGTCGTCTCGAACGGCGTCGATCCGCGGGAACTGGAGGGCATCGCTCTTGTCGCCCTGGCTCTTGTAGGTCCGGTCGTTGTAGATCACCCGCACAGCGCGCGGGTAGCACTGCGGATCCGAGTAGAGCGAGCGGAACGCGTCATCTATGCCGCTGCCCGCATCGCAGATGTAGATGAGCTCGTCCTTGTCGTTGTACTGGTACAACGACACGGCACCCACCAGTCCTCGGTGCTTCCCGCGCCCCCACTTGCCCTGGGTCCCGCACCCCTTGGCGTTGTCTGGGTCGAAGCGAGCCACGAAGTCATCCTCGTAGACCGGCTTCAACTTCCCGCAGTACCGACCGGGACGGTCCGGCTTGCCGCGGAAGTTGAGGCCCTTGTCCCCGTAGACCCCGTCCGGGTCGACAGCGACCCAGCCTTCCCAGCCCCGCTTCTTGGCCAGGAAGGACGCCGCGTCCAAGTTGCTCACCGGCAAGGACTCGCCGCGGGAGACCACCAGGCTGCAGGCCTTCTTGACCTCCTTGGGCTCATGGGCCTCGATGGGAAGGAACCAGCTCTCGCCGTCCCACTCCTGCCCGAAGATGCTCCACAAGAGCTCGAACCGGTCCCGGACCAGCATGTCCGACAGGATCTCGCAGCCGTCCCAGGCGGCAATGTCCCAGCAGTAGAAGAAGAGCGGAGTCGTCTCCTGCCGCTTGATGGACTCCCCGGTCTTCGTCTTCATCACCGCAGCCACGTCCCAGCGAGAGTCGGCCTCGGGGTCAGAGACGACGTCGCCGAGGAAGATGCTGTTGTTGGGGATGTCATCTCTCCCCTCGAGCTCCTCTGCCATGTGGGCGAACCGCAGAGCCCAAGGCTTGCTGCTGTCTTCGAGGTGGTGATGCTGCAGCATGCGCCGAGAGTAGATGTCTACCTGGCCCTCGTTGTTCTTCACGAAGACCATCATCTCGCCGTCCCGCTTGCGCGTCAGCCAGGCACCTCCAGAGGCGATGAGCTTCGCCAGGTGCGCCGAGAGGCTATTGTCCGGCTTGTAGAAGCACAGGTTGTCCGGCAGAGCCTTGGCCCAGTCGATGGACGTCTGCACCACGGTTCCCGCGGGGTGGTAGCCCTTCCGGGTCTTCGACCGGATCTGCCGCTCAGCCAAGTCCATGGCGTTCTGCTCAGGGGTGATCTCGTTCTTCTTCCCCCGGTTCTTCCACTGTCCTTCGTCAGTACTGGTCTGCATCTTGCCGCCCAAGTCTCCGAAGGTCGTGTGGATGAACTTGCCGTCCACCTCAATCCTCCAGACGCGGGTCTTGCCCGTGCGGGCCTTGGAGTGAAGCTCCTTCTTCATGCTGTCCTCGCAGTTGTGCGTACAAATGGTTAGGATGAGGCTATGAGCCGCATCGTGATGTCAGGTCCTGAGAATCCCGTGGAACTTCAGGTGGCCGTCGAGCAAGAGCTCGAGGCGTTCAACCGCTGGTTCACGTCCCCACTTTCTTCCGGCGGGGGCGGGAATGCCCCCTTGATCCTCCCGGAGAGGGCGCTGCTGCGGACGTTCCTCGTGGCGCGGCTTTCTGGCCGTATGCCTTCGCCCCAAGAGGAGAAGGAAACATCCCCGGCCTGAGAGACAGCTTCCGAGGAGCTGTGGAGATGTGCGGCAGCGGTGCCGCCTGCATCTCATGGAGCTCGATGACATGGCCCAGGAGCTCTGAGCTCAGGGAGTCTGCCACCCTCTTCCCGTCCTGGAGACGCCAGTGCAAGTAGGACACGACGTAGGAGAGAAGGTCCGGGCGGTACACGATGCACTGGGCATCCGCCGAGTCGTCGATGACTTCCACCTCGGAGAGGGCCCAGTACATGCCGGGACCTGCTCCGCAGTCAGGGCACTGAAAGAGCCCCTCGGCAATCTCGCACATGGCGTGCGTGGGGACAACGGGGCAGTGGAGCATCTGCTCTGCCTCCTAAGATTGGGGCCCTCTGGAAGAGAGCCACAGGGGGTGCTGGCCAGCTGTGATGAAGAGTCCTTGGTGCCGGACAGAACCCGACCCGACGTACTTCAACACGTACTTCTTATGGCTATGAGTTTGGGCCGTTTTACGGGCCCTCTCTCACCCCCGAAGACCCCGTCACGCCGCCATGTTGAGCTCTCGGGCCCTGCGGCCCTGCTCCAGGGGAGACGTGATCAGGATCATGAGGTCTTCGGCCTCTTCCCGCCGCCCTTCGCGGCTCAGCCGGGTGAGGAAGAGGATCTCGCTCTGGGACATCAGGACAGTGTAGTCCTGGCCCTTGAGGGGCCATTCGACGCGAATGGGGAATGGAACCCAGGGAATGACCCCTGGACGCGGAAGGATGGCCGGGTCGATGCCTGCCTGGATGGCAGCGCCCAAGGCTCGGGACATATCCCGCTGGTCACAGCGGGCTTCGAGGCCGTTGATGACCAGCGTAGCCGGGCCAAGAAGGAGCAGCGCAGAGGAGGCGGCAGCGCCGCAGGTAATGAGGAAGAGGACCATGAGAATCTCCAGGGTGAGCTACTCTCTTATGACTCCGTCGGTCCTGAAATACGCTCCGAGATAGGGTGAGATCGCCATGCTGACCCCACAACAAGCCAACGCCATGATGATGCAGCAGCAGGCCCAGGCCCAAGCTCTGCAGACCAGCCCCATGGGGGCGATGCCAGTCCCCATGACCGGGCCGTCGGTCTACCCGCCGCAGTTCAGCTACGCAGCTCCTGCACACGCGGGCCAGGCCTTCGCCGGTCGGGGCGGCGGCGTCGTCCCTGGAATGGTGAGCGCCATCCCCGGAGTCGTGAGTGGTGTCGGACTAGCGGCAGGCATTGGAACCGCCGGGGCGGCAACCCTGGGCCTGTCGGCACCCGCGGCCCTCACCGCGTTGAGCATGCTCGACCCCTTCATGGCCGCAGCGACAGTGGGCCAGGCAGGCTTCGGCCTTGCGGGGGGAGGCGCAGCAGGCCTTGCCCTGGGTGGTGCGGCAACCCTGGGCGTAGGCGCGCTTGCGGGCGGGGCCATCGCAGGACTTGGCTACGGAGCCAAGTCCTTCGCTGGTGGAGTAGGACAGCAGCAGGCCTTGGGGCAGCAGCTCGGCGGCATGCACTTCGCCAACAACATGTCGGCGTCAGGACGCGGCTTCTCCTTCGGAGGACTTCACGACATCGGCAAGATGATGCGGGAGTTCGACGCCTCGGATGCCTTCACCACGATGAAGGACCTGAACCAGCTGATGGACAAGTTCAACCAGCAGGGGATGGCCCAGGGCGTCCAGAACGCCAAGCAGTTCGCCAAGAAGTTCACGGACTACGCCGATGCCGTCAGAGACATGGCCACGACGCTGGGCACGACCATGAACGAGGCGGCCGAGACCTTCGGTCAGATGCGTGGGGCAGGCTTCTACAGCGCCCGGGACGTCATGGGGAACACCTACCAGATGAGCACGGCCCGCGGTCGGGGCATGGACAACGACACCTACCTGAACATGCAGGCAGGAGGAGCTGCCACGACTCGTGGCTTGCAGATGTCGGGCCGGGCGGGCGCGAAGTTGGCCGCCAACTTCGCAGGCATGCTGGGCACAGCCGCCCTCGGAAAGGACGAAGGTGGTCTTGGTATCTACGATCAGGAGTACCTGATGGACATCACTGGGGCCGAGGACCTCAGTGGGGCTACTTCGATGCTCAGCCAACAGGTCACAGGCTCCATTGCGAACTTCCTGCGGAACACTGCAGGCGGGAATGCCTTTGCAGCCAGCCTCGGTACAGTAGAGGACGGTCGCTTCACTGGGAAGATCGACAAGAACAAGCTGGCCTCGCTGGATGGCAGCGGAACACGCCTCACCGACCTGGGACGCCAGGGCGGCCGGAAGATGCGGGGGAACAAGAACCTCATGGCCTCCTTCGAGGCCAACAAGCACCGCATGGCCAGCGAGATCATGGAGAGCGATGAGGGGCTGGCGGCCCTCTACTCCACGCTGGAAGCCGAAGCTGAGAAGCTCGGCTACGAGGGCGACGAGGGCGTTCAGCTAGCAGCACGGCAGCTTCTGCAGATGGACGCCCTGAGTGCTGAGTGGTTGGTGAAGACCATGAAGAAGAGGAACGCCATCAAGGCGAAGACGGCCCAGGCCCTCAGGGCGGACGTGGCTGCCTCGGCATTCCAGAGGGACCTGGCCAAGAACCGTTCCTTCGCCGGCCTGAAGCAGAAGATCACCGGCGGCATTTCAGACTTCTTCTCCCCTGTGAGCCAGTGGGGGGCCGACTACGAATCCTGGAAGGAGCAGACAAGCCAAGACATTGAGGACTGGGTCTTCGACATCGAGCGGTACGAGACCAGCGCTGAGGGGCAGTCGGACTTCTCCTACAGGCTGGCCAGCGGACGTCTGGGGAACATCACTCCTGTCCCCCCTCCGATGCGGGGCGTGAACACACAGGGAACCTTCGCCCACGGGGCGATGGGCCTCGGGGTGGACCCGACCAAGTCCTATGGCCATGCCTTTCGTGGCGACACGCTGACTGAGGAGGACTTCTACGGCACTACCAAGAGGGGCAAAGCAGAGATGGACGCCATCAACACGGCGTTGGCGGACCCGGCAGCCAAGCAGACGGCCCTGGGCCTGATCTCCCAGATCAACGCAGCGAAGGCTCGAGGGGACAAGAAGGGGGAGAAGCAGGCGATGGAGGCGTTCCAGAACTTCATCCAGACATCTGTCCGGAAGGACCACGACGTCCGGAAGGACCACTACGTGGGACCGACCTACTACGGCGTGAACACGCAGAAGATCCTCGAGCGAGAGGGCAACATCGGCAACATCGAGACCGCCACTGGTTACGCGTCGTACCAGCTCGGCGCGACGAAGCTGGCCCGAGAAGTCATCATGGGTGACGGCGGGGTTGAGCGGGACCCCGCGGCAGTCATTGCGGAGGCCAAAGAGAAGCTCGGGACTGCAGTCTACGACTCAGGACTGACCGGGCCACAGCAGGAGCAGATGCTGATTGGAGGCTCCGGTACCAAGCTCATTCAGGCCATGAAGATGGCCGGAAAGGGCCCGGAGGACCTCAAGAGGCTGGCCCGGGAAAACCCAGATCAAGCCGGAAGCCCGGAGCTTTTCGCAAAGCTGGTGCGGACCAAGTGGGGCATAGACCTCCCCGACACTGAGATCCAGGCTGGACGCGAGATGGTTGAGAACCTTCGCGGGAACCGGAGGGAAGCAGGGGAGATGTACGGCAACATGATGGAGCCTGCATACCCAGCTTCTGGGCGCACCTTGGACACTATCTGGGAGCAGGTGGCGGGCGGGTCTCTGGAGATCAACAACACGGCCTACTGGCTGAGCAACCGGCAGGCAGCCTCAGCCACCCTGGCCATGGGTAGTTCGCAGATCCGGGATGCGATGGGAGGCTTTTACTCGGACCTGGAGGATGCGGCCCTCAGGGGGGAGATGGGGGATGTGGGTGGGAACGTCGGCTACAGGACGGCGCTCGGCAACTTCGTAGACAAGATGCAAGACGCCCCCCTGGAAGGTGTTCGAGGCGGCGAGGCTCTGGTAGCCATCAACAAGCGTCGCCAGCAGGCCAACCGCGGCTTCGAGGAGGCCGCAGAGGTCTACGAGGGCATCGACATCGACGAGCTGGAGAAGAGGGCCGATACCGACAAAAGTGGCGTGGTTGAACCTGACGAACTCGCAAAGCTGACCAGGGACATGGCGATGGCCGAGGTCCACGATGCCCTGGTATCGGGGAACACAGGAGGTCTCTTCATGGAAGGTCAGACCTTTGAGGGTCAGATGCTCTACAACATGGACCTGACAGCAGAGAAGGTGTCCAGGATGGCCGAGTCCGTTGACAGCATGGTCGAGACCATCGACAGCAGCAAACTCATCTCCGTGCTGTCTGGCCCGAGCTGGCTCCCCGGGAAGGAATAGCGAATGTCTTCCAGACAAGAATCCTCGTTCACCATGACGACCCCTGAGGGGGAGCGGCGGACGTACACCCTCCTCAGCGCCATCACGCCCGATGACCTCATGCGGATCGGCTTCAAGGCCTACGCACGGGAGAAGCGTGAGAAGGGGGAGTACGAGTCCCCCTTCAGCCGTGAGGTCAGAGATGCTATCTCCAAGACCCACGTCTCGCAGAGGAGCTGAACATGGGTGCTCCTAACTACCTCATCGTCGAGACAGAGCTCGTGGTCATCGAGCTCACGGCCCAGGACCGGGCGCTGAAGTTGGCGGAACGGGATACCGGCGCGTCGGCGCAGGTTCGTCGGCCTCTGCGGGGGATCCAGATCAAGGAGGACACGTACGCGGCCCTCTCAGTGCTTGGGCCCGGAGGGGGCACTCTCCTCAACTCCTCGAGCTTCTTGTCGGAGAACTTCACCTCGAACTTCATCCTTCAGAGCGTCCAGGAGTCCCGGCAGGAGAAGTTCCAGCCCCTGACAACCTTTGGGGCCACCTATGGGTTCTTCTTCGGGGAGAACCCGAGGATGATCAACTTCGGAGCCATCCTCCTCAACACTGCTGACTTCCAGTGGGAGCTCGAGTGGTGGGCCAACTACGACAACGTCCTAAGAGGCACCAAGCTCGCAGATCGTGGGCTCCGGGCGTACCTGACCTACGACGACGTCATCATCGAAGGGTACGTCACTGCCGCAGGGACTACGAAGAGCGCCGGGGAGCCGCACACGGTGCTGCTCAACTTCAGCATGTGGGTCACGGATGTGATTCCTTTGATTACGGCAGGGGCAGACTCCGTAGACAAGCGCCACAAGAGCGCCTATGACGATGGCGGGTCGGAGGGCTTCGCTAACCTCGAGGCTCAGCGGGAAGCATTGTCTGGGGCAGACAGCACTACGCTTGCTGTACGACAGAAGAACCTCGAGTCGGCAACCGGGGGCGGCCTCTTGGCTGCGCTTCGGGCAGGGACCACTGGGCTTCAGGGGTTCGTCGGCAAGGTGGGCAACGCCCTGAGTGGTGCCAAGGACTTCCTCTATGGCCGGAACATGGTCATCCCCGCAGGGTTCGCAGGGTCGGAGTGGCTGACCGGAGAGGCCACCTTCGCCTCAGGGTCTGGAAGCGAAAGCCTCATCGGTCAGGAGCTGGGAGGCATTCTCCAGGTGAAGAACGCAACCATGGGGGCCTCAGGCTCCACCCTGAGTATCCGTGTCCCAGGCACCGTGACTGGCGTTACCGCGCGCGGAACTGGCAAGTTCTGGGAGAACTACGACGAGTACCCCCATGGGGCTTCGGCTCATGCCGGCGAGAGAGAAGCCCTGGCGGTCATCGAGGGGCTCGGGCTCACCAACGACCCCCAGGACTCCGACGAGTTCTACCTGCAGCTGGCTGAGGCCACGTTCAAGGACTTCGGGTATGACATCACCTCCGAAGACGGCTGGGGCGCTTCCGACCTCGCGAGGGCAGCTGGGGCCGTTGCCTTCGCTGCACTCTCCTACGCAGCCATGACCTCGGGCGTGTCTCAGGCAGCTGCGTCTCTCTCCGTAGGCAGCGTTGTCGGCGACGCTACTGCCAGCGAGGAGGAGGCCGCTCTGGAGGCCGCTCGAGAGAGCGGAGCTGCAGCTGCGGCTGCGGGTGATGCTGCTGACGCGGAGGCAGGGCTGTGAGCGTAGGCCGCGGAGATATTCTCCACCTCCGGCTCTTCATCTGTGGAGTCGAGGTGCCCGTCATTGGGGCCATGGTGTCGGCCACGGAGGGGTCTCCGGCGGCGGCACAGATTGAGATCATCCCGACGGACAGGGGGCTCCAGCTCTTCCCCCGGTCCAAGGTCCACCTCTTCTTCCTGGACTACGACGAAGTCAGCAATCTCGGCCATGATCCGACCGTGGCTGACCATGGAAGGTCGGACCCGAGCCGCACGGACCAGCAGCTCCGCAGCAGCTACTACAAGCTGCTGTTCTCTGGAGAGATCTTCACGATCAACTACACCAAGACCGGCTTCGGGAGCCGGTCCATGGTCTTGCAGTGCCTGGATGACAGCAACCTCTGGGACACGTCGTACCTGTACATGCTCCGATACGCGAGTGGAGGTCCCAGCGACACGGGGGATGGCGCGTACATCCAGAACCGCAGCAGCTTCGCGGGAGCTTTCGAGGGTACGGATGACATCCTCACTGGGCCGGAGCTGCTGGTCTCGCAGTGGGCCTCCAGAGAGGCCCCTCCTTACTCCCCGTCGCTCATCGACACAGGTGGGCTGATCGGAGGACTCTTCTCTGTTCTGGAGCTTATCGGCGGCCTCAAGGGCAAGTTCGTCGGCATCACAGGCTGGCACACCATCCAGGAGGCCCGCGTCCGCCTCATGGACCAGTGCATTGGGGACAGCGGAGCGGTAGCCGAGTCCCTCTACGATGCAACGGTCTTCGAGAACTGGCTCGCAAGTCGGATTGGGGACCGAGGGACGGTCATCAGCTTCCGCGACATCATCAACCTGATCAACGAGTACATCTTCTACGGAGTCGTCCCCAACCCCGTAGGCAAGTACCGTCGTGGAGCGCGGTCTATCCCTGACTGGCCTGCCAACATGACTCGAGGGGTCGCTGGCTTAGACCCAGAGTTCAGAGGGATGGTCGAAGCCATGATCAAGACCATGAAGGAAGGGGTGCTGGAGAATGGGGAAAACCTAAACCAGGCGTGGCCAGGGACCCGGATCAACTCAGGGTTCCGATCAGTAAAAGAGAACGACGCCCTGCGCGAGCAGGGTGCGAAGACCGACGAGAAGTCCGCCCACCTGACTGGTTTCGCTGTAGACATCGGAGGCAGCGGAGTTCCGGACGTTGGGTTCATGTACGGGCAGAGCGGGAGCAAAAATGGGGGCACTCATGCGCGCTTCCAGTACTACCAGAAGGAGGAGGGGTACGAGGAGTACAAGGAAGTACTCAAGCACCTGACCAGCGAGCAGAAGGATGGCCTGCCCATCCTGAGGATGTTCTTCGAGGACCTGCGTCGGGCCGCAAAGGGACAGGGCCTGACTCACGGACTTCAGAGCACGACGAAGAACCTCTATTGCGACGCTGTCGGCATGGCCCCCAGGCGCGACCCTGTCCATGTGCAGTGGACTGACGGGCACAATAAGTACAGAAAGACCTTGGGGGGAGGCTTTGGCGGGGACGGCGTCGAGGAGTACTACCAGAAGATCAAGGAGGAAGGGAAGCGGGAGAGGTTGTCCACGCAGTACTTCCGCCCAGACTGCTGGTTCGTCTCGCCACCGCTCTGCAACGTCGTCTTCCCGGAGGAGGTGAACTCCTTCAGCTTCACCAGGCAGATGATGCGGGAGACTACGCGTCTCCAGCTGATGACGCACAACGTGATGATCGGGGAGTCCGCCCTCCTGAATCAGTCGTACTTTGCCCCGAACTTCGTAACTACCCCGAGCCTCACCGAGGAGGGGAAGGGCTCCGTGAAGCGGGGAGTGCTGTACCCGCACGAGAAGTACAGCGGGATCATCCCCAAGCTGGAGCGCATCTCAGACATCGCCATCTACTCGAGGATTTCCGCGGACCACCGGCTCTCGGAGGACCAGATGGAGCTGGACGTCTCCAAGGAGACTGGGTCCAAGGAGGCGGGCGAGGAGCTGGACGCCGCCATCGACGATGCCGTCACCTTTTGGGCAGCGCGCACTGCGGCCTTCAACTTCCTGTCTCACCGATACGCCTCTCGGATGGGCATCGTGTCCGGCCGGTTCATGCCGCGCATCGCCTGCGGCTTCCCGGCCCTGATCATCGACAAGCCCTCTGCATCCGCTGCAGGAGACGCCAACGCCCAAATCCCCACGCACTTCCTGGGGATGGTCCGCTCCCTCTCGCACTCCCTCTCCCAGAGTGGAGGAACAACGACCATCACCCTCTCGCACGCTCGCTCCCACCACAGCTACGACGCGACCGATGGCCTCCCCAACGACCTGTTCAGCATCCAGGAGAGGACGGAGAGAAGGGTCTCGAGGGAGATCGAGGTGTCCAAGGACATGGACAAGAAGGACTACGCCTTCTTGTCCGAGGTCTACCACTACTGGGAAGGCCACCACGAGAGAGGTGATGTAGGCCCCCTATATTTTGAAGGGATGACTGGACCCAACGGAGGGATCGTTACTGATGTCGTCCTTCTGAATGTTAACGGGGCACCCATCCAAAGTGAAGGGCTTGTCGAGGCTGGCTCGGACTACCAGACAGAGGGGGAGGACACCGTCTACGAGACGAAGCGAATGGGGTGCACGGCGCTCTTAAAAGCCGCTCAGCCTGTCTACACCAGCGGCGTGACGTTCACGGAGGTCTTCCCGGTGGCCGAGGGCCAGGAAGGCAAGCCGCTGCCTCTGGAAGACGCCCTGAGCCCTCCCTGGTTCACAGAGGAGTACCAGAACGCAGGCATCGGGACGCTCTACAAGGACTTCTTTGGCTGCGACTCCATAGTGAGCAGGGTGGCCTCGCCCTCGAAGGGCGATTTTGGAAGCGTAGAGGGCGCGGTCAACTGGATCTCCTCGGAGTACAGCAAGAAGTCTGGGGGCGGCTTCAGTGCCTCCAACTGGATCTACAACCTCACCAGCAGGGGCTACGCCTCTCTCCCGGAGGTCCTGGGCGACATCGAGGGCGGACTCCTGGGCTTCCACGAGTACGCAGTCGGCAACCGCACAGAGCTCTCGAACCTGGAGTTGGAGGCGAAAGGAGAGCCTGCGGAGGGCCAGACCAAGCCTGAGCTCAGCACCCAGTTTGACCCCGAAGATATAGCAGAGATCCCCAAGATCCTGGACCCCAGGGAACCACGACACGCCAGAGCAAAGGCCTACCGGCGTGAGCTGCTGCGCTTCCGAGGGCTCAGGGGTTAGTATCCCCCAAGAGGATTGCCATGTACAACGACCCGACCTTGAATCAGCGCTTCTTTGGATCCTTCAGCTTGGAGCTGCGGAAGCTTGCGTCCCCGCCTCTCGCGGAGGCCAAGGAAGTGGGGAAGCTCATCACGAAGCGTGACCTGCTCATGGCTGGTATTGGAGCGGGAACCCTCTACGGCGGGAACCGCATCGTCAAGGACGTCGCCGCCGGTGAGCGGATCCGCAAGCAGCAGCAGACAGGCGGCTACTGATGTCGATGACCCAAGACCAGAAGAAGTCCCTGCTGAGCAGCTACGGCAAGCAGAGAGACCGGGTCTCCCGCGGCGCACAGGGAGCCTTGGTGGCGGGCGGCCTGGTGACCTTCGCCGGGAAGAAGAAGCTGGCTCCTGCCGCCGCCGCTCTTGGCGGGGCTGTAGGCTTCGCGGACAAGGTCCTCGAGGAGAAGCTCCTCGAGGAGAAGCTCCAGAAGTCCCAGGAGGGCGGTATGAAGAAGGTGAGCTCAGACTACGGCGAGCGTGACGGCATGCACATCCTCTCGGATGATGCTCGCCAGCGAGAGAAGGAGAACTTCCAGGGCATGATCGCCAAGCTCTTCTCGGAGAAGGGACGGCGTGCCTCCACGGCGGACAAGCAGCTCAAGACGCTGTTCCCGTCCGCTGGGCCCAAGTCCTACAGTCACCCCCTTCGTGCCGGCGTCAGCGCAGGCGAAGCCTCTTCCAGGGTGCGTGCGGCATTCAGGGCAGAGTGAGGTTCTATGCGGCCTCTCACCGCCTTCCTGAAGGAGGCCTCCAAGAAGAAGCCTGATCCTCACGGATTCCATCCAGAGTGGGAGCCGGAGGCCGGCTGGCGTCCGTCTGGCATCAAGGACAAGAAGGACCCCCGCTGGGTCAAGCCCAAGAAGCAGGTGCAGCAGAAGGAGCTCTTCCTCTGGGACAAGTGGAAGAAGGCTCAGACTCCGCATGAGCAGCAGCAGCACATGGAGCCGCTGCTCAAGTCCTTGCGGCCCTTCATCCAGCGCAACGGCGTGCTCAAGTGGAGTGGGAACACAGTTCCTAAGCCAGTTCTGCGTGCAGAGGCCAACCGGCTGACCATCGAGGGTCTTGAGAAGTTCGATCCGCGCATAGCCCAGATGAACACCCACATCGGCAACCAGCTGAAGGGCATGGACCGGTTCACCACCCGGAAGATGAACTTCGCCCGGGTCACCGATGACCGCGCAGGGAAGATCGGAGACCTGGTACGGGCCCAGTCCATGCTGCGGTACCGGCTGGGACGAGAAGCCTCCGTCAACGAGCTCGCTGCTGAGATGAAGGTCGACGCCAAGCAGGTCAACCTCCTCCTCCTCGAGAAGAAGGACGACCTCTTGGCCTCTGGTGCCATGGAAGACCCGTTCCTCACTGAGAACCCTGCCTCCAGGCAGATTCGCAGGTTGCTCCGCTACGAGCTCACGCCTGACGAGGAGAAGGTCTACGACTACCTCTACGGTGAGGGAGGTAAGCCCACTGTGACCAGCACCAGTGAGATCGCCCGTCGTCTGGGCTGGAAGGATTCTAAGGTCTCGCAGGTCAAGCTCTCCATCACGAAGAAGCTGAGGGCATACCTGTGAGTTCCTCCGGTCTCACAGATCTCGCAGACCAGCTCGAGGAGGCCCTCACAGAGGTCCTCGATGAGGAGGAGGCTCGCCTCATGACGGAGAGGGACTTCCTCCTGGGTGTCGTAGAGGGAACCACGGACGGGATTACTTTGGAGGACTCGTCGACTGAGCTCACAACCCTGCTCCTGAGCGGCTACCTCTCCTCGCACCTTCCCATAGACGAAGCCCTGACGGAGACTGAGTAATGGCGAGCCTTGTCGGAGTGGAAATCACCACGAAGCTGACCATCTACTCGAGGGATGCTGACTGGGAAAAGACGGAGGTCGACGCCGACGACACCCCTACGGCTGCGGTCGAGAAGGACGAGGTCGACTGGCTGGAGACCGACGACACCACCGTCACCAACGACGACACGGGGGTCTACAGCTTCGCCTGGACCCCTGACGAGGACGGCGAGTACGAGGTCCAGTGGGTCTGGGAGTACGACGGGACCGAGTACAGCAAGACCGAGAAGTACACCGTCAAGAGCAAGATCATTGGGGTCTCCGAGGAGGAGGTCGATGATGATGACGACGAGCTGGAGGAGCCGGACATCGGGGTCACCAAGGCCTGCAAGGTCACCGGGACCTTCTACGACGCCTCCGGCAACTACCTCCAGGGCGTCTACGTCCGCTTCACGCCCCTCCGCCTGAGCGATGCTGCGCTGTCCAGCGGGACGGTGGCCATGGAGGTCACTGCCTCCTCGGACAAGAACGGCCTGGTGGAGCTCTACCTGCTCCGTGGTATGTCCGGCATGCTCACCATCACCGGCGTCGGCATGGCCCGCGAGGTCAAGGTCCCCGACGTGGGTACCATTGACATCATGGACCTGGCAGCACTCGGCGATGACCTCCTCGAAGTCCAGCGTCCGCAGTTCGTCAAGCTGCCGAGGAGGTCCTGATGGTCCGGAAACGCAAGGAACCCAATATGTTCAAGGCCGCAGAGGAAGTCTACCGGACCTACAAGCAGGCCATGGACATCAACCACATTCCTGCCGTTGTCCGACGCGTAGGGACCGGCGCAGCCCTGGGCGGCTTGGCTGGCCTGGGCTACCACGTGGCCAAGCCAGTGCGAGCACCGATGTCTATGCGCTCGCAGGCATTGGACAACGAAAGCAAGCCCTACCTGCTGAACCACCAAGAGAGCGCTGGCGGCGTTTTTGACAAGGGTCCGAAGTTTTCCGTACCGCTGTCCGACGGAGGCGTAGCCCATGCGCACCGCCGCGGGGACTACGTCGGAGTGAAGATCCTGCCGAAGCAGCGGGACAACGCCGGCAGGCGGGCCCCCGTCGTCGCGTACAAGAAGCACTCTGGGGGGGATAAGTCTCTCAGAGATTTTCTTGGTGAGGCTGTGACCCACGCGCAGAAGAACCTCACTGACAGGAATATCGGCAATCCGGTTTGGAAGTGACCATGTTCAAGACCGCAGAGGAAGTTCGCCACGTCTACAAGCTCGCGGAGGATGCTGACTACCTGGAGGATCTGCAGGACGCGATGAGGGCCTCTGAGTGGTTGGATGAGAAGAACCTGGACCGAGAGGGCATGATTCGCGGCATCAAGGCGAGGATGCTCAAGACACCCAAGCACCCTCGTACCCAAAAAGGCAGCGTCCTGGGGATGACTGCTTTCGGAGCCGGTCTCGGCGGTCTTGCGGGCATTCCCGCCAGCATCCTCACCCCAAGGGCCGTGCCTGTGGGTGTAGGCATGGGCGGGGCATTTGGCCTCTATGCAGGCCTCAAGGATCGAGCTTGGAGGAAGAGTCCAGACGCAGACGGCTTCCACAGGAGGAACCTTGCAGCTCAGCGCAGGCGACAGGCAGATCCGGAGAGGCTTCAGAGGATCGCCGACGAGGTGGCTGACGAGTGGGAGAAGTGGCAATGACTGTCTCTACTACGTTCTTCGTCACTGACGACACCAAGCCTACTGGGACTGCCCTCGGAGCAGGGACACTTCTTGCTGTCGAGCATGGGATGCATCGAAGGAACAAGGGGCCCGCAGGTGACGAGGAGCATGCTGCGAACATGGCTCGCCATCACCGCCGCCTCAAGAACTCCGTGGCTATGAAGCGCGTTGCAAACCGCACTGCCCGCTCCTGGCTCAGCTCGGATGGCCTGTAGTGACCATGTTCAAGACCGCAGAGAAAGTTCGCCACGTCTACAAGCTCGCCGGGAGCAAGCTGCGAGAAGCTGTGGAGGTAGTACAGCACTCGGAAGGGGCGCGCCTACTCCTCCACGGTAAGCCCATTGGGAACATCAATCTCTCCAAGACGAACCAGATCCTCGGGGCTGGAATCGCAGATAGATACAAGGGGATGGGGCTGTACTCGAAGCTCTTGGGCGAGACAACTAAGGCTCGCGGAAGTCTCCATAGCGGGGGGGAAGTGAGCGGCCCCGCAGCGGCGGCCTGGAAGAGGCTTGGCAAAGGTGCTCCCGTCAAGACGCACCCCTCTGCGACTGTTCGCCGCTGGAAGCCTGAGCATGCCGAGCACCCCTACTGGAGCCAGGTGATGAGGGGTAAGGGGCGCAGGGTCGGAGACGTATCGGGCGCGTCTACTGGCTCGAACACTCCTGTTTTCTCAATCAAGAAGCCCGCGGAGTGGACACGATGAGTAACGTCTCCACCACCTTCACCATCACCGACGACACCCCCGACGCCACTGCGCTTGAAGGGGCGATCGTCCGCGTCTTCAGCGAGGACGGGGAGACCTTCGTCACGCAGGGAACCACGGACGAGGACGGGGAGCTCATCCTCGAACTCGAAGATGCGACGACCTACTGGGTGCGCTTCTTCAAGTCGACCTACGAGTTTCCGACTCGCCGCACCATCGACGTCGACAGCGAGGAGACCAACGAGTTCGACATCGAAGGCACAGACCTGATGGAGCACCCTCCGTCATCCAACGAGTACCTCTGCCGGGCCACTGGCTACGTCCGGGGCCCAGACTGGGCACCTCGTGCTGGAGTCCGCATGACCTTCATGCTGACCGGGAAGCCGACAGTGCTGGCGGACCAGATCATCATCGGAGGGGACCTGATCGCGGAGTCCGACGCTGATGGCTGGATCGAGGTTGAGCTCGTGCAGGGCGGAACCTACGACTGCATCGTCCAGGGAATGGACGACGAGGTCCAGCGGGTGCAGGTGCCCTCGAAGCAGGCAATCAGCATCACGCACCTCATCTGGCCGTACATCCAGACCCTCGAGTACGACTCGGACACCGTCACCGTTGCCGCTGGCGAGGAGGAGACCGTCGGAGTCACCCTGACTCTCTCGAGCGGTCTCGAGACTCCTTTCGAGATGGACAACGACGACAAGTTCATGGCCCGCTCTTTTGCGAGTTTCACAGTGACCGACCCGTCGATCTGCGCGCTCACATGGTCCTCCGACGACGAGATGATCATCGAAGGCAAGTTGGCGGGGACTACTACCATCACAGCGGCGCACAATGCTGCCGCAGAGGCTGAGCGTCTCCCTGCCCCCACAAGGTCTCTGGCTACGCTGACCGTCACCGTCACGGAGTAGGCAATGGCGAAAATCGCTGAAGCCGACCTCCGCAGTGCGGCAGCCAGGGTCTCTTCGACGCCCCCTACAGGGGTTCGAGGGGCAGGCGGTGTCCGAGACCCCGAGATCCCCTGGCAGCTCCTCAAAGGGAAGGTCGCCAGATCCATCGCGGCTACGCCAGACCTGGTCTGGTACTTCGCCTACCTGCACTCCAACCTCGCAAGTGCCAAGGCCCGCGAGGTCGTGAAGACTCTCTCCGAGATGCTCCCGCTGGTCGAGGGCCTGTACAAGGAGCAGACGGAGGTGGCCGAGGCTACGGCTGCCTCGAAGTTCCTCGGTCTCACTTCCTCTTCAGTACTGGATGCTACGCGGGTCTCGGCCATTGAGACCCGCGTGGACAAGTATGTGGCCCAGGAGCTCATTCCCAACCTCAAGGCTGGAAGCCGCCTGCAGAAGAAGGGTGCTGAGGCTCGTACGTCCTACCAGAAGGCCAAGAAGACCCTGCTGAAGCAATGGAAGACCATGTTGGCGCTTCTGGAGGGGGCGGTAGCAGAGCGGCAGGCCACAGCAGAGGATGTGCGGAGCGTCGCTGCACAGCTCCCGCTCGAGAACCTGCAGAGAACCTTGGACATGGAGGCTCCTGCCGACAACCTGCTGAACTACACCCTGCAGGTTGCTGCTGCTCTTTCTGCTGTGAAGGCGATGGCCAGGCCCTTCGATGTACGCCGTAGGATCTTCATCTCGTCGAAGGAGACCTTCCCAGAAGGCACAACCCTCGAGGAGACCTTCACGGAGGGCGTCCTGTCTGCTCTGTCCTTCGGGAAGTCGTCCAAGGAGCTGGGACTTCGCTCCGGAGACGTAGTGTCTCGAGGCGGGAACACCGCAACTGTCAGGACTGTGGGGGACACCTCCGTCACGCTTCAGGACTCCCTGATCGTGGACTCTTCCGGGACGTTCGAGATCAAGCCAGCACTGTTCCTCTCGTGGAAGGAGATGCAGGTAGCCCTCACGTCCTCCATCGCTGCGCTGCCGACGACCAAGATGCTCAAGAGGCAGATGCAGCAGAAGGAAGGCCCCTCTGCTGCTGAGGTCCGAAACCTCATTGTCTACCTAAGCTCTGTGAGCGTCCGGCTGGATGCGCTGTCATCTGCGACAACGACGCTCCTGAGCCGGGTAGGCGGAGAGGTCTCCGCGGTAGATCCTTCCGTCCTCGCCACCCTGGATGCCTTCGCCCCTCCCCTCCCCCGCAAGCTCAAGAAGGCGGGAGACGCGCTCCTCGCAGAGGTGAAAGGCGGGGGCTTCGACTTTGCCCACGGGCTTCTTCTTCGGGGAAACATCCGCCTCTTCTTCCTGCTCTCATCTGTGGGGGCCTCCAAGAAGGCCAGGGCGGCTAACCTCATCTCCAATGTCACCAGCGGAGGGCACTGATGGCTTGGGAAGATCTCCAGAGGCAGCTCGCAACTGGGGTCGTGTGGCTACGGGCGCAGGAGGTCGGTGCAGCAAGCGGAACCCTGTCCATGGAACAGGCCCTCCTGGAGGCAATCGTGGAGATTGACTCCGACCCGGCCGGGTCCCAGGATGCCATCGACACTCTCGGTGCAGGCGGGGCCATGGACTACGACGACGACGGGGCGGTCCGGCCAGGGAAGCTCCAGAGGTTGGCCAGCATTCGTACTCACTTTCTTGGAGACGGCGAGGACTCCCCGGGGCTACTTGATATCCTCCGGGATGCTGGACCCAGTGTCGACGAGGTCCTTGGCTCCCTTCCTGACAGCATCGAGGACGACTGATGGCAACCATTGACTACCAGGTACTGTCTTTCCAGGACTCGGCTCCGCTGACGGAAGTGGGGATGTTCTCGGCGGACCCGTACACGCTGGACCTCAAGGGGAAGTACTTCAAGGCCGTGTCCGAGGTCCTCATCAACGGGATTCGATCCCCGGAGTTCATCGTCCTCTCGCCTACTCGCCTACTCGCAGAGGTTCCGCGAAGGCTGCGCCGTTCGCGGATTGTCTCGGTCTCTGTCCTGCTTTCGCGCCGCGGGCTCACAGAGACCAGCAGGATTTCCATGAGGGCAGTGGTGCCTGGTGCTCGTGCTTCTGGATTCACCAGGCTCATGCAGATGTTCCTGAAGATCCTCTTCACCAACCCAGGGTCCGACATCCAGAACCCGACTATGGGAGGGGGCATGGGGCAGCTTGTAGGGGCCACCGGCGATCCCGGGTCCCTCCGGGCGCAGGCGGCCATTGCCGTCCGGACCGCAGAACAGGATCTCACTGCTGTCCAGACCAAGAACACAGGGCTCTCTGACTCTGAGCGTCTCAAGTCCGCCACGCTGTTGAGCGCGGACTTCAACGCTGCTACTACTGGGGTGTCCGTCAAGCTTCGAATCACCGCGATGGACGGATCAACTCATGAACCTGTGGTGAGCGTGTAGACATGGCGAACACCACCTCCCAGTCTGAGGCAATTCGGGATCTCCTCGTAGAGAAGCTGGAGCTGTACAACAGCTCGCTGGATGTCAGCACGGGCTCCCCTCTGTGGAACGAGGTCGTGTACCCGGTCTTCCAGGCTCTGGGGTCGGACCCCTTCGACACGGACATCTACGAGTTCCTGCGGGACCGCATCAAGCAGGAGTTCCCGACCATCGGTGCCGAGGAGGGCGATGTCCTCGTAGACCTCCTCATCACGCCCCTCGAGCTCCTGCTCGAGCCCCTGAAGCGGGAGATCCAGATCGTCCGGCGGGGACAGTCCATCGCAGGCCACAAGGAGATGCGGCTCGAGGATGCCAAGGACCTGGCAGCGAACTTCTTCACCGACTGGCGAGGCGGAGCACGGGCTCTGACTTCCCTCCGGGTCTACTTCTCCTCGCCCACCTTCGTGAACATCTTCACGACCGCAGCCTTCACGACTAGTGCTGGCCTCAAGTTCTACCCGGTCACCTCGGTCTCCGTCCGCCCCGAAGTGATGCTCCTGCAGCGCTCAGGCACGGAGTACTACGCGGATGTCCTCGTCATCGCGGAGACAGCTGGCGAGGAGTACAACGTCGCCAAGGGGACCATCACCAACGTCGAAGGCATCTCCGGCTGGGCCCGCATCTCCAATCTCTCGGCTGTCACAGGCGGGGAAGCGGCCGAGACGGCCTCTGAGCTCCTGGCCCGTACCCGTACCAGCCTGGCCGAGCGGTCCCTGAACGTCCGACGAGGAATCGTCTCCAGGCTCAAGAGCGACTTCCCAGGCATCGTGGATGTCGAAGCCATCGGCTACGGCGACCCTGAGATGGACCGGGACATCCTCACGGGCGGCGGCGAAGGCTCCGTGATGTCCACAGGCATCTGCGTCATCGTCGGGCAGTTCGTCCTGATGTTCTCGATGTTCGAGCAGCGGGGAGAGCTGGGGACGGCTCAGGTCTCCGTCGGGGACGAGATCGAGCTCAACTACTGGAAGTTCCTCTACGACGTGGATGCATCCGGAGCCAACGAGACCTTCACCATCGACACCATCCTCTTCGACTCGAGGAGTGCCATCACAGAGATGCCGAGCGTCCTGCTCTTCCGCATCGATGGAGCACCCTCGGTAGGGGCCCCCATCGCTGGGTCTCTGCCTGGTGTATTGCCTGGCGTGTTCTGTGTTGTGCGATCCACCGGCAAGTTGGAAATCTCCGACATTCCGGGGGGCATCCAGGCCCCGGACACGGCCCGAGGGACCATCGAAATCGAGGATGGTGAGGTTCACATCGGCGGGCACTACGATGTCTGGGTACGCCCCGGCAGCACTTCCGTGTCTACCGCGGAGATCAGCACGAAGCGGTCAGAGATCTCCCACCTCGAGGGCGACGATCTGGTCACAGCGGGGGAGAGCTCTGAGGTCGCCCACCTGGTGCACCGGAAGTACGAGATCACCTACGCTGTGAGCAGCAACACGCTTCAGGTGGGGGAGCGTGTCACAGGAGACGACTCCGGAGCCTCTGCGGTCATCCACAAGGCTACCAAGGTCTCCAGCGGCATCTACAAGTACGAGCTCAAGGAGATGAACGGCATCGAGTTCGAGGTCGAGGTCATCCGTGGCTCTCTGCCGGACTCGAGCGGCAATGTCGGCATCGGTGGGATCACCGTCATCGACAGCTACGACTTCGTAGCGGATGGGGTGGTGGACTCCGACATGCTCCTCTCGGTGGTTTCAGGGAGTGATGAGGGGGTCTACCGGATCCTCAAGGTAGAGGGGCCCTTCCTCTACCTGAGCACCACGCTGACTACGACAGAGGCAGATCAGTACTTCCGAATCATCTCGGAAGTGACCACTGATCTCTTTGACCCGAAGCGACTCCTGATCCCCTTCGGCGATGCAGAAGGCCTGAATCTCAGGACCACCATCGGGTCGAAGGTGGTCCGGTCGGATGTGAACCTCCAGGACTATGGCGCAGAGGTGGGCGACACCCTCCAGATCCTCGAGGGAGACGACCAAGGGACGTACACCATCGAGGAGTGGGATGCCTCTTACGGGGGGACAGGCGCGGTCCTGACTACGGCAATGACCGGCACGAACTCCAGGCTCTCGTACCGGGCCTACACAAGTTCGAACGCTGTCCAGAGGCCGTTCGTGCGCATCCAGCCTGGAGGAGTGGCCATGCTGGACCCCTCTGGGCAGGACAGTGGGTACCTCGTCCCCTACGCCCTGCCTGTGGAGGGCCTGTCCAAGAACGCGTTCTCGGGCTCAAGGGCTGTTTCAGCAGGAGCCAACGGGTTCCTCCTCATGGACCCGGGGAGTTCCTGGGCCCCTACCGATGACTACGTCGTGGACGTGGACGGAACTACCTGGGCCGCAATCACCAAAGACGGGACCAACTTCAAGGAGTTCTACGAGGACGGGAACTTCAAGCGGGTCTACACCGACGAGGCTCTGGACTGCGAGGGCTACCTCGCCGTCTTCTCGGTCTACACCGACGGCTTCACCTACCTGGAGAGTGAGCTCCCCTCCACGGCCCAGGACTTCCTGGCAAGCATGAAGGAGTGGTTCCTGGACGTGATCTCGACCTTCAACTTCGGAGGAGATGAGACGCAGCTCGTCGAGCTCTTCTCTCCGTTGAAGTTCGGCCCACACGAGGACCCCGCGTCCGTCGAGCTCCTGATGCAGTTCGAGATCTGCATCCCCTTCGAGGTCTTCGACGGCTGCAACAACGTCTTCATGGCCATCCCGGAGTTCGACTGGGAGTCCGAGTTCGAGGGGGCAGACACCTTCGAAGACGCGATGGACGACTTCAACGACGGGTCCATGGCTGGGAGGGCCCCTGCGCTCCTCGACGCTTCCCCTGGGGACGTCATCACGCTCTTGGCAGGGGCCAACGCCGGCGCGTATGTCGTGGACAAGGTCTACGAGTACCAACTGGTACTCAGCAGCCACATCACCTCCGGTGTTGTGGACATGAGCAAGGCGTACCGGGTTGCCCTGGCGGTCATCCGAGACCAGTTCCCCGTCCCCGCGTTCCAAGGCCTCGAGGCCTTCTTCGACAAGTCCATCTCCTGGACGGTGCCCTCAGCCCCCAACCTGCCCTTCACTGTGACAGACGACAGCACGGGCGCTGTCGTGAGCAGCTGGGGCTACGTCGAAACCGCGCTGACCTGGTTCTTCGAGTGGATGCGGGACATCGGCTTCGACCTGCCCAAGGAGGTCTCCCTCGACGTTCCGGAGACCATGAAGGCCTTCTGGCAGCTCCTCTTCACGGGCTACATCGTCGGGAAGCCCACAGCGGACCAGTACACGCGGCTCTACTTCCTGGAGCCCACCAGCTGCACGGTCTACGCCCCGCAGGTGTGCACCCGCTACCAGTACGCCCTCCCGGACCATACCGGGACTGCGCTCGTGGGAGAGGTGTTCACGCTCCCATTGCCCGATCTCGAGGACTTGGCAGTGAGCCTGACGGTGGTGAGGCTCTCAGGCACGGTGGAGCTCTCGGGCACCTTGGCCGCATCGGCCAACACGGCAGCTACCGTCAGCGAGCTGGCCGCCCTCTTGCAGGCAGCACTTGATGCGGATGAGGACTACGTCCTCATCACCGGCCCTGAGACAGCCACAGGGGCGCTGACCATCACGCAAGTCATCGGCGGTACGGATGAATGGACCTATGTGGCTGCGCTCGAGGCCACGGACGGCTTCCGCTGGCTGGGCTTCTTCGAAAGCGAAGTACAGGACCCAGCCCAGGCCGGGGGCCGATGGGTCGAGGCAACGGGGGCGGTAGCTTCCGGAGACGCTCCGTACGAGACGATCGACCACACGCTGACCTGGGGCTTCCGCTTCTGGGACGTTTCGGGCGACATCACCGGCTATGGCGGAACTGGGAGCACCAGTACGCTCGCCCTGACCTTGGGCGAGACCTTCACTGGGCAGACCTCCGGCGAAACTGCGATCCTGTGGGCCTACCACCACAACACGACCACGGGAACGACGCGTCTCTGGTTCACGAGTCCCAGCGGTAGTTTCAACACCACAGAGGACATCCTCGGCGGAACGTCAGCCTCGCCGATCACCCTGACCGGAACGATGGTCTCTCCCCCTTCCGACACTGTCCTGGCGCTCACAGAGGACATGTCCTTCACGGAGGTCGCCGCTGCCGCTGCCACGGAATGGGAGATCGCAGTGAAGGATGCGCTGGTCCAGAACGGAGACCACACGACCTACGACGAGGTCGAGCTGCCTGCTGGCTTCGCGACCTCGGTGGAGTGGGACACCTCTGCGGGGGATGGGTCGGGCAAGTTCGTCTTCTCGATCGAAGACGACGCGGGCGTCGCTATGAACTTCACTCTGAACTCTCCCGCCGCCGGTTCAGACTTCCTGACGACCTACGTGGCGGCCGCCCTTTCGTCCTCGACAGACGGCGTCCTGACGGGGGACGACTACACCCCTACCTACACCAACATCACCTTCGCCATTAGCTCCGAAAGCATCTTGGTCGATTTCGGCCTCTCCTACGATGACGCTGTTGCGTTCAAGGCGGACGTACTCGATCTTATCGATGCAGCCTCCTACGAAGAGGCTGCCCAGTTCCTGAACGCGGACAGCAGGTACTACGAGGACACGTCGAGCGGGCTGAGAGCCATCGAGTGGTACGACGACTCGGGCTTGGCTGTTCGAGCCATCCTGGGCGGCGAGAGCATCACAGCGGTTTTCACGACGTTCTCCGCACTGGGCTTCGCCTTCCCCTCCGTGGAGATGGCTATCGCTGGCACGAATCCGGACACCAACACCATCACCCAGGGCACAACAGCTCCTGATGACACTACCACCGTCTTCTACGGCCACAAGGAGCCCACCCTCCTTGTGGCAGCGGCAGGGGCGGCAGAGCTCCTCTTCGTTCCTTCCGCGGAAGCCGCTTCCTACCTGGTGTTTCCGGGACAGGACGAGGAAGGGGACATCGACATCGTCGATCTTCCTCGGGACATCCACGTTGGCTCTTCCTACGACGATCAGGTGGCCGTTGAGCTGGCCTTCTCCGATGTGGCCTTCGATGCCCCCATCGAGTTCGGAGCCCAGGAAGGCCCGGACCTCGTCTACATCTACGAGCAGCGGCGCTTCTTGGAGCACACGACGGAGGAGTCCGACGCGATGATCTCCCGTGACCGGGTCATCGCCATCGTCACTTCCTACGGCTCCAACAAGGTCTCTCTCCCGGACTACGAGACGGTGGAGTTCAACTTCCTAAGCCCCAACAGTGGACTGCTGGAGGACGAGGTCCAGGTGGGAGACATCATCTTCCTGGAGGAGGGCGAGACTGCCGGCGGGTACACCATCATCGCCAGGACAGCCACGGAGCTCACGCTCGATAGGACCCTCGACGAGGCTACGGCGACCATCTACCGCTACGGCCGGGACGGCGAGATCGTCCCAGATGACGACGACGCCCTCTTCACCTCGCCCACAGCGGCCTTCACTGAGGACGACATCGGACGGTATGTCACCGTTTGGGCCTGCAACCGCGAGGAGATGGACGGCAGTTTCAAGGTCACCGCCGTGTCGGAAGACGGCGTCACGGCGACCCTGGACACGGATGTCTTCGAATGGACCGAGCAGGACATCCACTGGGCGGTCGTCAAGGCTCCGGAAGAGGACCCGAGCGACTCCGAGATCAGCGGCCGGACAGCCCTTGTGGGGCTGCGTCCTGTCCGCATCTACAGCGGGGAGCCCTCCGAGTGGCGCGTCGTCCGAGTCACCCCTGAGCTCGAGCGGGAAGATGCTCGCATCTTCTGCTCCTTCGGGTCCGAGACCGCAGGCCCGAAGCAAGGAGTGAAGCAGCCCTACAAGATCGTCCGACCTGGAGTCCAGCACCTCTCGTCGACGGCCATGTCCGGCCAGCAGTCAGGCGGGCTGTACTACTTCGACGTGCTCTCGCACTCGCTGGGCGGGGATGACGTCTACAACATCCCCAAGGGCGTCCGGATGGAGCCGGTCTTCGGCACCTACGACTCGGATGGCTACCGCCTTGAGACTGCGGACCCGCGCCTGGTTCTCTCCCCGCGAGAGGAGACCACGATGGTCATGTCAGGGAAGTTCCTCCCTGTGGGCTTCGAGGATGAGCCTTCGAACTACCTTCCCCTCGAGGGGAAGGCTTTCCGGGTCACCTACGACTACGCCCCGACCGCTGCACAGGTGCAGAAGCTCATGTCAGGGGAGTCTGACCGGGTTCTCTGCTCCAACGTGCTTGTGCGCCACTTCCTCCCTTCCTACGTCTACTTCACTGCCTCGTACGAGGGTGGGAACAGCAAGTCCAAGGTCGGGGCAGAGATCCAGGAGCACATCAACGCCCTGACTGCGGTGGATGAGATCGATGTCTCCAAGCTGGAGAAGATCCTCCACGCCAACCTCGTCACCCGCTACGACCACCCGCTCGAGGTGATCACCCTGACCCACGACCTGGACCGCAGGATCGTCGGGCACCGCTCTGACAGCCGGCTCAGCGACGACGACATCGCCTTCAACGGCACCAACCGCACCACTTTCTTCATCGCGGGCAAGGACCACAGCAGCGAGGAGGACGAGACGGACATCCCAGATGGGGAGAGAATCTACCTCAGCGACACCACACCGACGCCTACCCTGCGATGACCCCGTGAGTAGGGCAGACGCCTTCATAGGCGATCGAGAGGCCCTGGAAGACCTTGGAAGGGTCAGAGGGGATTCTGGGACGCAGCTTCTCCCCGCAATGCGGGCAGTCCTTTGCGGCGATGCTGGAACGCGTAGCGATGTCCTGCTCCCCCAACTTCGGGATGATGGATTCCCGGCCCTCGAGGAGCTGCTGCGCTACTCTCTGATCAAGCTCGAGAGCACTCATGGCTGACCCCGTCCTCGTAAATCGCCGCCCAGACGAGAGCGACACTGGCGTCACCGTCAGTACTCCGTTTCGGTTTGGCGTGCGTGATGTGGATACCCGTGTGGATCTCTCCACAGTGTACTCCGCCGTGGTGTACGGGAAAGGCATCTACGCCCCCGACGAGGACCTGCCAGCTCAGGACGACGCCCTCTTGGCCGAGGCGGAGGTGGTCTTCTCGTCCTTCGACGACGCTTCAGGCACCACGGTGCCTGGCAATCCCTGTGACCAGACCCTGGAGACCTCCGGGGACGACACCGTCTACAGGATTGAGAAGTCCGATGCGGACGGCACTGCACAGGAGGGTGTCCTCTTCGTCTCAGCGGACTTCGTGGAGGTCTGCCCTATCGGGGCGTCTGCCCAGATCGACCTGGCTTACGTGGACACCGAGACCACGGACTACCTCTCCTACACGGACTTCGTAGGTGTCATCTTCGGCCTGGTCTACTGGCCCGAGAACACGGGGGTCTTCCTGTTCTTCAGAGATGACGGGACCAAGAAGGTGAGCATCGTCGGTCCTTCTGAAGACGGCACGGGCACGCGGAGTGTGGAGACCACAACGACCTTCGACTGGTCTGCCGAGTCGTACACCTACTCCATCGTCATTGACCCCACGATCTACCGCAGGAAGGTCTTGGTCTTCGCTACCGACTCCGAGGGAGAAGAGACCCTGCTGGCCGAGCTGGCTCTCGACGATTTCAACGAGTTCCTGAACACCGTGAGGATGGGCACCCTCTACGCAGAGGACAGCCCGAGCAAAGTGACCATGGTCCTGGGGCTCGATGCCCCGGACATGGGCAACTACATCGACATCCACAGCTTCGTGCTGTCCCGTTTCGGCTCTACCCTCGTGACCAGTGGCGGGCCTACCGGCAGCTCGTCCGTCACCATCACCCCCTTCGAGTCCTTGCTGACGGTGGGGAGTGCCGGACTTGATGACTGGCTGGCCGTGGGGGACGGGGAGCTCGAGAAGACGGACAACTCCTGCATCCTCGTAGCTACGGAGGGGTCCGCCTACTACTCCCGCGAGGAGGCAGACTTGGTCAGCGAGGAGTGGCTGGTCATTGGGAAGCTGGCAGGAGGGGTGGATGCGCTCCACCCGGGGTTCTACCCCACAGGAATGACCCTGACGGTGGAAGATGGGAGCCAGGCCATCAAGCTCCACTTCCTCGACGACTTCGCATCCAACTTTCTGGCCGTCGAGGAGGAGGATGCCGACGAGGGCACCGTCTCTGGCTACAAGATCGACCAGACCGGGCACGACTGGACTACGGCGTTCACCTTCCAGCTCATGGGCTCCGCCTCCCGAGATGAGCTCCTCCTGGAGGTCAACGGAGAGACAGCCCTCGAGCACGCCTACAGCGCCTCGTACCCGGAGTCCGAAGAGACCGCCATCAAGTTCGGCTACACCGAGGAAGGGGCCTTTTCTGGCTCGTTTTACCTCTTCTACCTCTGGGTCTTCCCCAACTGCACCTTCTTCGTCCCAGCGTCCGCTTCGTACCCTGACGACCAGGGCTGGTTGCGGGCAGCAGCATCCGGAACTCGCTCTGTGGAGACCGGAAGCTTCGAGATTGACTGCTCAACCACCGGGTCCTACGACATCTACTACGTCGAGGATGCCGAGCATGACGCCACCTCAGGCGCAGCAGCCATCTTCTCCATGACCCTGGAGGAGTGGACGAACGCCAGCGGTGCGGCCAGCGCTCCCCGGAGCGAGTTTGGCCCCGTGGCAGCTGTGCGGGCGGATGCTACGGCAGCCCAGCTCTTCTTCGTGAAGGGCCTCGATGGCGTGGTCTACCTCTACCTTCCCCACGACTCCTCGGCAGTCTCTGACGTCCTCTCTCAGAACTCCGTAGGCCGTGCTGTTTCTGCTGAGATCGACTTGGACCAGGAGCACACCTTCATCCTGGACGTGAAGCCCCGCCATTGGATCCGGGTCTACGTCGACCTGGACCCGGTGCCGGTGATCGAGGTCGACTGGGAGGACTCCAGTAGCGGCCTGCGAGCTCTGCCCACCAACATGCCCGAAGATGCTGTCGTGGCTATTGGCTCTCTCGGTGAGGATGACGGTGTGAAGGCGCAGTTCTCCAGCTTCCGAGCCTCTATTGGCCGAGGGTACGACTTCTCCGCAACGCCCGAGTTCACGGAGACTGAGCTACAGGACTATGTTTACGGGTCCTCGGTGACGGTGGTCCTCGACGCGCAGGATGAAGACTGATGCCCGGCCGTAAGCTCGCAACCCATACCTTCGCTATCGAGGCCGCGGCTTCCAAGCCCACAGCGGTCATCAGCCCGAGAGAGCAAAGCAAGGTCATTGGAGCCCTCACTCACCTGGACGGCCGCGCCTCGGTGTCCCCGGAGGGGGACGAGCTGACCTACGCCTGGGAGATCCTCGAGACCCCGCTGGGCAGCACCGTTGACAGTTTCACGGAGTCCGACGAGGACGGCTCCACCATCACCTTCGTGCCCGACATCACGGGGGAGTACACCCTCGGGCTATCTGTCTCGACCCCGTACCGCACGAGCGACCAGGCGACCGCAACGGTCGAGATTCAGCAGATCCTGACCCCGTACCTTCTGCGCACGACGCCAGACGGCAGCCAGATGTTCAAGGCCCTTTCCTCCTTCTGGAGGATGGTCGAGGAGAGGCGGGTATTCAGCACCATCTGGTCCGGGTACATGCAGATCGCTGCTGCGGACCTGCTGAGGCTCTTCCAGGTGGACTTCGCCAAGTCCATCAAGACCGTCCAGCCCCTCTTCCAGCGCCGTTGGCTGAAGTACGCACCGGGGCTCGAGCTCGACCCCGCCCTTCACACTGGGATCTTCGGGTACCACCAGAGCGGGGACAGCGCCTTTACGGCCTCAGGGAGTACCGCCGCCATTGGAGTCATCGTCTCCACCCAGGAGCTCATCCTTTTGGAAGGGACCCCCACCTCCGATGCTGTTGGGGAAGAGATCGAGGTCTACACATCCGCGGGGGACCCCGGCAACATCGGCAACTACACGGTGAACCGCCTCAACAGTGCGGGCACGGGCTACACCGTCTCCGCGTCGACGCCCTTCCCGGCGTCTGCAGAGGAGGTTCTGTCCTCCGGTGTAGACCTGGTCACCTTCAGCAGTGACACGGAAGTCTACGTTGCGGACACAGGGGTGGATTTCACCGCCCTCGGCGTGGTGGCTGGAGATGTTCTCCGCATCCTCTCGGGTACAGACTCCGGGCTCCACCGGATTTCTGCGGTGGGGACAGCCGATGGCCTGGACAATGATCGAACTCTGGAGCTCACCACCGCTCTGAAGGTCTCCAAGTCTGGGAGGACCTACACCATCTTCAAGGCCCTGCGCATCTTCGCGCAGAGGACCTCGGCAGCGAGCACGAACACCGTGTACCTCCCGGAGGACGAGGCAGACCTCGCCGCGTTTGAGACCTCCGACCTGAAGGGAGAGGGCTCCATCGAGAACGTCTTCGAGGTGGCGGTAGAGGAGCGGCATGTCTTCGAGGCCCTGATTGGCTCGCAGATCACCATCACGTCGGGGTCTGACGGAGGAAAGACCGTCACCATCTCAGGCTTGAACGAGTCAGGGACCGGGTACCTGATCAGTACGGCGTTCTCTTCTGAGACGTTCCCGGAAGAGGTCACCTACACGATCCCAGTGGTCACCGACGTCAGCAGCCGGGTCCTGGTGCTGGAAGACCAGGCGTATGAGATCGTGAGTGCCGTCTTGGATGAGACGGGCGTGAGTGTGGATGAGGGAGGCTTCGGGAACGTCTGGATCGTCACGCTCTCCAAGGCAACTGCTCCTGCGGGCCAGGAAGGGCTCTCATGGCGGATTGCGGCGACCATCGAGTCCGATGAGTACGAGGACTTCGAAGGGCAGGGACTCACTCAGGGTGACCTGCTCATCCTCGAGGTGGAGCGGGAGGATTCCGGCCGTATTGCGGAGATTCCCTGCACGGTCCTGGGGGCTGCGGGCAACAAGATTGCCTTCGACATCGGTACCCAGGAGTTCAGCGCCGGTGCTGACGGGGCCCTTTCTGGGGCTGAGAAGATGGCCACCGCCCAGGAGCTCAACATCCCCCGGATCTACGAGGACCCTGAGGACTCTGATGAGATCCTCGTCAGCCTCACAGCTGCGGAGATTCAGGGGTACCTGGCAAGCAGAGAGTTCAAGAGCGCCTACTACAACCTGCCCCTCAGCGCGTCGACCCCTCTCGACATCGAGCCCTACACCTTCCGGCTCCGGACCGCTCGAGTCATCCGGAACCGCCGCATCCTCGTGGATGAGACAGTCTCATCCATTCCCGCCCTCTTCGAGTACATCGACGAGCCGGAGTACGGCGAGGACGAGGAGCTGGGCGACTTCTATCTGGCAGGGAAGGACGGCAGCGTCACGGCTCTGGACAGGGAACCTTTGGAGCTTTTGGAGAATAGGGACTATTCGGTCAGTTCAGAGGACTCCCTCAACGGGACCAATCTGGAGACGACTGCCGGATCCGGGCTTCTGAAGATCCCCAGCGGGGACTTGTACGACCGGGATGTCCGCGTTGGGGACTCAATCGACATCACCAGTGGCTTCGACCAAGGCCGGTACGTCATTCAGGTGATCCACGACAGCGAGACGATCAAGGCGGCGACATCCCTTGGCGACATCCCGAGCACTACCGCCACGGGCTTGAGTTTCACCCTCCAGAAGAAGACGGAAGGGACGTTCCTCCGCTTCGTAGAGGGGATGTTCAGCCCGGATGCCCCGGCTCCTACCCACCTCTGGGCTCAGACCTCCCTCTTCGACAACTCAGGCTACGTCGAGGACAACTTCGGCGTGCTCGTGGGGGCTACCCGAGCCCAGCTCGACGAGTACGGGCCCTCCCAGGTCTCCTACAAGGGGGCCGTCACTGCCCTCATGTACGCCTGGGCGAATGGCCCCACGCTCCGCAACATCACTACGGGGTGCCAGGTCCTCGTGGGGCTCCCTGTCACAGAGGTGGCTGGGAAGATCATCCAGATCGACCCGGACTACGACACGTCAGACGGTACGGGTCGCATCCTCGTTGAGGACATCGACGCTGCCGGAGACGGTACGGGCCTGGTCCGGATCTACTACTACCCGGCAACTGCCGACTCGGACACGCTCAGCGACTTCGCAGGCATCTTCACCAACCCGGCCACCAACCAGCCCTTCGACATCAAGGACACCGTGGGGCCGTTCCAGACCCTGTCGAAGTCGGTGGTCGTGAGTGACTACATCACCAAGCCGAAGTGGTGGTCTCTCGGGAGCCGGCATGAGCTGCAGAAGTTCCACTCGTGGCAGGTGGAGCTCGACGCACACCAGGTCGACTCCAGGGACATGCCCCTGATCTTCGATTTCTGCATGGGCATCCGGCCCATCTACACCTTCCCCCACATCGTTCTGGTCCTGTACCTCTACGATGAGGTCACGGTCGAAGACCAGCTCCAGCTGGACCCCACCCTCTTCCTCGCGGACGAGCCGGCTTTCAGTCTGGAATCCACGCACATGCTGGACTCCTACAACGGCAGCAGCTTGGCCCAGCGCATCCTCGACCACGGGTCCCTCTCCACTCGCACCTTCTTCGAAGGCCGTGACCTGGTCACTTCAGCAGCCTCCGGGACGGTCACCTCTGCTCGAGGGGGCTTCGCCGCCACGCTCGATGCGGACCCGCTCGACCATGCGCTCGATGAGGATGTGGGCGTGCTCTCCGGCATCAACGAGTGGTTCGAGGACGACGTCTACATCCGAGGCACCCCCCTGGTGGCCGTCGGAGACGTTCTCTTCATCCGGGAGGGGGTCAACCGAGGGCGCTTCGAGGTGACTGCGGTCACCGACGACAACACCTTGGAGATCACGCATCTCACGGGGTGGCCGCCTCGGACCCGCCTCACGGCCGCAATGGAGGCTGAGACTGCTCAGGTCTTCCAAATCCAGCGCAGGGACTCGTCAGACATCGCATCTGGTACCGCAACCGTCGAGAGCTACGACTCCGACGGGGATATGACGATGATCGAAGACACCTCGGCCTCCTTCCGGTGGGACACTGTCTCGGTCGGAGACGTCCTCGTGGTGGAAGACGGAGACGACTACGGACTCCACACCATCCTCCAGGTCGGCAAGCTCGACGACACCTACGATCCAGACGGGCTGGAAACCCCGCAAGAGCACCTGGAGAGCCTGGAGAGCCACCTCATCATCGCTGGTGAGCTCACGGAGTCGGGCCCCTTCGCCTACTCCATCCGCAGGGACTCCATCCGTTCCAACCCGTTGCTGGACCGTGCAGACGGCAACACCACAGCGGGCTCAGACGTCCTCACTGTCGACGATGACGGCCTGCTGCTCGCGGGACTGCAGTATGGGGACCTCCTCATTCACGATGCGCCTGTGAATGCAGACAACGGCATCTACAAGATCGTGGACGTCCTCACTGATGGAACCCTGCTTCTCGATCGAGAGTTCACGGACTCCCACCCAGGGGCGGGGGGTCCCGACCCTGTTGAGTACCGCGTCGTCCGCCCCGCCCTCTTCGAGGCAGACGAGCAGCGAGATCATGACTGGGAGCAGGAGTCCCTGACAGCCCAGGACGACGTCGAGATCAAGCTCATCGAGCCCATCACCTCCTTCCTCTCAGTGGCGGACCTGGGGCTCTCAGGGGCGGACGCTGTGTCGGCCGCTACAGACCTTCAGGCCGCTGGTGTGGTGGCCGGGATGCTCCTGGAGATCGACGTGGCTGCCGAGAGCTCAGGAGCCTACGAAGTCCTCTCGGTGGCGACGGACACAGCAACCGTCGAGTTCAACTTCACAGCTGACGAAGACCCTGTTTCCGGGGAGTTCTTCTCTCTCGACGATGCGTGGGAGGTCCTGGACGACACCGTCACTCTCTCGGGGACACTGAACCTCGAGTTCGGCCCCATGATGGCGACGGAGTTCCCGGATGCGGTGAACTCTTCCACTTTCCTAACCGTCAGCCCCCAGACCTTCACTGGCACTGCTGGCACTGCCTTTGAGACGGACTTCCAGGTGGGAGATGTCGTCCGCCTGGAGGGGGACAGCGACCTGGACTGGGCCATCATCGCGGAGATCGTCTCCGACACTGAGATCACTCTGGACAGGAACTACACTGGGACCTCTCCCGGTGCTGGTCGTGTCGAACGAGGGACGCCCGGCGGACTGGTCCTGCCTGGTGACTACTTCACTTGCGACGAGGGCGTCTTCGTGGTGAAGACGGTGCAGGCTGCTACGATGACGCTCACGTCCGATACAGGGGTCTCTCCTCTGGCCGACTACACCGGCAAGGTGACAAGGAAGCTCAGATGATTCGCTCCCTCTTCAAAGATGTCCCGAGGGTCCTGGACAGGATCCGTGTGTCCGGAGGGGCAGGAAGAGCTAAGTTCAGGGGCATCCGACTGCCAGACGGGTCCCCAGTTCCAGTAGAGGTCGTCATGGAGCAGTTCCAAGTCAGTCGAGAAGCGGCTGAGAAGATCGCAGCGAGGATGACCCGATGATCTACAAGTCCGCTGAGGACATCCGGTCGGTGTACAAGGCAGCCTCCGGGCCAGACGCCTTCGACCGCATCCTTGCGGACCACCCGGACATCCGGAAGGGTGCAGAGGCAGAGGCCAAGCGCCGTGGCGTGACCCCCAAGAAGCTCCTGAAGGACGAATGGAAGGCCTATCTGGCGGAGCATGCAGACAGGTTCGCCAGGCGGGAGAAGAAGAAGGTCAGCAAGGCAGTGGGCCGAGACGTGCTGCAGGCAGGCCTCTACGGAGGGACCACCGGCGCAGTTGTTGGCGGTCTGGGGGCGCTCACCAAGCACCCGGCCCTCCTGACCTACTCCAAGGGCCCCCTCAAGGATGCTCTCCTTGCCGGGTTCATCTCCGCGATGGCCGCGACCCTGGGTACGGCAGCAAAGCATGCTCCCACCCTGATGAAGAGCTACTCTGCCATCCGTAGAGTCCGCAAGGACGTCGATACCCCAGAACCCCTCAGCTTCTACCCGCACAGCGGATATGGAGCACGTCTAAGCCGCATGAAGGAGTCTGAGGCATGATCGGAATCTTGCGCCACATGGCACCGCCCAGAGTCCTGCGGCAGATCTTCAAGCACAACCCCCTCATCGAGGGACGCGTGCAGATGGAGATGCGCGAGCGTGGCAAGCTCGTCACCCGTCGTGAAGGCTTCAACATCTGGACCCTCTCCGGCCGCGAGTACCTCTCCGAGATCATCGCGCTCGAGGCAACCAGCCCCCGCACTCTCTTCCGCAGCGACCGAGTTGCCTACCTCGGTATAGGCTCTGGAGCGCAGGCCGAGGTCAGCAACATCACCTCCCTCGTGGACCCGGTGGTCTACAAGACGGGAGAGTTCCTCGCAGCCCTGGCTGCTCCAGCGACCTTCCCGTCGTCTGGCACAACGACTACCAGCACGTCGACCCGCTTCATCCGGGAGTTCAGCACTGGTGAGCTCTCGCTTGGCTACAACGTGGTTATCACGGAGGCCGGGCTCTTCACTGACGGAGACCCAGACAACGACTGGCTCCATGTGGATGCGGAAGGGGACGACGCGTGCCCGACAGATTTCTCTACGGCAGCTGGGCGAGCTCCTGTCGCCTACAAGACCTTTGAGCCCATCACCAAGACCACGCAGTTCACTCTGCGTGTCGTCTGGGACGTGAGGTTCGTGTGAGCAGCTTTACCCGCCGCCCCTTCAACATGGGGAACACCGAGAACCCGGTGCACAGCCAGCCGGAGATCCGGGGAGCTACGCCCAAGGACTCAGATGGGAGCTTCGCAGCTCTCACGGCTGTCCTCCCAGCAGAGATCGCCATTGAGACCGAGGACTTGGCCACTGCCGGTGGAATCTCGGCCGTCTTCTCGGAAGACGGGTCGATGACCCACGTCCTTGCTCAGATCAACTCAGCACTGAGTGGCTACGCCACGGCGGAAGAGTACGAGGGCTGCCTCATCATTCGCTCTGCCGGGTCAGGACACGACTCGTCGTACAGCTCCTCCATGGAGGAGCGGGCCTACGTCCGCATCATGCCCCCTGTCTCTGGGTACGCGGATGCCGCTGACATCCTGGGCTTCCCGAGCCATCCCAACCTTGCGGCCACTGTGGCTGCCGGAGACCTGCTCGACGCACCTGCCCGGCCCCTGCAGCAGGGCAACCCTCCTGGAACAAAGTTCCTTGCTGCGGGCGAGGACCGGATCGGGACGTCCTTCAACCGCGCTCTTCACGCCATGGGCCGGAACGAAGATCAGCTCTACACCTGGCTGAAGAAGCCCGTAGCGCGCCTTCTGGATGTCGAAGTCGACGAGACCACCTGGGCCTCGTTCATCGACTCGAGTGCAGACGGGACCATCGACCAGATCAATGTCTCAGGTGGCCTGGCTCTCCTCTCCCTGGAGTCCCGGATCTTCGTTGGAGGCCTCTCCAAGGCATCCACGTTGGAAGAGATCGCTGAGATGTTCGGAGTGGTGGACAACGACCACAACGAGCTGATGTCCGGAGAGGACATCGTGCGCATCGGGGCGGTCACGCGTGGCGAGCGGGGGATCGCCCGGCCGGTCTTTGCAGACACCATCAGCGCGCCTTCCCCTACCCTCTCGGACACCACCGGGGTCCCTGTCGACGGGAAGAACGCCCTAGGCGTGGACCGAGTCAAGGAAGCGTCAACGCAGATCACCGGAGTTCGGCAGAACACGAGCATCATCTGCTCCTCTGCGACCTTCGAGACCAACGAGGTGGCCCCTGGCGACATCGCAACCATCACCGGGGCCTCCATCGACACCCCGTTCAACCACAACGGGGAGTACGTCGTCGAGGTCGTCGTCTCTGAGACCGAGCTGGTCCTCCGGCCGCACCACGACTCCGCCTCCGTCCGTGAGCTGAACCCCGATGACGGCGGCAACTTCGGCTTCGTGACGGTCCGCGCGGGCGGTGAGTGGGAGACCGACATCTGGGTCACCTTCGAGCCCCCTCTGCCCCGGTTCCCCACAAACGGGAAGATCCGCCTCGTCCTTCCCTACGAAACCACCCTCGCAGACCTGGGGCCCGAAGACTTCACTGCCAGCACCGTCCGCGTCTACGACGAGGCCGACGGCTGGGTGATGTACAACCTCTGGCAGCAGCTCTCCATGGGAGGGGCGTACCAGGGACAGAATCATGACAATGGTGGCGGCTACCGAGGAGAGGTCACACATCGGCCGATCACGCTGGTCAACGCCCGAGAAGGGGGCTCCAATGGCGGCTCCCTGGTCCGCTCCAGCACTGGGGCAGCGACACTGGCTACAGACACACTGCGTCTGACCGCTGCCTCGACGGACTCCTTCACTCCTGCGGATGTCGGACGGACCATCTTCCTGAACGCGGCCACGATGCTCACGCTCGAGCACTGGACCATCGTCAAGTGGTTCGATGGAGCGACCGTCGAGCTGGCCCCTCCCGTCTTCCGGACAGGGTTCCTGGAGGCTGCAGCCTCTACGGTCGCCATCACGTCCTGGGAGATCATGGACGACCTGGTGTCCGACCTGCAGTCGGTCCTCCGTGTCATCGCTCCCGAGTACTTCGGGGAGTCGGACACGGCTGGGGCATCCGCTGGGTTCTCCTACATCCGCGAGCAGCGGGACGAGGCCACTGCAGACGACCTGGTGCCCGGTGCCATGTCCTTCGTCCACCTCGAGAAGCTGCGGCATTTTGATGACGGGGCCAAGACCAACATCACGACCTTCGTCGCTCCCAACATCACGGGTCAGAAGGTCGAGCTCCCCTTCGATCCGGAGGAGTCTGGCAACATCTTCGCGGAGGCAGGCGATGTGCTGCCAGCAGCGGACACGGAGTGGGCCGGAGGCGTCACCTTCCTCCGCATCTTGCACGGACTCAACGCAGGCATCTACCGAGTGCTCAAGACGGAGGTCGCGGCCGTCAGCGGGGCTGATGCCGTTGACGTGCAGAACCTCGATGGCTCGACGCCCGCCTTTTCGGTCGAGACCAACATCAGCTGCTGCCTCTACAACGCACGGATGGCCGTCGCGAGCAACGCGCTGGCAGGTCCTGCGGCGGCCTCTGGCATCTTCCGGACGGTGGCACTGAGCCTCTTCGAGGACGGCCACGCTTCGGGAGCAGCAAAGGTTGGAGCACTCCGTGTGGGGTGGCGAGGAGATGGAGCGGGCATCCTCGCGACGCTCAACGATGCGACCTATCGAGCGTACGCCAACGGCACTGCAGCTGAAGGGCCGCTTGTGCGAGCGAAGATCTTCTCGCCCGCCACCGGCATCTACCTCACGGTGGGCACAGCAGAGACAGCCACCGACGTGCAACGAGGCTACGGCTTCCGGATCGAGGCAGAGACGGAGTACCACAGCTGGTCGAACCAGGACCCTGGAGCAGGCGGAGCCGTCTTCACAGACGACGACGGAGCTTCCTACGGAGGCTTGATCACGCAGACGGGCGAGGACCCCGCGGCGGTCATGGTCAAGATGACCAGCACGGACCTCGGGGACGCGACATCCGCGTACTCGAGGCTGTCCCCGTCTGCCACGCTCGCCCTTGGACGGGCGCGGAGGGAAGACGACGGCGACGGCATCGCGACGTCGGGTCAGGGCTCTGCCCTCGAGACGGCAGGCTCGGTCTATGTCCTGCGGAAGTACAATCTCGCCGATGCAGCCGCACCCGGATGGGCCGAGGGCGGGGTCTTCGTCGAGGATACGGTCGGAGCGGGCCGCTGGATGTACCCCATGGTCGGTGGGTACAACTTCCTCGTCGGGAACAGCGGAGAGGGGGAGAGCCCGTTTACTGGGTGGGACTCGCCTACCAGGCTGGGCAACCCCGGTATCCTGGTGCCAGCAGGGGCTGCAGATGCAGACCCGTCGGCGGAGCTCTACGAGCCAGCTTTCGGCACGTTCAACCTGCGTCACCAAGGAATGCTGGAGATCAACACGACCACCGTGACGGACGTGACGGAGCCCTTCAACCGGCTGGTCGGCTGCAGGGTGCGAATCACGGAGTCTGCGCACGCCCTGGAAGCGGGCGAGTACGCCATCGTCGCGGTCAAGTCGGTCTCAAGCAATCGGTGCCTGCTGGCTCTCTACGGAGACACCCTCGTGGAGGCGGGGCACGAAGGAACGGTGGACTTCCAGGTGCACGGACAGCGGTGGCACCAGGCGCACCTGGGCATCGGCGACTACATGCTGATCGGCACGCACGATGCCGCGCTGGGCCCGTCTTCCCTGCCACTGATGACCTACGACCCGGACGTGGTGTCGGACCGTCTGGCTTCTGCACCCCTTTCCGGGAACATGCCTACGTTCCCTCTGCTGTCCCCAGTCTCTTGGGGGGCAGCTTCGGACGGCACCGGCCTCGGCAACGTCAAGGACGTCACGACGCTGACGGACCTGTATGTGATCGAGGCGGACTTCGAGACGGCTGCTGGCTGGAAGTCCGACAGCACTGCGGAGCAGCCCCGGTACGAGCACGGGGCCATGGAGACGTACGACGCACGGCCTCCGTTCAGCAACGTCTACGCCAAGGCGGGCACCCTCCGGCTGTACGACTTCTACTTCGAGGAGCTCTCGGGCAGCATGACGCTCGAGTGGAGCAAGGCGTGGTCCGGCTCGCTGCACATCGCCGGGGACGAGGGAGCTCAGTGTCGGGTCTGGCAGCGAGGGCGTACCTACCTGTCCAAGGGGCACCTCTCGGTGACCGTGAAGATTCGGGCTGCCCTTCAGGGGACAGCAGGCTCCGCAGCGGTCGTGGCCCTCCGAGACGACAGCGGCACGCTCTTGGCGTCGTCGTCGTTCAACTTCGTCGCCAACGAGGTGCCGGGGGACTACGAAGTCACGCTGAGCATCGGCAGCCCCTACGGGAAGGCCGCTGACTACCTCGCAGCCAACAAGGAGAGCGAAGCTCTCTACGTCACGCTGGACTACACGAGTTTCGCAGCCCACGACCTCTACATCCTGGAGTTCAGGTCAGAGCCCGCTACGCTCCCGCAGGTGGTTAGTGGCCCGCAGATCGTGCAGGGCACTGCCCTGGCTCACGGATTCCGCTTCACAGACCCCATTCGGGGCTTCCAGACGATCCACCCAGCCAGCGTGTCCATGCTGGGGGGCTTGGACTACGCCCGCAACGAGAGCTGGCCAACCAACGGCATCACCAGCTGGGCTCGGAAGGATGCAACGGGCACGCAGGAACTCCGTTGCGGGCCTGGCCTGGTGCGCGGCACCAGCCTCGCCAAGTACCTCGAATGGGAAGCCGACCTGGCCACAGCAGGGGCCGCCTTGGGAGGCAGCCTGGACGACTGGCTGAACGAGCTCGATGCCGAGATCAACGACTTCAACTCCAACATGGACACCCCCTCCTATGCGGAGGACATTGTCGAGGGTACGGGCAACCTGGAGTGGCACATCGCCGCGGCCCTCGCAGAGGCCGTGTGGGACGACAAGCTCGACATCGTCAGCAACGAGGTCCTCCCGAGGGCCTGGCAGCTGCACGCGGCGGTGTTGGAGGTGAATCAGGGCCCGCACACGTCCAACGACACGGAGTACGAGAACGCTATCTCGGCAGTCCTCGCAGACAGTTCAAGCCACCTAACCTTCTCGGAGGAGTACCTGGCCATCGCGAGCGCAGAGCCCTACACCGGGTGGATTCGGCCGTTCGTGGACCAGTACCGGTTCTTCTCGAAGGGCGTCAACTCCGCGTCCCTCACCTTTGCCAACAACGCGTTCGACCCGCTCTGGTACGCCTACCAGGCAGAACTCATCCACAACAACTACGGGACGTCGGGCGAGGATGTCCAGGTCGACGCCTTCGTGCCGTGCGGGATGACGGGCTTCATCGTACCCCTGGACCCGCCGCACGGGTCTATCCTGTCGGCCCTGGCGGTAGGCTTGAGCTTCCGGGCGTTCAACGAGCACGAGTGGGGCATCTGGCGGGACATGACAGACCGCCTGCGGGACATTCCCACGGGGAACGACGAGGGCTTCAACGACCTCCAGAACCCGGAGGAATGGGATCTCCTTGCGGGATGCAAGGTGGAGATCTGGCGGCACAACGCCATCGACTTCGACGTCGCAGAGGGCGACTTCGCAGCCTTCTCGCAGCACCTCCCGGAGCACGGCTTCGGCGAGCTCATCCTCAGCTACGACATCGACCTGAGTGAGGAGACCATCCCCCAGGACTCCGCCAACTCCGTCACCAACTCGTGGTCGGGTGCCCCCCTCGAACTCGGAGACACGGCCTACGTGGGGCAGGAGTTCTTCAAGAAGAGCCGATGGGACCTGGCAGCCGCTACGGGCGACCCGGAGTCCGGCTCCCGCCTGAAGGTGGACCGACGCCACTACTCGTACACCCTGGTGATTCGCTGCTTCGGAGGAGCGAGGACGTCTCAGGGCAAGCCTCTGGAGCGCGGCAACAGCTACCAGGCGGGGGCGGACAGTCGCTGGCAGATTCCCCAGGCCATCGGACGGTGGCGCGGCACCCTCGATGCCGACGACAAGCCTGAGGCCTGCCCTGAGGCCATCTACGGCTACTACGAGACCGGGGTCCACTCCGTCTCGACCTCGTACCCGACCAACCCGACCTACGGGGGCATCGGGTTCCCGCCGCAGATCAAGTTCCGCGGTGCACGCCTCGAGTACCTCACGGACCGCGCAGGAGACGGTGGATGGGGGTCCTGAAGCGAGTCGACAAGCGCATCCGGAGCGGACTCTCCGCCAATGCTGTGCGCCTACTGACAGGGGAGCCTGCACCTAGGGCCCCTGTCTACCGTCCCGCA
>Ga0080013_1000032_pt1 | contig 181562 bp, 217 predicted proteins | sample ETNvirenome_6_85_FD_69236 | JGI IMG/M metagenome (GOLD analysis project Ga0080013, IMG submission 69236) | Marine viral communities from the Pacific Ocean - ETNP_6_85 (SPADES assembly) (version 2) | ecosystem: Environmental > Aquatic > Marine > Oceanic | place: Pacific Ocean | collected...
AAATAGGATCCGAAAGTAGTGAAACTCCTCTTAGGTCTTGAAGTTTTTTCGAGATTGGCCATGAGGGATTTATATGCTAAATAATTTTTTTATTTTTTTGAGATCTGATCTGGATCTACTTTTGTTGAAAATTTATAGTGCTCTCATAGAGTTTCTGTATCTGTTCTTGCGAAGAGGGAAACTTGTCTTTGAGTTTCTGTATCTGCGGTAAGGTAACACTTCTTATTTCTTCTATCTGATCTTGGCGGAAGACTAGAAATTTCGTTATTTCTTTTTTTGATGGATTGCGCCTGTGAAAATCAGGCGAAATAGGGTGACCAATGATAGATAAAAAATCTTCAATCACATTTATTTGCGAAGTGTAGTGTCGAATTATAGTATTGCTTGCAGGCAACCCATACAGGCTGTCCATATAATCGCCGTCGAGCAGTTCATCTACGAAAATTTGAAACTCTCTTTGCACTTGCGACATGTCTTTCATGTGGCGGCCGCGTGTTTCGTAGAAAACCTTGATGAAGTGCGTGAACCGTTCTTGCAAATAGCAAACGAAAAATACATCAAAATTTTTTCTCAAATCATTTACAAAATTAACAAAATTATCTGATGTCAAAAAGGCACTGTGATGGAAGTTCTCGCAACTCAATATGATGTTTTTGTTGCGATTATCGTTAATTTCCTGAAGCAATCCAGAATAAATATCCAAAGAGTTTCGATACCAGGGCAGCATATGGTGCCCCTTGGACCAAAGGCCAGGGGGCCTGTACACGGTGGGGTCGGCGCGGTTTGCATTATGGATTTCTCTCGACTTTTCCAAAATGGACTTCTGAGGGAAATAAAATAAATTATCCTTTTTTTCATAAAAATTTTCGTAAAAGTGTTCCTGTAGGGATGTGGTTCCCGTCTTTGGGTGACCGATGTGGATATAGAGTTTCTTCTTCATAGTCTTTTTTTCCTTATTTTTTACGGAAAACCCACGGGGTTTGGTCGGAAGGGTGATTGTATAGATACAGTCTATCAAAACCCAAAATCAGATGATAAACAACCCATTCGTAGATGTAGTCCGATTCGTTTCTAAAGTTAGTGCAGACGGAAATATAATTCTTATTCACCCTTCGTGTTCCTTCTGAATCTTGGACGTATCCAATTCATGACACTTTCCTTGTTAAAGGAACTGTCGATCTCCATAAAATCACATATTTTTTCGTGGTGCTCTTCTGGTGTTTTTAAAATTTCTTCGTATTCTATTTTAAGAGTTTTCTCGACCAGTTCGGCGACAATCCTCTCAATGCTGTCTAAGTAGTGGTTGACCACTCGCATTGCATTGTCCGGATCGCTCCTTGCCCACTCGTCTCTATCCATGAGAGAGCCCACTATGTCTTCCTTGGTTCTGGTTGACCAAATAACCTTTCTAGAAAATAAATTAGGAAAGTTTTTGCACCACCATGGCATCGTCAGCGCCAGTCTCGGATCTTTGAGGCAAAATTTGTGACCCTCGTTTTCTTCATAAATCTTCTTTAGGTAATCCCATGCTTCAGACTTTACTTCCTGATTTTCTAAGTTCTTTATTGTGTCATAGTCTGGCGGTTCATTCCACCTTCCGCCGCACAGATTTAAGATTTTATTATTTATGTCCCATATTCTACAGTCCTCAAAAAGAACCCTGTTTTCGGGTGGCGTCAAAGAATTGGAGTTAATATGCACGACTTCACCAGTATCCTTCTTTGTGTATGTCTCTGGACCGCAAGTTTTTACTCCCGACAAAGAAATGATCCCAGAAACCAGCGATGTTCCGGAACGATGCATGCCAAGGATCACATAGAAATTATCTTTTTGTGTTCTTATATGATTGTTCTCATAATATGTGTATTCTTTTTCTTTCATTTATCACTTTCTCGCAACAAAGAATAAATTTGCAATTCTTTTTGCCAACTTAGTTTCAATTATATTTTTGTATCCGAGTTCGGCACTTGGTTCTAGGGCACACCCCTCTCCCCACTCATTCCAAGAATTTATGAAGTAGAGTTCATTTTGCGGATTTCTTCTCATCGAGTTCCTAATGGAGTCGGTGAGATATTCGCAAAAGTATTTCTCGCCGCTCATCATGACGACTGCTTCGCCGCTTTTCCTTCTCGGAGAGTTATCCCACCCTACAAAAAAACCAGTGTATGCCTTTTTTTCGTGTGCATGCCGCAAATGCCAAACATGATTTGCAGAAATCTTTTCCCATATATCGTCCAATTTCATCAGATAATCGTCCTCCTTGAAACCGTGAGCTTCGCAGATGTTATCTTTGTGCCCGTGAGTTGATGGAGTATCGAAGGAGAACCCGGCATAATTCGGAAAAAACTCACAGGCAGCATCCGAATACGCAGTATAGACGTTGGAAGAACCAAAACCGGTATAACACTGAATAAGATGAATTCCATCAAAACCCGCTTCTTCCAATTTCTGTTCCCATAATAACATCATCTGACTGAGGTATCTCACATCGCCAATCTTGTAAATCGCAAAAACTGGTTTGTTATCGATCTTATAATAGTGGGGACTCTTAAAGAACGGAATCAAATAATCTATGTGCTTCTCCCACGATTCTTGGCGACCATACTTTTGTTCCATAATAACTTCGTTGCTCAGTCCGTCCCACCGCTTGGTCCAGGATTCATTTGCCCAATTAAAGAAAAAATCTATGTTCGGTTCTTCCGAATCTAGAATCTTCTTTGGCACCAAGTCCATAACTGGTTTGTCGTCAAACCAATAGTGGTGCATGCAGAAAGCATCTATACCTGCAATTTCTGCCAATTCTCTCTGCTTTTTTCTGGCTGGTTTTTCTGACAGGTCGTAATACCCTATGTCTTTGTGTGGGTGGAGGAAATTTTTATTCGGGTGCTTTACCTTATCGTATTCCCTTAAGTTGTCCCACTCGGTAAAACCCTTTCCCCAAAAGCGATTATTCTCTTCTATCTCGTGAAACTGTGGGAAATAAAAACTAACCAACTTTGGCAACTCTTCTGGCATCTTATCTTGCTTTCTCTGCTTTGGACCAAGAACGCCAACATTAAGTTTGCGATGGTTCTCCACAAGAGCACCGAGTATACGCTCACAAGCATGTGCCAAGAGACCATCTGGTTTTTCCATTCCCTCCTCGAAGTCTTCCAGTTTGATAACATCCGGAAGGTTTTTGAATACTTCATACCTTGTCCAGAACATTGTGCCGGCAAAAAACTTTCCATTGTTTGGCAGGCGGCATGATTTTTGTATATTCAGGGAGTCGCAAAGTTTATTATATTTCTCGTGGCCAGAAATATTTTCAGTACAAACCTTTCCGCCGAACAAGGTGTCGATATTCCCAATTGCGCCCACACTATTAAACTCGCTAAACAGTGTCAGGATCTTGTTTACCTGTTCTTCGCTCCCAATCGTTGCGTCAAGCATCTTCGCCTTCCAATCTTTTCTGTCCTTTATTCCGAGATGGTGTAGCGGTGTACCAACGTCGTCAGAAGCCTTTGTATGGAGTTTGCATAGAAGATCATAATCTTTTTCCTGCTCGTTCATTTGATTTAGGGAGTATATGAAACCACCGAGATCTGCGCCTCGGTTTTCGTGAGTGTGTATAAATAACTCCCTACCTGTCTTCGAGGAAAAGTCAATTCTCTTGTTGATCGCTTTGGTAACTTTCTTTTCTTTTATCTGTTTTTGTCCGGAGTGATCCAGACCAACACTTACCCAGAGATCATACTTCTTGTTTTTAAGACTTTCTGAAAGCAAGTCCAGAATATCGTTCAATTCGCTTAGGTTATACGCATGTAGTTGTACAGCAAGTTTGGTCATTGTAGTTCCTAACTGATATTCTGTATAATAAAGTTTTCCAGTTTGGCCACGGACTCCTCTTCTGCTTCCTTTGAAGTATCGATTTTCAGATCACATACGAGAGGAGCATCAAACGGATCTGAGATTCCTGTAAACTTTGCTATTTTCTCTGGATGATCATCCGGCAAGAGTGCTCGGCGATATAGTCCCTTGGTGTCTCTTTCCTTCAGCGTTTCTAGATCGCAATCAACGAAAACGGTTTTAACACTATCAGACATTGCTCTCAATTCTGCTCTCACTTCTTCGTAGGGATTGATGGCAGACATAATGGTGATAACATCATTCCTTGCCAAGACCTTTCCGACAAAACCTAGACGACGTATATTTGTGTTCCTGTCCTCTTTCGAGAATCCCAAGTCCTTGCAGAGTCCTTCTCGATACTCGTCGCCATCAATGACTTCAACCCGGTATCCCTTCTTCTGCATACTCCTCTGCGTTGCTTTGGCTATAGTAGATTTTCCGCTGCCGCTCAGTCCGGTCATCTGTATAAATACTCCCTTCGAGCGACCCCAACCAACTTGATTCCATATCCTCTCATGCATAACAAAGGCAATCACTTGGACAAAGTGATAGAACAACGTAATTATCGACGTCTTCTGGAGATCTCTGGTTATTAAAAACGAAACGGTTGCTAAAACAATTATCGCCAAGAGTCTCCAAGAAAGAGACTTAGCAATGCTTCTCTTCTTTGTATCTAACATTTTCAAAATTTACTCCTATTTCTCTTCATGTTCTTTGATAAAATCTAATGTGTCTCTCCAGTTGGTTGAACTATTTTTCTCAAACCTGATTGCATGGTCGTCGATGTAAAACCTAGCAGGATGCTTTGTGTTTGTAACATCGTCAAAGAAGTGTAGCATATTTTCCTTCTTTAACCAAGCACGAATTGGTTCGACTGGGCGACTAGATACTATAATCAATCTATATCCCATATTTTTTAGTTCTGTCAATACCTCTAGTGCCCCTGGCATTGGAGGGTCGTATACGTTGTCCAGACCTTGGAATCCTTTCGAGTATCTGTGAACTACTCCATCAAAGTCTACCGCTATTGTCTTTTCTTTAAATTCTGTTTTTATTTCTTTCATCCAGAAAACCCCTATAACCCAAAAAGCCTTTTCAAAGAAAAACCTGAATTGTCGTGACCATAGAAAGGACTGTAAGTTTGCAGAAATATCTTCTTTTCTTTCTTTTCTAAAAATTCTTCGCAGACTTTCTTGCTGTCTTCATAGATTTCCTCGTAGGAAGTTGCAATAGAATCCGAAATCTCTATGTCGGGTAGGGTCACCCCTAGATCGATCTGTGAGTACCGGTCATTATATGTGCCGGAGAAAGAGACACCTGTGGCAGAAAAGACATCCCGAAGATAATTCGAGCGTGGGAAACTCTTTTCTGTGTATGGTCTCACAACCACTTCCGAGATCCCTGCCGTGTTTTTCCAAGACTCTATATTTTTGTAATGAAACAATTGTTTCTTCTGTATTTGACAAAACTCTTCAAACTTAGTCTGTCCTCGATCCGGCAGATTAGAAAAGATACTTTTTTCAGCAAAGTAAAATTTCAGGAAGTCAAAGACCGGTCTCAGATAATACACAACTGAGATATCATGTGTTCCAGAAAGAGAACGAACCATTTGGGATATCCTGTCGGTTTGTCCTCTGGCCCGATAGTTTAGGTTTCTAATATGAGTAAACAAATAAGGTAAATATATCTCTGAACTTATGATTACATTCTCGGCACGACTCTCTACTATCTCCTTTTCCAGCAGTTCTAGTTTGCCCTGGTTTCTTGGGAGACAAATTGCGTCATGTGCTATCGTTGTTGGTACCAAAAGCGAATCCGTGTCCGAAGCATCCCTCAGAGAAACTTCAATCGAGGGTCCTAGGTGTAGGAAGAGTTTTCTCCTCTCTATTTTCACCTTATTTCTTTTCATTCTTAAGATACCTCACCACCAGATCGTGGATCTTCTCATCTACGTTATCTTTCCAGGAATCGTCATTGTTGCCAATAGAGTTTCGAATAGCAGTTGCTGAGATGAAACCAATATCTGCTGGTGGTTCATGCTCGATGGTACCGTATCCGACGCCGCGTCCCCAATTTACACTTTCTATATCTGGAATTACGATTACTTTCACATCCCTGTCTTCATATACTTTTTCTACCATCTCGACAGTTTGTTCTGTCGTAAATGGGTTTTTGTCGTCGGGCGGGATATCTCTGACACATATCAGCACAGGCACTCCTTGTTCTAATTTTTGTGATATCAACCATTTGTGACCGTTATGCATAGGTTGCCACCTTCCTATAAACATTGCTTTTTTGCTCATAAAATTCTCCATAAAATTAAAAAATTCCCTACTCGTAAATAGTATCTGGCAGCAGTCAGACAACTACTTATATATTACTATGGTCAAAAAAATAAAAAAAAGAACAAAAAAGGAAAGAGTTACCTCTGCGAAACTCCAGACAAACCTTCAATTCTCGAAGGCACACTTAGTCGAAACAGAACTCATCTTTGAAGAATGCATGGAAGCATATCATAAAACATTTGTATACGATGCCCCAAAGAAGAACGATGAGGAAACCACCAGTGTAAAAGTGCCTCCGCCAGATGATGGAGAACCAAAAGATAGAGAGAGGGAAGATGTGAGTCTACCCGAGGATGAAGATATAAGAAAGATATTTAAGATGATCGCACTGAAGACTCATCCGGACAAACTAAGAGGCGTCGATCCGGAAGAAGCAGAAGAACTAACAGAACTCTACAAAGATGCAGCAGAGGCGGCTGGCCTCAGCGATGGTGGAGAACTTCTCTTGATTGCTGCCAGGTTAAAAATAGACACCGGTATCGAATTCGACAAAGAAGTCGAATGGTCAACAGAGAAAATAACTAAACTGAGGCAGCATGCTGGAAACATTGCCAAAACGGATGCATGGCTCTGGTTTCATTCTGAGGGGAAGCAGAGAGAGGAAATAGAGAAGTTCATCAGAGAAAGGATGCCCTCTTAATCCGTCAGTCCCGATCCTGTGAGAATATACATTTCTGTTGTTGAGACTGTCGTAAGTTCCGCAAACATTTCATAAGTGGTGCCGGCAACACTAGACACATAAATCTCTTTACACTTAGCACTAAGAGTGAGAGAATCAGAGGATGCGACTGTTATAAAATGGTTCCCAGCAATCACATTGCCGGCAGAAGATGAATTGTAATGTACGCGCAAAGATGCGGCGCCCGTGTTAAACACTGTGGCGGTCTTCGCTACAAACGGAAAAGAAATGCGCTCTTCTCCTGCTGCGGCGATTGTTGAACCGGTCGTGAAAGGGATTCCGGAAACTTGATACGCGGATGTGGTACCAATTCCATTTCGATAAGTTATTGTCATAAGAAATATTTCTCCAAAGTTGTTGAACTTGTGATGTATGGGGTTATAGCAATTTGGTTTCCGTTCCCGTGTATCATCGTGCTCATAATATTGACTCCAAACTGTTCCTAGGTGTTACCTTCTTTTCTTTTCTTCTTTAGGTAATCCGCTCGCATTTTCTTCTTTGCCAGTCTCTTTTTTGTCGATGGTTTGACGTAGTACCTTCTATTGAGGTATTCTTCCAAAATTCCTGACTTCTTTACCTTTTTCATGAACCTCTTTATTAACCTTTCTGGATCCATATCATTATTTTTAACGGCAACCATTTAAATACCTCATTAAATTAATTTTGACCAATTCGAATTCATTATGGAAGTTATATCTATGCCTGGTTCACTGGGATCTGTATCCCCCAGCGGATGTCCTTGTGAATGCGGAGATGCCTGCGCGGGTGTTGGCGTTGTTCCCTCGAAGAGATTAACTCCTCCATAAGAATCCTTGCCTATAGCACCCATCAGTCTCTTTTTAGTCTCGCTTATTTGCTTCGATACTTCCTGATCGGCACGATTCTGATGGGGTGGGGCAGCGGGTTTTTGTGACTCAGAGATGACTGGTTGTGTAGTCGTGGCCTTCAGAACTTCTGAAATGACTGATGATAACACACCGCTCTCCAATATGACCTTGTGAATATTCTCTTGGATGCACTCTTCCACAATTGGTTTGATAATTTCTTTCAATTCGCTTTTCTTTATTTTACTCATCTCTAATCCCTTTCTGAACTCACGATATTGTTTAATGCCCGATTAACCCTATCAACCCTGGAAAAGATCTTCTTCTTCCCCTCTGTAATATTATCATCAACCTGCATATAAGCATCCGGGGTTGACGGTTCCGACACGAAATCAAAACAGATTAATTGGAAGTCATCTTCCACCACGACATCGCCGCTAGATTCACGGACGCTACCGAGGCCTCTTGAGGAGATCCCCAACTTCACGCCATCTTTGATTAATGCTTGGAGGATCTTCCCGCTTGGCGTATCAAGGATCCTAACCTTCCCTAGCACCGTGTCGCCCTCAAACCAGGCGGACGTGACAATATGCGAGGTGTTCTTGAGATTGATTACGCTGTCTTCCGGGTGGTCAAGTTCCCCAAGAGCACGGTTATCTTTTATAATCTTCTGATAATTGTTCATCTCTCTTTCGAGAACTTTTCGCGGATACACTCTTCCGTTACCGTTTCGAGTTCCGGCCTTTTGCAAGATGCCAGTCATTATCGTGGCACCTTCAGCGATTTGCCTCTTCTCGTCTTCGGTGAGAAGATCCTGGCATATGCCTCCTGGGCATAATTCATAATATTCTCTTAATAGAACTTTTGACATTATTGATACCTCGTGTTATAAATAGTGCATTCACGACCCTAAAAGTGCATTTCTACAAACTAAAAAGTGCGGGCACTACCCGCACGAGTTATTTTCCCTTGCAACAGCGTCGTGTTACTGGCAAAAACCATCTAATAGATATTAAAGACATCCTAATTCTCCTCTATATTGCTCTTGGTGGAGTGAGTATTTAGTCCGTAATCGTCCAACAGCATGCTCAAAAAATAAGAAGTTCCAGCACTCAGACACCCATATAAGAAGCACCCCAGATAGATATCACTCCACATTTGATATCCGCTTTGCCATATGGCCAAGAAGACGATCCAACCGACATGGAAACCCATACACAAGGGGCAGTGAAAGAGTTTACCGAATCCATAGAAGAAATCCGGCGATGGTCTGATCTTGTTAAAGATAGAACCGTAAACGATTATCTGCGTCATTCCATAGCATACTAAAACATAAAATAATAATTCCATTAAAACCCCGATCCCAGATATCTCCTAACAAAGTATGGTTGTATGGAACCCTTGTTTTCTTCCTGGGGAACTTCCCCAAGTTCCGTCGAGTCTTCTTCGTCGGGTTCCGTATACAGGTCATCTATCTCATTATCATAGACACTCTGAAAGATATATTCTGGTTTTTCTTTTTCTATAAATTTACCTATATTGAGGAGCACCAACTCCATGAGTGGCAGTTCCCCATTTCTAGGTTCGAGGACTAATCCCTCTAGTGAACCGTGCACAGCACCGGTCTGTATTGATTCTCTGTCAACGATACCGCTTTTCATCATCTGCTCAAAAAACCTGTTTTGAGCAGCATAGACCTCATCGCTGTAAGAATTTTTTGGAAAGGCAGCAATCTTCTGCGCGCCTGGATAGACAACTATGTCTATGACAAAGTGATCAGTGACCATAACCGCACCATCCAAAGTGGTGCGCGCTCGGAGTCTCATCTTCAAAGGATCTTCCGTACTTTCTTTGGTGCCCTGTTCTTGCGATTCCTCGCCGATGTTTATCTCAACCGTCATTGGATAGGGTCTCCTCTGATTGTATCTCTTCTGCCAATTCTTGAATTTCTAATACTTTCAAAATAGACTCCTGTTCTATCTCTTCTTTATCTTTAAAAGATTCAAGTATAGCACATACTTGTTGCATTTTTTCATACATTAATTCGTCTTCTTTCACATACTGAGAATTCATACCATCCCTCACGACGGCCTTCAAGCGTGGCAACTCTTCATTTAGATATGCCTTTAAGGATAAACCTTGGTCGCTGAAAGATAACGCATGATGCGTAACTAAACTCTTCTGCTCTTCGAGAAGACCATGGTAACTCTCATTAAATTTCTTAACGAATGTTTTATACACCAGGTTATCGGTTGGTTGCATCTCTTCCCGTCGCCTGCCTTCCAATTTGTTGAAGAAATTATTTTCTAAAAGGACTCGCTCCTTCGTTGGCAAATCTCGATTTAAGATTTGTGCAATGGTGGCTAGGTCTTTATAATTTTGCACAAAAGCATTAAAAGTTCCAGGTGACAGTTCTTTATTGATCTTGTTAATTAACTTTGTCTGTTCGTTGAAAACTTCTGTTTTGTCAATAATCTCATAGTCTTTCTTTGCTTCGACAACTATCTTCTCGGCAACGTCGGCAGATATATCTTCCAGTGTCAACAGGGAATCATAGATCTCTTTCTCTTTTTTTAAGATGCTTCCAGGTCGGAAGAATTCTTTGCAGATCTTTATTGCTCTCTGCTTTTTTTCAATATCGCCCGATACGACGCTTCTTGTTATTTCCCTTACAAGAACTTCGTAAAGAAAAGCGGTATTTCTTTTCTTATTGTGTTTGCTCTTTTTGAGTTTCATCGTCTTCATTTCCTTCTCTTTTTTCTAGTTGTTCTATTAATGTTTTTACTTCGCGATGCTGCTTTCGCACTTCAAAGATTTTATCCTCTTCTGCATTATAATTATTAGTATCTTCTGTATAAATCGCCTGAGTTAGTGCAGGTAGCATTTTTCCAGATTGCCAGGTGTTTCTATCGGTACCGACTTCGGGGATAGATTCTGCCTTCATTCCTTTGCGGCGGCGGGTGCGTTTTCTTCCGTCGTGATTGGGTTTGACGGGAATATATGTGCTCTTTTTCTTTTTATACTCTCTCTTGTCGTTTCGCCTTCCCGGCGGGGTGGATAAGAGGTCGCCATCTTCAGGTGTCTCTGTATCGAGTTCTTCTCCGCCGAGGTCATCGGAGAACTCGCCCTGTGCCTCTGCTTCAGCATCGGGTTCCTCTAGGTCGCCCAGGTCGGTGTCAAAAACGCCACCCAAAGCATCACCGCCGCTGGTGGCAGCTGCTTCAGGGAGTGTCACTGTTGCTTCAATCATTGCCTGAATCTTAGCATCGCCGAACATCTCTCGCTGGTTTCTCAAGAAATCATCATCAGTCATACCAAATATATTCTCGGAGACCCATCGTCTAGAAAAGAAACCTTCGGTTGCGGCACTGGCGACTTCAAACTTAGTTCTCCATGACTCTAGTTCCTGTAATTCTGCCAGTTTTGATGGATTATTCAATTTCAATGAATGGGAAATAAGATCGTCACCACGGAACCCCATGATGTACAGGTGGATGATACCTACCTTTTCCAACTCGGCTACGACGGCACGCTGGAGGCGCTGGATAGTTCTCGCGAACCTGATGTCCTTTTGTGACAAAGTGGTTTTGTCTTCGTCGGAACCTTCTCCACGAGAGAGATAGGACTGTGGTATTTTTATTGCGGAGAATAATTTATCTCTCAGATACTTGACATCATCGATATCACCCGTGTAAGTGCCTCCTGGCAAGGTCTCTATCCTCGTATTAACATTGCTTCCACGGACGGGGAGAAAGTAGTCTTCCTCGATGCTCATGGGGTTATATCTTAAGTCAACGCGACCAGTGTCTTTATCAATCACTTGGTTCCGCTTCATCTGCGTAATCACTTTTTGCATATATTGCTCTACATCTTCTGGGGCAATAGCACCGACATCGATATAAAAAACTCTTCTATCTGGTGCTCGCACAATGCGATATGCCATCATTGCGTCTTCCAGCAAAGTTAATTGACGCCAAATCCGACGTGCTGGTTCGAGTACAGAAGTACCATAGGGAGAATATTTATCGTTACCCAAGATCCTAAAATGTGCAACCTGCCAGTTCTCGAAGGTTAGTCCTCCGCTATTCCACTGGAATTGGACATAGTTTGGGTTGGTAGTGTCCTCTCCCTCCATCCTCTCAATCTCATGAGGTGGCAGTCCCACAACGCTCTTGATCCCGGTACCTTCGTCAATATCTAGATATAGAAAGAAGTCGCCATACTTACACATCGTGCGGCACCAACCGAACAGATTAAATTCGACATTCAAGATCTTATTGTAAAGGGTTTCAAGCACACCCTTGATCTCTTCGTTGGGACAATTAACGGAGAGCATATTCTCGAAAGAAGTATGAGTTGTCATCTCGTCGGCATAAATATCCATGGCAGATGCTAACTCTGGAGTGTATTCCATCTGGTCAAAATCTGAATATCTTTCTCCACGGTTTTGGTTATTCATGGAATGAGATTGGATTCCGTCAAAAGGATTGTATGCCGACTTCTTAAAGTTCTGACCACTGGCAGACTTAAACCTATATTTGTCTAGTTGACTTCGCTTTTCTTGGCGATAGAACTGTGTTCTGCGATTTACAATTGGACCCGAAAAGAGTCTAGTCAATTTCCTATAGAGACTAGAATCAGGGTTCCTGTTGTTGTTGTCATTTTTTTTATCTTCTTGTCCTGCCATTTAACTATCCTTTGTAAAGCCAGTTGAATTCTTCCTGGTTTTTCATCTGCTCACTCATATTATCTAGTTGTGAATCTCTTTTGTGGCCACGTTGGCCCCTGATGGTTGTGCCCAACTGCGTGTTTGAAACGATCATACTGTCTAGCATTGCTTTCGCATATTTTGCGTCACGGTCTGAGGTAGTGATTGCTGTGTCGCGAATCCAACATGCAATTGCTAAACTCATGACCAAATCGTCGTTGTAACCCCTCATTGCTTGTGGGCGACCATTATTCCAGACGAATGTCCGGATTTCGCTGAGGGTTCTGGTTGAATTGATCTTTAATATTTTATTTCTTATAAACTCCTCAAACTTCGCGACAATAAGAGGGCGTGTCTTTGAGGAGGTGGTAAATCCAGGTACTGCGCTGGAGTGTGCTTCGGCCTCGTGCTGCTCGACATACTCGTGCGTTGACTTTATGGAATGATAGACATTGGGATATTCGAGCGTAGTAAGTTTTTCCAATACGCTGAAACCGATGTTGTTATTCTCAACAACTAGCATACACTCACCGTACTCTCTGCCTGCTGAGTCTAGCATATTAGAAAACACATCAATATTCGGTTTTCCCTGATATTCAGCAACAACCTCCATTGTCTCAAGTTTCAATATATGGAACACGGAGTAATCTTGACCGTCGCCTCGGGCGACATCAGCAACAAGCAAATAACTTGCACCTTCCTGATACTCTTCCCAGATATGATAATTCCGATCAAAACCGGTGCGGTACTTCGGTTCGGTGGCGAGGGTTAGCATTCTCTCAATATCGTCGGGATGTATGACCGTCTCTCCCGACATGTTGAAGTTGCACTCCAACTCTTGTGCGATATCTCGCTTGGACATATTTTTGGTTTCTTTTCGAAACCATTCTTTGTCTCTGTCTGGATGCATGTCCCATGGAAGTTTAACGGGATGAAAACTGTTTCTATCTTCCTCTGCGTCTGTATACGTTTGGTGGAACCAGTTTCCGACGCCGTTTGGCGTCGATAGGGCGATGCATCTTCCGCCAGTTGAGAGAGTGGGGTATAGACCTTTCCACATCTCCTCAAGTTCCGGGACGTGTGCTGCTTCGTCAACAACAAGGAGTGATAACGCTTCTGAGCGGCCTGCGTCGGCAGAGGTGGTTGATGCCTTTATCTGCGAACCGTTTGACAGTTCAAAAGATGTCCTGTTATCCACTGAAATATCCGATATCTTCACCCAATCTGGAAGATTTTTTATTAGTGCCTTTACCTTCTTGACAAGGTTCGCTGCTGTAGAAAACTTTGTTGCCACCACCAAAATGTTTTTTTCGCGGCGGAATAGCATCAACCAGGCAACATATCCAGCAGTAATGGTGGATATACCCAGTTGTCTTGCTTTGAGGATGACGTTAAAACGATAATCGTTAAAGTCTTTTAGGAGATCAGTTTGAAAATCATACGTCTTAAATGGCACTAAACCCATCTTGGGATGGGATATCTTCGCAAAGTTATTTAAGAAGTAAACGGGATCTTTCCCGCACTTCATCACTTCTTTTTTTATTTGGGATTTTGGGATGCGATATGACATAGTGAATTAACATGGCGCCTATTTAACTCTCACCTTCTCTTCTTCGCTAGAACTAACCGCCATGGACATCAGCATTGCTTCAATGATCGCAACCTTCTCCTTCATCCATTCCTCGGGTTCCTCTTCGGTGGCATACATCTCTTTAAGGTTTGTGGCCAAATTTGAGATGGTATCGAGGTTCCCTCTTAAGCGCTCGCCGGGGGTCTTTTCCTCGCGGAGATTCTGCATCTCTTCTTTGATAATCTCTCGGATTCTCTTTTTGGTGAATTTCATCGAATTTATCCCTCCTGCTTCCTGGTAACATTTTTTGGTGTTGGTCCCTTACCAAGAGCAAGGAAATCTTTAATTTTTTTATCTAGAAGTTTTTCGCCATCTGGTACATCCTCAGAAGATGTTATTCCATCCATGCCAGATATTTTATAGCATGCCGATGCTTGAACCCAATTTCGAACTCTGCTCGTGGATTGCGTATCCATACACATTTCTCCATGCGGTGTGCACGAAAGGGTGTTACCGGTCACTTTGCGGAATTGTTTTTTAATATACTTGAGAATATCTGCCAACATCTGCTCTACATCTGATTCGAAGTTCTTATCCTTCAACTCCTTCATGGATACATCGCCTTGATATTTGACTGTCATCAAGTCGCCAGAAAGAGTAACGCCGAATCCATCCATAACCCTGGGATCTGTAATACTCAACTCTTCCTCTCTCTTTAGACCGATCTTGATCGGGTTCCCCTCTTCGTCGAGGGCGCCGTCATATGAGTTTGCCAGCACTTGCGAAATTCCTCTCGCTATCTCTTCAACTGTAGCCATTTTGATGTTTTCTCCTATTTTTCTAGTTTTCGACTTTTCTTCTTGTCTAGTACAAACTGCCTCAATTCTTTAATCTCTTTTACTGCGTCCATCAAATCTTTCCGAACGCGCACCCCTGCGGATGCATTCCCTTTGTCAAACTTGGTTGCATCTCTTAAGCAGAGTTTGAGGTCTTCTAATAATTCAGTTATTTTGCTCTCTAACATTTTCATCTCCTGGTCGCCAACCTGATTTCCAACGTGTTTCTCTATCTTCGATCCACTTGACATAACACTGGTGACAGCTTTGCCATTTGTTGAGGAACAGATCGTCCCTCATATCGAAAGTATACTCGTCACAAACCGGGCAGACTCTATTTGATTCTCTATTAAGTAGTTTTTTATCGACAAAAAATCCATCGTAATATTGCTTCTCCGGTTCTGTAGGACGATTTTCTTTAAGTGCGCGTTCTTTCATCTGCTGAATATAGGCATTTTCTTTCTCATCTGACCATGACGACATAGGGTTTCTTACAGCAATCTCCCCATATTTCGCCTTTATTGCCTTTTCTATTTTAGCAACTTGATCAATATTCTTTTTCATAACTGTCCGACATCCGTGTTATTGACGGTCTGAACCGAAATAAAGAATATGACAATAGAGGTTGCTATGCCGATTGAGGTGCCGGCGACGAACCATGCTGGTGCCCAATTCCCGCTTGCTTTCCCAAGTTGTTTATTTAATCTGTCGATTTCCTGCTCCCGGAGGGCAAGTATCTTCTCGTTTCGTGCTGTCTCTGAATCTAACTTTGCTTGCAAGATGCCCTTGTCAAGCATACAAGAGTTTGTTGCCTTTCCCACTTCGTATTCGATTTGGGATTTGCATTCCTCTTTTTGATACTCTCCTGAAGAAATTATCTTCACTGCTGTCTCTTTGTCTATCAGGACGCCGTCAAACGGTGCCTGCTGCCCTTTTTCTATGCCAAGTATCTCTGACTGCGCAGAAGGAGCAAACAGCAGCACAGCACAAATAAGGAGGTATCTCATCGACGGTGCTCCTCGGCAAGTGCTTTGGCAATGTCGCCTATTTCCTTTTTCATTAGTTCTTTTTCTCTCTGCTCGCGGCGGTCGGCCGCTGCCATGATCTCATCCGCATGAACCTTTTCCACTTCATCGGAAGTTCTGCGATATTTCTTCACGACAGCATCTCTCTTGGAGATTTCTTCTTTCTGAATCCTATTCAATTCCTCAACCTCTTTCTTATGAGATTCACGAGATGCCAAAAGACTATCGAAGATGGCGGTGGCCTTCTGTCTGTAGAAGAACCAAATACCACAGGCGGCAAGAAAGAACACCGGCACATACCAGTGATTTTTCAACCAGGTATATACTTTCTTTAGGTAAGTTTTAGCTATTATCACTTTCTGCATTTTTATCATCCCCCCTCTTAAAATGAGAAGCAGCGTCGGCGATTGCTTGTCCAGCGACATAAGCAACTGTCACGACAACCCACTCAGGAGGGGAAATCACCCCCTCAAAAAGGGCAAATGTAGCACCCAACCAAACAGTGAGTTTTCTACTAATTATCTTTGTCAAAAGTTCTTGTTTAAAAATTTCTTTTGCTGACATGTAAATTCTCCTTTAAACATCGATATGGGCAAAACCGGATTTCTTATCGATGACGATCTCGCTGTCGATGCACTCTTTAAGCATATCCAAGTGAGATATTAGTATAACAGTTTTGAATTGAGATTTTAACATTTCAAGTAATCTAATAAAACCTTCCATGTTTTCCACATCCAAGTCCGTTGCCGGTTCGTCTAAGATAAATATGTCGCTCTTTGGAAGAGTTCCAATTTTTGTTAATGCTAAGCGGATTGCCATAGATGCCAAAGTCTTTTCGGCGCCGCTGGCCATCTCCACTAACCTGGGTTCGTACTTCGGATGTTTAATATAGATCTCCAGTTTCTTATCTTCAAGTTCTATAAACACCTCGAAAGGGGCGATTCCAACTAAGATCTTGCCTATCTCCTCGTTGATAACTGGAAGACATTTCTTGATGATTTCTGAACTGATACCGTGAGCACCCATACAACTAGCAAAGTGTTCATAAGCAATACTTTGTTTCCGCAGTTCTTCTCTTTCTGATATTCTATCTTCCAGATTTTGAATAATCTGCTCACAACTCCCTTTGGTTTGTATGAATAGATGTGTTTGTTCTTCGCAGGACTCGATCTCTTCGCTGATTTTAACCAGTTCTTCTTCCATCGACGCTTTCTGAGATGTGAGTTCTGAGATGATTTTACAGTCTTTTTCGTTCTCGTGGTATTCTTTCTTTTTCAGACCTAGAATTTCCAGGTCGCGTTCGATCTCCATCTTCTCGTATGATGTGCGCGACTGTTCAAGTTCACAGTTGGTCAGGTCATTCTGATAACCACTTCTCCTTTCAAGTAGTTTCCGGTACTTCTCTATCTTCATCTCTGCATCAGAAAGTGCCTTCTCGTCAATTGAATCTTCAAGTTTTTTTGATTTCTTCCCTATGTTCAGTAGACTGTCGGCAACAGATCGAATCTCGCCCTTTGATGCCACAGCATCTTGCAGGAACTGACATTTTGGAAATTTGTCTCCACACGGAACTTTGGATAATAAAGAAATCTTTTTATCTAAATTGTTCTTTTGTAAATCAAGTTTTTCTGATTCGGATAAGAGAAGGGATAACTCTGCCTTCTTCTCCACATGCGTGTCTCTCTCTAGAGTCAAACCTTCCAGGGGGACACTTTCGATATATTCATTTGCTTTTGAAATCCAAGTTTTTCGTTCTTCGATTGCGGCATCAGTCTGTGCTAGACTGGATATCACTTCCTGCAATACTGATTTCTTGTCCTCTATGCCTTCCTTGATTTTGTCTATATTGATATCTATTTTTGGGTATGATGCGATCTTTACGTCGATCTCGGCAGCACTCTTTCTGATTGCCGACTGTGACTCCTTTAAGATATCACACCTAGACTTTTGGGCGGATAGTGATGAAAGGGCAGTTTCGAGTTTTGTCATCTCTCTCTGGATTTCGGAAGTGTAATCTTTTCCTTCAATATTCTTATAGGCACCAGTGATCTGGGTTGCATCTTCTTTGGCCGCACGGAATTTATTCTCGAAGAGTTCCAGATCCAGAAACTTACTGAGAATCTTTTTCCTGTCTGTTGAACCACAATTTATAAATTGCAGGGAATCCAACTGTGAGCAAAAACTCGTCATCATAAAGTCCTCTTTCGACCCCATGTATTTCCTAATGTTAGCATCAGTGAGTGTACGAGTCTCGCCATTTAGACTAGTGATCTCGCCAGTATCGGAATCCTCCGACCAGAAATCTAATTCCATCCGGGCTTCAGTATTTGGACTGTCGCTTTTTTTATTTTTCTCGAACTTCTCCATCTTTCTTGTGATGTGGAATTTCTTCCCATCAAGACCTATTGATAATCTTGAGACAGAATCTCTCTTATTTTGATTAATAAGGTTAACATTCTTCACGCTACTCTTCGAGGTACTGTTTGTAAGGGTGAATAGAAGCGCATCGATGACACTAGACTTGCCAGAAAAGTTCTTCCCAAAAATGCCGACAATACCATTCATCGAATCGAAATCTATTTTGTTTTCAGTTCCATAGTTGAAAAGATTATCCCACTCAAGACTCTCTAGGGACCAATTAATATTTCTTAGAATCAGTTTATCATCTTCGCAAAGATCATTATATTTCCTATTTAACAGCAGGATTTCCTCGATAGCACTCTTATCTAGGGTGTAGTCTTGAAGGAACTCTGTTATCATCTTGTTCTGTACGCCAATATTCCTAAGATTGCCGATATCAACATTCTTAACCACCAAACCAGCACCATCGCAAATAAAATAATCTTTGTTGATGAAGGTAACCTTCTTGGGGTTGTACTTCTTTCGAACAATGTCTTTGACACGACGCTGGTTCGATGATGATGTTTTGGCACCGGAAACAACCCTTACGATAGCATTCTCTGGTACCTCAAGGTTTCTAGGAAGGCGGCCGCTCTTTGTAAGGCGTATATCTAAGTGTGGACTCGGGTCTTCCAACATTATGTGCTCTACGTTGAAATTATCAGCATCTTCGATGTCCCATAGCAAAAACCCCTTATCTGGAGTTTCACCATGGTTTTGTTGGATCGTGCTACCACAATAGCGGACTCTGCCGTCGGCATCCAGGATCTGGTTTGACTTGTGGATATCCCCAAGCATCGCGAAGTCAAAACCATCAAAAATCTCAATACCGTGATCGATTTTTATATTCCACCCGGTATCAGTCTGAGATCCGCGAACGCCACCATGGTAAAGGGCAATGTTGATCTTATTCTGATCAGATGGTGGGATCCAGTTATCCTCATCAAAGACAGATAATACGTTAAGTGTCACTTTATCATCGACCTGGCACTCACCAGAGTCTTTAAGCAGGTGGACATTCTTCATATTCAGAGAAGATACCACCGGACTTATTGCATCCTGTCTGCTTAAATTGCGCAGGTTACCGTCGTGGTTCCCTAGGATTATATAGACTGGCGCGACTTCGCCAAGATTTCTGATAAATTCAGAACACAAATCAAAATATTCCGGAGAAAGAGTTGTTTTACTGTGCGCAATGTCTCCGGCATGCACAATATAATCTACTTTATGAAAACGCAGTTTCGCATAAAGGTCAGCAAAGCAAGTCCTGTATTGGTCTTGCCTATCAAAATTTCTTATGTGAGTATCCCCTAGATGGGCTATTCTTACCATAAATTTATACTCCAATCGTTCGGATCGTTCGTCTGAGAACATCCTCGCTAGTTATCATTGTAGCATCTTTAATTCTTTTGTCAAGTATTTTTTTCGGCATTGTTGCAACGTCGTCGTAACCAGATGTATCTACTTTAAAAACTTCAATACCATGCCTGCTTAAACTGCTAGCGATTTTCATTGTCTTTTTCTCGGCATCGTTGTCTAGAGCAAGATAGACAGCCGAATCGTTTTCTATAAGTTTCCTAAAGAGATTTGAATGCTCGCTCAGAGTCGAACCAAGGATCGGCACAGAATTTGTACCGGTGGCGACTGCATCAAAAATCCCTTCAACAAGAAATACCTTTTCCCTCCAATCAACAAATATTTCGTTAAACACAACATTCTTACTGGTGGGTGGGTTTTTGTATTTCATCCAATCTCCAGTATAAGATCTCGCAACATAATAATTGACTTCGCCCGTAGCGGCGAAAGACGGAAAGATGACTCTTCCCCCAAACTCACCGCGAGAACAGAAACCCATCTTCCATTGCACAATGTCTTGTCTTGTGATCCCCCGAGATCGCAGGTATCTCAATGCCGGTGCTGCACTGGGAGGTAGACTTCTGTTTACCAGAGAAACAAATTCTTCTGGTAACGAGAGATGTTCTATCTCTCCTGTCTCCACTATGCCGAATAAGAGATCATATATGTTTTGTTCGGAAGCATCTATGTTGCTAGCAATTGCCCGCCACTTCCTCTTATCCTGTGAGTCTCCAAATCTTCGGATCACTCTCCAGATGTCCATCCCTCGCGCATCGCAGACCCAACACTTGTAGACGTTCTTCTCTACATTCACTGACATTTTTGGATTATGGTGTTCGCAATACGGGCAATAAAAAAGACATTCCCCTTGCGATGAATGGGAAAATCTCAAGACATCTTTTACTATTTCTAATTTTGCTTCGAATGACATTTATGACCGGCTTTCGCTACAATGATCGCATCAGCAATATCATAAAAATGTTGCTTGATGTTTCCAAATTTTGTATACTCTACCATAAATGTGGGTTCCGTGTCAAGAAGAAAATCAACAACGAGTTCTTTTCCCTTCTTTCCTCTTGGGACAGTTATCCCGCAAGTCTTTCTTGCGCTGGTTGCCGCGACGTAATTCGGCGTGTTTCCAGTCACCTTCCATGCTAACCACGACAGGATCCCGTTGAATTTGGATAACATCAGCAGCGTCTTTATCGAACTCAGACCTGGGCGGAATGCCTGAAGGGACTGTTCTATCCACACATCTTTGATGCGGTGACATTCTATGAGTTCAGATATTCGCCCTTCTGCAATTTCCACTTTTCGAAAAAAGTCTTTTTCCTTTCGCAAGTCAATATATCCGTGTTCCACAACTTTACCGTCATCGCCGAGAACACAGAAACCGGTGATGCTGGTTGAAATATCTAATCCTAAGATCATTAAAAATCCATTCTCATCTTAAAAGTGAACTGATCGTTTTCTCGTTTTCTGACGGGGGTGGCCAATTTGGCAATACCAATCAAGTTCCTATCTTTGTCGTAAATTCCAATTTTAGAAATATATGTTTCTTTTCGGAAAGAACCAGTCTCCTCAGTATAAGGGTATTTCGAGACATTTTTAATAGATAAATCCACTTTTTCATAAAAACCTAGCGAACCAGATGAGGAACCAGTTACCTGACCGTACTCTGTGTAAGTTGGATTGTTAGAGTGATTCAGGTCTGCTTTGTTTGCGTGTGCTAACATTGTAGCAACAGGAACATAGTTGGTGCCGCTTGCCTCAACAGAATAAGACGACGATGTGATTGTCACCGGAGTGATGGCTTCATTCTCTGTTTTCCCAAAATACTTCCACTTGGGATAATCAGTACCATCGTAGATGTCCTGAGATTCATTCGTTATATTCCAACTTCCGGTCAGAAGGAGGAATCCTTCGTTATAGTAAGCAACACCGGCAACACTACCAGAACCTGTGCTTCCGGAGGGACCAACTTGAATCAGATTTCCGTCTTTATGTTCGTCTTGTAACTGACCAATCAGAGTTCCAGTGATATAGAACTTCAGATCAATGCTGCCTTTCTTGAGCGATGAACCATAAAAGATTGATGGTATGGTCACCAAGGTTAGCGGTTGTGTTGCTTTGTCACCCAAGGAAGAACTAAAAGCATAATGGTTGCTCTTGTATGTATAGAAATCAGTGACGTTCCTGAGAGCGTCAATGTGCAGTCTATCATCGGATGCCTGATGGTATTCAAATGAAACAGAGGCGGTCTGAGGGAGCGAGGCAGTGATCGTATCCCCATAGTCTAAACCGGCAAATGCTGTCGTCGAGATGGTGTTAAATCCCGCGAGGCCAGAGTTTACGGTTATAAATGTATGATAAGTGGAATCCGATCCAACCAAGTTTGTCAGTTCTTGAAGCGACAGATGACCATCCGGCACCCCATTCAGTCCCACGTTCTCATTATAGAAAACAGAACCTGACTGTATATCAAACCTAATCCTAGGATATGCTTTTATCCTATTGTGTAAAATATCGCTAGAATCAAATTTGTAAAATGGCATAATTCATAATTTAGTAATCTAATCTAACCCGCAGAATCATTTCGTTCGTAGGATCTTTCTTCAGTGGTTCCGACAGTTTTGCCACTGCCAACAACTCATTGTCTGAGGAATACATCCCAACTGTCGTAATGTACGAGACAGGAGCATCGGTGGTTGCCTCTTTAACAACCATTTTGCTGCTGCTAAGATAAGTTGGATTAGAACTATAATTGAACTCGTTATTGTTAACTCGGCAGAAATAGATTGACGAGTTCAATTCAGTCGTGTTATTAAACTGAACATTCTTGATGCGAGCTCGTAATGCGTCTGCGTTTGCCTCGATGGTCGAGGAAGAAAGCGAAGATGCGTATTGTTTCGTACCATCTAGTTGTGCGCCATCAAAAACGGATGCTGTCAAAACAGCGATACCTGCTTGATAATATAGGAGTCCAACACCATTTGATGGAGTTCCTGCGTCTGCTGAGGATGTATAGAGGATACCATATTCAGCAGCAGGAGAATTAACCCTGAAATCACCAAGTGCCCCGTAGTCAGAGATTGTTTCTAAATCGCCGAAATCGACTGGGGAGTTGGTGGAACCTGTGGCGATCTTAAGTTCGAATGAGGATTTTTTAATCTCATCCTTGGTCAAGAGTCTGGCGAAGTTTAGAACATACACTTCCTGTAGTTTGCTGCCGCCGCCGGCGATATTGCCGTCTTGGTCAAATTCTTGGATATTCCCATTGACATCGTGACCAGCAAGAACCTGTGCCATTTGGTTGTACATATTTATCTTATCTTTAATATCCGATGCTGAAACCCCATCCGCGACGGCCGATGCTGATAGCGGTGAAGAATTCGAATAACCACAAGTAATATCAAAGATGTGATTTGCTGAGGAACTTAGATAAGGATAATCATAAACAGACTGGAAAAGTCCGTGTGAAAAATTCTTAATGTTTAGGTCCGAATATGTTCCAGAAATGAGGGACCCGGTAACCGGGACAGATTCATGCACCAGTGTCCTGGTGGCGGAAGCATCATTGTTTTGAAATGTTTTATAAACTGTAGCCATTATTTAACCTCTATTGCTTTTTAATATAGCGAACTGGAACATCCACCCTATAACCCGTTGTTGCGCCAGTAACCCTGATTGTAGTATCGATGGTGTAATAATCGACAGAATTGATTGTCATGGTCGAACCTAGAGTCGTAAATAGGTTGGTGGCAGAAGAAAGATTGATACTAGACTTAAGTTGGAATCGCAGCGACGTTCCTCGTGGACCGGACAAGCTTGTGTTTGCCAAGTCATCGCCTTGAGTGTTGCTGTTACCTAGCGAGGAGACGTATGAGTCAGTCGTGTTTCTCGTAAGAAAATAACTTGCCACATTATCATCATCGATAAAACTAGGATCAGCGGGGTTTGCTCCGTTGCGATCAAGGAGCGAACCAAATCGATTATCCATCTCAATGATGTATTGTGTTTCTAGGAGATCAGCATCCAGTGTTTCGGATGGTGATGGACCTTCGCCAGAATTGTCCAGTCCTTGATCTAACCTAATGTGACTAGTTTTGGAAGTGGCATTTCCGAATAAGATGCCTATCTGACTAGCTAAAGTGTGGATCTCCTTCGTCGTTGAGTTATCAACAGTTACTAAGAAAATATCGGTGGCGGATGCATCGCTGTATGTTTGCTCAGATTCGTTCAAGGTACTCAACTTAATAACGGGCATGTATAGTAGATTTGTTCGATTAATGGAGATCAATTTCGATTGCATATTTGACGTGTTGTTCGTGAATGCCTCGAACACCGGGGTCTTCGCAATGTCAATATCATAATAAGCACTGCCGCTTATATTATTCTTGTCATAATTACCGTAATTAATTTCGTCATCTCCAAGTGCGAACTTCGCTATCTTAAAAGATCCGTCGCCTCTGGCCAGGCGCATACGACCAGTGTCGGTTAACACTGCGTCTAAAATAATATCTCCAGAATTATCTAAAAAACCCATATTCTGCTCTCCTATCAAGATAAATAGTATTAAGTTTCACTTATTCTATGTTCGTGAACAAATTTTACATCCAGATCTACTTTACGACCTGTTTTTTTAGAAGTGAACCTAATTTTGAATGTTTTGTTCCATAATGACTCGTCAGCAACCCCTAGAACGATTTGCGAACCGTTAATGTCTGCCACTGTCTCAACATCTTCCAAATCAGACAAAGGCACGTTAAGTAATCCTTGGGATACTGTAGGTAAAATCTGAACATACCTTCTCATCACCTTTTTGATCTCTTTCTGCTTAAAAGGTTCTTCTTCCTTCAAATCGAAAATAGATAAATCTAAAAATGGGGGTCCAGCATCCTGATCATTCATCTTGAGGTGATAGATGATCGAAGGGTTGGATAAATTACCGTGGACGTCCTTTATTCTAAAAGTGTAATAGTAATCTGTGTTTGGTTCAATGGGGTCGTTAAAGGCAGTCGATGTCGCGATATTGCCAGTGGAAATCTCTTTCAGTTTCTTATTCGCGAAGTCTTGATATGTCTTTGGTTCCTCTTTGCTGCGATATACGATAAATGTTGCTGGTGTGTCATCCGAGACAAATCTTACCTTATCGTCAATTCTTCTCTGCGAATGCTTTATATTCTGAATATTCGCCTCTTCCATCGACGGTTCAATCATGATTGGAGACGTTACGAAATCGCCAACTGAATTATTCAAACTAACGAGAACCTTATCGGGGACGCTCTTATACGGAGTTATATTGACTTCTGGAGGTACTGGTGGGTTATCGATGGCCACCATGTTCTCTACAACAGCAACTTCTTGTTTTCTGAGTACCGCTACGTTTTTAAAACCATCTTCCGTTACTGTCACGGTGATTGAATTTTCCTGCGGATTCAAGTCTGGATTCAGATATTTGATCCTAGAGGAGACAACCATATCGTATGCCGTCACTACATACTTGTATTTCTTCCCATGCTTTATCTGTGTATCAACAAAATTGCACTTTTGCATCTCTGAAGAATTGGGAATAAAGTATGTGCAAATCGGCGTTGAGTTTGATTCTGTTGCATCGGCGGCCGGATAAGAGTATTTCTCTATCTTATATAAGACTGTTTCGGCATATGCGGGGGCCATGGCATATATGCTTCCCACGTTCCTTCCCTGGGTTCTCTCTATTCTGCCTATTTCTTCCTTTACGGTTTCCAGTATTTCCGGACTTTGCCCGGTGAAGAGTTCTTCAAGCGTTGAAATTGGCACGTCTTCATCGACGAACACCGTCTGTTGGTCTGTGGCATCAGTGAGAGAACCTCCACCGGAATCCGTATCGCCGACGGTGGTAGGAGGGACATCCTGTACGGAAGGGGCATCCTGCACAGAGGGAGTGGTCGAGGCGGCCAGGGGTATCCATAATTCCTTGTTGCCAATAAAAAGTATTTCGCTTTCTCTTGGGGAACTGAATAGGTTTGTGTCTGCCCATGCTCTAAACGAGAGGGGGTTTCCCTCATCACCGATCATTGGAATATTCTTCGGTCCTGAAGAATATTCCAATGAAGAGTCTACAGTATCGATGGATGTCGGAATAAATTCTGCCATAGATGTTGCTTGCGGTAATGAAACGCTGCCGTCGGATGACTTCTCTTTTTCGATTATTAATTTTGGAAGTTCTTTCTCCAGTGATTCCGAAAGCAAAAAATCTGAAAAGATAGAAGTATTACCTGTGGAGAAAGAAATCTTATTTTGCATCGGGAACATGTTTGCTTTCTCGGACTCCGATGCTGTCAATAGGAGTAATGCAGATTTATCAAAAATAAAATATTTATAAGAATCCCTTATGGATGCAGGTATTGAATCTGCGGAAGATACTGTGTTTCCAAAATCTTTGAAATATTTCAGAAAGCGACTGCGGGCATCCGCGTTATCTGATGCAGCGGATGCCAGGAAACCTTCTTTAACCGTCGATTCAAACAGTCCACCAAGAGTGTTTATCTCGTTTGACTTTAAGGAATTTCCTAATTCTGATGGCCATGATGCCTCATCATAGATGCTATAGAAGTTCGGTAAAAGATTCTCCGTAATAGACGCATTGGATATCGCATTTTCATATTCTTTTGAGTAGAAATTATAGAAAGAATCATAATTGATACTGTCAGTCACCCCAATTAGGTTGGTTTTCTCCAGGATGTCTCTATCAATCGGCAAGTTCCTTATATAGTAATCGTCCACAAAGGATTCATAAAAATCAATAGTTTTCTCCAATGTGTCTCGGCAGAGTTCTAGATACGCGCCTCTATCGGCAGCTGTGGTGTCAGTGGGGTGAAAAACGATGTGCCAGAGGTCAAATTGACCCATGTAGCGAATCCGGGTCTGGTTGAATCCTCCAACAACGCGGTTAATCGGTATAAGTTCATTATTTGGTGTCTTATATAGGAAACTACCAGCGAACCACCTGGTTAAGTCGGGCATAGTCATCTCAGAGGGCTCTCCCCCTATGGTAGTCAATCTTTCCGCAACATCCGTAAAGAGTTGTTGAGGATCGCGAGTATATACCAAACCGGGAGTGATATATTTGTTCTTTCTTCCTATTGCCATTCTCTATTTTTTCTCCCGGCGCGTTCTCTTTCTGACTCTTCTGGTGGTGGTCTTTCTGGTTTTCTGAACTGGTTTTGTCTCTACAACCTTTTTCTTTTTGGGAGTTTCTCTTTCCATGGTCTCCTCTACCACAACACTTGCTGACATATCTTCCTTCGCTGTTTCTTTCAGCGATTTTACAATGTCCGTAAATTGTCTGATTTCTTCTGGTTTCCTAGTCAACAACTTTCTGAACTTGTCAACTTTCTTTACGTCGTCTTTTGTGAGAATACCACGATTAGCTTTTTCTTTTAATGATAAAATGGTAGTCCTATATTCTTCCTTCGCCTGTTCGGGAGATGTCTTCGATGTGCCCTTGAGATCAAAAGACAATGCCTCAAGGGTCGTGAGGTTTTGTACAGCAACTCGCTGGCGGACTGGAGGGATCACTCTATCCAAACTAGTGGTCCCCGATTCAATATTGCGGCGGAACGGGTTTACTGGGATTTTCGTAGAGGGAAAGCGGATCTTTCGATTGAATTCTGCCGGTTGTGCTGTCAGCGCACCTTGTGGCGATTCGGGTTTTAGATAGAAATACTCATTGTATATCTTCATATCCATAGATTCTGGCCATGCTTGAGTTTTGTCTGCTGCTTCGCTATCAGTATATTTTACCAATCTACACAGAACACTCTTCCCGGCAAGACCGGCATAGTTCTCTGGATTTAACTTTTCCCACTTCGGTGAGGACATCAGTAGTTTGCCGTCGTTTGATTTTTCGAAACCAACCAAATATTCTACTGCAACAATCAGTCTATAATTGAAGAGCGATGTGGAAGAATATCTGCTGTCACTCAACAAATCCATTTCGGAATTATTAGTTAGTTTGACGTCTTGTGGGTTATCCGAGTTTGTTAGGAAGAATGCTGCTAATTGATTTGGGAGTGACCCCATATCAGATGCGCCCATCCTCGAAATAAGGTTTTTTGAAATCCTCTTTTTGCTATAATTGACGTATTGTTTTTTGCCTCTGCGATTTCTATCGCGGGTTGTCTGAACAAACTGTGCCAATGATGAGGGCATTTGTCCGGCGGCAGATAAATTGTTCGCTGGTTTGGTGGAGAACTCATCCCTTCTCTCGATATCATCAGAGCTTTCAATTGCGCAAGAAATCTTTTTGATTGCCGACGAAAACCCCTGACCGAGTGCGCTCATGCCTAACGATTGTAAAATAAAATTTTGTATATAGTCAGATGCGAAACGTGGATTGTCAGATTGTAGATCTTGTATTAATTCCGTGAAGCGGTCATCTTCTGGCAACGGAAATCCTGTCTTATCGAATGCGATCCGGTTTGCCTTAAGTTTGTTCTCAATCAGGCGCAGAGTAACCTCTGTTTGTTCGCCAGAAACATCAATCGAAGTGAAGGAGTTTCTTGGGTTCCCATAAGTGATTCGGGACGGAGAAAGATAACTATAGAGATTTTTCTTGTATGAATTACCCTGCGGTGCCACAGTATGTGCTTCTCTTGCAGTTGATTTGGTGTTCTTCTTGTTCCTTGCGCCTTTTCCCAAATCCATGTTTGGTGTAGATTTCACAAAATATTTAAGTGTTTCTCTTTGGAGTCGCGCAAGGAAAGCTTGTCCGGAGAATTCTCGTAATGCCGGTTGACTCTCTGTCGCCTTTGCTTCTGATGTCAAATACTCATACCCACCAAGATCGTGCATGCCGAAATCAACCAACGTCTTAAAGTTCTTGATGGTGGTTGTTTGATTAATCTTTGAAGATGCAGAACCTGCCGTGTTCGCTGGAGAGGTCGAGGAAGTTGAACTCAGGTCTTTGAATACCGAAGAAATCTTGTCGATTAGGTCTTCGACCATCTTCAGTGCTGATTGGATATTGTCTAGACCTGTTGAATCTGGATCCAAAAGATTGATTAAAAGATTGTTGGTGTCAAGTACACTCAGTTCTCCAGACGGTGGTTCGAAGAGGAACAGGGTTTTCAGGTAATCATCCTTTCCTTTGTTTACCAGTGGCCAGTATTTATCTCGCATCAGGGCAGCGAAATCTGGGGTTAAACTATCGTACATCGCCATATAACCGTTTTGACCTTTATACATGCGCTGCCTATGGGGGATGATCTTGTTTGTGAGAATTTCTTCAGAATAATTCTTCAATATCGTGTGAAAGCGTCGCAAGCGGTCTGCCCGCTTTCTGAAATATGCCCTTGTTCCGTCCTTTGTCTTTATCGATACCCAATATCTATAGCATCCTCGCGAATTGTCAACGATGGAAGTGTCCACTACATCAAATGTCCTGATGTTACCCGGACTAGCGATGTTCTCTCTTTCGCGAATTGCTTGATTTCCAGACACGAGTCTTGATCTGGCGGGTTGTGAGGACTGTGCGACCAACACGGGGGAAGAATTCTTTTCCTCAATGTATCCGCGCTGATTGGGGACTTTCTTTACTGCCTGTCTCCAAACTTTGATCTCTTCTATTGTAGAACTCCCAACCAACTTACCTTTCAAGTCTTCGTACTGTGTTCTCCACAATTTTCCATAATCAGAATTATTAAAAATAAGGTCTTCAAAATTAACCATAAAAGAAAACCCAACGTCCCTTGACGGGCGGGTTGCCAAAAACATATCGCTCACATACGGATGGGGCAAGTTTTCCGATGGTTCCAACCCTTGCAGGGCAGGTCTCAAACCCTCCGCTCTCTCTTTTGCCCTCTTTTTTTCATTCGCGAAATCCTCCATAACTGGAACATCTGCGATCTTCTCTGTACTTCTGAAGTCTATAATCTTTGCGTTTGTAGTTCTCTTTACTCTCAGCTTAGTTCTTTCTAGATTGTTTGCCGTGTAAGTATTCCCCTCTTTCGTAACCTGACCTGACCAATAATTTCCATCGGGCAGTTGATAGAAGAAGGATGTTGCTGATTTTGCCCCATTCTCAAATGCTGTATCGTTTTTCACCTGAACTCTGGGTTGCTGTACTTGTGGATCTTCGATGTAGCAAAATGTAAAATATGTTAAGTGTGACGGTCTTTGGGCACCTATTAAAAATTGAAATTTACGTGGGATCTTATTTCCCTCAAGAAGAGACCGGTCAATGCCATCGTAAAGACCAGAAGTCATGACTTGCATATTCGCTTTCTTAAAATTGGCCAGCGTTGAGCGAGAGGCGCCAGCATCAACAAGCATATCGTCGAAAACTCGGTTTCCGCGCCAAAAGTTTGCCGGACCTAGGTTTTTTAAAATGCCCTCTCCGAGCAGGCGAAGGACTCTAGTGATAGTTGCGTCGGTGCTTTGAACGACCGCAACGCTAATTTTAGAAGCATTACGGCCGATGGGGTACTCCGTGATTGTCTTCACGATACAGGGTTTCTCTCCGGACTCGGGATCGGTCATTGCTGATGGTTCAGCGACCAAAATTGCCTCTATATTAACAAGAGGAAGACTTATACCGAAAGGTGTTACAAATTTCATTATATTGTATCCTCCCCAACATCGTCACAGTCTGGTTCTTCCTCGGAGAAGGTGGGATCCTCACAAGTCTTCCCACAATCTGGTTCCGGGGGCCCATCTGGCAAATCCAACTCTTCCGGACAAACAATGGGCGGTGCATAGAGACCAAGATTTCTGTTCCGAATGACAGCACGGCAAAGATCCTCAATCGGTATTTCATTATCCACTCTTATATTGAAAAAATATTCAACACAATCTGGTGTCGGATCTTGGGGTACTTGCTCCATTTCGTCGGCATCTAGGAGAATGCCATTGACGACGGCTTGAGGTTTTTTCATAAACCTAAGAGGTGTCATAACTTCCCTTTGTGTCTCTTGGTTTGTCTCTATTTGAAAAACCTGGATCTCTATGTTGTCCTCTTCGAATGGAGTGTTCTTTTCGAGCATCTCCATTAATATTTGATCTTCTATGATATTGATGTATGAACCGTCATCGTATACCCGGTTTGCAAAAACTAAATCAGATGGATCGATATCTGCATCTGTTGTCTCTCCCACCACAGAAAGGATCTCCTCAACTGAACCTGTGCCTGTGCTTTCATCGCAGGGTGTATTGAAGTCGTTTGTTTCCGTCATCTTATTGCGAACTTCAGTGAAGTATTGTACGTCTTTTGCAGTCAACTTGACTCTGGGCACAATCCCAAGAGAAGAGGTACTGTACGGAATAGTGTTTGTTATTTCGCCGTTCAAAAATGTGATTGACCAGGCTGGAAGTTTATCGTTTCCGATATCGCTCTTCCCAAGGGGATAACTCAGGGAATATTCCCGGTCATCTGTTGCCTGTATATTCATTTTTTCTATTTCGCTGCCTATCAGGGGTGCGTTCTCTACCAGTCTTGAAATTTCCGTTTCGATGCCGCTAAAAACATATTGCGTTCTCTGTCTGGCACTTCCAGTTATCCGTGCCTGGGCATCATTTTGACCCTCAGAAACTCCGGAATATTGGGAATCATAAATGATGTCATCATCAAAAAAAGCATAATACGTTGGATCCCACTCTCCCTTCGAGAGCAGGTATTTTCCAAACTGTGTTAGTTCGATGTCTATTACATCTTCTTTTTTATTGAAGAACGTCATTTATGTTAATTACTCCTCGCTATCTTTTTTGATAGTGTATTTTGCTTCAATAGTTGCATCTTCTACTAAAGAAAAGTAATCATATGGCCAATTATAACTCGGATGGGGTACTGCCGCAGACTGACCATCGGAGGAGAATTTAAATCTATATCGACTGTCATCGGTAGCATCTTCTGTGATTTCATAATAATTTTGTTTTGCAACTTGCTTAACTTTGAATACCATAAATCTCATCTTAGAAATAAGAGTTCTGTCTTTGAGGTTGCCAAAAAATTCAAACTTGTTAACATCATGCGATATGTCAATAACATCGTCCTCTGTTCTGATCGCAGATTGAGGCATCACGCCTTGCCAAATATCAGCAAGTTCTGTTCTTGAGAGGTCTTTAGAGAAGGGAAAGAAGTACATTGCGAATGGAGTAATGTCTCCGTGTTTGTAGAAGTCCATATTTGGTGGAATATTGAACATCTGCATCCCTTTTAACATTCGTGTGATACTGGTATGATTAATCTTTTCACCTTTGTTCTGCTCTGCTTGAACGGCATATCCAAATCTTTCTAGGTTATTTCGCTGATCAGAATATCTTGTTGTATCTGGTGAGTCGATAGCAATGAAATTTTTTCCTTCAATTTCTGTTGTCACGCCAGCAATTGGCTCATCTAAATACGGTATCATCACAATCGCTTCGGATACCTTTTTAGTCCCTCGAACTTTTCCGATTGCTTTGTCGCCAGCTGTAAAACCACAAACATCAATAAGCGATGCATGCGCAGGGTTTTCTTTATAGTCCGGAAAAGAATTTGCTAATTCGAGGGTTATTTTTTTAGAACCAGTCGGAGGCTGACCGTAGCTGGTCCACATTGTTCTAGGGTTTGTTCTTTTTATTGTTGACGAGTCAAATCCTAAAGCTGTCTCGACTGTGCTATCTGGAGCATACGCTGTATAAAGCTCGTTGTATCTGCTGCTTGACATTTCTAGTACGGGGCACTCGTACCTTGTAGAGATCACCCAAGACGGATTCAAGTTTGATGTTTCGCTAATCAATGTCGGAGCTCCAGTCTCAGGATCGAAGGATACTTCTGGTTCTAGAAAAGTTCCGAACATATTAACCGATGCACTTAAAGACATTCGGGATTGTTCCTGAATCGAACTCAGAGAGAGTTTGGATCCGCCGACTGTCGCAACCCTATCTTGGTTGAGATTTAGCGTTTCGGTCACTTCTGCTTGTTCGAAAATCTCGCCCAAAGTATAGGTAGCAGTGGTGGGAGGAGAAAATTTTATCCTAGCGACGCTTTCTCCGTAAAACATAGGAGGAGTGTATGCAACATATGCCGGATCAAGAGTTCCGGAAATTCCGATTCCAAACAATTTTCCGTTTTGCTTGTAATCCTGCTGTTCTGCTCCTGCGCTAGTAGAGCCGGAATAGTTTATAAATTTACTCATCTCTAGCGTATCTCTCAGAATAACGTCCATGTAATACGTTTTACTACTGTCGAACTGCCACCCATCTGGTGGTTGCGGCTTAGACCTAAAGCTAGTTAGTTTACCTTCCGCGCTTAGGCTCTCTCCCTCCAGGAAAAAGCTAACAGATTCAGCTAGGAAGTTGTGCATACCTAATTCGAAAAGAGATAACTTAGTCCCGCTCCAAACTGTAGAAAAGTTAAGAATGTCAGAAAGAGGAATTTCTCCCCCGGTATCGAAAGAAGAGACAAACCTAATCGGGTTCGCAGATCCCTGTGGGAAATTAGCATTCAAGTCAATTAGAGTTTCAAACGGCAATCTATAGTTTCCCGGAGTGTCGAGCGACATATCGGAAAAACTTCCCGTCTGGCTGGTGCCGGGAACGCTGCCAGTATAGATTGGATATTCGACAGCTATACCTGACTTTATGGTGTTATACAGAATACCTGGGCTCATCAAGGGCTTGATAACGGACATCAGCGCTTGATTAGGATAAGAGCCGCTGTCGTTGTAAGTTGCGGACACGTATGGTGCAAGGGACTGGCCTAGCAAGTTCCCAATTTGCACCGTCCTATCTTTTGGGTAGAAGCCATTGTATGGTAAAAGTTTCTTGAGTGCCTTGCAGGAGAACTCCACTCTGCTGATTTCTCCAACTTGACCATCAGAGTGCTCTTCTGCTATCTCAACCAGGCGTCCAGAATCTGTTGTCCTTGCATAGCGATTAATAAAGTTAGGATCAAAAGTACAATCATCTTCATCATTTGCGCTAGAAGTGATCGAAGCTCCGTCAAGAGAAAGGAACTTTTTATTCTCAGATCTGAAACTTAAATCACCCTTTTCAGCAACATAGTATGAAATGTGTTCGGACATTCTAAATTCTGGAATAATACTCTTGTTTTTAGAGTGCGGCCTTACATCGGCAGCGTACTCGCCATACGTATCATACCAGGGATTTTTTCCTGCAATCTGCTCCGTAAGCCTCTCGACATAACCTGTGGATCTGTCGGCAACAACATTATAGTAATTCTCCAGATAACCCAGAGAAGGCATAGGGGTTTCCGAGAAGGCTGTTATTGTATTGTCGAGCATCAACTCTCCGTCTCTATTCCTATTATTATCATCTGGGTATGAGTAGATCCCGTCTGTTGACATACAGTTAAAATTCAAAGTTTGAACTGGGGCTCCTGAGCGAGAGCCGCTCAATACCAAGCTTGAGATGGCTATATTATCGCTCGTAATCGAACCAAAATCCTGGGTATAGAAATAAACTTGTGAACTTCCACTGTAAAGGACGTATGCATCTCGATATTCGGCCGCAGGAATATGAGTCGCGATATCGACAGATTGCGAGTGAAAGGTAGCATGTATGCTTGAAGTAAGAGTTTGTTCTGTAATTCCTAAACTTGTTGAGTGAAAAATGGAAGATTTCAGAGAGTTGGCGGTTGGCTCTTGAGCGACGAAAGAGTGCACGCCATCTGTGCCCGACACGACAGACACGCGATAACCAAACCGATCACCAACCGAAGGAGTGGATGAGGTTAGTATATCTTCCACTATACCGCCGCTCGAAGAGTAGAACAAAGAAGCCGAGCCGGCAATGGATGATGCTGGTGGCGCGCCAGCAAGGCAGAATACTCCGTCAGACCCAGAGAACACAGAAACAGAGGTACCTAATTGACTTCCGGCTTGTGGAGACGCAGACACCAATATATCTTCGACAATGCCGGCACTAGTTGAGTGATAGAGATACGCTGCCCCAGCATCGTTTGTTGCGCCCTCGTGGCGAAGATGGGCACCAACAAGACAATAGACGCCAGTAGAACCTGACGCAATTGATACTGAAGATCCAAATCTATCCCCTGAGAGGCTATCACTAGCAGTCAATTTCTGTTCTGTTATGCCGGCACTAGAGGATCGATAGAGGTATGCCGCTCCCCGATAGCTGTTGTGGCGGTAGGCACCAACTAGAGAAAACACCTCGTCAGATGTATTTGAGGCAACCGATACTGAGTCTCCATACTCATCATTCGCTTCGCCATCGCTAGCAGTCAATTTTTGCTCTGTTATGCCAGCGCTAGTTGAGTGATGGAGGTAAGCGCTCCCATATCCGTCACCTGGCGCTCCAGCAAGACAATAGACGCCAGCAGAACTTGACGCAACTGATACGGAGAAGCCAAAGTAATCACGCGCTTCGCCATCGCTAGCGGTTAATATATTCTCGGAAAAGCCGACGCTTGTTGAATGAATAAGGTAAGCAATGCCTGCACTGGTATCGACTGTATCATCGTAGGGCGCAGTTAGGGCGATGTAAGCGCTATCGAGCGCTCCAAGTGCAAAATCACCTCGAAGAGTACCTTTCGCTGAATCGACTGATCGATAGTAGCTTCCCGTCACGGGATTTCTTTCCTCCAGCTCCAAAGAAGATGATATAAAATAGCATGCCTGTTCGCTACCGAATGCCTGCATATGTAACCCAGAAGAGTTTGAGGCAATGGATACGTTCCCTAAATTAAAATCATAAGACGGCGCATAGAGGCCATGCAGGAGTATCTCATTTCCAACATAGTCCTGTTTAGGGTTCGTTGATTGCAGAGTGATACTTCCGGCGGGCGCGCCTAGAGATACGGATCCATTTAGGGTTGCCGGGCCTCTCATTACTTTGAAAGACGCTTTGGATTCTCCGCTAAATACGTCAGCTTTTTTAAAAAATCTTGTGCCGACGTTATCAACCAAAGTGTTGGATCCGAAAACAAAAACAGGTGCAATCGCATAATTCTCATCTTGAGTAAATTGGCTCGTACGATCCTTTTGAAGATTCAAATTTGCTGATGATAGTGTTTCTTGGGCGTTGCTAAATACCGGAGCGCCCGATGCACCTTGTGAATTTTTTGCTCCAGAAGTTCTAATCAGACTATCTTTATAGAATGTCCGCTGAGTGCCGAATACCCTATCATAACCATTGCTGCCAGTGCCGACTGCTTCCGCATACTCGGTCCTCTCCCTGGTTGTATTCAGGAAAGCATTTATAGGTGAAGGATAGAGAACTCTGGAATAATCCATTTGCGAGAAGGCATCGACGGGGTTCGCAGTAGTTCCTACCACTTCCGGGTCCAGATACATATCCTTGAGTTCCGTATATAGGGTGGAATCTAGATTTCTTTTTATCCCCAATCTATCTCGTATCTTTTGGTTTGTAAAGGTGGCGATATCGTTTGAAAGAGTATATTTGACAGAGGAAGTTAACTGTATTTGGGAGTCTAAACTGGGGCGGACCAACAATGTGTGTTCTGCTGGTCGTGAGTCTTCGCTGATAACTGGTTCTCTAAAATTCGTAATTCCATCGCTTCTCTTTGAAGAAACTTGGCGACCTAGGCTGTTTTTAATAGTTTCCGGTGTATTGGCAAGAGATAAGATGCTCTCTCTTGCGAGTTGCCTGACAACGGGGTTTTGATGGTTTCTTACTTGCTTCCAGGAAGAGTGTTGGTATGGTCCATTATAGACAGAGAATGACGTGCCATCCGATTTAGATAGCATATTGATAGCATTGGAACCAGTCGTTGTTTGTATGCTTATTGCCGCCTTATCGATGGCGGAACCGGATATGCCGATATAGTCGCCTCTGTTATCCCAAGAAGCAGAAAAGAATGTGATATCGTCAAAAGCACCAAACGGGACAGAACTGCTGTTTTGGTGACCGGGAAGTTCGTATTCTGCTGTGATTGCAGAGTCGCTTATCCACCTATACCGAATGTCTGATTGTGGTATTTCGTGATTTACAAATCCGTTATCATATAAATCTTTTTTTGTCGCAATTAGTCTGATAGTATTATCTTCACAACTCTCAAATGGGAAGACGGTATCTTGACAGGCCGATGCGATACCGCCCCTACAGAGTGTAAGATATTTTGGATTATTTTCGAATGTTGCGTAAATGTCGCCTATGGTTTTCTCGTGGGTGGTCTGAAAGATAATAGCCGTGGGCGATGAAGGATCGTAAATTGGTAAATCATTTAATTTCTTTAAACTCACTCTTCTTATAACATTGGGGCACGGGGCACTCGTGGTTGGGTAACCATAAAACAGAGACTCGGAGTTTTCGTCTATCAGCACCACTTGCGAACCATAAGCAAAGGTGGGGAAATCGAGTCGGATGAGCGGTTCGACGGGAGTTGTCGAAGCGAAAGGTCCGCCGGAAACAGGGGAAACATTAACCCTCCTAACCATTCCTCGGTATGTTGAAGGGTAATATAATTGCGCGTCGGCGTAATATAGATGCTGTCCTTTCTTATCTAGCGAAAGTTGTTGAATAGAATTATAGATACTATTGGAATTAAGATGAGCAACTGAAGTGTCATCAAGAGAAACTCTATATAATTTGCTGTCGGAAGAGACAATGTAAATATTTCTATTAACATCGTCTATTAGCAATTGGTTCGCATTGGTGGTAGCACCAGAAAATCCAGAAGTGGCAGAAAATGGAATAGTCGGATCTGATCCATCTAAATTCGTGCTAACAATAGACAACCCGACGCCGATACCAACATTGTAAGAAAAATAAAGTTTTCTTTCTTTTTTGTCGATAGCAAAAGAGGTGGCTCCATAACCGCTTACCACGTCTTCCACTTGACTTCCGGAAGCGACCGTAGGATTAAGTGGTCCTCTCTTGATCGTTCCGGTGTTCCAATAGATCCTGTCGTCTTCTTCGTCATACTCAATACTGATAGGACTTCCAACTTCTGAGGATTCGCCATAAAGCAACTTAATCTGATCAAACACAGTACCAACTTTTTTATTCCTATTGTCATTATGATAAGTTGTCGGCACTCCAGTTCCTGCTTTCGGCGTGTGCCTCGCCAAATCAGACCGCAATAGAGAGCGCGCAGAACGGTTTCTCCAGGGCATTGCGTTGTTGGGTGCATACTCTTCCGCATATGTGTCCAAAACGCCCCTAGAACTCACCTCAGTGCCTCCTGGGGCATTAAAACGGTTAACAAAGATAAACCTTCCAGAGGAAAGAGAACCTGTGAAGTCAGGAAGTGCCCGATTCGGATCTTTTGCGCCTGTAACGTACTGTGTTGTTAGATACTGAGCGAAACCAGAACCGGTTGCTTCAATGAAAGCTTTGTTATTGCTTGTTCTGCCGACAGTTTGTATGATCTCATAATCATTGGTATAGTTTCCAATGCCGGAACCGGTTACGGTTTTGATGTTCGCAATGTTAATTGGTCTCTTTGCAAAGGTATCTCGGAAGAAATATGCCCTTGGTCTATTGACATCGATCTCGTCTGGACCCACAATCTTGAGAGTTCCTGCGCTCATTGAAATATGAAAGAGTTCTGGTCTTGTTAGAGGTTCGTCCGTGCCGTCATTGAGAGGGGCATGTCGATGTTGACTGCCACCGACATATCGATAAGTGAACGGAGATTGTACTGGAGCATCATTCAAATCGCTGTAACGATCAGTGTGCATATTTACGATATCTAAACCACGCTTAAAACTTGCAGAAATCTCTGCGGCATAACCAGTGTCAACCGAAGAACTATAAATTTTGAATGGTGCTATCTTGAAAAAATTGTCAGTCATCTATCTCTCTTTCTATTGTACAGGTAAATACTCTTCATTTTTATTTTATTTTATTATGCGGAACCAGTTTCCCAGCTGGGGTATTCATAACTGGCTGTTGCCGAGTTTTGATATACTGAAAAATCAGAACTTGTTATTGGGTTCGCGACTGTGCCGCCCCAACCTGGATACTCATAACTGGCAGTTGCCGAGTTTTGATAGACTGAAAAATCAGAACTTGTTATTGGGTTCGCGACTGTGCCGCCCCAACCAGAGTATTCAAATGTTGTAAATGATGAGCCCACTGGATTGTCGAAAATGTCTCCGCCGGTCGAAGTAACTCCAAAGATGATTTTTAGGTTTGGTAAAAAAACAAAAGACACGAACGGTTTCTCCTATGCCGAGGTATCGCCAGCAAACAAATATGTGTCAGCTGAAATTATTACAACACTTGCTGCTGCATATAGTCCCGCTGTTTTTGTATGACTTTGGCGATTCAGTATTGAAGTTCCTGCCGAGGCAGACAACTCCAACTGACCACTCCCAAGTTGAATAAAGGTGGTATTATAACCGACATCGAGACCCGAAGAACAAGTGATTCCTTGAGTGGCGGAACTACTAAACAGGAGTGTTTTTCCTCTATCGTCTGCCGATAAAGAATAGGAAGTAGATGCTATCTCTGAACCAACAGCACCACTTAGTGCTACATCTGCTATTAAGGATCCACTAACATCTAGTTTTGCTGCCGGTGTTGATGTTCCGATACCGACTTCGCCCGATGTGGTGATTCTCATCTTCTCCGCTTCAACACCGGCAGTGTCGCCCGTATAGAAAGTCAAGTTGTTGCCGATGGATGCCGCATCACTGGCGGCGGTGATTCTCCCCTCGTCTTGTGCTGCCATCCCGAAAGCCATATAATGGCCATGACCTAGACCAAGGGGTTGGGCGAGAAATGCTAGATTGTCATACCCGCTCTTTTTCGCCTGAAAAGCGCCGGTTCCGTTTGCCCTAACAGTGCCCGCGCTGGATGGAGATATGCCCACCCCCAGTCCACTATCTACTTGCAAATCATTGCTTATGGTGCCATCGTAAACAGTGATATCTGTCGCCTCGATAGTGGAACCAGTAATTGTCGAACCTGAAATGGTTTGAGTCACAAATAAAGATCCTGTTATGCTGGCATTGCCAGTGTGCGAACCATCCCATTCTGCCGTTACGCCAGTTATGCCAGAGCCGTCGCCATAGAAATTGGAGGCACTCACATCTCCCGCGACGGTTGCATCTTGCGAAAGATACAGGTCTTTCCATTGAGAAGCGGGCGCTCCCAGATCGAAAGCGGCATCGTCTGACGGGAGTATGCTTGATGAAACATCTGCCACGAATTGCACTTTGTCGGCATCAGTATTGCCTAGAGTCGTGTTGCCATGGACTGTCAGTTCATTAAAAGTAGAACCAGTAACATAGTCCAATACTTGTTGAAAAGTTGCCTTTTTGGTGGTCGTTGTTCCGTCGTCAACGACAGGTAAGACATCTGAACTAACGATGTCTGAGGCAGCGGGTAAGTTTGATATTTTCACATTTGCCATTCAAAATCTCCGTTATGAGTGTTATAATTAGGACTCAATAATTAATTCATCATCTGCTTCGGTAGTTAACGTGTCGCCTGCTTCGGTTAAAATATAGAATGTTTCCGCTGGTGGTTCTTCGCCAGTTGTGTTGACACTTGTGCCAAACCTATATTTTGACTTTTTCAACGATAACTTAGTACCGCGCTTTGAACTAAAATTTGCCTTACTCATCTAAACAATCCTCGTCTGTAAAATCTGCTGCCGTTATCGATAAATATCCGGTAGAACCAAATCTGATCGTATACTTCATTACGCCTAAGTCGGCAGCATCTTCGTTAGTGTTGATTAAACCGTCAGCTGTGAGTCTGACAACACTTTCGTATTGCGATTGATAACCACTATGGGCAACAGAAACAATCTGCTCCCTGTTCGCGAACACATAATCCGGAATAAATGACCCTGATCCGTTTGCCTTATGGGCCCACCAGTAACAACTTTGGTTCTGGGGTACTGGCGAGTTTGGTGGAGTTGGCATCGCTTGTGCCGATGGCGTGTTTGCTAGTCCTTGGCCGATTGCAGTTCCTGCTGGCGTCTGACCTTTGAATTCTATTGTCGGGAATTTATTATAGTGCTTGTTTCTTTCTAGGACGTGACTCTCGACAACAGTAGAAACATCTGGTGAGAAGTTTGCGGTAGCAGGGATCAGTTGCTGTAACATGGATGTTATAGCACCGTCTATCCATTTATAGAAATCAATATACTTTATAAGGTCTGGAGTATTGCCGATCCTATCAAAAAAGAGTTGCCTCAATTTTGCTATGTCTTTATAATCTTGCCTGTACCTATTAACTGGTTCTCCGATGAGATTGTTGAAATCTATTATGGAACCGAAGACATTTACTATCTCGCTTGAAATAACTTGTTGCATTCCTTTCTCGATCTCATAGCGAAACTCTTGTGGTCGCGATTCTCTGGTGTATATCTGATCATCTAAACCTTCGACGATCTGAACCAAATCATCTGCCTGCATCTCTTCTGGCCCTTGTAAACTGGCATTAGACAGATATTCTTTCTGTATAACGTCTGTATCGCTTGCTTGGAAGAAGTTTCCTTTTCCGGGATGTTCCTTCTTCAATAGACCATCGAGTGGACCATAAGTAACTCCAGGATCCGTAGAACCGGAAGAGAGATCATCTGCGAAGAAACCCGCAGTGTATCCAGGACCGCTGCCCGCGTCAGAAGAACTGAGCGTGTTGTAACCCCAATGTAACATCAGGGTGTCAGCAGAAGGAACCTCTACTCCGACCTCGTTATATAGAGCATATGCGTCTTTAAGGGGATGCTTGGAACCGTAGTTGGTGGAGTCATATCCGTGCACCCGCATCACGCTATCATCTAGGTAATTTGCCCAAACACGGTTAGAGGTGATCTTCACATCCGTCTTCTGCAAATTACTTCCAGTAAAGTTTGTATAATGGCCACCAGCATAAAACCTTTTATTACTCTTAATAAAGTTTGAACCAGAAGCATATGCGAGCGAGGAAGTCAGAGTGAATTCATTCCTAACAAAATCACCTTCCGATTCAATTCCGTAAAACTCTAGAGTATATGGGTTGTCGGATGCTGGAATCGAGACAGAACCCGTATTTAGAATTTCGTATTCTTGGCGCAGGCGGACGGCAAAGTTCCAATTCGTGTTGTTGTACACTTTCTTATAAATGCCTGTCTCTAACGTGGGAAACGGGGTATCTTCAGAAGTGCTCTTAAGGACAAACTTCGCGTTTGTAGAATCAACCGAATCGCGGACTGCATATACTTGGAAGTTGGCATCGTCACCGGGTGCCCATGTGTAGTCCGTTCCGTCGTCGAGTGCTTCATGCATACCGAACAAGGATGCGGATACGAAAGGTGTTTCAAAATACAGCGGATTGTCTTTGGTAAATTTCCTGGGGAATATTACCTCGGTCTCTACTGTTAATGGGTGATCGAAAGTCGATGCGGTTATAAAAGAAACTGAGTTGGATATTGTAGCTGAGGATGTCTGATATATTGTTCCGTTAAACCTGTTTGGTCCGGCAAAGTTAACAAACTTCTTGTCCAGTCCGTGAACTTTGTAACTGTCCTCAATCTCGTATGTTGCTCCATCGACATAAAGATTTACTTTTACCAACTCTTCATCGATACCATAACATCGCAAAAGGTTCCTAAAGGATTTCATCGTCCCTTTTGTTTTATAGATGTATAAGAGATTGTTGTAGATATTCTGATAAATGGTATTCTTTATATCATAGATTTTTTCATCAAAATCTTCCGTTTCATTTCTAGAAGTGATCTCCTCTATGAGATCTGATTCAACAAAGAGTTCTGGTGCTGTAAAACCTAGTGACTCGATTCCCTTCTTTGTAAACGGATACGGTTTCTGGGACGCAGAAACATACTGTATATCTCTAAGTTTCGGAATCTCTTGGATCTTCAAGTGAAGAGAATCAAAGAAACTGGAAATCATTTGAGTTAAGTTCGATAATTCCCCGTTCTCTCCGTCCTCATCAAGAATCCATGCAGGGATACTGTTGTAGATGCTGGCAGCATTATTGTAATCATGCTCGGTACCGTCCAGCTCTTTCTCGGAAGTAAGCGAGATCACGTCTGGGTGGAATGAATAGATAATAGGATCTTTAAATTCTCTGTCGGCGGCTTGTGCTTCGACAATTGCTGAACCGGTGTCGCGGGAAGAGGTAGTGTAACCAACCCATTCGCCATCAGAGAACCTGCCTGAATAATCTAGAACTATTGCGTCGATGCTGGAACTTAGAGTAATTCCTTCATTAAATTTATAATACACGCCAAGATCAGTATTCGCATCATCGGTATTTGTACCTCCTCCGATTTGTGTAAACCAGTTCCTTCCGATATCCTTATCCGTCCGATAAGTCTTCCAGATTCGCATCTCGTCCACAGAAGCAGATAGTTTGCCCCATCCACGGGCACCATGTATGCCGGAGACTGATGTTCCTAGAGAACCAATGTGACCAAGAAACGAACCGGTAACCGTACCGATGGCACTACCGGAGGTGACTTCCTGATTCAGTGCTCCGTCTAAATACAGGCGACTGACCAAGTTGCTTCCGGAGTTCTTAACAGCAAGAGCATAGTGGTGCCAATCACCGTCCGTTGTCGTGAGACTATCACCTATCTCTACTTCTAGTGATCCGGAACTGCCAGACATTACTTCTAGGTAAAGTTTGGTGGTATCGGCAGTTCGCAGTTCTGCTCTGAATCTACCATAATTGTCTGTGCCGTGACTAGCACTGTTCCATAGATCGAAAATTACCTGCTTATCCGACTCAGTGACATAAGCACTCTTCTTTAACCAAAACTCAAGAGCGATTCCTGTCGCGCCATCGAGTTCTAGATTCGAATCCCTGTTTTTGCTGGTATCGTAAAAATTAGAACTAGAGTGTAAGAATATGTTAGAAAGTTTTTTTGTGCTTGCATTGGGATCCGGATTCGGACCACCTTTTACAAAAATATATTCGTCATCACCGAATGAACCATATCCGTCTTCGGCAGCTGCATTGGACGAACCATAATCCTGACCAAGATAGATATATCCGTTAGTTCTGGGATATTCTTTTTCGAATATGTATCTGTCTATCCCAGAAGCAGAAAGCATCCACTGCCCTTTATCGTTTTGTGAACCGTCAAAAGGGTAGGAACTGTAGATATTCTTTATCGCGTCATGATAATATTTCTTTGCAGAACCAAATTTTGCAAAGTTCTGCGGGAAAGAATAATCGACGTGCGGTTCAAATCGGCGGCGCTCTGCAACTTCAGTGGAGAGTTGATCGGCAGATTCGATATCTGCTGATATATCCTCCTTGTTGGTGAGGGACACGACTTTTGTATTTTTGTCTTTATTAAATAAGCTCTGTATTGACATTTATATTATTCGACTCTGAATTTGAATTCTTCTTTTTGTTCCGTATACTCACCATATTCTTCTATGAGAAATTTTAAAGTATATTCATAATCTTTCTGCAAGAGAGACATATCAAAATTAAAATAATTTCCCTTATTATCGTAAGATAACTTAGTATGATTTGTGCTGCCGGTTCCATACGAAACCACCTCATAACTGTCTGAACTTCTATAAAGTCTATAATACATTTTGTCCATAACAGTATTTTCTATTTCATTTTGGGCAACTGTATAAATGCTTGGTTGCCAGTCTTTCGGGCGGGCATATAAGCGGAACTGGACCTGTTCGTTGCGCGCATATGCTTTCTTGAGATTTGTTATATTTATGATATATGTCGATGCAGAATCGTCGGAAGAGGCATTGTATATCGTTGGTGCTATGGCACTCCCGGTAAAGAATTCTGTAATACTAGCAGCATCGTCGTGCCAAACATCAAAGATGGTCTTATATGAAGAACTAACTGCTACAGAGGCCGAATACACCCCAGTAGAAACGTGGCCACCAGTTACAACGTATGCGCCGTCCTGGAGGGGGACACGAGAACCGACTGGGGCAGTAGAACCAGAGTAGATACTGATATAAATACTTCCCGTACCAACGGATGGAATATCGACGAATTTTCCTTTGAATTTGTTATAGAGATAAAGAGTATTTAGATTATCGCTTGCCGGTAAAAGAGAACTGCTCCTGATGAAGTTATTTCTGTCGTCGGTGATCGCGGAATCCCATCGTGCCTCGATGTGCGGTCTCTTATAATAGAACTCACTTCCGCGAGCAAAGAACTTTTTAGTGTAATAACTTCTGGATGTCGATTCCTCGCTGGCAGTTAGGTGGATTCCCACCCCATAGTTATCTATAGTACCAGATACCCACTCTTCCACCAAACCAGTTATGTCCACTTCCAGATCTTCGTATCCGTTTTTAAAATAAGCATTATAATTGGATGAGGTTAAATAATCTCCGCCCAAAGAGGACCAGGAAGTCCCGGTTGAAGCAGATACCCAATTGGAAGCACCCACATCAGAGTATTCTTCCATGTCCAATCCATAACCTTCTTCCCATGACTGGGATACCGGTTGTACAGTCAGCGTGTATTTGGTTGGGGTTGTTTCTGTGTGTTCAGCATTTGAAAGTTTTAAGATAAAGTTGACGCTGCCGCTCTTCGGAATATTGCCGGCCGTGCGATCAGAAACAATATCTGATACAGGAAATTTCGTCAAGATCCTCGACAACTCTGACGAAGAGGAGTTTGCTTGTGCAAAAATTGAAAATGTCTCCACGACATCCGATTCGCCCATGTTGGACAAACTTCCGGTAGTTACCAAGTTTGACTTATAAGCATTCGTTATGGTATTGTCGGCATCCGCAATATATCTCTTTATCGCCATTATCTAATAACTCCCTTAATATCAACTTCTGGAAATTTCATCTCCACTATCACATTGTTTGGAATGTTAATCATCCTACCATCAGCAGAGAGATTTTCACTAAAGTCGTAAAACGTCTCCGAATAATTGCCGCCGATCTTAAGAAATACTTCGGCACTCACAACATCTAGAATCCCATCCACTTCTTTGAGGGTTGAATAGACGTCAGATATATAAATGTTTTCTGATACTTCATATGTTTTCGTAAACTTTTCGCTCAATGCTTCGACCGCATCAGATAGGAGATCAAAATTGCTTTGGTCAGTTTCGCCGATGGCCTCGAACTGGATTCCAAAATTCACTATCTTTGCGTCTAAGATATCGATTGAGTCAGTAATCATCTTGTTCTTATTGAGCCATGTTTTGAGGTTCTTCTTAAGTGACTGGTTTGATTGAATCAGGTTCCTGCCACTATCTTCTGATATTATGTATAGATTTAGATTTCTCTTGAAAGAGTTATCATCTTGAATCACGTTTGCTCGTTTAACCATCCCAAATCTTTGTGGCATAGCATACGATAGATTGAGGTAGTCTTCCCTTGTTACCGCACGATGCTGAGTTGCAAAAGAACCTTTGCTTCGCACTCTAATTTCTTGAGACGTTGGGAGACTCACATTTCCGACAATCGGAGTCTCGTTATTTATTTCTAGAGAACCGATCACTGAATTCTTGAGAGTCACAGACAGATCGTTGTCATTCTCGAACGAAACAATGGGCGTCTGCACCGATACCAGAGATCCGGCCGCGAGATTGTTTGAGGTGGAATCGTTTACTCGATATCGAATCCTCAGCGTGGTGTTTGACGGAGAAACTCCGAACTTATTTCCGTCCACAAGTCTCGTCGGGTCAATTGCTGTATCAGTAATATAATTTTTACCGTAAGAGAACATTACAACATTGCTCGGTTCCGAAATGGCACTATTAGTGTCCGAACTTTCATCGCCTGCGCCGAATTGGAGTACAGTTGTGTTTCTATCCACCTCAACAGTAAATCTCCTAGAAACGTATTTTTGTTTCAACAGAGATGGTGTGTATTCTCTTTCTTCTGAATTCGTATTTGTCATCGATTGATAGATAACATTTTGCGATAAACTATCGACTTCGTAATATTCATTTCCCTCGGAATCTTCAACGGAAATGATATCAGCAATAGTAGTGCCGCCTAACTTTATCTTCCTGAATTTTTCGTAATCGCCAATGCTGACTATCTGCTCCTGGATCTTTCCGGAAACTACTTCTCCAAATGCCTGTATGGCATATGAGGTTGGGAGACCAGTCGTACTATTGGCAGAGGCAACCACAGTGCTATTCCCTTGGTCGGCGAAGTCTACATCTGCCATGAGAGTAAAACTCCCACCATTGTTTGCAGAGAAGATAGAACCTTGTTCCAAGACGGGCATATATGCTCGGTTGGGTGTTCCAGCTACGGCGGCGGGCACAATGATATAGAATGATGCGATGCCATAAGAGGACGGTGCCTTATTAAGTTTGTATCCCAGTTGTCTAGCATGGCGGACAACATTATCATATTCGATAGCACTCTCTAGAAATGTTTCGTTTGCCTGATAATCAGTATAAAATGATAGGACGTCGCCGACATAAGCAACAGTATCCAACATCAAAGCACCGAAACCTGCTTCCGAGAAATCTTTGAAGGTATCTGAGTAATATTTTCTGGCATAGTTAATCAGGTCGTTCTTAATTGAATCAAAATCCCTGTTAGTGTAATTAATCGCTACTTTTTTACCAGAAGGCATAATAAATCTTTCTCCTACTATTACAAGTCAATCTTGAGAGCATCACTTAAACTAAGGGGGACTATCTCATATATTATAGTTATGTTCACCCCATTGCTGAGGTCGTTTCCTTCATCCGGGGAGATAAATTGTACATCACTTATCGAGATAAATGGCATATACTTTTTAACCTGGGAATTAATCTTGCTCCGGATTTGAGAATATGTTGATGAATCATTGGGTTGAAAAAGGTAGTTCCTGATGCCTACTCCAAATTGGGGTATCATCATCCTCTCGCCAGGTGCCGTGAGAACTAGATTCTTAAAATTTTGTTTTACAACTTCGAGCATATTCTTGTTCAGGTAATAACCAGGACTACCCGGATCAAGCGTCAGCGGTAAAGATGGTGAAAATCCAGACATGCTAAATTACTCCAAACCTCTGCGTCTCTTTTCCTCAAGAGACAACCTTTCCATATCTATACATAGTTTTTCTCTGGTCTTTTTCTTGTTTTCGAGTCCCTCTTTTGTCCTTTGCAGTTTCTTTAGGTCCATATTCGAATTCTGCAAGTTGTCGGTGGCCGAGATTGCATGGTAAATATGACCAAGTGGACTGTGGGGCGGCGATGGACTATATGGAAACACGTCGGAGGGCAGAGATGCCATGGCAATTGCCGTAACTGGCAGCGGAATCGGGTAGCCCGGGAAGATAACTTCTGGATTTGGAACTTGTGGCATCAAAAAGTTGTCGCTCGCAGTTCCCCATATAATCCAATCTATGGTTCTGCCGTCGTCCGAGGTTCTCTCAAGTTGGCCAGAGGCGGGGTTATAAACGGACCAGAAACCTGTTGCCAGCGTTTTACCTACAGAAAAGAAATTATCCTGTTCTACTGCCCTCTGTCCTTTAATGATATTAAGAATACCTTCTCTTATGCAGCTAATCTGTTCGTTGGATTTCGATAGTTGTTTCAATCTCTTGAAGGTGAAGGGTGAAAAATCTGGCAGGAGCCCGTAATCTGTTGCTTCGGGAATCTCTATCAGAATTCCTTTTCTAACTATTTCGAGATCTTCTATATATGCCTGGATCAGGGGAGCTCCCATTGCTGGGAAATTACGATTAATGGAAGCAAGTGCAAAATCTTGAAAATATTTTTGTTTCGGATGAAGACCATCGAAGTTGATGTCGGAAGTTTCTTTGTATATATCATAAACCCTCTGTGGGTCGCTAGTAGATGGGTTATAATTCACCAAGAACACTTTTTGCATATATTTGTCAAACAGAATATTGCCCTCTTCGCAACCTTTAGTCATTTTATCCCTAAGTCGATAAACGACGATCTTTTGGTCATCTTTGATCGGAGGTGGCGAATTGGCGTCTATTCCGGTGAAGACGTTCGGCAGTTGGAGGCCGGTTTCTGAGATTCTCACTACTGTGGGATAAGCGCCGGCGATATCGCCCATGGGCGGCGGAACAGTGCCTTTTGGTAAGATAAGGTTTGTCAAGAACCAGTTCTTATCCTCAACTCCGCCGGGAGAGTCATCTGGATTTAATCTTTTCATCACTTGAGGAATCAGTTTTCCTGCTGCGCCTGCCTTCACTATCTTGGATGCTGGGGCAATAACGGGATCTATGAATTCTGTCAAACCCTTAAAAATTAATTTTGGAGTCTTCATAGCAAGGTCAAATAGTGCCGGGTTTCGTGCCATGCCTTCTGTGCCATAGTTTGCTAGGGCACGTGCATATTCACCTCTATTTCCGCCTTTCTTCTTTTCGTCGGAAGTTTTGAAAGTATAATCGCCGGCATTTGCAGTTATCTCAAAAAGGTTCTGTAACTGATATTTTGTCCCGTCGAAAAAACTATCAGAAAGTTCATTCGTTAAATTGGCCATGATAGTGGTAAATGAGAGGACATTTTCTCCTGGTATGCAATACTTGAAAAGTAACTTATATACTCCAGAATCTTTTAGAGAGTTCTTCAGGAACTGCAAATAATCAGAAGAAAAGACTTTTTGCATACTCTTCTGACCTGTGCTATCTCCTATATTCATTGCTTCGAGGATTTCTCCTCTCGGGATGCCCGATGCGGAATCGATCCTTTTCTCTGCCGAGAACAGAGGAAGAAGATGTAGAAATCTCTCTTTTGGGGGCCCCAGTGGTGGTGTGGCCGCTATGGGGTAAGGCGCTGGTCCGCGGCCGCTCTCGGTTGTACTGTACTGGAAACTTCCTTCAGGAAGTACAAATCTCTCCTTTTCGACGTAGGTCTTTGACCGTCGTACTACGTCCTCATTCCATTCGAATCTTTGGTTAGTGTTGGATACCAATGTATCCCTAGTATGTGCGAAGGTCTGATCAACCCCAGGGGTAGTAGTATCATAGAGTTGTCCCGGCGGGGCAAGATAAACCAATCTCATACCAAAAGAAACTTCATGAAATGCCTTATCAGCGAGTTCAAGATTGTCATTTTCAAGGTATTCTTGAAATTCATCTATATTCCAAATCATTTCATTGGCAGTGTTTAGTTCGCCTCCCAACGCAATATCGGTGGCAGCAGTTGCCCCAATAGGCAAATGTAAATCTGAATTGTCATTTTGAAAGCAATTACGGTTTGACGTATTTATTGTTTCTCTTGGACTTAGAACCTGCACGAGAGAGGGGATCTCTCCGCTGGCAGCTGCGGCGCGCATGTCGAATTGTTCTTCCTCTTTTTTGAATCGCTCGCCGCTGAAGTCGTCTCGGATATTGATGCCGGATTGGGTATTGGGCGCGCCTGGTGTGCCAGTTATAAATCTGTCTCCAGGCAACTCTCCCTTGGTTTTGACATACCTCTCTACTATCAACTGGCCGCGCTGGTCTTCTTCCGAAAAAGAAATAAGGAGTGTGTCTGCCAAAGCATCGCGTGGCATTGGTCCCGGTTCCGGCATTTGCATTTCGCCTGCAAAATCCTCAAATCTGGGGAAGGGTACAATAGCCTGTCCATCCCAACTATCTTGGACAACGTGTGCCATGGCAGTCATGGTGTTTTGTGGATCAAAAGCAAGGGTTATCCACATATTAGTTCCGGCAAAATGTCCCGGATTTTCCAAAAAATGTCTAACCCTCGGAGTTTCATATGATAAGAGGGGAGTGTTCTCGCCGCTCAGGCGCCATTTGGATTCTGGTTTGCCTATATTCCATGATTGCACTTTAAAGTATTCTTTATTCCAAGTAACTTCAAATGTATCAAGCATGGCGTGGGCCGTAGCGGGGCCGCCAAAAGGGTTTGCGACCGATGCGACGAGGAAGTGAGTTTTAAAAATAGCATCAAGTTCTGCTTCTCCGAGTTTGAGTTCATCGAGGGCGCCCTCTAGAACCTCATCTTCTTCATCTTCGCCGCCTGTAAAACCAAATAAATCTGCTGCTGCTTCGGCGGCACCTTCAAAATCTCCCTCGGCGAGTGCTTCCCCTGCATCCTGGACGTCGGCTACTGCTTCGCCGGCGGCAGCAGTAGCGAAGTTGACAGTTGTACTGAGAATTCCTTCGAGTTCGTTCGGTTCCGGTAATCTTGGGTTATCATCGTCATCAAGGGGCATGTATTCCTCAAAGAATGCCACCAACGATTTTTCGACACCCTCTTTTATAGTATCGACGAATGCCGTTATCATTACTCCGATATCGGTATTTGTATATACGTATTTGTCTCCGTCGATGCTGGTGTAGAAATGATTGGCATCGGAATCTATCGTATATTCTTCAGGAAAAATATATCTTGGTACCGGGATTGGGAGTATGCCCGCTGCCAGGGCCGCAAGTATGGGTGCACCAAACGCGATAATTATTCCGGCAATGACGGCACCGACAGCAGCACCGATTATGGCACCGGGGCCGGCGGTCCAACCTTGGACGGCCGCGCCTATAACACCCCCAACGACGGCGCCGCCGGCAGCAAGCACGGGAATGGTTGCTGGGGCGGCGGTAAGGGCGGCGGCCCAGTTTCCATTCGCAGTATGCCACTCATTATATTTCTCTAAATACACATCGTAAACAGAATTGACTTCAATCTGTCCCAAAGTCCGGATTTGGTGTTCGTTCATGCGGGCGAAGAAGCGAGAACCGTTGTCAACTGGTTCTCCAGATTTTCTAACGTCCAAGAAAGGCACGTTTTCGGAGATAAACCTGTCATCAAAAGAAAACTCGCCGTTGAAAGAAACCAAATCTTGTAGTTTATCGATCACGGAATAGAGTTGTTCCTCTATCAGAAAGCAGAGTCTTGCTTCCATAATCTCTTCGAGAGGCACTTTATCGATCTTTACAGAATTTACATTCTCTGGACATTCTAGTTCTGCCAATGGTCCAGTGTTTTTGGCATTTGGTGGCACCCATAAATCTGGGTAGAGTTCTACCAGTGTTGGAACTCCCTCGTTCACTGTAGCAGGAGGTTCTGCTATGTCAGCACTCTCGCCGCCTGTGCCGGCGAATGAACCAAGACCAGAGTCTCCGAAGGATGTCCCACCGGATTCTTCAGGTGGTGTACCAAGGATGCATGGATCGCCTGAACCGTATCTGCGATATCCATCCATGCCGATCCCGTTCATTGTAACAGTGCATGTTTCCCACTCCGGTAGGCCGCTCAACCCGACAACCATCTGAGTAGTGCCTGCATCGGTACCAGGTGGAATTTCAGGTTGTGGGAATGATTCAAATTGTTCTGATATAGCAGTTGCGGTGATGGATGATATCTCTACCTGTTCGCCCGATGGGAGTGTCACTGCGCCGTCCTCGATTGGAGAATGAACTAGAAACTCTCTGATTGCGGCATCAGCACAAAGCCACTCGATACCAAGTTCTGCTCCGGAATTAATGACATTTGGTATTGTCCCATAGGGACTGTATTGTCCCATTCTGTCGGCAAACACATTTCCAACTTCTTCCAAAAATGCTTCAAAATAGTCGGCGCCGGTATCTTTGAGACTTTCCACAATTTTACTGGTAATAAACTTTATTGTAACTGGAGTAAGGAAACTAGTGCAAGGAAAAGCAGATACTGGAAAGATTGCTTTCATCAGTTGTTCTAAAGCATATGCTCTTAAAGTGGTCATGACGATGCCGGACATCATTGCTTTTTCGAGAGAAGTCTTAGTGTTCTTCCCGAGACCGTCTTGGTTGATTTCGTTAGCAAGATTCTCACAATCAATCTTTTCTTCATAATCTTCTATGATTCGACGCTTCATAGTATCCAAGGATAGAATGTGCGGATCATAACCGCATGCTGCCTCGTCCTCATCCGGGAGCGGGGCCCAATCAACAAGGGACATATATGAGGCACCGTTGTCATCAGAAAAGCGAAACATGGGCGATTTTAGGCAGTGCCTTGCAGTGCCGAATATCATCTGTTTAAAACAATCTGCAAAAATGTTTTCTTTAGATATTTTCTGTATCGCATCTTTTTGTTCTTGCGTCAGTTGATCGTTTCGAGTTCCGTTCGAAATAATGTTTGATATAAATCGAGATAAAATCTTCGCCTGCGGAATATCATCATCGAGCGGAGTGCTAGTTCGCGATTCTAGGTATTCCAGAATGTCCGTTGCGGATTCAGGGAACTTGCTTTCGCCCGTATATTCAAAATTATAAATTGCTTCAGAGGAATAAGAATTCCCCGCAATCTCGAATGTCTCCGGGGCAGAACCTGCTGCTACGGCAGCAGGAGAATATGGCGCAAAGTCGGATACGTTCGGTAATGTCTGACCAATATTAAGTCTCCATGAATTATCGTCGAGCATTTCAAGTTTAAGAGCATTCAGAGACAATCTTGTTTTATCCGTCGGGTCAGTTGGCTCTGTTGATTCGAAAACAAGTGCATACCGATCCGTTCCGGGATACGTTGCGTCAAAAGTTTTTATCCTCTCATCTAAATGTTCAAGCACATTTCGCGAGCGGGGAGCAAATTCAGATTTTTTCTCCATGTAAGTGACCGCATCTAGACTAAGGTTTTGAGGCACCAGACCAAAAAAGTTTTTTGCCTCAGACTTTGGAACGACTGTAGTGTATGGTCCATATACCCCATCGGTAACTCCGTTTTCAGGAATATAACCCGTTGCCAGCAAACGCTGGAACTCTGGGTTCATAACCGTTGCTTCAATATCACCAGGAGGTTTGATGCCTGCTTTATCTAGAAGCTTGGATTGCTCGTTGGTGGTTATTTTTATTTTGTCTGCCTCTAGTGTCGCATAATTAAAATATTCCACCGTAATGCCTGCTGAGGTTTTTACAGTTCTCTCTATTATTTTCGGTTCTTCAACATCTGAGTAATATGGATCTGGCAACGTCAACGCAGATGCGTCATAGGCCATATATACCGGTTCAAAAAACCTATCAAGAACTTCTCCGAGCATATGTGTAAAAGAGGCAGGATCTTTAACAACCGATCCTCCATAATTGTCTTGGCAATCCAATGAAGGCGTTTCAATCGGCGAGAGGATGATACAGGGGAGGCACTGATCCGGGCCCCAAGACGACGATAAAAGGTTGCTGGCATAAGTCGTAATCTGCTCTTTTGGTATGTTCTCACACCACAAAGCGATTCTCTTTGAAATAAAATCATTTATGTTATCGCACCCGACTTTGCCAACTGCTGCATTCAAACTGGCAATAACCGGTTCGATATTCACCAATTTCGCAATCTTCTTGAACATCCAGATCACATCTTGTTCATTGATAATAATCTCATTGAGATTATTCTCGTTATTCAATCCATATGCAAAGGCGGGGTTGCTGCCAGTTTCATTTTTGGGGTGGATGATAGTGAGCACCTCCCTGAGAAGATTTCCTGGCGCATACCCCTCCAATAAACTTATCACTGACATCGAGTCCCCCTCCCCCACTTGTTCACTCAATGCATTGAAAAAGTTTTCCATTGCTTGAACGGCAGTTGTGACCTCCACAGTAGTGGGGGTCTTATCCCCAAAGTCAAGTGTGGTACCTTCTTGGTCTTCGGGGTCTTCGAAGGGGTCTGATTCAAGATCCCCATAACCGAGAGCTCTCAGTAGTTCTTCCAGAGTCTCTGCTAAATTATCATCGCCGACGCTATTTGCTATTGCGCTTGTCAGATCGGTTAAGTTCGGATTATTTGCATCGGCGGAGGAGTCTTCCAATTGTTGCTGGTCCATACAATTATTTAAAATAGAATTAATAAGTCCCTTAGTCATCTGCACAATGATAGCAGAGATCATGTCCAAGATAGCAGATTCTACCGAAGAGAAGAAACCTGCATCGATATCAACAGTTGGCACCTTGGGGAAAAAGAAAGTCGGTACATTAAAAACTTCTTGCGGTATAAGATCAATCGGGTTAGATAAAAGTCCACACACCTCTTGAAAAACAGAACCGTAATCAAATCCTGCTTGAGTGTATGCCAATTCCAGAGCAGCTAAATAAATTTCTCCCGGTTCTTTTTCTGCATAATCTTCCTCTAGTTGTTGATAAAGAGGAAATTCATATTTCTCCTCATAGAGAAGGAAGTTCGTTGATTCTGCGATGGCAAATGCCTCGGATGCTAACTCTTTCTGTTCTGGATTCATCCTAGTCTTGAAAGTAAAGTCTACTGCCTCCAGTCCGGACAGCGTTTCAGCACTTAAACCAAAAGCACCCATTTGGACAGTCGGTAATTTTGCAACTGCCAAAATGACGTCATTGCAGTCAAATGGGATTTGCTCTTTTAAACAATCCAAGGCGGCAGCTGCTAATTGTTTATAGTCAATCTTATTTAGCACTTCGCTGAAGACAGTTGCGGCCGCTCCGCAAGCAGTAGCACCTGGGTTCTCTAGGCGAGCAGATATATCAACAAGGTTAGACACCACCGCGTCGCCAGTATTTCTAACTATCGATGCGTTCTGCTCTGCCATTTTGAGAAGAAGTCTTGGACTTTCTAGGATTTCGTTTTCTTCTCCTAGAATCTTCTCGCTCTTAACAGGGAACTTGTCAAAGCGATCTGCCAACTGCTCCATGATAGTCTTGCTAGTATCTGTAAAATCAGCAAGACTATCATCCGCAGTGCGAGTCCTGATTGTCACAGGCGGGAAAACATAATCTTCCACGAAATCCTCCCAATCGAAAGTAGACGCATTATATAAACTTATCTCCTCCAAATTGAGCAAGAGATTCATTGTTCGCGGGTCGTCAAAGGGCGAGTCCACAATGAGACCTGGCAATGCTTTATTTAAGTATGCCAAAGAACCATCTGTCCAGAGGGCAACATAGACCAGTTCATAGTCCTCGCTGATCCCTATGCGCAGTTGCTCATCATCATCTAAGAAATCGTTAATCTTATAATTGTTACTTTGGAAGTGTGTCACTATCTTAGGAAAGAATTGTTGCAAAAGAGCAATCTGTTTGCTGATGTCTAGAACTTCAACTACTTTCTCTGATACTCTAATATCTTCTTTAAACTTTTCCAACAAAACTGTCAGAGATGCTATCTTCTGCCTGATAGAACCTATCTCAAGACTGAATATCTGCCCACCGTTAATGACCTTATCAAAATCTGGTTCTGCCCTAGGGAGATATAGTTCCGCACCTGGATTTAGACGAACGTCTTTTTTCGGTGGAGTGGATGTGCCGTAGTTCAACCTACCCATCCACTCTTTGACATTATCAATATCTGGTTCTAAAATATTGACATCATTAACCCTCAATATTTCTGCTATTCTGGCCCGGTGGCCCTTCGATGTTTTGTCGGTTACTCTGAAATATTCACGGTAATCCTCTGCCAACTTATTGATCGAAGTTCTTTCGGACATTGGGGTCAACACATAGTTGCCCCGATCTGGAATTGAATCAAATGTTGCTGCATCGATGGTCAGATAATATAAGTTCGGACCTGGCTGGACATAGATATCCTGCAATACCGTTTGCGGATTCAGGACTTCTTCGTTTGTCGCGTCAACAATCTTATTATAATATGCCAACATCCTTCTGATTCCGGCAGATATTTCTTCTGGGAAGTTTTCTTGCACCACTTCTCCCGAAGAATCATAATAAATCTGTTGATTGATGAACCCCTCGTTTTGTAGCACGATCCCATAGGCAGAAAGTTCCGGAACGAAAAACGGAAAGTTGGGGCGGCGGTACCTCCAGTTCTCTACGAGAAAGGTATCGTATGAGGCATATTTTTTTGCAGGATTACTTTCCTGCGCGCCTTGTACTGTTGTCGGTGGTAGAGATGCCATTCAAATGCCTGCCTTAGTTAGTTTTATTCCATCTGCTTAAAACAAAATTCTTTCCGGATGCGCAGAGATTGTTCTGATCCCAATTGATAAGGTTCTGTCTGTGCACCTGAAGGGATCTCATCGATTGTTGCAAATGTTCTACTTGCACTTTGCCGCCGGCACTGACTGCCGCGTCGGAGGGCGTATTGGCATTTCCAAATACAGTCGAATAGTGAAAGTGACTCATGAGAGAACCGTTGAACTCCATCTGTGCCTGGAGCATCTGTTTCACTATCGCATTCAAGTCTGCATTTAGTTCTTTTAATTCTTTCAGAGCATTCGTCAAACTCTCGCCTTTGACCATTGGTTGTACTTCGGTTTCTATATTGCCGGCAACAATAGAAATACCATGCACGGATTTTATATCGCCGCCTTGGGAATTTTTCTTATCTGTTCCAGTCACAATCTTTATTCCCTCTCTTGCAACCAATCTAATGCCGTCGGCCTTTAGAGCAATTGCTGACCTGGCCTTGGAGATTCCCTGACCATGTTCCTTGATCTTAAAGTTCGTATCCACATCAGTCTTTTGGGATATATGAATTCTTGCTGCGTCTTCACCAAACATCGGATCGACAGGCAGTTGGTTGGATTGCGTCCAAACGGATCCGTGTGCACGAGAACCACCTCTTCCTGCTACAATATCTATAGAGGCGGCAGATGAATCAGAAGTGTACTTTCCGAATCGGGAACCTGCTCGGTCTCTCCCAAAGACGATCTCCGCGTTGGTCTTACCTTTTTCTGGTATAACGGTCTCGATCTCCATCGGAACCAGGACAGGTTTGTTATCATAATCACTATTTCCGCAAACGGATTCCACTGCACCTTGACGATCTTTCGGCAGTTCCGATTTTGCCTCTATGGATTCCTTAGTCGGAACTACGGCACGTGCATCCTGGTTTTTTAATATACTCTCCTTCTGTTTGGCAAGATGGTTTTTGTATTCTACGGGCGACATTTTGGCGGGGTCGGTCATAATCCTGGTGCTCCTACTCTCTTGATCTGGTTTAGTGCTACCTTGTTCTTCATAAGTCTCTCTGAATCGTAAAATTCAATATGCGGTGGATCCACCCCTATGAGTTGCGTAGCTTTCTTATTCTTATTGCCACCCCACTTCAGTTTGGGAAACTGTGATTCTATCATGTAACCTAATTTTAACCAGTCATTGAGGATGACTCTATCCTGCACCACCGTTCTCTCCATCACGTTCTTCGACGGCAAAAGGTTGGTACCAATGTTGTAAATTTCGTTTCCAGATTTGCTGGTTGGGTCGGATAGAGAGTCTTTGACAACTTGCGCAAGGGTTTTGTAATCTCCGCCAAGTTTGTTCATGATGTTCTTATTCAGCAAGAAGTCAACTGCTAAACCATGAACATGTGGACTCTTGTATGGGTCGGTAATCGTGCTATATCCTCGCTTATAAAGTTTCTTTTGACGCATAGGAGTTCTGTAAGTCTCATATAGGAAAAATGGCATTTGTTCTTGCCTTATCATAATGGAAAGACTCAGAATCTCCCGAGAGAACTCAGAATATAGAAACCCATATCCACTATATTTTTTTGTAAGTTCAGAACTCATTTTTTGCCTTTGCCTTTTTTACCTTTGCCTTTTTTACCTTTGTTGCTAGGCGGGTTTTTGACCCATTGCTTTGCGTTTCCGGCCGGAGCATTGTGTGCATCCTGTGAAGACGTAGAATCTTTCACCTTTTCAGAAACAGCACTAGCACTGGTATACTCATTTGTCAATTTATGAAACTTCCCAATAATACTTGTGTCACTGGGGATAATAACGACCTCTATCACTTGACCGACTTGAGGTTTTGTATCGCAGGAACCTTGAACTCGAAATTTTGTAAATCTCAAATTTGAAGATCTCGACTTGAAATCACCCTTCTCAGTAGTGTTCACTAAGTCATCATCTAGATCGATTATGCAACCGTATATTCCTCTTGGGGCACCATTCTTGGGACTCCACACAACTTTATGGACAATGGCAGTTCGGACTTCTCCGCCCTTATCTACAGCTTCCTGGTCTTGAACATATTGGTAAGTCCTGAGAAGGGGAGAACCTTGGTGACGATCAAAAATGGGATCATTCTTGTTTGTCGAACGCGGATTCAGGGAATTTGCTGGTAGGTTTGTTAGTTTTTCGGTGGCCACTTACTTGTCCTCACTCTCTGCATCGTCGGAATCGAAGGAGTCAAATAATTTATCTTTGTCGGTGCCGCTTAAATCGCCATAATCCATGTCTTCCATTTTCTGCATCATTGCAGTCAACTTCACCAACTGTTCATTGGACCTTTGGAGTGTCTCTAGATATTTTGCTGCGACTTGACCAACGTCTTTGTGTCTTTCCTTATTTTCTCCGATATACTCAGAGACATCTCCCAGAAGTTCTTGGGCAACCGATCTGTCTTTCTTGATATTGCCAATCGCTTCTTCGAGGTGGTGATAAAATTTGCCTTTCATTTTACTTCGTCCCAATCAGTTTTAAAATCTCTATACTTAACGCGAATCTTATTGAGACTATTAACAATCTGCTTTGTGTTAAGTCCAGTAATCTCGCGTAGATAAAGATAAATAGCCTTTTTATTAAAAATTTCTATCTCATCGGGTTCAGACATTATTATCTTTATTGCCTCCATTACCCTTTTTTCATTGGGTTTGGTCGATTCTTCACTCCATGTATCCATTTCTTGATTTAGAGATGTCCAAAATTCTTTCTGTTCTCTGAGGTTACAATACTCGTTATAGGTAACAAGATTCTTCATTTCGTCGAGGTTTGCAACTTCGTCGAAATACACTTCCCTCTTTAGTCGAATACTATTGTGTTTTACTTTATGGATGAACCAGTTCTTGGTTATTACACTAAAGTAACTAAATGCTTTCGAACCCTTGTTGGGATCGAATTTATCCAAGATTGTTGTTAACCAGATTTTGCACTCTGATTTGAGATCACCTATGTTTGCAAGATTGGTGAATTTATATGTATAGACAATCTTATCAACCATTTCATTAAATGCTGGTTCGATAAGGTCTTTATATAATTTGTCTCTCTCTTTCAGATCAGTAGTGGTCGCATACTTTACTATAGCTTCTTGATGTACTTCGGTAAAGTAATCTCTTTTCTGCCTCTTGTTACGCCGCTTTCTGGTCAATCTCCGTTTCTTCATCTTGTTCCTCCGCTTCTTCTTCTTCTTCCACCTCTAAATCAAAAGCATGCGTTTTGATGAAGTTGTCCATATCACCCGTCAAGTCTTTAGAGTGAGAGAGCAATGCTCCGAGTGTTTCATCTCCGAAAAAAACCGGCATATTGTAGACAGAATCGAGGTGAAGAGCGAAATCTTTGACTTGCTCCAGAATTCGATATAGGTTGTCAGATAGTGTGAGCATATTTCGAAACAACTTATAACAAAACCAAATCAGAAAAATGTTTGCAACTACAGAGACCGATAGGGCAACAGTAATATAATTCATCTTTTCTCCTTTAGTTCTTCTACTTGATCTTTAAGATCTTCTCTCGAATCTTCTATATATGATTTTACCACATCTCCAGTCTTTCTTTTAGTTTCTTTTAACTTATAGTTCCTGGGGATGGTAAAAACTCTCACGAGAAGTTCTTCACACTCTTCACACTCTTCTTCAATTGTTTCGCCCATAGAGTGCGTGATAGTATAAAAACACTCACACTTCTCGCAAGAATAACTGTATCTAGGCATTATCTGTCTTAACCTCAAAGTTTGGCGGATTCTCTACGATTAAGTCGCCACCATTACTTACCTCAAATTCCATCTCATTTAATAGAGGGACAATATCAACTTGTTCCATAAGACACTTTTGCAATGCCATCATTAGCGAACCAACTGCTTGATCTGATAATTTCATTTCTTTTTTTCTCCTTAAACCCTACCATAAGAATCTTCATAACGGACAATATCGTCTTCGCCGAAGTATTCACCAGTTTGGATTTCTATAAATACTAACTCTTCTTTTCCACAGTTTTCTATCCTGTGTTTCTCACCTTTCTCTACTATAATGTGATCTCCTGCCTTAGCACTATTCAACCCGAACTCGCCCTTCTGGTAAAGGGCTGTACCCTGCACTAAGATCCAAATTTCTCTTCTTCGAGAGTGCGATTGTAGACTGAGGCGTTGTCTGGGTTTCACAATAATCCTTTTTACCTTACATTCTTCTCCCGAATACAGAATGTCGTAATGACCCCAGGGTCTGATATTATCTTCCATCATTTACTCCGGAGATTTCTCTTTAGCATTATGCTCATGCGAGATGGGGCATAATTGTGACCCTCTAAATTAAAATTTACAAAAGGGTTAAGGGAGTGTATATTGCACCCATACTCATTCTTGACTGCCTCACATACTGCTATCGTGTGCTCTTCAATGAGACCCAACCACTGCACATACTTATCTTCTGTCTTTTGGTGGGGTTTCACTTCCCCATAATAACCGCTGATGGTTGATTCTCCGTCTATAGTTCCGCAATCATGACCAGCAATCATAATGTTTTTAGCACCCAAGATTGCAGCAAAATGAACTGCGCTCGTTATAGTCGAATAACTAACAACTAATCTATGCTTCCCCTTCTTAATTTCATTAAGCATTGGTTGCTCATTTGGTTTTGGCGGGTGTTCGAAAACATAATGTTCGAAATCGACGTGGTTTAATCCTTGATATAGGTTTCCCGACTCATGCTTTGACAGAATTAATCTTGTATCGGCAGATGAGATATCTTTGATTTGTTCGAATCCTCTCGAATCCTTTGTGATAACGTAGTCACATTCAAACTTTCTGAAAACCCTGTTTACGCCAATAGTGATCTTGTTTTCGAAAAATGATGGTTCGACGTAATTCATGCTAGCGCCGGCCGCGATGATCCAGATATCTTTCCCCTCGTGTAAATTGTCAAGTTCTTTAATGCGTTTCTGCATCGAAAAATACCTCGCTGCTAATGTTCTTATCGTCGATGAATAAGTCGTAAATTGGTTTGCCAAACCTCAAATCATGGTATTTAACACCCCATGACTCAAACTGCTTTTCAGTAACCTCTCGCCAATCTATACCCGAACCGGTGCCGCGAGCCGTCCAATAAACTATTGTATCGCCATTATCGTACATTTTGTTTATTTTTTTAATGTTTTTCTTGATCGGTTCTGCTTTTGTATAGTCTCTATCTTCTGGAGATATACAAATTGTTTCATCGATATCGACGAATACAATCATTTTTTGTTCCTATAGTTGTCAATAAAGTCGCTACATACCCCAACAGAATTTTCCATAGGTTGTTCACTTAATTCCGGCATGACACAGATAGAGTTTTCTGCTAATGGTTTTCCTGGATATGTCCACAAGTACCCACGCGAGGTTAAAGTAACATCGTCTGTCTGGTGCCAAAAGCAGTGTATACCTCTGTTCATCATTGTAACGAGGGAATCCACATTCTTGGCATGGCACCACAATTTGTCATTTCTTAAAAATTCTAACTCAATAAGGTTCTCTGGTCCATCATGACCTAGATAAAGTTCATTTCCCGTTTTCCACACATCTACCTCGACATCGTAACCGAGTTCTAGAGCTTCCTGGATATAATCTACGGTATTTTCCCTCTCGGGAAGTTTTCCACTTATATTTCCTCTGTGCGATATGAGAAACATTATTCTTTCCCACTTTTGTGTTCTTTTTCATATCGCGATAGGTCTTCGGGAGTTCCGAGACCCCACATACCATCAAAATGAAATATCTTCACCTTTTTGCCGTCTTCAATTGCCTCGTTGAAAACTGGACATACATAAAACTCATTATTAAAACGAATATTTTTCTCAATCATTCTCTCTGCATATTTCACATAATCAGAACCTTTTTTCCAATAATAGATACCTGCGGTCGCGATATCACTAATAGGTTTTTTTTCCGCGACTTCCGAAACGAACCCTTCCTCATTTAGTTTCGCGAAGCTCCACTTCGGGTGGGTGGCAGTGAAGGTTAGCATGCCAGCATCCACCTGGTCGGCAATCATGGAATACATAAACTCATTACTGTCCCAGTCCAAAAATTGATCAGAGTTTGCAAACACCAGCGGTTCATCATTGTCGATGAGTTCCTTTGCTAGTAGGGTGGTACATGCTGCCCCTTCAGTGACGCCATCTACCTGAACAATCTTGCACCCTGGAGATATCAGTGGCAAGAGGTGGTTAAGATTATATTTTCCATAATGCTCTGCCTGCACTACAAAAATGTGGCGGGCATCGATATTTAAGTTTTCCACTACCACCTGAATCATCGGTTTCCCGTGAACTTCGATAAGAGGTTTCGGGAATGTGTAACCTGCCTCCTGAAATCGGGAACCGGCGCCGGCCATGGGTATCAATATATTCATCTCTCCTCCTTGCCATTTAGGTCTTACTTGTGATGTGTTCTTTATTTTGTTGATGATCTTTTCGATTTTATCATAAGTTACATCCTCGCTGTCTTTTACTGCACATAGGTGAGCGCCGGTGCTCAGGGCAGCCTTGCGGCCGATATGTGAATCCTCCACAATAATAGTCTCGTCAGGGTTAGCAACTGCTTTGATCATACATTGGAGATATATTTCTGTGCTTGGTTTTGGATTCGACACATCCTGGTTCGAATATAAAAAATCAATGTATTCAAAGAATCCGCGACGGATGAGTTGTAATTTTGCTGTCTCTCTAATGGAATTGGTGGCACATGCTAGAGTATATCCTTCATCCTTCAGTCGTCGCAGGATTTGTCTGATTCTGTCGTTGGGTCCGAGGTTATCGATGATTTGCAATGTCTTGGATTGTTTGAGTCTCCATATCTCGTCGTGATAGTGAGATGGCATGCCCTTTTTATCCGTAAGCATATTAAGTTTTTTAGTAGTAGAGAGGCCATCATATGTTGATAAATGCTCGGAGCGCTCTATGACATAACCAGTGTCTATCTCAGCAATGGCAGCATTAAGTGCCTCATAGTGCAATTCTCGGGCATCGACCAAGACGCCATCTAAATCAAAAATAATTAATTTTATCATTTCTTCTCCACATTGAAAGTCTTTAGTTCATTGGGGTGCATCAGGATATATTTAACTTCTGCATTCTTATATCTTTGGTACATATGCGAATGGGGACCCCTGGGATCCTGTCTGGCGGCCGCACAACTCTCAGGATATGATGGGCATGCCCTTCCAACCCTAGAATTATACTGCCCCTGATAACCTGGAAATACTAATACGTGTATTTTCTCACATGCATCACTTATATACCTGAGATTTTTATAATAAGAGGTTCCCCAACTCAATATAAGTTCCTTGGAGCGATATAGCATATTTGCTGTATCACACTCATTATGCTTGGACGGGTCAATGCATACAAAATTGTTATTTTCACACATAATATTGACTAGATCTTGGGAGACGACTCCTTGTGTTGTTCTGTTGTCGGAAGAATGTGTTTTAATGATGGCCAGTTTAGATAATTCCTCACTGCCGCTTTCATCATCGACGATATATTTTTCATACATGTCTTTCACGATATCAAACCAAAAATCATCGGCAAAATGGACTTGAGTGATGGGGTAGAAAATTACTGATTTTAAAAGATACACGACATCAGATTTTACAAAGATTATCTTCTCTCTTCCTAAAACCCTGGAAACGATATCAACCATTCCCTGTTGAGTCTTTTCATACATCAGCACCTTGCAATTCTGTTCATCCTGAATATAGTTCCAAATCATTTCCCAAAGTGCAGAGTAACCATGTACCGTCCCTCTCGAAAAGGAACTGATGAAAGAAACCACGGGTTCGTGAATGGTTGCAGATTCTCTTTTGGTTGCCGAAACTCGCCTAAAAGAATCTAAGGTTGCTGCCCTAAAAGGACTAGTTTGTCTTACGTGGAAAAAATCTGATGAGTACCTTAACGGCATGTCATCTTTGTAAGCAAAATGAATCATTCCATTTCCACCGCCCGTGCTTTGGATATAGAAATTTACATCATCATTTTTCAAGTTTTCATTAAATTGCACATGTGCTCCTTTATTTTTTTAATGTTTTTCTTGATCACTATGCGCACCTATTGTTTCAAGAAAGTTAATAAATTTTTGTGTTCTTTTTTTATTACATCAATCTCGCCAGTGTCAAAAACTTTATTTTTCTCAAACCATGATAGGGGATAAATAACCCCATTTGTAGGGAGCTTTTGAACAGGTATAAAATCATATTTTTTATTGTATGCCAGGGCCAATCTGTGTGAACCGCCGCAAAGAAAATAAGAAAAAGAACATGGTATAGGGTATTTTTCATTATATCCATGCTGTTCAAAAGAATGTATCAAACTCTTAAATACCTCTACCCTGTGTTCTGGACTTGGAGTATTTCCGACACGAAAAAGTTGCATTTTTTTATAAAGAGAAAAGTCAAAACTTTTATTTTGCAAATATTTCCTGGCGGAATATGCGCGTACAAGAGTGTCAATTCTTCCAAACTCGCCATTTACAAGTTGACTTCTCATAAAAGTCTTTAAATTTACGAACTCATTGGTCACAAATTGTTGATATTTTACGATGTCTTTTGCGATTTCCAGTGTTTGAGTATCGTTATCTGCAACATGGATGATTACATCGTGAATATATCCCTCGATCTTGTTCTTGAATTGTTCTCGTATTTTTTTCTTAATCTTTTCCACTACCCTAGAGATATTGTTTCCGGTGCTCTGTTTTATACGATATTCTGGGTTTTCAACATCAATATAGAACATTAAAAATTCGTTTGAACATTTCCGCATCGAGGCCAATTTAACATTCTTTATTTTATCGATAGAAATATCATCAGTCTTATAGATATCAACCACACACTGTTCCAGTATGTTCCTGTGTTCTTCGAAATCATATGTATAAAACTTTTCAATCCTGTATTCTTTATTCATTTCGGACAAAATAGTTTCCCACAAATGCCTAGCAGGGGACCAAAGAAATCCGATTAAGTAATTTTTATTTGTCATTTTTTTGCAACCAAATTTTGTGATGTAGTTTGTGGGGATTCTTATTAATTTCCTCTTCTCTTATTTTTCTCTCTTTTTGAAAAGACAACATATAGAAATCATTTGCCAGCACTCTATCACAAATCATGTCTGAATTGGAAGTTATATCTATTTGGTAATGTAGTGTCCCATTATTTTCCAACCTTAGTCTAAAATTATTTGCTTCCTCTATCAGTACAATATTGAATTGATTATATTTTAAAAAATAATCCCTAGTTATATCACATATCTTCTTGTAATCAGTTTGACTAGTAAACATATCCATATCTTTGCCAACCGGGTATTCTGTGGGAAAATTCTTTGGCATATATGGGACATCTATCTTGCAAAGAGCATAGTTGTAATTTTTTATTATTCTGAAATATTCGGCCAAATCCAACGCTTGAGTTTTCATTAATCTGCTCCATTTTGCTTGTTTTGCCTGTACTCAGTGCCTTCCTTAAATTGATCAAAGAAAATATTTTTAACAACGGTATACCCATCGGTCAAGATATTCATTTTCGCAAACTCTCCCTTTTCGCTTTCTCGCCGCCTAGACAGATTCTGGATCCTCCTGACCCCATTGCTTTTTCGATATTTCTGATACCTTGGCACAACTTAATCAAACCCTGCGGTTCAACGGATGCCTTCTGGTCGCTTCCCCACATTCTTCTATCAAGTGTAGTGTGACGCTCAATCCAGGTGCATCCCATCGCAACAGTTGCAAAGGTCGTAGCTAGACCATATTCGTGACCGCTGTATCCAATTTCTTTGTTCCAACCCCATTTTGCACGGAGCCAATTGATGTAGTTTAGATTCAACTCTTCAACGGGTGCTGGGTATGTTGAGTTTGTGTGCATAACAACATCTGGATTACATGCCCTCATGCAATCTTCAATTTCCTCTTCCGTACTCATTCCCGTAGAGATGATCAGCGTCTCAAATTTGTCTCTCGCATATTTACACAGTTCGGAATCTGTTATCAGTGCGGAGGGGATTTTAGTGTACTTTGTATATTGCGACATAAAATCGACAGACTGCTTATCCCACACTGACGCGAAAATCTCAATTGGTTTATCTTTAATATATTCATAGAGTTCGTCATACTCTTTTTTCTCGAATTCAATTTTCTTTTTGTAATCCAAATAAGTCATTTCTCCCCATGGGGTGCTTCGCATGACTGATTTTTGGTGTTCAGGAACACAGACGTCTGGAGTTCTCTTTTGGAACTTGGCGAAATCACAACCAGCTACAACACTAGTGTCGATGAGTCGCTTTGCTATTTCTACATCGCCATTATGATTAATGCCAATCTCTGATATGATTTTAGTTTTTGTCATTCTCAAACCTCTCTAAATCTTCTTTCGAATCTACATCTATTTTTTCTTCTATTTCATAAAAGTGTGTATCTCTATTATACAGATTATTATTTAAATTTTTAATCTCAGATACTTTGAAAATGCTCATGTAGTGACTTATTTCAAAAGTCTTTGGATAATCTTGCCTTCTGTATAAATCGTGCTCGATTATTTGTTTTCCTTTGCCGTTCTGTAGTTCGTACATTTGCAGATAAGGACTCACTTTTGTCTCTTTCTTGCACAGCAAACTTTTTAAATTGTTTTCCTCGAAGAAGCGAACTGCATCGAGAACCTCGTTAAATGCACGTTCAGGATAAGTTAGATATAGCATAACAACTATTTCATCGTTTGTCAAGGAAAAATCTCTTTTAAATTGCTTGACTAGCGAAAGAGTGGAGGCAGCATCGCTTGATACTACCGCTGTTCTATCGTGCACATTGCAAATCTTAAGTGCTCTCGCTTTTATCTCTTCGTCGTCGGTAGACACATAAGTCCTCTTAAGATACTCTTCGGGTATCTCAGATACCGTAAAATCAAAAAGCCTCCTGTTCTTAAATTTGAGGCCTTTGGAGTTTCTTCTTGCTGGTATCAATATTAACATAAACTCGTATCTTTTGGGATTTTATGACCCAATTCTTCCCTCTTGACCATTTGGACGTCTGGTCTTCGAAGTTTCGCAATATCGAATATTGTCCTCTTGCCATTGCCGCAATGGACGATTCCCATCTTATCAGAGAGGCACAGAGATAAAATTTTTGGTGCAATCAAATCCACATAGTCCTTTGAAGTCCATTGGTCGATAGTTGCTTTATCATACGGAAACATTCTTGGAAAAAAACTTGTCCTAATCGTCAAAGATTTATCATACATCCCCACCATCAATTCTGCCGATGCCTTGCTTTTTGCATAGTTGGTTAGTGGGTTAATCGGATCGTCCGTTAGATAATCTCCCTTCTCTCCGTCGAATACATAATCCGTAGAAATGAAAACTAACTTCAGTCCTCGCTGCATACATTCAGATAACAGGTTGTAGGTTCCTATCACATTAACATCTATTGCTGTGAGTGCCTCAGACTCTGCTAGAGGCACGTTCGTGAATGCTGCTGCATGGATAACTAATCCTATGTCATTTTCCCGGAAAAAGCATCTGACGGACTCTGAGCATGTTATGTCTAGTTCTTTTGAGGTTGGGTATAGTAGGTCCGGGTTGAGTGCAGCAATTTCCGTCCCCAATGTGCCGGATCCGCCAGTAAATAAAATATTTTTCAATACCACTTAAAGAGACCTTTCTCGTGCTCAGGGGTCCACCCTAGTTTTCTAACTTTCGAAGAATCAACAGCATATCTTAAATCTTGGCCCCAACGATTCTCAACAAATTGTATAGAACTTTCGCCTTTGTTTTCCCATTCTATAATCTTGTTTGCAACCTCAAGGTTTGTCATGAAATTTTCAGCAGCAACATTATATACATCGTTTTTTACGCCTTTTTGCAATAACAGAAGCAATGCAGAAACATTATCCTTCACGAATGTCCAATCCCTGATATACGAACCGTCGCCATGGATTGGGATCTTCTTTCCATCCCTAAGACTGGCAATACACTTCGGAATGAGTTTCTCATTATATTGTCTTTCACCATAGTTGTTGGAAGTTCTTGTTATCAAATAATCAAGCCCGTATGTTCTCCCATATGCGGTTACGAGCATCTCTGCTGCTGCCTTTGTTGCAGAATATGGATTGCTCGGACTTAGGATGTCTGATTCCGTGAACATACCTTCTAGAATATCTCCGTATACCTCGTCTGTGCTGATCTGGAAAAATAAAGGTCTGTCATACTCTGGTTTTCCTCTAACTAATTCTAGAAGATTGTGCACACCCTGGAAATTACTCTTTACGAAAACATCGGAACTTTTTATAGAATTATCAACGTGACTCTCAGCGGCGAAATTCACCAGAACATCACACTGAGGTAAATGTTCAATATCAGATATATCTGCTTTGAGGTGTTCGTAATTTTCGTGGTCGTCCCAAGGAAGATCCTTGGCAGCAGCATAAGTAACCTTGTCGATGTCCAGGATTTTATATCCTTCCGCGAGTGCTGCTTCGACAAAATGACTACCAATAAAGCCGCGGCCGCCTGTTACAATTAACTTTTTCATAATTTAAACTTTGCCTCCCGAATATACTCTTCTAAACTTTGCGCAATAACATCTTTTTCTGATACTATAGCATCTTTCATGTTGATACCCCACTTCACATTTAATTTCGAATCAAATGGGTTAATGCCGGACTCGCCCTCTTTGTTGTACTCGCTGGTACATTTATATAAGACATGTGCTTTATCTGAGAGGCAGACAAAACCGTGTGCGAATCCAGGGGGGATATATGCTTGGTCTAGATTCTCGTCATTAAGTTCAAAATAATGCACTTTACCGAAAGTTTCTGAACCTTCTCGAATGTCAACCGCAACGTCGAGAATGGAACCGTGACAAACGCGAACAAGTTTCCCCATTGGTTCGTCCCACTGATAGTGTAACCCTCTGATTGTGTTTTTCGTTGAGATAGAATGATTATCTTGAACGAACGATTCTAATATACCAAAATTTTCCTCATAAAAACTTTGTTTATAGGATTCATAGAACATACCTCTTTCATCGGAAAAAGATCTTATTCCCTTTAATAATTTCGGTTCCATTTCTTAACCTTTCTAGACAACAAGAGTGTGAAGTTCTTGCCAAAGTCTCATAAACAATACATTATCACTGGTAGATTGTGGATCTTTCTTATCTGCCTCTGTTAGGGAGTGTGACTCATCGTGATAAAAATAAATATCTTTCCCGAAATACCAAGGATGGTGACCTGCTTGGATGCTTCGCAGGCAAATATCCACATCTTGGAAGGATTTCGCCAAGCTTGGATTAAATCCGCCTATTTCAATAAAGTGTTCCAAATCCCATACTTGTAATGCACCAGTCGTAAAATGAATTGGTTTATCCGAACTGGCAATAGGATCATCAATCTCCTTGAATCTCCTCGCATGTATGGGCAAGAGAGGAATCGACCCTTCTTTGTTTGCCGGCCGGATTTGCATCCAATAATCTCCACCGAATTGTACCTTCTCCCTCCACCTACCCAAATAGTGTGGAAAATGCCTTCTTATATTATCATTATCATATTCAGCATCATCTACTAGGGACATTTCAGCAGGAGGATATACTAGTTTGCAACCAGAGAGTTTAGAATTCTTTTCCTTGTGATTCTTGAGTAATTTCTCAAAATACTCCGTATTTGCACACCAAAGATCAGAGTTCCACAAAACTATAGTTTTATTACCTAGGTCGCTGCAAATCTTTGCAGCAATATTGTTGAGAACAGAGAAATTGAACCCCTGCTCATTATCAACTCTCAAATATGAAACATTCTCATTCTCACAAATAGTAGTCAAATCATCGTCAGAACGATCATCGATAATTAATATATTTGCCAGTTCAGAAACCTGATTTTCTTTTAAGTTGTTGATCGTAACCTGGAGTAACTTACTCTGATCCTTAATCGGTATCAGAACCGTTGGTTTTTCTGGCGTAAAGTTTCTTTTTTCAAATTTACAAGTATATTCTACATCTCTTACTCTAAATGATGCTTCTTTGGTGCTGGATATCGATGGATCGAAGCACAACTCTTGCTGCACGAAAGAGAAGGGGGACGCGAGTTCTATCGCCTTTTCAAAAATGCTACAGTTAAAGTACGACGACACGTTCTTGTTCCTGTTCCCGAACCAGACCGAGAGATGCTGCTAACTGTTCATAGATCTTTTGTTCATCAAACTCTTCTCTAATATATTCCTTGAGTTTTTTAGCAGAAGAGAGTGCTGAACCATGACTTTTATATACATGCCTCAGCGCGTTCTTAAACGAAACCTCTTTCGGATAACACCAATGACTATCCGCAGTCAAGACGCCATTCCAGACGGCCGCCGGTTGTACTGGTCGTAGATCATAATCAACTTTTGTGAAATGAGGTTTATTTTTTACTTTACCCTTCTTATCCTTCTTCGGAGCATATAGAAAATCGACATGACCACTCCAATTTGGGGCAATCACGGGTAGACCCGTATACACTGCTTCGAAGATGGGTAACCCATATCCTTCGCCATGAGTTGAGGTGACGATGGCCTTTATTTTTTCGTTGGTATAAATGCCCATCATCTCGCTTTCAGAGAGATTGCCGTGAAGAAGATATACTTTGCACTTCCTGCCTTCATAACTCGATAACAACTTTTTCAGTTTGGCAACGCACTGGCGGCGATCTCTGAGGCAATTCTTTCTAATATTTGCCTTTAGAACGAGACCCACTTCCTCGTCTTTGAATTCTTCAACAAACCACTTGACAGTGTTTTCTAGATTTTTCCTAATACCCCATTGGGCAACGGAGAGAAAGTTAAATTCTGTCGATAACTCAAGTTCCATCTCTTGCGGTACTATATCTTTCACCGGATAAGGGATAACCTCAACGGGAGTATTATTCTTAAGATCGATTTTTTGACCAGTTTCCTGATGAATTGCTTTAACAACCGTATTGTCGAAACCGTATTTTGCATGCTCTGACGGAACAATAATCTTATCCATTGAAAAACATTTTTCAATCCATTGTGGTGCTATTTTAGTCGTTTCGATTCCTGCTGTCACACCTATGTTAGTGGGTGCTAGTTTTTTCCACTCGTTTGGTATTGTAACTTGTACCGAAACGTCATATTTCCCCGAGTGCTTTTCATGCTCTTGAGTTTTTATGATGAGTTTCTCTAACCATTGTCTCTCTTCATCTACATTAATCGTAAACCCTGTTTGACCCCAATTAATATTTTTAAAGAATATTTCAAAGTTATCCTCATATGCTTTAAGGGCGCGCATGACTAGTCTTGCGTGTTCACCATAACCGCTGGCACTGAGAGCTGGACCTACCACTAGAATATTTCTTTTCATACTTCCTCCAACTCCCATTTTTTATATATTTTCCTGTTTTCCCACGAACCATGTTTTTCGTGAATATCAGTCAGCAATTTGTCCCATCTCTTGAGGGTTTTGTCGAAATTATAATTTTCTTTTATGTGTTCAGTACCTTTCGCACCCATTTCTTCTCGTTCAGCGGGGGTGGCATTATATACTTTCAGTAGTGCCTCCAGGAAGCCTTCCTTACTGATTCTATCCTCATAAATGAATGGTACCTGCTGGGAACCTATGATTGCCTTCGATGCCGGTTCAATGCCTGCGCCAAACCAGTCTTTACCGTTCGTCACTTGCTCCTGCAATCCTCCTGTCATCGTAACGACAATAGGCGTTCCTGCTGCGAGAGATTCAAAGGTAGATAGTCCAAAACCCTCTGCGTCAGAAATACCGCACGTGACATCAGCAGCATTGTAAAACAGGTTCAATTCCGCAGCAGACGACTTCTTGACTGAGAACATAACTTCGCCGTTCACTAATCCCAACTCAGAAATTATCGCTTCCAAATCTTGACCATGGCCATCTTTAGGATCGGTGTGCATCAGAAGGCATGCCTTGTCATGACCAACTTCATCTAGGAATTCCTTGAACCAGTAGATGAGACTGCCAGACATTTTTCTGCGAGCATTTCTGCTATTCCAGAATACCATAAATTTATCCCCGAATGGGGAGTTACCACGAAAAGTCTTTACCTCTTCTTCTGGCAGTTTACGGAAGATTGCTGGATCTGCGATATGAGGTATGTAATGGCACTCTACGTCTGGTGCAACATTCCTTACGATATCGTCAGTGACCTTAGAAATGGTGCAGATGACATCAGTGCTGTCGTAAAATGTCTTATTGAATGTCGGATACGGTTTGTTATCCCACACGTGATAGTAGATCATTGGTAATTTTGATCTTACTTCGTCTTCCATGTCCCACAGAAATCCGTAGAATCTTGGATCTGTCATAAACCAAAGCATGTCTGGTTTATGTGCCATGATGGCGGAGCGAATTCTATTCTGATCTCCATAACCGTCAACCGGATAGATGATCCAGTCGTCTTGGAATTCATCGACCTTCTGGGGTTGATAATTCTCGTGGCGCACTGCGCCGCCGAGAGACACTACAGAATATTTCCCGGACTTAAGCAGACTTTCCAGTATAAGTCTGGTCTGCGTACCCACTCCCGACGGAGAGAGTGGGTGATCGCTGATTGTTAAGATTTTTATTTTTTTCTGGTCGTCCGACATTATCCCTCACAAAGTGTTTTCCACAAATCGCATTTTTGGCAGGAAGTTTTCTTCTTGATATGATTACCTTTCTCGATGTTGTGGATTGCCGTTTCTAATAAATTAAGAGCGTTGTTGGTCTTCTTTTGACCGCTTGAAATTTTAACCGCCTCAATCACATCTTTTTTCGCAGTTCTCTTCAACAATATAAAGCAAGTTTCAATTTGTTTTAAATCAAATCCATACTTTTTAGCAAAAAAGTTCTTATAGTAAGTTAGTTGATACGTTGTCATCGGGTCAGACCGCTTTTGCCATCGCCATCCCCATGAGCACGTCTTCCAATCGATGATATGAATCTTCTTATCGCTAGTACGAATCACTAAATCAATGAATCCCTTAAATTTAATATCTGAATATTCATCAAATTCTAAATCTTCGCTCAATTCCTCTTCAATAAAAAGGACTTCATAATTCCCATATCTATTTTTCATGAAATCCAAAACGCCATCTAAAAGAGACGTGCCTTGGAGTTGCATGTTTGATACATCTTTTTCTGAAGCTTCTTCTTTCAAAGAAGAAAGTTCTTTGTCGAAAGTATCAGAAAAAATTAATTTTGATTTTTCTATAATTCCACTTTTGTCTTTATTATTTCTTTCATGCATGAGGAATTCTAAGGCAGTATGCACAGAAGTCCCAAATGCGGTGTGGATATTTCCCTCGAACTTATAGAGTTTGTCTATTCTTGATAGTTTATAGTAGCGGGGACAAAATTCCCAATCCTTAACGCCGCTGAAAGATAAATACTCGGTCAACGGCTGTGTGTTATTCTCTTGTCGCTTTTTCACTCTTAACTCGCTTTCTTTTTTCTTTTCCTTCGAGAAACCTTTGTGATTTCCCTACTCAAATTTGCAATCTCGACCTTCACAGTATCTTCGGTAGGTTCTACCACCGGAGACTCTTCTGGCGTTACAATTTCTTCTTCTAAAAGAACTTTCTCTTCTTTTATTTTTTGTTTCTTTTGTTTTGTTTTGTGTTTCTTTGCAAAAACAAAAGAATCCTTTAAAACTGGATTTTTGCCAAAGTTAGAGACAACTGTGACATGAATACACTCACCAACAACAATGTTTTTTCGCTGTAACTGCTTAAGAACATCAGATTTAGTGACTGATTGCTTGTTTTTGTTCCTCAAACCTACCGGGGGCGCTGGTACTTCCACCTCTACAGTGATATTATCCCGAGTTTCTTTGATATTAAAAGTTGCCATAACTATCCTCCTCTTTCGCGAGAGTAAAAATTTTATTATACACCTTTGGACTACTTTTTTTAAGGCCTTTGGTGCTTCCCAGATAATATTCCTCGAAAGAGTTTGCAAAATATTCTCGCAGAGAAGTACAACCATATGGGGAAGAAAACAATCCGGATGTTACTTGTGCCATAACGGGATAACCCACTTCCTTATAGAAAAAATCATCAACTTCCTTCACATACTCAGGTTCCAAAAAGACTCTCTTATCTACGATATTATACCCTATTGAATCAAGTCTGTCAAGTATAATCGACCTTTTTCTTATAAATTCGGTACTTACGTCCCCATCTCCGTAGATCTCCATGGAGTTTAACTCCTCAACTGAGTGGGCAATCTCGTGGATCATGTTCCGAAGAAGGTTTTCCTGGTCTATGATATAGGACGGTACAATATAGATTGCTCCGTCCTGAAATACCGCATCCACATCCCTTTTCTTGAGGGAATCAAACTCACCTACATAAATCGACTCAACACCTTGAAAAAATTTCCTAGGCAGCATCGAATATATTTTTTTTAATATTTGTTCTATATTAACAGTGTCGGGAAGTTCACGACGGTTGTAAATATCAATACCTTCACAGACAGAATGAAATGAACTCACCCTTTCGTGAGATTCCCTTATATGCTTCATTGTGCTGTTCCAAGTCCACTCTCCAAACCTTGCTCTTTCTCTAGGTTTTCGATATCATGCATTGCCTGCTGATATCCTCTGATCCAGTTTTCCTTTGCTACTAAAAGTAAGAAATCCGGAAATTCATTGGCCACAGTCTCCACGATCATCTCCACTGTCACCTCACCATTATCTGGTGCATGCTTGCCGCCTACATAATCCACTAACAATTGCTTGAGTGGTCCTTCGGTTTTTTCCACAGTGGTTTTTGCTACGTCTGTGCTTGTCGTGTCTGTGTTCTTTGCTTTATTATTTTTTTTCTTTGTTTTTGTCTTTGACATTATTGCTCCTACAATACTTCTGATGCCAGTGTGGCCACTTGTGATCTTTCGCCCTTTGTCAAAGTTATATGACCAGAGAGTTCCGAACTTTTTAGTTTTTCCACTGCATATGCTAAACCATTAGATGTTTCGTTAATGTAAGCATTATCGATTTGTTCTATATCTCCCGTTAAAACGATCTTCGTACCTTCACCAACTCTTGTTATTATAGTCTTTAATTCATGAGATGTCAAGTTCTGAGATTCATCTATTATAATAAAAGCACGAGATATCGACCTTCCGCGAATATAAGTCAGTGCTTCCACTTCTATGATTCCCTTCTCGGTATACAAACCAATATTGTCTTTCCCCATTAAGAACTCTAAGTTATCTTGTATGGGTGCTAACCATGGCGCCATCTTTTCTTCTATGGTTCCCGGAAGAAACCCAATATCTCTGCCCATCGGTTGGACTGGGCGAGATACAATCATTCTATCATATGAAGCACTCTTCCCTATCACTTGTTCTAAACCTGCTGCGACAGCTAAGAGAGTCTTACCGCAACCTGCTTTACCCACAAGGGTGACAATCGGGAGGTTTGGGTCCATCAAGAGATCTAGGGCATAATTCTGCTCGCGATTCTTAGGACTGACTCCCCAGATTCCGTTGCTAACTTTTCTATAATCTATAACTGGACGTATGGGTTTTCCATTGTCTGCGAATCTTGCAAGTGCAGTTGATTTCTCGTTTTGGTTAGAAGTCAACATATAAAATTGATTTGGACATGCTTTCTTCGCATGCGACTCGTCTAGATGAATGTCTTCGCCGGTATATAGAGAATCAATTGTTTCTTGTGGTACTAGTATCTCTTTGAGACCTGTATACAATTCCGAACTGTCTTTTACAACCTTGTCTGGATTATAATCTTCTGTCTTCAATCCCAGAGAATCACCGATAACTCTCAAATTAATGTCCCTAGAGACAAGAACTACTTTCCTTTTTTCTGATTCTCTTGCAACCTTAAGAGCTGTGCCAACAATCATATGGTCTGGTACGCTGGGGTCTAAATCTGGTGGCAAATCATCAATCTCGTTGATGGTCTTTGCACACAAGATACCCTTTCCTTTTTCGATCCGAACTCCTTTTGTCAGATCGCCGCGGCCTCGCAGTGTATCGAAGCAACGTATTATTTTTCTTGCGTTGGCGCCGACCATGGTCTGCTTTTGCTTGTGTCTGTCTATCTCTTCCAGTACCTTAAGTGGCACAACGATGTCATTCCTTCCGAAGTCATATATGGAGTCTGCATCGTGAAGATAAACACTGGTGTCTAGAACATAAGTAATTTTTGCCATATAAATCCTGTGCTTTTCAGCAGTAAATAGTTATTTTTTGGGTTTTAACCAAAATCACTAATAAATACTAACATGAGAAAAACAAAATTTAAACCAAAAACCCCTTTCCATTTGCTAGCATTGTGCTTTATATTCATGTTGGCAAGTTGCACTCACGGCATCAAAAATCTGAACAGTTGTGATGATATCGACTTTCCCTTGGAAAATGTCTTTAAATCCACCGTCTTTGTTGATGGTCAGATTATCGACAAAAAAACAAAAAAAGTCTTCTTCAAATACACTGGTTCTGGTGGCGTTGTCTGGCAGGGATTCGATAGTACGATTGTTATGACTGCGGCGCATGTCTGTGATGCCGAGCGCTCGTTGCAACTCATCAGGAAAACCTCTGAAACTCCCGAAGATGTGTCACAAGTTGTTAAAATCCATGATAGAGATAATAGAGTTTATCCTGTCATCTCCTATGTCGCTGCAACAGAATTTGATTTATGCATGATGCATGTAAGCAAAATACCTAATGCACCTGCAATAAAGATTGCCAGTGAAGAACCGGAAGTGGGAGATGCAGTGTTTAATATCGCTTCCCCAATTGGCATTTTCTCTAGCGATGGTTCTCCGATGTTTAAAGGATACTATAGTGGAGATTACAAAATTTTAAACATCTCTCAAGAAAAGAGTTCTCTATTTTCCTTACCTGCGGCGCCGGGAAGTTCAGGTTCGCTGCTGCTAAACAAGAACCAGGAAGTGATTGGCGTCGTTTCGGCAGTGTACGTCAGGTTCCATCACTTAACTATCTCCCCCACAGTCAAGCAAATAAGAACTCTAATGGCCGGTAAGGCGAAGACACGAGATAAGTTGTTTATAAGTTTCGATCCACCAATTGTTGCCGAAGAAAAAACTTTTCTTTGGGGCAAAGAAGGACCGGATTGGAATCCGAAAGAGATCGATATTTACATCGTACCCTAGTGTACAATCTTGAGAGAACGAATTTCCTCTTTTAGGACTTCGTTCTCTCTTAAAGAAGCTTCAAGTATATTTTTTGTATGATTCAACTCATCTTGATATGTTTCTACCAAGATTCGTGATGATTCTAGATCTTTCAGGACACTCTCTACGATTGCGACTGCATGGGGTGACATCTTGAGGAGTTTCTGTAGTATCAATTTATTTTTCTCGGTTGTCTTAAGATCACTCACGATGCCTCCTTCGAATACCCATCTTTATACCACCCTCCCCCTTTCAAAATAAAAGAGGAGGGGGAAAGAATTCTCTCCATGGAGTCAACGCAATCACATTCCGAACATTGAATAAGTTCCTCATCATTGTGTTTTTGTAACACTTCCGTAATCTGTTCACACTCAGTGCATTTATAGTCAAACAGTGGCATGTTAAAACTGCTCCTCTTCGGTTGAATCCTTAAGAGCTAGGGTTGATACTCCATCTCCGCCGATAACTTTCGAAACAGCATCAAAATAACCAGCACCAACTTCTCGTTGGTGTTTGACAGCAGTATAACCGATATCTGCATTGGCAAACTCTCTGTCTTGTAAGTCGGCATAGGCAAACATTCCGGTGTCACGGTAACCTGTTGCCAGTTCGAACATGCTATTATTGAGAGTATGGAATCCTGCCAGGGTTACAAATTGAAACTTATAACCCATCTGTGCCAATTCCTTTTGAAATCGAGAAATTTCATCATCCGTAAGGTTGGCACGCCAGTTAAACGACGGAGAGCAATTATATGCCAACATTTTATCAGGAAATTCTTTTTTTATTGCCTCAGCAAATTTCTTTGCCTGTTCAAAATTTGGTTTTGATGTTTCACACCATATCATATCAACATAAGGAGCATATGCTAACCCTCTAGCAATTGCCGGTTCAATACCACTCTTTACAGTGAAAAAACCTTCAGAAGTTCGCTCTTGTGACACAATGAACGGATGGTCCCTCTCGTCTATGTCCGATGTTAGCAGTTTGGCTGCGTCAGCGTCCGTCCTAGCGATTAATACCGTTGGGACGTCCAGGACATCGGATGCCAGACGGGCGGCCGTCAGGGTCTTAATAAACTGCCCTGTGGGGATTAATACTTTGCCGCCCATATGACCACATTTTTTGGCAGAGGATAACTGATCCTCAAAATGAACGCCGGCAGCACCGGATTCAATCATTGACTTCATCAACTCAAATGCATTTAGGGGCCCACCAAACCCTGCTTCAGCATCAGCAACGATTGGAGCATACCAATCTCTTTCATCAATACCCTCAGACACATCAATCTGATCTGCTCTCTGTAAGGCATTGTTAATTTTCTTTACCAACAGGGGAACACTTCGTGCTGAGTATAAACTTTGATCCGGATACATTGTTCCGTCTAGATTTCCGTCTGCTGCAACTTGCCAACCGCTACAATAGATTGCTTTTAGTCCGGCACGTACTTGTTGCATTGCCTGGTTACCTGTTACAGCACCAAGTGCATTAACATAATCCTCACTCTCTAAGAGTTCTCTAAGTCTTTCTGCGCCACGTCTAGCTAGCGTATGTTCAACCTTTACAGAACCTCTTAAATTTTTTACATCTGCTTCCGAATATGGTCTCTTAATCCCGGTCATTGTGACTCCTTAAATGTGTTCATAACAACTATTCGTTATGAACTCCTCTAAAACATCAGAGGTGCAAAAATTTAAAAATATTTCTTTTGCCTTGTGGTTTTCGTATTTTTCCATCTCCTTATTGAAGATGCTGAGAAAGTATTTTTTTGTAAGTTTATTTCCAGAATCCATTGTTACTTTACATTTTAACCATTGCCAAATTTGGGTTCTGGAAATCTCAGCAGTTGCTGCATCTTCCATTAAATCGTTGATAGGTACGCATCCGTTCCCATCGATCCAGTTTTTTAAATAAATAAATCCAACATTAATGTTTTCAACTAATGTCTCTTCAGTGCACGTCCCAATAGGCACACAAGATAGATCTGCCTCTGTCACTTCAGAGTTTAATATCTTATCCTTATGAATTTGGTTGAGAGTTGGCATATGCCTATCAAATATTTCTTTTGCCGTTGATATTAACCCAGGGTGCGCAACCCATGTGCCATCATGACCATCCAGAACTTCCCTAAGTTTATCATCTGATATTTTCTTCATTGCGGTAGCATTCTTTTCCGAATCATTTTTTATAGGTATTTGTGCGGCCATGCCGCCCATGGCATGTACGCCTCTCCTGTGACAGGTCTGGACGAGCAACTGGGAGTAGGATCTCATAAAATGTTGCTGCATTCCAATTTGACTACGATCCGGTAATGGCGACTCTGGATGATGCTTGATAAAACTAAAAATATAATCCCATCTGCCGCAATTTAGTCCTGCGGAATATTCCCCCAAGGCATGAATGACTTCGTTCATTTGAAAGACCAGAGGAAAGGTTTCCACCAAGACCGTTGCCTTGATAGTGTTCTTTTTTATTTCAAAGAGTTTCTCAGTGAAACTGAATATCTCTGCCCATAACTTTGCTTCTTTCCAATGTTCAAGTTTTGGTAAGTAAAAGCACGGAACTTCTCCATTCTCAACCATGTATGTAATATTGTTATATATGAAGACACCATAATCGAACAGGGCGGCCGCCATTGGTTGCCCGCCTATAACGATATTTTTCTCTACCAGGTGGAGACCCCTGGGACGTACAAAGAGTCTGGCAACTTCTTTGTTCAGTTTGTATTCTTTTCCCGTATCACTTGTAAAGTCGATATTGTTTCGAATGGCATCATATAAGTTTACTTGTCCATTGACACAATTCTCCCATGTAGGTGAGTTTGAATCTTCAAAGTCTGCCATAAAGACATTGGCGCCAGAGTTTAGAGCATTGATAACCATCTTCCGTGAAGTTGGACCAGTTATCTCCACTCTCCTATCTACAATTTGAGGTACTGGTGCCGATATTCGCCAGTTTGACTCTCTGACTTTTCTCGTTTCCGGTATGAAACCACTAACTGGGTTAGTTTTCCGGTCTTCCAAAAGTTCATGGATGGCGTCTGTATATTTAAGAGTTAATAATTTTAAAAATTGTGAAATACCATTGCCAAACAACTGTTCTAAATTTTTGCTACTTTCATTACTCATTGTCCCTCATCTTCTTTTCTAAGTTCGTGCTTAGACATATAATCTAGAAATCTATCTATCCACTGTTCTTCAGTGCGCGCCTCATTAACATCTTTCCCCGCAATGCAAGTTTCGTAATGCTCGAACTTAACCAGGTACCTTCTCATTCTAGAACAATATTTTTCTATTATCATGCATTACCGATATATGTTTTGAGATATGCTATATGTTAACATACTTTATTGAGATTGTCAACATGTTTTTAGAGATTTTCATCTTCTTCAGTAAAAAAACTTTCAATGCCCATTCTCTTTAACTCAGATCTAAACTCATTTGTACTAATGCCTAGAAAAGAGGCAGCTGCATTCTTTGACCGGGTTGCACTAAGTGCCAACTTAAAGAGTGCCTCTTTGCAAATATATTTTAAAGATTTTGAAAGTTGAAGTCCGTAAATGGGACTACCTGACGAGTTCATTGCTAATTCTAGTTTCATAGCAATAATATCTTCTAAAGGTAAAGTGTTAAGCATTACTTCAAAATCAGTTGAAATTTTATTTTCTCTCAACAATTTCTTACTTACACTATAATATTTATTTTTTCCTGAATTTCTTTTCTTTCTTTTCCAATTCATGTAATGATCCGCTTCTTGGGCGCCTCCTGCCCAAACCACCTCACTAAAATACAGGATCTTTTCTTCAATGTCAAGAGAAAATTTTATTTTTTGTTATTTTCATTTTTGTAACTCTCCAGTTGTGTTGTCATCTATAGGTATGGGGTTATTTTCTATTTTCTACGATTGACCCAGTGGTGCCTGTTGGGAGGTTTGCGAACCGGGTTTCAGGACTTGTTGCCTTTGCTTTAGATCTTTAAGTAATTTATATAAAATATCCTGGGCGACTAAGGTGAGCGTATAATTTAAAGGGAATTGTTCTTTGACCATGGGATCCACGCCGATTTCCCGAGCGCGATTTACCAGAATCCTTACCAGATCTCCCTCATCGTCATCTGCGATTGTCGCAATATCGTCATTCATTTTCTGTTGAAAGGGATCTTCTTGATCGCCAATGTCCCCAATGTCAATCGGTGCCTTGCCCATCTTTTCCTTGGCGCGCCTTACGAGATTCCTTACTATCTTTTGTTCGCCGGGATCTGCAAGTGTCGCAATGTCGTCGTCGATTTTCTGTTGAAAGGGATCTTCTTGATCACCCTCGCCTAAAACTTTTGAAATTTCTTCTTTGATAATTTGTGCTAATTGCTTTTTTTCCTTACATGCCTTTGCAGCACCGAAGAGACCTTGCTGTGCTTTCGATACTGATTTTTCCTGCAACGGTTCTTCAATCACTTCCTCGCCTTCTGGCCCAGGTGATTCTTTTTCTGCCTCGTATGCTGCGGTTGTAGGTTCCGGCACAGTAGCGGGCAATTCTTTCTCAAACTTATCAAAATATAATTTCAAGTTGGCAATGAGATATTCATAAAACATTGACTGATCTTTATCATTATCCAAGACAGCATATGCATCAACGATTTGTTTTCCAATGTTGTGGAATGTCTTTTCTGCGACATTCCTACCGGTCATATCCATGCCGGGGAGGGTTTCAAATTTTTCCTCTTCAGGTGTCTTTGCAAATGAGTCATCGCCAACATCAATGAATTTACCAGCATCATCATCGCCAACATCGATATCGAGTTCTTGGAGTTTGTCAGCTTCGTCATCTGCTTCATCAGCCAATTCAATCGGTGCCAGTGTTCTGACTGTTTGGTTAATAACATGACTACGATAAGATTTTCGTTGCTGATCATCGGTTGTTAAAGTTTTGAAATCTGATTTTATAACCGGAACAATCCTTTTCAAGAGAGTTGCCAAGACATTGATGCCCGTATTTCTGTGCGGCGGCATATCTGACTTTTCTTGGATTATTAGTTGTCGGATTGTTTCTCGCAAATGTACTTCCATCTGATAGCGGTCAAGCATTGCTTTCTGACTCTCGTTGATGTAAATAACACCAGATGTCTTCGAGGTGGACTCATCGAGTCTCGCAGTTTGACTTCCCCTTACTTTCTTTCGGATAAACTCTCTTAGTTTCATTTCTGCTATCACTTCTTCTCGCATGATCATTCCCTCTTTGCTTTTCGGTTCTCTCTTGCCGGCGCCTAATTGGACTGCTGCGCTGGTCATAGCAGATAGTTCTTGTAATCCTTTCGTCAGATTCCACACTTCGTCTTTTTCTTCAGGTGTCAACTCGGCAGGGAGCAGTTCTTTAAATTTCTCATCATCATCTGCATCCATCGCCGGTTTCATATCACCGGTAGAACTCATACCACCGGCCTGAGGCGGTATCGGTCTTATTTCAACATCTACACCATTTTCTTTTCCAACTCGGATGGCACGTTGATACCTCCCGTCCATGATGTCTTTTTCTCCCAGGACTAGAATTACTTTGTCGCCTTCTTCTACAAACTCTTTCAGAAAACTGTAAGTTGCTTGCACAGGACTCCGTGCTTCTGGAAATAGCGATGTACTTACGAAGGCATGTGCCATATCATCTAAATTGTAACGCCGCAGATAAATGTCCCAAATAGACTTGGATGCTTCGGGGGTGACCCCTTTATGTTCTACGGGTGAGATTAAAATAAAGATCTCATCGGCACTTCCATAGACTTCTTGAACTGCACCTAGATGCCCTGTGTGCGGAGGTTTGAATTTTCCAGGAAATACAGTTACGATACGATTAAACTCTTCTTTCTCTTCTTCAAGTTTCTTGATCGGGGGCACGTTTCCTCTACCAAACTTAAATAACCCTAAGATTTGATTCGCTGGCGCGAAATTGCCGGTAAATTTATACGTTGTGCCATCATAGTCAAATACAAACCCTTCTGCGGCAGAACCCACATTTTCTATAGATTTAATTTTTTTCATCTGCTGACTGAGGATCCGCATTGCTTCGTCACTGCCCGAACCTTTGATCGCGGCAATTGCAGATGCAACTTCAGACCTCAGTCTCTTTATTTCGTTGGGATTATCTAGAATAAAAGCACTTTTTAGTCCTCGTAATGCTTCCACCGCGAAATCGTGTACGACATCTTCCAACGGGTAAACTATCTTCTTTAAGATGTTTCCTGAATTTTTAACCATGTGTCGTGCTGTGCTTCGCGAAGTTTCATCATCTTTCGGAATTTTGGACATTATTTTTGTTAAACTAAAACCTTTTTGGCCAAGGATTCTCGGCACCAGCATATCCCTTGCTTCTTCATTTATATCCGGGAGATTGGAGAGAACGAGCTCGGAAATTTCCTTTACAATAAAATCGCCGATTGTGTTGTTGTTTGACATCCCAGATTGACGCATAATGTCGGATAGTCTTTGCGTTGCTTCTTCTGTTGCCTCTTTATTTGTGAATTTTTCTAAATTCCTGATTGCGTTAACTTGTACTCCAAACTTATCACTTGCATCTTCTCTCTGTGCTCTGACCAGCGCGCCTTCTAGAGTTGCTAGTGTCTCATCATTTTGATATGGCGCCGCATCCCCAGTCTCTTTGTCTAAATTAAGATGACCAACCCGATGAATGACCAGATTCTTAGTATCATAATTTATAATATTCGGATTCCGAGGGTCCATGATCTCCGCATTATAGAAAATATTCGCATCGGGTCCAAAGATATCAATTTGAGATTCAAGGGGGAGAGTTTGAACGGCATCTTCAAAAGCAGCAAAACCTTCTACGAAAGCTTTCTCTAAATTGCCACGACCTGAGAATTTCTGTGCTAATTCCTCAGCACTCATACCGCCGGACTTTAGATTACCTTTGTTTCTCGCTGCTTTTGCTCTCTTATCGCGGACACTATAAGAAACAAATAGATTTTGCCCATCTGTCTTCTCTGTTCCGACCAACTCGCCTTCAGAAGCTTTATTAAAGATATCCGTCATTTGACCGAAAGTCAAATCTAGGTTATCATAAAGGTGATTCATATGTCCTGCAACGCCGCCCATTTATTTGCCCTTTTCCTCTTCTAGAATTGTTAATTTTTCTTCTAGAATATTAACCCTTTCTTGTAATCTTCTAACATGTCTTCTTACTTCTCTCAGATGTTCTTGCGCAAGTTCTATCTTGCGTGAATCGGATTGAGTTGAGGGTCTAAGACCCCCCAATGCTTCTTTGAGCGATTGTAAATAACTATCTACACTAGGAGATTGTACTGATTCTCCCATCATAAATCTTTTTGTTACTTTGTGGAAATCCATTATTCTCCACCCTCAGACTCATCGTCGATGACTGGACTTGGAGCACTCTTCTTAGAAAAGAAGGAACTAAATGTTTCGGTTGTCTTTTCGACAGATTCCTCGACAGACTCTTTAACTTGATCGAGTTTTTCCTCTGCTGCCTCTTCTGCCTCTTTTGCTTTGGTCTCTACTTTCTTGGCAGCACGAGTTACACGACTCTTTGCTTTCTTTGCAACTGCTTTAGCATCTGCTTCGGCACTCATAATTGCTGCTTTGGCCTTCTTTGCCATGCTCGCCAATTTACGTGCTAATGCTCTCTTCTTTCGTTGTTTTGGACTAGTCATTTGCTGTCTTCTCCTTATTGTGGGGGTGTGGGCCAATCTTGAGGATGGCGGTTTGATTTTCGGTCCGGCCGGTTCACCAGTTCCAGCCCGCTAGGGAGGTTCTGAATAAGAGCATCTGTTATTTTCTTAGCACTATTCCTCAACCCTAACTTTCCTATATTTGGAACTGCTTGAAGATGATTGTATATTTCTTTTTGGTCTTTCATCGCCCCCGCCTGCGCCAATTTTTTAAATAGATTTTTTAAATTTTCAACTGCGGTAGAAATCTTCATCCTTCCACCGGCCGGATCACGCGCATCACTTACCACCATCCCTGGATCTAGATCATTATCCTGCATCATGCTCTCCATTGGACGGAGCAGATTCGCCTGGAAGAAATTCATTAGTTTCTCATTGTCGAGATTAGCAAGTTTAGGTTCTAGATTTTTATTAAATGTGCTAATCCTTTCACCATATTGACTTTTCTCAATCTTTGCTATATTTTCTTTGTAATTCTGATTCTGTTCATCCGATTGGGGCGAATCTGTAGCACTGCTCACTTCCGTGCCGGTTACTTTTGAGGAATCAATAGCATCATTCATAGATTTGACGATATCCTTGAAGATTTGTTCTTCTTTGTCGATACCGGATCTGTGCAGCAGCATTAAGGTTTGGTTTGCGAACTGTTCTAACTTTTCTGCTTGACTCTTTAGGACATCCTGCGCATTGTCCGCCTGCCGGGATCCGCGTCGATCTGGGTATTTTCTCTTTAAGTACGCAAGTTTTTCTTCGGCATCTCTGACCTCTGGGTTTTTCATTAGATCGCTGAGACCGCTGAAAAAATTTTCTTCGATTTCTCCACCGGAAAATTGGTCAGTCAACCTTTCAAATAAAAGTTTATTTTTTGTATCATGAAACTTCACTTTCGATTTCTCCTGGAATCTTCCCAATCTCTCAGCAGCATGCACCCTTCCAGATATGCTTCCTCTTCCATCTTTCTTAGATGCTCGTTTTCTTGAGCATACCCTTCGCCAACACAACCTAATTTGTCAAACTCTCCTCTGCAATTCTGACAGTGGTGTACAAGTTCGTGAGACACCGATCTTAACACATCTTTCGGATGTCTTTTAGAGATATAGACAGTTATAGATTTATTCTCCGGATCATAAAATGCTGTTTTTCCTAGGGGTTCCTCGGCATTCTTTTCATCTGCTCGTAAAAACAATTTTACAGGTTCAGAAATTGCCAACTTCTTTTTCGCATATGGAAAAAACTCTCTAATTAGATTTTTTATAACGCTATTGCTCTTCATGACACTGTAAGTAGATATTTGAAACAGAAAAAGGCCTTAGATATCTTGAACTAGAATTTCAAACTGATCGATATAGAGGGTATCGTCATCATCCCCAGCCCCATCTTTCCAAGCATAGAACCCCATACCAATGTCTTGAAGACTTGGATCTATATATATAGCATCTGTGCTATTCACCCAGGTCGAACCAACCTTTTCCCAGACTTCTTGACCGCTAGCTACATCTCCAGCGGAACTCGTATAAGCATTTAAAGTAACGCCGGAACCACCCACAGGAATCATATCAAATCGCACTCTGTGCCATTCATCGAGAGAATATTTGGTTCCTGAACCCCCCGTGCCTCCGGAGCATTCAATAGGAGGGAAAGAACCATTAATAGTACCCGAAACTTCATTTGTTCCAATATATAGATGGGGTCGAGCTGCATCACCTGCACTATTATCCTGTTTCATTCCACTAAACTGTAAAGTATATCCTCCCAAATGGTAAAATCTAACGTCTGACCCATGGGTGATATAGTCTTCCGATTGAGCCATGAAAGCTAAACCCACTCCACAATGATCTGCTTGATTCCCGTAACCGTTATATACTCTCAACCATGCTCTCATTGAGTAAGCTTTGGAAGTTCCGAGTGAGGAGCTATATATTCCCCCATCAACGGATTCCTTTACTAGGTATCCTCCAAAACATTCGTTGGCATTAGTGCTAGTAAACATTCGACTATAAAAGTTAGCATTGGTAATAGGATCTGACAAAGTTGAATTCAGGCATGCTGATCCTGTAACACCCCCTGACCATCTAGTTGCTGGATGACTAGAGGGATCCGTTTCGTTGACGATGAAGAAATCCGAACTTGATAAAATTAAACCTAATGTCATAATAATACTTCCTTTATTTATTGATAAGTAGTTTTACACACCCGATGGAGCACTTTTGCCTACTTTCGGGTCAATTGTCTTCATACCCTTTGCCTTATGTTTGTTTTTTCCCTTCACAGTTAATCTCATCATCTTCCCAAAACTCTTCTTTGCTGCCTTTTGATAAGGTTCTTCTTCGTTAACCTTCTCGCTCTCTGAGACCGGTCCTGCTGCATTTCCTGAAGAAGTCGCAGCAGGCGTATAGAACCACTCGTTTTCGTCCGTTCCTGCCCAACTGACGTGCTCTGAGGGCACTTCTTTGCTCACGACGATGCTGCCTTCGCCCCCGTGCTCCTGAGCATAGGATTTGGTGAGGGAAACCCAGTCTCCTGGTCTTAGAATCTTTGATGCTTTTGGATTTATTCCTCTGTATATCTTCACAGTCTTTGCCCCGAAATAAGGAATTGGTCTTCCCCACTTCCCATTGAACTTTTTATAGATTACATTGAGCAGGTTTTCTGGATCTGTATGTTTTGCCCGAAGCAATCTTTGTTCTTCGCCCTCGTTCATTCTTACCGCGTCGTGCAATATGGAGTCAGCGGTTTCGAGGAGTGTTGTTAATTTCTCTTCAAAGGGATCTTTTGCCTCATTAAAAATCTTGCTGTGATTCTGCTCTGCTTTTGATGTGTCTATTTGAGGTCCATTGGAATAATAAATGGAGTCTAGATATTCTACTCCGTGATTATCGTCTGCTGATTTTTTTACATCAACGAAGTCGCTGCCCTTGCCGTCATAGAACTCTTTCCATACATTCTGAGCTGCTTGACTCACTTGTCCCTTATGGGGACTGGGCATCAGTCCGTTTCTTCCGGCATGTTGTATGGCAATTCGATACAGTGTCGGTCCATACCCCTTTTCTGCCCAGATTTCTTCAATCTTGAATACCTTTTGGACACCTTCCCAACCAAATCGAATCACTCCTTTGATAAATGGTTCTATCTTATCTCCATCTTCTATCTTGTCTTCTATCTTATCTTCTATCTTATTCTCTAGATCATATAAGATAATGTATGAGCCATCAATATAAAGTCCCAATTTTGAGATGTCTTCGATTGCTGCTTCTGAGATACAGGAAACTTGTTTTTTTATCGTAATCTTAATCTTCATCTTATTTCTTCTTATTCTCAATAATAATGTTTATTCTTTCTTAGCTGGCATAAAAGGCCTTAAAGAGCCCCACTTATTAACTCGCAGGGCAGGGCGAACTAGTTCAGATGCCACAAAATTAACACCGCCGACCAATGGTCCAATCCACCCTAACCACTTTTTAACGTCTGTAACATGAGCCACATTTCCAATAAAGTCCTCTCCAAAGAATTTTGTAACACTCCCTATTAGAAATTCTTTAACTTGATTAATTACTTCTTCTTTCGCCATATCTCTCGGATTTGTGGCACTAGCTAGCGAGTCGATGAGAGCACCGATTTTCTTTTGAATCCATATTAACCCAACAGCCATAGAGGTACCGGGTATCACTTTCTTCCAACTGCTAGGACTTTTAAAGAAAGAGTCAAGCATCGCCTTTAGCTTTTGAAGTAGTTTGTTGGCAGCTGCACCAACTTTAGGTAAGCTACTGGCAACTTCAAGTGCTTTTTTTAGTTTTTTGGTATTTTCGTTTATTAGCCTGCCAATTATTGTATTCCATTTATCGATGGAATCACCCGTCTCGTCTATTAACATATTATAAAAAGCTTGCAAAAGATTTTTCATGTTGCCAGCGGCCGTTTTTAAATTCTCAGCTACGCTCTTTATGAAGTTCTCTAAGAGCATATGCTCTTCTAATATATGTCGCCTTAACTCCTCGCTGATTATGGTATCGCCCGATTCGTTAACCGGAAGGCTAATGCCCAATACTCTCGCGACATATATGTGGTTCTCACATATTTGGCTTTCTTCCATATACACTCGCCAATTTTCCATCAATAGTTTCATTTTTTCTTGTCCTCTTCCGCGCCAATTAACGCGATCTTAAAAATTTCCAAATTTGATATTTTTTCTCATCAAATTCTACCATTTCTGATGGTATTTTCCCTGCTGGTGCTATGTAAGTCTCTACCCAATCTCTTGCTTCAAACAATTCTTGTTGCTCATCGACTAAATCTTGATCATGCTTGAAGCGTAATACCTTGTCGATATTAGAAATTTCTTCGTTTATTTCTGCCAAAAGTAACTCAGAATTGCAAGTGTGAAAATTATACATATTTACCTCTATTTCGTCCTACTGCCATGTTGTGTTATTCTCCTCGTTTTGACCTGGTTCAATATATCCATAGTCTTGATGTTATATTGGTCTGAATTTAAGTCTTTTGAGCTATTCCCAGACTGGACAAGTTCTAACCACTTTTCCCAGACACCTTCTTCTGCTTTTTCTTTGATATGGTTTCGAGTTATAATGATTGGAATATCTTTTCCCAAAAGTTTTGCCGCCATCACCCTGTGGTGTCCATCACCGTGCTTGAATGTGCCGTCCAGAAACACTGTGATTTCTACAGGCTCAGAAAGGTCAACCGTTTTTGCCCATGCTAGTTTTTCCTCATCACTCTTTTTGAAAAATTCTTTCCAGTGTGGCTCTGTTCTGTATTCACCCATATGTGATTCTAGGTGTTCAGCAGGAAAATGAATATGTTGCCCTTTGGGAACATATTCTTCCACTTCAATAAACTTCCTGAAATTTTCCATTAGGAGTTTCATTTATCCGTGCCCGCCAGTTGTTATTTCCCACACTTTTAAGTTACTATTAGACATCATCACTCCTTCTGTGTTGGTTTGGTCTGTTCTGGCGTTATAGCACAGAACAGAGCGCTTGTCAAACTTTTTATTTTTTTAATCTTATTATCCATGCCGGCACACTCGCACCAGACTTCTTCGCCAAGAAAACACGATGGTTGCCGTCAGCAACTTCGAGTCTGCCATCGGGTTCTTCCACTGCCGTGACTGGGGGCAGGTTCGCAAAATCAATGCCGTCTGGGTCTTTATCGCTATCGCGAAAATACCTGTCTATCTTTCCCGACTTATAATCTTGATATTTCTGTTCCCTGTCTCTCATGTTGTCGCCTGAAACAAAAAGTTCGTCAGCATTGACTACTTCTGCTGTTTTTGGCGCATCGTACTTCTCTAGGTTCAATATAACATTTCTAATTTCCGAAAAAGGCGGAATTTCAGTCTTGTGATGTTCGACTGCTTCTCGCGCCCAACCTAAATCAAGCAGTTCTGACGCTAGGATCTGAACATTTTCAGGATTCTTGTACTTTGCATCAAAATCTTCCAACTCTCTAGTTGATATCATCTCGTTGAGATGCTTTCGCCATTCTTCACTAGATGATTCTTTTGCTTTTTCAATATCGATTGCATCCATTTTAGAATCGCCTTCGATTAAATATTGTCGCCATTGTTCTATCAGAAGTTTCATTTCTTTTTGCTCTCGATAATGATGTTTATTTTTCTCTTTTTGGATTCTGTTACTTTCTTTTCTGGTTCTTTCTCTTGAACCTTATTGATTGCGCCGATAATCTCTCTTATGTTCTTTTTGAACCTTTCTGGGTATTCGTTCATTAGTTTCATGACACGATAGTTCATTTCCGCTTCTCGGTCGTTCTGGTCATAGTTGGTGTTTTTGACAGTAAGTTTAACCCCCGGTCCTCCTCCAGAAGGACCGGATTTAGCAGAAGCACCCAGACTCGGTATTTGCCCAGGATCATACACATTCCCTATGTGGAGATCTCGTGCCGGATCAATGACCAGTTGAGCGAACTCAGATTCACCCCCTTTCTCTATCCCAGGAAGTTCTAATTGCTTCTTGAGACTTTTTTGTATGTCTATCGCTGTACGATTTATGACATCAACAACTGGAGAATAATACGGGCGAGACAATCTTTGGGATGTTAAGATTATCTTTGTTCCTGGCACAATAAAATCATATTCCAACTCTTCACCAACATAGGTTACAGCAACATTGTCCCATTTCCAAAGGCCTTTTTCCTCTTCTAATTGATCGCTTACTTTGTCGATGAATGAGGGGGGAAGTATATCTCGATCTATGAACTCCCTTCTAATAAGTTCGGTGAGTTCAGCATTCTTATCATCAATCTCTACTTCAACATCGTTAGCAAATGATTCATATTCCTCTGGTGAGCTTATTCCCATATCGGGTCTTATTCCGACTTTTAGATACATACTTTGAGTACCGTGACCATCACTCCTCCAATCCCAATGAACCATGTTTTCAGCATCGTAGGTATCAAAACTTAAGTATATGTCGTCTTTGATAGCATTATATACCATATCGCCAATCTCGTCAATTCTTTTGAATATAACATCGTCGTCGAAGTTCCCGTGAACCATAAAGCGAGTAGTAGCATCAGCATATATCGACTGGATTTCATCATCGATTTGTGCTCCTATCTCCGTCATATCCATTCGACGATTTGCCTCTGCTGTTATTTCTGTTACTTGCTCTTCCCACCCATTATCTGGGAGATTATTGCTTAGGTGATCCTCTATCTGCCTCATGATTCTATTCATTTTTTCTGTTGAGGTGGTTTCTTCCATTTGAGCATCCGCTCCATCATACCCAACTTCGTTATCTTCGGCATCATAGAATTCATCAAAGGATCCTCCGGCATTTCCAACCCAGGCAACTTTTGATAAAGGATCATTATCATCAGCTGATGGATCGTAGGGTTTCCTAGTTTTATCTATTACAAAATAGAAAGCTTTTCCTTCCTTCGTGTAAGAATCAAAATAGTTTTGTGTGTCTTTGGCGGAAATACACCACTGGGTTCCTACACCATAATAACAAGAGGCATGTGTCGATAGGGGGCGAATGACCATAAACTCTTCGTCGTCATAAATCACGTCAGACTCTGATTTTGCTTGTTTTGATGCTTTTCCTTTATCCTCTTTCTCTCTTTTTGCTCTCAGCATCGCCACCGTCGCCGTCTCAATATCGGATTCTAGTGTTTCAATATCTGTCCAAGAATTTAGATCTTTTGATAGTGGTTCACCATTGGCATCCCTCCAGGCTGCTGCCTTTTTAGAGAGGTTGTGGAAATCAAGTATCATATCGCCCATTCTAAGCACTTTACGAGCCATAACTCTGGCAACAGAATCACGACTTAAACTTTGATCATCAAAACCGCCCTCCATATATGCTATCTCCATCTGTTTCATTGCCCAGTTGATATATTTGTGATTGCCGGATGGATCTCTGTCTTCTAGAGCATCAACTATCTTAGATAGGATGGGATCGTCCTTGTATTTTGCCTTCATTGCTTTTAGATCCGCCATCGCCTCTTCTAGGCAATCAGATACGGTATGATTTGGTTTGATCGTAATCTTAATCACTCTTAATTCTCCCTTCCAGATGTTTAACTAATTCAGAAACACTCTTAAGTTTGTTTTGCTTCATATACGAGGTGAACCTCTGCAAATAAGGTCGCAAGTGTGGTCTCGACCTTGCTCCTAGGAATTCCGTTGCGAAGACACTGGGTGCCTCATAATTATACCGCGTGAGGCGCTCTATGATGTCATCAATGTCTTGTTCTGTGACTATTATCTGTCCCTCCAGAAACTTTCGCTTTATTTCCTTCTTCATGGGATCTTCGTAAGTTGGTGGTTCTGTCTCATGAAATCCCGGCGTCTTTGACCACTCGTATAAATCAGTCTTAACAGCAATCATATCATCTCTGCGCGGATAACCTTCCGAGGAGAGTTCGCCCTGCTCCAACATGCCAAGAACCTCCGCAAGACCTGGGAGGAGCGAGTAAGTTGTCGCATTTCGCAGTTTAACGTGGAAAGCATCGCGCTCTTCTCCCCTAAAGGTAGTCTTTGCAGGATCCACGCCGGCTTCTTTTCTTATCTTCTCAAGTTCGTCATAGGTTACTGCCGATAATTGCTTGTTCATGTAAAACTCGTTTTCTTTCTCTTCTGTGGGTATTATTTTAAGCGGGATACCGTGAGACTGTGCGAACTCGCTTACCTCTTTTAGATCTCGGAGATCTGGATACCTAATGCTCTGGTTGGGGATGTATTCGTATTTCGTCATTTTCCCGGCACCGATGGCATCAATCATGCTATCCACATCAGTCGCCCTTCCTTTGAAGATGGGGAGATAGACAACAATCTCTTTAATATAGTCAGAGGCGCTCTCTATCCACGCTTCGTCTGTCACTATCCGGTCTTCCATCTCCGATTTGCCACCGCTAGTCCTATCCCTCCAGTAATCAAGTGGGGTGCCGGCATACTTCTGACCCAGTTTCCTGCCGTCCAAAGTAAATCGCACCTTCCCATCCTTGGTTAGGGGATACCCTTCCTTGAAGGCGAGCGGGGATCTGGCTGTGGAGAGGAAGTAGAACTTCCCCTTGTTTCCAATTTCGTCTGAATCACTACCAAACGTGCCAGAGGTCATAATACGATTGGTCTTGGCGATATCTGCCATCCTGCCCAGACTGGTACCGTGATAAACAATGTTGCTTATGCCTTCGGTCATATATCTTCGCCAGCTTTCTAAAATAAGTTTCATATTTCCATACCATGGTCATTATAACATTTTTTAATGCTATCTTTCACTCTCTTCAAGACTCAGTAGGTCATCATATGCCTTCAACTTAAGATCATTCAATTTTTCCAAGTAGCCATTTCTCCGAAGAACTTTAAAAGCAAGATTCTCGACCGAAAACTCACCTCCCTTTTCGAGTCCGCACTTTCGCATTTTTCCAAGTTTTTTCTTCAGAGAAATGACCGAATCGTATGTATTTCCTGGATTTCTTTCAGAATTTTGCTCGATTTCATCAATCTCTTCCATTAATTTAGCTGCTTTTGTCTTAATATCGTCTTTTTCGAGGGTAACTTGCAGTTTGTTCGGTTTTTTAACCCATTTGTCGTCTAAAATGGAGTAGATCCCGGAGGAGACATGTGGTTCGTTGGAATCTTGGGCATAAATCTCGACTTCGTGGTCGCCAATGTTGATATCGTGTGTTTTGTTCCACTCAAACTTTGCTTTATCAAACATTTTCTTCACTAAGTCAGTATTTTCATCAATTTTCGAAAAATCCAACAAGATATGAAGATCGACATCGGAGAATTTGCTCCAATTATAGTTAGCACCGCTACCGGTGATTATAATATCATCAATTAGGGAGTTCTTGACGTCTAAACTATCAAGAAAGTCTTCTGCAATCTTTTTTAGGTTCTTTTTTACGTCTTTTTTGATAAAATCGTCATCTTGCCAGACATCGGGACTCAACTCTTCCTTGACTTCGAAACTAGAGAGGTCAATTCTGTCGGGATCCACCCTTTCAGAAATAAAAATTTTCCATTTTTTACTTGAGTAAAACATACGCCAATAAATAGTTACCAAAAAGTGCTTTTTAGCACCTGTATGCATCAAATATTATGCTTTTGGCGCGCAATCGTGAATCTTTTTTCTTATTTTTGTTAATTCTGAGGTTAACAAAATAAGTTTTCTTAATCTTGCTGCTGTCGGCACGTTATTCTGCATGTCTTCCTTGGCTGCATCGTACTCTTTCTTTATCCTTCGATATTCTAAACTATCGTAGGTTAGAAGATCGACATTTATCTCTTTCATTTGCATCCCCCACAATCGCAATCACAATCCTCGTAACCCGTAAGGTCCATAATTCCACAAGTAAAATCACCTTCTTCTAGGAGAGTATAGGTAAACTTATTACCATAGAATTCTGCACTTGCTTCGCAAAGTTCCATCATTTTATAGAAGTCATCGGCATTCTGGAGGACTTGGCAACCTGCACTATAAGAATTGACGAGTTCGGTCGAACCTTTGGATGATGCCCTGTGAATATTTATACCAAAGAATCCCATTTCTGATTTGGAAGTATCAAAGTCTAGCGTGGAGTCTCTATTGTTATCTCTCCACACCGAAACAGGAGCTCCAGATTGGCGAAGTGCGGTATACATGCCATTATGTAAATCAATTTTGTGAGAACCTCTGTATTGACCAGGCACCAGGATAGCAGTACCTTTCTTATTGACAGGTTTCACTAGAGTCGTCCTGCCTGGGTCTGTCGTTGCTGGCGCACAGAACACCTCCCACTCTTTCTCTGCGTTCCTATATATAACACAAATATTATCATCGAACTGATTTGAGTCGGTCGTATTCTTTCTAATACCTATAATGTTGAGGTTTAGTGTCAAGTTTGAATCGAAAAATGTATATTTTTTTCTTTTCATGGCATCTTTGACTTGATTGACAAACATTTCTGCCACCACATTCTTTATAATAGTCATTTTAACTTCTCCTCCGAGAATGGAACTAGGTTACCGAGAGGTGTCCTTATGGAAACTTGTAGTGTCGGTATATACACCTTGGCAACTTTCAGGGTCTTGCGAACTTCTAATATGACACAAGGAATTAATGGCCAAGATTCCGTAATAGCTTCCAGTTTCCAAAATCTCTCTGCGGATGTGGCGAATCCCCATTCGTGCTTGGCAATTTCAAGCACATCGCAGTACGCCAAATCTCCAGAGCAATAAATCCCCCTATCCCTCCTCGCGTAATTGTGCCTGGAATTCGCCTATGTCAACCTCTTTTGTATCTTCGTCGTCCCAGACATTCCAGAGGTTATCATCATCTGCGCCAATTGGATAACTCTCGTTATCATAATAAGAATTTTCATCATACTCATACGAATAATCGTAATCATCTGGATCATATATCACGCCGACGCTATCAGGGTCGCCAGCTGTATATAAACTGACTTTTCTCTTTCCTTGCGGTTTGGGAAGTGGCGCAGTGTCTTCTTTTGGTTGAGAACGACCGAAGACATGTCGCAATTGATCGTCTAGGGACTTCTTCTTTTTTGCCTCCCAGGTTTGCAGGTCGTCACATATTTTTTTCATGTGCTCATCACGATTAAATATTTCTGAACCGGTCCTCATAAGATGTTTTTCCAGGAACCAATTTTCAGCAAGAGGAGTCCCATCCTCCATATAAGTCCGGACCAAATAATAAGATAAACTTGGTTCATTTGGATCTGGTTGTATATCGATAATTTCTGCTTTGTGATTAAGCATATCGTCATGATCTTCATTCCAATAATGCCAACTCTTGTCCGGTCTTGGCGTGATACATACCCAATCTTTTAATTTAAAAACTGCCATCCCTCTTCCTCTAGGTTCACGAATGTTAAAATAGTAAGTAGAATTGCCCCTGCAAATACCACCTTTTTCCATCCTCTGTTATATTATAATACGGCACAAAGTCTTCGCTCTCCCTTTTTAACCATCTTACCATCATTAGATCCACTTTTTCATACAAGGCACCCCCATGTTTCGAGGGGATAATTAGGTCGGTTTGTAATTCCAATACGATGCCTAAATTATCTAGATTTGTGCTGCTGCCTTTAAAAAATTTAAACTGCACCAAATCTCCTTCCTTCATAGGGATAATTAGAGGGAACCAGCATCAGCACCCTCCTCTATCTCAGAAAAAAGTCTTTCATAATCTGGAGGAGAGGCGCCGCAGTGTCCTGGGTGTTGCACAAGGCCTCCGAAGATGGCACCAACTAAAATGCATGCGACTAAAAAAGAAGCGGAGATAGAAATTACTATAGGATCTTTTTTCACAATGGTAAGTATAGCACAACAAAGGGGATCCGTCAAGACCCCCCTTTGTTTTACTTAAAATATAAATTCTTATGTATTGCTTATGTTGTCTGCGTCCGCGCCTTTTCAACCGGCGCATCCTCCGCCGGCCCTAGGGAACTCTGTTGGCGCGTTTTTTTACCAACAAGTTTATCAATTTCAGTACCCAGTCTGGTCAGCAATGTCGAGAAGCTTCCAGTAAGAATATTTCCCGCGGCCGCCGCCTGCGCAAGTTTTGTTTTTAACTGAAGTATTACTATTCGCTCCATCGCGGTAATCCCACTTTCTCCCGTTTCCTCTGCGTTTTTGCGTTGTGCTGTTACAGCAGCTCCCTGTGTTATTCCCTTGACCGCTTTATTCATCTTCCGTTGACTGGATCCTGGGAGATTGAATTCCGTAACCTTCCCTACTTCTTCGCCGATTATTTCTTCAAGTTTCGCACTGGTGAATTGGCCAGGGTTAACCCGCACGATCACGGCATCGTTCTCGCTAGCATTAACTGCCTGTTCGGGACTGCCCTCTTCGCACTCGCCCTCATCGAGTTCTTCCTCAACCTTCTTGTCCAATTCTTCTTTGATTAAATTCCGAAGTAATTCTTCTGTCATCTTCATTGCAAAATCTCCTCCTGTTAACAATAAATAGTGTTTACGCTGCTTAATTTAGTTTTATGGGTTAAAAATAATAAATAAGCGACAGATTGGGAATTGGAAAAAGTCCAACAAGTTGTAGGCCGCTAGCATCACCAACACTAATAGATGTCGAAAGAGGGAGATCGAATGCTAGTCCTATGGTATCCCACAAAATAAATTCAATTCCCAAACCGACACCAAAGTTAGTAAGCATACCATGAACAAATGTGTCAGGTATTGTTTCGCAGTTCTCTTCAACTTCCAGAACCTCATCCCATTCGCAATATTGCTCTGATGCCTGGTGCGTTCGACTGAAGAACACACCGGTCCCTGCTAACCCATACACTCTGGCATGTTTCATACTAGCAAATGTAAGCATGACCTGGAAACCTGCTGAGGCGGCAAGGAAGTCTGTTGGTGTGCCAAAACCGCCTAGAGTGAGTTGATAACCCAGTCCATAGTATGGAGTGTGGTGCTTAAAACTTAAACCAATCCCTGTAGTGGCGCCAAGAGTCCCTCCAGATCCGAAATAGTTTTTCTGCAAACTGCTAGCATCGCGGTCGATCTCTAACGTCGTTGCCATGGCAGGAGTTGCCGTTGCAAATAGAATTGCTAATAAGATGTTTTTCATAAAAAAATCCTCCCGATAAAGGGAGGATAACATATATATAATATTTTTTTTAAGATAAGTTCTAATAATATAGGATACAGTTAAAGAACTCAACTAGCCTATCAAACTTTGTAAATAAATAAATCATTCTCTCTCCAAATACTTCCCGCGACATTTATTTTTATTGATTTCTTTTTTCTTATTCTTGTGCAAACCACTCTTTCTTGGTTTACAAAGCATATTCTTGATAATATAATTTCTAGTTTTTTTAGAAGAAGACTTCATGACCTTCGCCGTTTTCTTACGGGTTTTGTTTTGTCAAGTGCGTCTACTGGTGCTGCTTTCTGCTTCGCGCCGGCGATATCGTTCATATGTGCTTTAAAGATTTTAACGAGTTCGTCTTCCAGTGCATGCATTGTTATTTGCAGATCATTCTTTAGATTTGAACTAGGTTCCGATGTTGGCGCCTGGGAAAGCTTCCGCTGTGCCTTCGCATGTTCAGGACTACCAACAGGAGGAGGACCGACCCGTTGTTGTTGGAGCATGCCTCGGATATCCGCCCCTCGCGGAAGATTTTCCAATTCCTTTCGATTCAAGGACGATTCAGAAATAGTTTTTTTGGAAATTTTTATCTTTATCATACCAATAATTAGTCCTTAGCATGGTGAAATGCCCTATTGCATCTCGCATCTAGTGTGGACCCATCGCCACTCACAGTTATGGAAATAAAAACACTGCGTTTCGTAGCAATCCTCTCCTATGTACCACTCACAGCAATCTCTGCCCTCATATGTGTCACACCTCTCGGCACGATGGTCATGAGGCACCTCATCGCAGTCCTCATCAGAGGTGCCTGACGCTGCCACAGGTTCCCTTCCGTCATCATCGGACTCACTGCCCACGACAACGATGCAGGAGCAGCACACGGTCAATGACAGGACCACAGCAGTATTGAGTATGTATTTCATTGGTGAGAAACCTTTCTAATCAGAATCTTCCGGAATATCAGGGATGTCTACCCCAAATTCTTCTATTACAACGATGGGTCCAGGGAATGCTTCCGCCACTTCTTCATATGTGAGTTCTCCGGATATCAATGCCTCCAAGAGATGCTCTAGAATATCCCGTGGTATATTGGTTATATCAACGGTTCTCACGGCCCGATTTAGCGGAAACACCTTCCCCATATCTAGATCCTACAACCTTCGCAGAAGGAAAACACAATCAGGGTACAGATCAGCAAAAGAATTATTTCTCCCCTTACCTGTTTTAGACTACCTAAGACCATTTTCAACATCTTTTTCCCATCCCATGGCGCTCCCACAAAGAAGTCCGCCATTTTTTTTCGCTTCTGGTGCCTAGGACGCCCCTAATGCCCTTTTCTGCGCACGTTTTTTCGCGGCATTTTTTTCTGCTTTAGACATATTGCTATGCTTTTTCCATTTTTGCAACTCTTCTCGCCGCTCATCAGTGCTTTGATATAGGAATTGCTTGCAATTTTTCTCTTCTTCTTGTTTCGTGATCATCTGTACTACCTTCATATTAAAGTTGCTTCCTATAGGTAAGAATTCCTGCCAAACCAAGTAAACGCACCGTATGGTTCTCTAACTTCCACCAGGCAGCGCCCACAATGCTCTCCGTGTGCCATGGCATACTCTTCTGCCATATGCAGTGCCTCATCGATGGTTTCGGCATGGTCTATCTCTTCCCAACCATTGGTTTCCAGCGGTGGGTAGCACACGTTAAGAGGATCGTAATGTATCATAATTTTGTAAGACATGTGGGTATACTCCTACTCGTTCTTCCACTCATATAAATAAACATCTCGCTCGAAATCTCGCGACGAACGATGCACCACGTCTCTCTCTGTGCGTTCCCGCATAAGACCCTCAAGTAAGGTATCGAGAACCTCCTCTCGTAGATGCGCTTCGTTGTTAATAATATCCTTCGCGGCAAAATTAACAATTGTGCGTCTACTAGCGACGTCGTAATCTCTAAAGTAATGATTCATGGTATTTTCCTTCTCGTTAAATGTTAGATATCGAATTCGTGAAAAAGTTCAAGTGCTTGCCCATCGTAGGCATATGTATAGAAGTGAACACCATCATTGGTCATCCAGCGTACTCGGTAACGAGCCGGCCCGCCTGGTGACTTGCTATCCTCCCTCTCCTCTACAAAACCTATATAATCAATTGCCTTATCTCTCACAAGAGAACCTTCGCGTATATACTGCATTGGTATACCCTTCCTATTCATGTATTAGACCAGCAGACAGCAGGTGTGCTGCTTTGCGGGCATATGAACCCTGTAACTTCCATACCATCCCTGTATCCAGTAGTCTCTGGAAGAATGATATCATCTCGTCATATTCCATCTCGCCTTGCTCGAATGACATAATGTCATCAATACTTACGTCGTTTAACATATACTCTTATCCTTTCGTTTGCTCAAGTCTTTGCAACTCGAAACCGTAGTTATATTTTCTACGATGACTCTGATGGTTGAACCACAACACTGTGTAGGTTGGTTCTGTCTCCTGTGGGTCTAAGAACGGGTCCTCCTCGCTTAGAATCATTCCCACCATGTCCTCCGGTCTCCCCTCTCTCAGGTTGATGGCATGCCAATCTCTTTCATGGAGTTGCACCAAATCACCGGGTTTAAATTTATCTCTATCCAAGTCCATCATCTTCCTCAATTAACTCCAAGCAGTGACCGTATACCCATGCTATGCGCTTAACGTCTGCCGCCGGGCCCGCTGCCCATAATACCCTATAAATCACCACAGCGGGCCCGCTACTAGATTCCTCCAATACAATACCAATCAACCTAGGGTCATATACGTGCCTTACTAGGTCGCCGGCAATAAGCACTTATTCGGTACCTTTTCTGCAATCTCCGCCCAGTTGGAGACACCTGCCGCAAAGACCCTTGCCTACACAGTCGCCCAATTGAGTTTCCTGTTCTGACATGTCTCTAAGGAACATGAGTTCATGCGCGTACACATGTTTTGAATGCCGCTGCTGACTGGTCCAGTACACCTCATATGTTGACAGGTACTCCCTAGGGTGCCGGCACAGGACCACCCCAATCATACCATTGGCAATGCTGCCGTGCTCTCTGAAATACTTTACTAAGTCGCCAGACTCATACTTTCTATGGTACTTGCTTAAGTCACAGTGCACTGGGGTTGGTTTGCTCATTTGCTGTCCCTCTCTTCCTCTTCTGTTACTGTGCCTGGGTATAATAGGCATGCGTCCTCAAATTTAAGTATGCCCCGGTTAAAGTCCCAAAGCACATCTAGCGGCATGCTATCTAAATCCACTGTCAACACACTAGCACCACTCATATTATTCTCCATCGTTGTTCTCCGATCCTAACCATGCTTCTATCTCATCGCTGGTTGCCTGTGTAATTAGTTCCTCACGTGTCACTGAGGCCGCGTATTTGACCCGTGGTTGCATGAACCATCTTCCTGGTTCTTCCTCTACAAACTTCTCCACTATGTACCCATTGTTCCATCTGCTTAGTTGGGTCATGCTGTAGGGGCATTTAAGTTGTGCATGCAAATTTTGCAAACTTCGTAGTTGCTCTCTCCCTCTTCTCCAACAAGAGGGATCGTCACTATAAGCATGATACCAATCGTGGGCCTTCAATTGTTTACTGAATTCTTTTCTCATCGTCCTCTATCCTCTCAACTTCGCATGCGGGAATCCACCCACACCATTTAGCAAATTTACCTTTTTCGTCTCTCTCTGTGCTCTCAAACAATATACTAGTACCCTTAAATACCGTGCTGTTTGTGTTCCAATTATCCGACCACTGTGGTAACTTCTTTACCATCACCAAAGTGTGTTCCTTGAATCGGTTCTTGGTTCGCCTTGAAGCATCTTTTTTTGCCCGGTGGGTTGCTGTCATCATTCTCTCCGTTAGCACATTGTGATTGTCTTAAGCGGCGCGCACAGTTCCGTCTGTGATTGATTTAAGAACTCTCCCTTGCGGCCGGCATACTCAAACCATTTGACACGCACGTCGCCTTGACTGCTGCCCTCTGGCAGTTTAGCAACAACAATGCCATGTGCAGCTGCACCATCGGGTCCACGACAGTAGTATGATACCAAGTCGCCCACTTCCCATTCATGCTCCCAATTCTTCATCTCTCTCTCCTTGCTATTATAACCAACCCAAGCGGTGACCGTCTTCATCGTGCACACGAATGATTGCGGTTGGGTAATGCTCGTTATATACTACTCGCTCTACAATGTATTCCCACTCTGGATCATCTTTGTTATTCGCTTCTGCGATTCTTTCTGCCTTCTCATACGACATTACTCTTGCTGTGTGGATATCGTTCAACATGTGTTCCTTATTATGCCTCTTTATATGCATCAAACCAACCTTCGCCATGGGTGTCTTCACGCTCGCAATGCTCTTGTGCTTCTTCTAACGTGTAACCATAATCAATAACTTCTTCTGGTCCTTTGAAGTGGAACCTTACAATATTATACAATTTCTCTGTCATCTTACAACTCTCTCTCTCTTTTTTCTTGGCAAAATTTTTGGGTTTTTGATTTTCATATGATTGTCCCCGCACCCTTGCATGTCTCGCAGTTGGGATTGATTGCTCGGTCATGCATTCCCCATTCCGCGCCATGCGTGCCACCGCAGTCCTCGCATGCGTGGGTGCGATTCCATTCTTCCTCTGATTGGTCCTTGGCTTCTTGCACTGCGCTTTGAATCTCTTCTAGTGTACAAGGAAATGGCACTTCGATAGTTATAAAGTCTGCCTCGCTCCCCTCGCAATACCCTGCTGCCCAAAAATATGGACCATGGATCTCTTCTTGGGCGCAAATGGTGAGATAGGTGAAGCGTCCCTTCTTCGTTTTTTTAATCAACCCTTCCGTAGTCCCATCCGAGTTTGACTCAAGTTCCTTCAACCATTTTGAGTTGAATTCTTTGTAGGGATGGTCCGAGACTGCTGTCCCTATTAGACGTGGGTTGTGGGTTTTTCTCCATTTTTCTAGTTCCGCATCTTCGAACATCCATTCTGGTTCGTTTGTCATTAACTGCCATGCTAATCCCTTGGGGATTCGCTTGTGGGTGGGCGACTGTGGTCCGGTGGGGTGTTCTTCCGACGGGTACTCCCCATAGCAGGGCAAAGGTTGATATCGTTTTTTTCCAACTTGGCCCCACGTGTGGATGAAGATCCCCGATATGCTTTCACGGCACTTAACAGTGTATTTCACCAATTTGGTCCCGATTTTCCCTTCACTCACCCCGCATCGGACTCCTTGGGACTCTTCCGTGGGACAGTATAGTGTTTCTAGGTCTGCCGGGGTTCGGGTTACTTTTTGCTTTTTCATCCCTTAACTCTCTCTCTTTTTTCTTGGCAAAATTTTTGGGTGCCTTTTTTAGATCTGTCAATTTTTCTTAGCACTATTTCGCACGTCCTTAGCCGCCATATATGCCCTAGATCTAGTAGGGACTTACATTCGGGGTACCAGGGGCCCCCCACCCCCACATGGCCTGCTGCTGTCTTGTATTGCTTAACCGTAAACATCATCCCAACATTTGTCTGTCACTGTTCTATCACAGTCGTCACATATGTAACCACCATCTACTGATTCGAATACAGTTGTTTCATATTCACTGACGTCACACGTATCACACTTTGCTTCTTCTATATCCATGATGCTTAACTTTCTGTTAGATTATTATTTCTTTATGTATCGCCCAATGATTGATCAGTGGGTAACGGTTACTGGTCTGACTGACCGACGCTGAAAGAGGTCCGTTGTATTATCCTCGAAGGATAGTTCTACATACAGGCAGTCTTTGCAGTCTGAGGTCCATGTCTTTTTTGCTTTGCCTAACCATTGATAATAACTAGACTGAGCATCTAATACTAATACATCTGTCCCTTCTTTGATTGGTTCTAAAGTATACAGACCATTAATAAGAGAATAGTTTTTCATAGTGTATCGACCCTTTCTAGATCAGTGGTTTGTTATAGTTGACTGATGCATGTTCTAGATCACTAACGTCTTCTATTGTTTTGAACTCGCCTAGTCCTAGATAATAACCATTGGCAAACTGCCAGCAGATACCGCGAGTTGTGTTATACTTGCCGATGGCCACAGTCTGAACATAACCGACATTACCAAATTTATTCTTTACTAAGGATCCTCGCTTGTACATCATGGCAACTCTCCTAGGGTATGTTGATATAGTGCTAGGCGCAGTTGGTTGACTTCATCAACTCCCTGGGATTCATTATCTCTATTGGACTCCAACCATTCGAGTTCTGCGGCACTAGGGATATCTGGTGTGCCAAAGATGCTGATGTGTTCTAGATATGCAGTCATATTATTTGCTCGCTCTCTTGTTTGGTTTCTTCTTGGATACTGTTTTCTTCTTCTTAAGTTCCTTGGTGCCACCAACTATCTCGAATACCATCTTAAGATCATCCGGCGTTACATAGCGCTGAGTCTCGTAACGTGCCTTAAGGCCTTTAATATCTTCCAACTGAGTGTTACTGACTGATCGATACTCCGAAATATATGTTAATACTCCGTATAAACTACCGATTTTAGTTCCTGCATAATCAATTACGTTATAAGTCCAGGGCATATTACTGTTCTCCTTCTTGGGTTAGGTTGCTCGTTAATTGTTTTTCGAGGTTATGTATTGATATGTTAGCATGGGCGAGGTTCTTTTTGTATCGCGCAAAGGTTGCACCCGCATCGTTATTGGGATCCAAAGCACATAAGCGAGAAAGAACCTGTTCTAAATCCTTTTTATATTCCTCAATAAGAGATAATAGATCTCGCGGAAATGTTGCTTCCCCAGGGGTGTATAGCATGTGTAAAGTTACTTGTCTCATTATTTTTTACCTTTCAGGTCTTTCATTAAACCACCATTGGCAATGTATGTATCTAACCGTTCCCATGGTTGATCTGCCTGGGGATATGCAGCAGCATAATCTGCATCGTCGATACGACGGAATTGCTCTGCTGCTGCCGCTTCAAGCAATTTGCTTAGGGTGATGTCGTCGAGTTGACTTATGTACCGGGTAACATCGGCAGCAGCAAACTTAAGCACCCATGGTCTCTTCAGGGTATTGGCATCTATTTCTCGCATTATTGATCTCCTCGTCGTTGGTTGGTTAAAGATTGGTCGCTCTCAGGATATCTGGTACGGGTGCGACTGGCAGCAGCGGCAGGATACTCCTTGCGAAGTTGGTTAAGATCGCCGCAGATCTGGTTATCTTTGATCATGATATCTGCTACATGGGTGTATTCTAAGCGCAAATGCTTGATCATGTCCATGTCCACTAATGCCTGAAAAAGGTCAATAGTATCGCCGGCTTCCATATGGCCATGCTCATATGCGTCTAGGTATCTGCCGAGGTTGCCGAGATTGATATTGATGATGTCCATTATAGATCTCCTCGGAATGCAGCAAGCACCTCGCTGTGTTGTGCCTCGACATCATAGTCCTCGTCGTCGGAGTGAAGGGGAGCATAGCATGCTTCACGGTCGTCCAACTCTGCCGCGACGGCAGTATACAAATCGCGAAGAACCTCGTCGCTGAGGTGCTCGGCAAAGCGGGTCACGTCGCGGGCGGCAATGTGGAGCATGCTTAGTTGGGTGCTGGTGAGGTTCTTGGCCATTGTGATCTGTCCTTTCAAAAGTGATCTCTCTATACCATCACCTTATCAGAGTGATCTCCATCCGTCAAGCATATAATGGAGCAAAATGCACTTTTTTGTGTGATCCACATCACACTTTACGAAGGTGGTATAAGTGTGCGGAAATACAGGGGAAAAATAAGTGCTTAAAATGCTTGACTTTTTTTGTTAGGGTGTGCTAGATACTCCACCACTATTGCCTATCTTGCTACTCCCTTCCTAGAGTCTCACGTGTGCAATTGTGCTTTATTATTAATAACTTATATAATACACTAAACCATGAACACTTCCAGGTACTTAGGAAAGTGCTTATAGTGGGCATATTTTGGGTGCATTTAATGGTTCTTGCTTGCTAGAATATGCGGGAATATGTCTTAAAATATACCATTGGAAAGCAGTGCGTAAGTCTCTCTCTTCTCTCTTATCTGATACACTGTACCATTGCCTTGCTCTACCACATATGCTAGTCGATGGTCATTGCCACCGGGCAAGCATTTATCCCCAAAGAATATAACTTGCTCTGGGTTAACTTGCTTGTGTTCTATTAGGTATCTCAGTACCTGACTCTTATCCTTGCCTCTCATACTAACATCAATGCTTATCTCTCCGCCTACTGAGAATTCATATTTCTCTCTATACTTCTCATTCATTCTCTCAGCAAACTCTTTTCTCTCATTACTATAATAATCATACTGGCCATACTCATGTCTCTTCTCTACTGGGATATCTCTTCCACATACAGACACATTAATCATTCCTACTCTCTTCTCTATATGATTACCATACCTAACCTTAAACCTACTACCATTAATGAACTGTTCACAATCACTTAGGAGTTCTTCATCTACTGGGAATTCATTAATATATTTTATATCTTCTTTACCCTCGACATAATAATTCCCCAGGCAATAGAACTTGCCGGCAAACTTATCCAGAATGCTATCCGTTAACTGTTCTTTAATTTTGTCTTTATCCGACCCTGTTACGATGTAGCAATTTCCTTGGACGTGTGGTTGGTTTAACCACTTGGTTAGCACAACTCGGTCCTCATCAGTAATAGGTTTTCTTGGTTCTGTTAGCGTACCATCTACATCAAACAAGTATATCATAATACTTTATGCCTCTCGCTCTCTCACGTGACATGTGTGCTAGCATACAGCAAGGTAGGGCACCAGACACTGCATTCCATATGCTATTGGTTCTCAGGGGCAATCCTGCAATTAAAGTGTGGTTGGTTGGTTAAGTGGGTTAAGTGGGTTAAGTGGCTAGCGGAAAAAATCGGCGCGAATAATCTATCACTGTTGTGTTACTATCACTGGTACCTCTGCCATTCCCATCTTCTGTGCTGCCAAGAAGCGATGGTGGCCATCCAATATATGAAAGAATGGTTCCGGCATGCCCGTCTTAGATGTTCCCTCATACTCTTCGTCGCCCTGTAATCTAGCAGTAACAACGGGTTTCTGTTGGCATACTTGTATAGGTTCAAAATGTCCGCTCTCGATTGCTTTAACCTTTGCCTGTATCCTGCTTTCACATTCAGCACTCGGGCAATCATGCTCCTTGCCGTGACCCAACTCTTCAGTTGGGAGAATTTGCTGGATAGAGACATATGCAATATTCTCTTTTAAATATCCCCACGATTCCATTAATCGCTTGTTGATCATTTTGTTTCTTTTGTTGAAATGATTTTTCACAGATTATCCCTGCTCCAAACCCAAATATTTTCTGATCCCGTTTCTAATATTTTCTACTTGCTCACCGATATCAAAACCTGCACCGAGTGCTTTAAAGTTACTGCTGTTTGTTTTCATTATTTTTTTAACAAAGGCATCTTCGTTGTTGGTCATATTGTCCCTCCAAGTTTTCAATTTCTTGGGAGTTGGTTTTTCCCACACAACGAGCTCTTCCAACTCCTCTGCCATGTTTTCGGCGGTCCATGGGTGTGTAATGTTGGGTTCTGGTGGGAAATCCAAATCCGGAATTTGCTCCTGCTCTTCGGTAAGTTTAGTGTTTCCGTATCCCCACGATTCCATTAGTCGCTTGTTGATGCTTTCGTTTCTTTCGTTGAAGTGTTTTTTCAAAAGAATATCCCCCCACGATTCCATTAATCTCGCCTCGCTTATACTGTGTTCTTGTCATTATTGGTTGCTGTATATCTCATCGTCATCGGTGTGTTCGGATTCAAGACTGTCTAGAAATTCCCCGATGGAAGCATGATTTTCCCGTTCTTTGTGGAAAGTGCTCCAATCTTCGTAACCGGCGTTTTTGACATCGTCGGCAAATCCCTTTAGGTCTTTCAGCTGATCAGCCCTGCCCTTTCCGGTGATAGCAAGGTTCTTCCAATACTCCTCTTGTTCGGGAGTTCTCCCGCGGCTCAGATATTTCAGATATTTCTTTTCCAGGTGTTTGGCCACAGCGTCGGAAGGGTGCTTCTCAGTATTTCCTTCTTCAAACCTATAATTGTAAAGTGGATCCTCGTCAGGGTTTCTATTTTGGCCGTAGAATTCTTCTGCTGCTTTGTCGATTTTATCATTTTCTAGTTTATCAAGATATGCTTCATATTCCGCCTTGCGCTGGTCTTTGTCGCGCCATGTTTGATATGCGCTTTCACCTGCCTGATGGTCATCACCCCTCGCAGGTGGTGCGTTGTCCCGCGCCCAGGTATCAAAAGATGGGGCATTCTCACTGATTAACCCTTCAAGCGTCTCAGGAGCAGCAGTCGAAGACTTCTCGGAGTTGGGGGATAGGCCCCGCGTTGCGCCGAAGTATTCCTCTACTGCTTCTTCTTTCGCAGATTGGAACCGATTGTACAGATCCTTCGATCCACCACTGGCCGTAGATGGTTTCAGCAGTTTATTTAAGAGGACCTCCGCATCAGCTTGGGTACCTGGTTCACCGTCTTCTAAAACTTTCACCATTCCGGCCACAACGGCGGCCGCATCAGTTTTAACGACATCGCCTGCGTCTGTTTTTCGATTATCATCACGATAATAACCATTATATCCCACTTTATAAGAATCTTCCGGAGTGAGGGGCCTCGTATATCCCCACGATTCCATTAGTCGCTTGTTAAGGTCTTTGCTTCTTTTGCTAAGATGTTTTTTCATTACGGTAATCCCTCCTAGGATTCTTTCAAAGTTTTGTTCTCGGTATATAAATAGTATGCAGATACCCTTTTAGTCCCCGGATTTCATCAATTATTGGTTCTCAGGCAATCCTACAACCAGTTCTAAGTTTGTCTTCCAGTTCCAGTCATCAATATACGGTGGGTCATCTACGTGTCCTCCAACCCACAATACTTTAACCATCCTTGTCTCTTCGGCAATAACCAGACCTACCCCAAAGTCAGCATTTGGGTCTTCTGTGCACTTCACTAAGTCGCCGACGTTCATGCTCAACTGTTCTTCTCGCATATATTATATCCTATATCCTTTTTTTACCCCTCGGAATGTTCCAGAGGTATTGAAGCAGCGATAAGCAATTAAGTGCTAGTGTTAAGTGTTGGTGCTAAATGTTAGGTGTTAGGTGGCTAGTGGAAAAAATCGGCGCGAAAAAAACGCGCCGATCTCGCATAACCCTATGCTCCTATACGCTTTCCCTTTTCTCTTCATTTCTTTGGGTTAACTCTTTGTAGCACCTTTTAACATAATCAACATCTTTCAGGTTTCCATAAGTCATAACCATGTCCTCGCGGTACATACCTTCCTTAATTTGGGGTATGTACTTAACAACTATTTGCATTTCTTTGCCGGCCGGTAATCCATGTGACCAAATATACTTATTCTGTTCCTGTAAAAAGTCATCAACACTAACCCTAGACTTAAAGAACAATTCTGTACTAGGAGAACCGTGGGTGGTCGTGATGACCTCCAATTTTTTCGGTGACTTTCCTCCATGATCTTTTCTGTAATCTCTCACTTTCGCGCTGATGTCCCCCGATAATTTAGGTAAGAAACCGCCCACGTCTGCCTTCAGTAAAAATCTTTGAAAGATTGTTTCACCAATATTTCCTTCTTTTGTCTCATGCTCGGCGGCGAGGGCCATCCATAGGGCGCGAGAATCTTTGTCAAGAGATGCAATTTTATGTATCTCTTCCGACATGTAGGAATTGAGCGCTTTTTTGGCGCCACGTTCTGCTTTAAGGCGACTACCAATATTCCATCTGTAAGCTCTGTCTTCCAAGTCTTTTAGAATCACCGACTTTAGATTTTTAATCGAAGATTTGAGTTCTTGTCGTTCTTTTTTCGATAAACCCTCTGCTTTCTTGAGCGCCAGTTCAGCAGTTGCTATTTTTTGTCGCTCTTCTCTCATATATGAGGGGCAGAGCAAAGTCTTCTTCAGTGAAAGTTTAATTGTGTGAGGGGTACTCGCCTCTCCATTGTCAGCATGAGAGTTGTCTATCATCTTATCGTCAATCTGATCGCACTGAGGCATTGAACCCGATTCATCGTCGATATCTCCGATAATGAACTTAAATTGAGCTCTTCGGCCGGCCGCAAGGCGAGTATGACCTTTCTTTCCAGTAAAGGAAAGATCGTGAACTTCACTATCTAAACGAGTTGAGACGGTGATAGGTTTTCTAATTCCCTTAATGCCTGTTTCGGGGTGACCTTCGGTTGCCTGAATGTAATAGCGTTCAACGACTTCCTCTGGAGTTCCTTCCCCTCGCGGTTGGTTATCGTTTGGATCTGGGGTTTCCTTGTCGTAACAGAAAATGTCATTGATATCCAGTACCACCAAACCCTCTGCGTTCAAGTCAACACCTTGAAAAGCGGGGTGCTCTGCGGTTGCTGCTGCAATTCGCTCTGGTGTATTCAGGATCTCTGCAATCGCTAGCGTTGAGTTTTTTTGATTTAATAAAGTAAGTCCCATAATTCCCTCCTTTTGGTTAAAGTGTTCTTCCTATATGATCACTATAGCAGATCACTTTTGGTTTGTCAAGTGTTTAATTGAAAAAAGTGCCACAGTAAGCATAACCTATTGTGGCACAGGGACTTACATAAATCTAAGCCAAACTGCTTTCCCGGTGCCTCCTGTTTTAGTTTGAATCTTGAAATTGTTATCATCATCAAGTTCTTTCTTGCAATAACCTGCAAAATCCAAATCATTGTCTGAAGTGGAAGAAAAGTGCTTAAACTCAAAACGATCCGACTTTTTGGCGTCAAAGACCCCTAGGTGAGTAGCAGATTCTACATTATCTTTTCCATACTTCAAGTTTCCCCTGATTGCTTCGGCAATAACATTGAGCATAAAATCCGGATAGTTGTCGCGAATGAACTTCAGTTTGGGAGACGGCACGTCAAGACCATACTTAGCTAAATTCAATACTTTCCTCGCGCCCTTCTGACTGTCTAGGAATTGCTCTAACTCATCTCCATAGAGTCTTGGCCATTTCTTCAATTTGCGCCCAATGCCGGCTGAACTCTTTATTGGTCCTACTCGAAATTTCGGATGAAGGTCTTCTTTGGGAATACCTGCTCCTTCCGGTTGGGACCAGGCATCAAAGAGGTCATCTATGCTAGCAAGCAGTCCGAGGTTTTTAGAGCGCTCCGGACTCTGCTCAAAGACACTGTAAAAAAGTGCCTTGGTTTCTCCGTATTTCGATGATGTCGCTCGGCCTTTTACGTTCTTTAAACTAAGTCGGCACGGTTCATGATCCGGAGATTCAATCAAAACATCTGTCTTTGGATGATCCTTATAGGATGGTTCCTTTCCCCGTAGTTCCGACCACTCTCTGAGTGTTTCTTTTCTTCCTAGACCCCGTGCCTTGACGCGCTCGTCGGTGGGGTCAAACCCAATTATTTCACATACAGTTTTTCTGGTTTCGGAGTGCAACTTGTTAAACTCCCCTGCAAAAAAACCCTCTTTCTTTTTAGAATCGTTGGTTTTTGCCATTTTATCACTTCTCTTTCTTGTTGTGGTACCGTGCTCGGTGCCGTTCTAAATCCTCACGTGTCATGTAAGGAAAGTTTCTCTTCTTTCTCGAATTGGAGCGGGAAATGGGATTTGAACCCACGACTTCAACCTTGGCAAGGTTGCACTCTACCGCTGAGTTACTCCCGCGTCGTAGTATACGATAACAGATCATTTTTAACTTGTCAAGTATATATTTCATGTTTTCTTCTTTTTCTTTCTTCTTGCCCTCGGATAGAATCCCCTTAACCACCTGCTTATGTCGAAGAGGAGGTAGTCATCGTGGTGAAAGTGCTCGCCGTTTGGCATGATTACAATATATTCCTCTCCTGCTCCGTACCATCTCTCAAGCGGTTGGGCAGTCTCTTCGTGCACCAGCGCATAGTTCAGCGAGTCGAGGCTCACACTGTTCCCGTAGCGACTGCATAGGGCAGTATACTTCTCTACCTGCTTCCAGGTTAACATCAATTGCTCTGCCATACTCACACTCCCTTGTGGAAAAAATGGCGCGATCACGCGGTTATCTATCTGTCTATATCTCATTCGAGACCATGATAATCTTTCGCTTCTTTTATGTGTCGTAACATGGTGCGCATCCTTTTCTCATAAAGGGGCAATCCCTCTATTGTAAGTTCTGTACACTCGTTCTCAATGTAGGTCGCCTTGTAATGATAAGGGCGACGTTGGAAGAAGTCATAGAGTCGGTATGTCTCTCTCTTCTCATCCTTCTCTACGACAATGCCTATGTCTTCTGGAAATTCATTGTCGTAGAGCAGGGTTCCTAACTCAATTTTTAACCTTCTGTATTTGGTCATCTATTTCTCTTTGTTTTTGTTTTCTCTTTTCCCTCTTTTGGCGCCACTTCTCAACCTGGACGCCAAAGGCAAAGGCACTACTGAAGAGACCCCATCCGCAGACAAAGACCGCTGTTGCGTATAAGAAGGTTGCGCTGATCTGGACGGTTGTTGCTACGTCTGATGTCCCTAGGTGTGTCAACGCTGTTGACATAGACGAGAATATCAGAAGCCCGGCGAAAGAAATCGCTAGCACAAGAGGTGTAAAAATAGGGTAATCGTCGTTGGTCCAAGGTTCTTTTTCATAATCTTTTTGTTTCATTTAAGATCTCCTGTTGTTGTTAAGTTTTTCCCCCTTGGAAATGTTTGGGGTTAAACCGCCGGGAAGTGCCGCTTCAGTGTTGCGGATGCTTCTTCTGCATCAGCGAGACCCTTGGTCAACAGTTTCAGTTCCTCTAGTATATCTGAGTGATCAGCAACTGCCAATGGTTCGTTCAGGTATAGTGTTAATGTGGCCCGGTACTTTTGTGCTTCCGCATCATAATGTGCCACGAGGGCATCTAAGAAAGAATTACTTGCCATGCACTAAACTCCTTTTTGTTCTCGGGTCAAGTTTCCCGAGGGTGTTAATCTTCTCTTTCAATTTCTTGCTCTTCGCTCTTGCTCGCTGCAACTTCATTTGGCAGTCTTCAAGCGTTTCTAATAAATTCATAATGTCAACATAACTCGAAATAGGATGCTTTTTTATTTCCTTTATTTCCCTCTTTTTGAGAACCTTGGGAAAAGCATTTGTTTTGCTCACTGCATACCTCCAACCCTAATCATAGCAGACTGCTCTGCTCGTGTCAAGTATTTATTTGGTGTAACCTATAATTTAAATATCGCTATGACGCAGAACATGATAGACAGAGAATATCCTATTGCCAGTATTGCTAGTACCAGTTCCATTATTCGCTTCTCCTCGATACTTTCCCAGAGGAGATATCATAAGAAAGGGATGCCTCTGGACTTCTGCCCTCGATAGTGCCGGTGTCTGGATCTATCGCTGTAAACGCATATCCGCCTGGTGCCATACCCTGTTGCTTCCTCGTGTTCGCATCCAGTGTGCAATCACAAGCAAAGTGGGGGATGTCGTGGCGGGCGATGAACTTGTGACCGGTAGTTTGACTATCGTGACCGTGGACAACGTAGTTGATATCCACGGTCTTAAGGGTGGATGCGCCAACCTCAGTAAATTGATAAGAACTATTCCTATACTTGGTCCTTATAAGGACACCAAGAGGACCATGGTAGAAATTATGGAGGGCCAATCTGCACCATTCCCTGTGTCGCATCAGTGATGGAAAGTTATCGGGAGTCTCGTTGTTAAGAATCTCTGAAAGTTTCATAGCAGATGCATCATCAACTCCCGCATGAACAAAAAGAAACTCCCCATCTCTATGGAAGAGTTCCATGTCTTCAAAGAACCAAGCATACTCTCCGCCTGGATAGAGAAATATCTCTCTTGCTCTCTCGATGCCCTCGCACTCTGCCAGGAATGGTCTAATGCGGTTCGCCCAACGGGGAGGTGTGAAGATCGTCGCAAACCTACTGAAAGGATCACCCTTCTCTTCCCAGTTTTGAAGAACCATGAGCATCCTTATGTCGTGGTTTCCTGCCAAGATCTTCACCTCTACTTCTTCTGAAAGTTCTTTTATCCTATCCAGAAGTCCTAGGTTACTCGGTCCCTTATCTAGGCAATCTCCGCCTATCAGGTACAATGCTGATGGGTCTGTGCAGTGTTTTAGAGAGTTCTCGAAGGCCTGTGGGTCAGCATGCAAATCAGCAAAGAAGTAAACCTTTCGAGATAATCGCATTGGCTTACCCCTCTCGAAGTTGGCCAATGGCATTCCTGAGTTTCTGGAGGTTTGATAGGTTGCTTTTCTCAGGGAATGTCAATTCGTTGCGGAAGTCAATCAACTTTAGCATGGTATCCATCATCGGATACCGTTCCCCCAATTCATCTGACAGCAAATCCATTGCCGCGACCTGCTTCTTCCTGGCATGTGCAAAGATATCTCTTGCTGATATTCCCAACATAGCAAAGTCTTCTTCTAGAGACTTGAGCATGCTAAACTGCTTCATGTATCCCCTGAATTGCCACACTAACAAATCCGCCTTTTGGAGTACCGACATCTGTGACAGTACCTTTGGCAAGTAAAGCGTCCCCAGTGCAATATGGCGCGCTTCGTCTTGCTCAATCTTCAGGAGAAGGTCGGACAAGACAGGTTCTATATTCTTCTCTCTCACTACTTTGAACAGCGTCAGTGCCATAGGTTCCACCATCAACTGCATGCCCAAGAGGATCTTGGCCTGTGAGTCTGCGCGCAAAATAGATTCCAGGAACTCTTCAGCATTCTTTTCAACTCTATCTGGTGCCTGACCAATCATATTCAGGTAGTCTCGCATCACATAAAAGTGTCTTGCCTCGTCATGTGCCTGCGATGTTGCTGCCATCCTTGCCTCATCATCCTCAGTAATGATGGCCAGGGTAGAGGAGATCTTCCAAGCAGCGAGTTCGCCCATCAGAATGATACCAAAAATATTTGTGAGTGCTCTCGTGTCGTAACCCGATAGAGATGGGGTGCCATGGCGAGCAATGCATTCTTGCATATACTCTCTACCGTCCCAGATATTTTTCTGCCCCTTGTGATAAAGTTGTTCGACCTTAAGAATATTGTCCTGTAATGATGACGGCATAAAAATTCCCTTCCTGCTTAATATCTAGATCTTATTGCTACCAGGTTGCCATCTGAATCGAACGCGCACACAACCTCGGGATCATGTTCGCTGCCCGTCTGAATCGTTATCCTGTCCTTGCCGCTCCGATAAAGAATACCTGCCTTTTCAAGCAGTGACTCCAGGAGTGCCTGATCGGTACCGGTATCGACGTCCATGGTATTAACTAGTTTGTCACTATCGCGAGTTCCTTCGGAAAACTTTAACATCCTTTTCGCGAAAGGTTCTGGAGGTAGTGTTGGGCGTGCGCCAGTAGGATGTAAAGTGTGGTTTCTCGTCCGGACGTGCTGCAATATGCCCAACATACCAGCGTCCATCTTTACAATAATCGTACTCATCCTTAACCTCCGTTATTATATAAGTATAATCACGATGATGCCTAGAGGTCTTCCTGCCTTCCACCAGATCACCCTTGGAAAATCTTGGGATGCTGGTAGTGTTGTGTCTCCAAACAAGGAACCTCTTGTCAGTTGTCATCATGTCATAAATATTTTTAGCAGGCACGAAATCTATTCCCATGCATCCTGCCGCCTTGTACCTATTCACGGGCACAGAAAAACTAAATCGGGTACCATGAAACTCCACACAAGAGGAGAATGTCTGCCTAATCTCCGCGTCCTGTGAGTATTTCTGCTTCCATTCATCATAGAGTTCCCGACTTCCCGTAGTCTCTTCCCAGGTTGCGAGTATGTCCATTTGGCGAGCAGTGAGGCCATCATGCTTCTTATTCTGAGTGATGAAGGATTTACATATATCTCTTGAGTATACATTCGCACCATCATCGAAAACTTCGAGACACTTGAGTAACCTGACGTATGTATCACGCTCACAAACCATACCAGACCCCTAGAGCACCGATGCTCGCTCTTCAAGATCGATGATAACTTTGCCGGTGTTCTCCTGCATGGAGTCCTGTATCGAAAGATAACCCATGTGTTCAACTATCTCTCGCACTTGTCGTGCCATGGGAGTGCTCTTGCCAGTGATTATCTCAACGGGCATGCGCTCCTTATCGATGTTCTCATACAGAAAGTTAAAAACCTCCAGCGCAACGTCTGCATGCCTAACTTTGTGAAGGTCCAATATTCGACCCTTCCATTTTCTAGTTCTAGTTTTCTTAATTGGTTTCATTATTCTCCCATCCTTTCCCATGCTGCAAAAATTAAACCCTCTCGTTTCGCATGATGTAATCCAAATAAGGTAGCGGTAAACCCTCCTAGTGCAGCATAACCGGCATGCCGCCAGAAGATGCCTTGCACGTTCAGCATACACGCTACAAACAGGACTATGAATAGGGCCCAGAATACAAAATCCAAATATACCCATAACTTTAGTTTCTTGCTCATTTCATTTTCTCCTCTGCTCGATACAGGCGTGACCACTCATCACTGAGATCAATTGCTGCCATTTGACCGTATGCTTGTGCCATCAATACCCATAAGATCCTCTTTACCTCATCGGTCTGCATGGTATCTGTGCCCTCGTTCATAACTATCTCGCTCAGTCCATTAGCAAACGGGATAGGGTTAACCGGGAATGATGAATTAAACATTGCGGTTGTAAGGTTTTTTCGTTGTTGTTCGGTCATTGTATTGCTCATATCTTTCCGCAACCATCGCATTCGATGTTGCTATCACAATCTTCTGTTATTCTCTCGCCGGGCTGTAGTGCTATCTGTTCTAGTTGGAGTTCGAGACATTCCTCACAAAAATAGAGAGTCTCGATACAACCCTGTGCCCATAAATCAAATCCATACTTTTGTAGTGGTCGCATCTTACTTGCTTCCTAGGCATTCGCCAAAATGTTTTCTAGTTGTTCCTGATCGACATCGAACCTTTCCCAATTGGAAGGCAGATCTTTCACATAAGAATTGATGTGTCCGGAGGTGGTTCGAGTCCGGATCTGTTTGCCTTTCTCGTTTGCTCCGTTTGTGATGAACACCGCCTGCGGGGATCCAGCACCGGTATAATGAGTATGAACCACTACCGGGGTTTCATACGAGAACAGGACAGTATGCTTGCTTGTCTTAATCTCAGTTTGGTTTGTCCCGAGTGTCTTAAATTTGAGTGTCATATTTATACCTTTCGTTTTTTGATCGCTGTAGGAATATTGATCATAACATAGAGAGATCACCCTGTCAAGAACATAATGGCAGTTTTTTTACACAGATATATCGGGCACTTACGATTGACCATTAACGCTCATGAGAAAACCTAGCATTTTCAACCACTTGCGAAAACCTAGTGTTTCTGAATACTTACACCCTTTCCACCCAGCGTGTTGAAATGACCTCTGTTCTAGAATCGCAGTCGCAGGTCCATAGAATGCGTAGAATATCGTGTTCGATACCGGGAGCGATATCAACGATTATTCCAACGCTATCCATATTTTGGCGCAAGAGTATTGGAGGGGCGCCACTAGCGAGTTCAATCTGCCTCAATCGGATGAGATCCCCGCGAGCGAAGGTTGTTTTTTTTTCGCTCGGAAGGGGAGACCTTCGCGAAGTATGCTTTTAATGAATCTACCCTAGCAAAGACCGGCGGAGTAACGAAAGGAAATACCGAATGTGCCAATTGAAAAAAGGAAGAGCAGAATAGAATGGCCGCAATCTTAAGTGCTACGCGGAAATGCTGGAAATACGATTCCCCAACTTCCTTTGGGTGTTTTGTGAAAATATTCATCCTCTTTTTCAATCCTTCAAACTCTTCAGAGTTTCTTTGCACTCTCAGCATCCACCGTCACCTTCCAGGATGGACCCAGAACTACGACCTGATTTGCCTCTTCATGGATCTCAACAACTATGCCAACGCGGGTAGTCTCAGCAAAAGTGATCTGTACCATATCGCCCTCCCGCAGTGGGGGTTCGTGTTCGTTGGGCATCTCCTTAGTCGTCGGTTCCGAATTTCTCTTTAAGTTGATAAAAAATTCGAATGAAATTGAGATATACTGCGAAACCATTGATGGCCAATAGTGCCGAAATGAATGTAACATGCATGATGCTGCCAGATCCATGCTCAAATAACATGAGAAGTATCTCAAGGGTCAAGAATGTGCAGAATAGACTTATTGCCAGCATAAGAAATGCCCATGGCAATCGAAGTTTTTCTGAATTTATAAATTTCTTAATCATCTTTTTGTAACTCTCCTTCTTGTGAACAATAAGTAGTTTTTCATTCTCCTAGAAGACCACTTATTCCCTTTTCGTTGTTGCGCTGCTCTCGCAGAAGTTCGTTGTGCCGATCCAGATCGAAGTCTAGATCATCAAGGCACACGCTATAGTGGCCATCACCATAAATCGCTGCCAGTTCGTGCCAGCATCTGAGTGCTGGGTAGTTCTCACCAAACTTCTCCTGAAAGATAATCGAACTTAAATCCGCGTAGTCTGGATGCTCCAGTACGACAGTGACTGTGTAATATGGGATTCCCATTATTGTACCTCTTCTTGTTTCTTCTGCTTTCGCTCTTCTATAAGTTTCTTTGCCTCATCTACCATGCTATCCATATTGTTAGCATAGGGGATGACGCGACGATCAAAACTGAATATGTTTCTCTCTCCGTTTGAGAAGAAAAACTTTATAAGGTCATCTTCTGAAGAGAGGGGGCCCAGTGCCATCTCCTCTTTGCCCAGATAAGCGACCATTTCGTTAGTTTTATTTGCCTTCTTCGACATTCACAATACTCCCTGTTATTACTCTCTTCACTAAAATTGTGCCGGTATAGAGAATGGCAGCGTAGCAGTATGCTACGAGCATTATCTTCCTTGCTTTCTTTGCAATGGTCATAGCAGTGCCTAGACCTCGTTGCCGTCGTTCCAGTTAACCGAAATCCATCGATTCTTGCTGCTGTTACTGGAGGTGATAAAGGTACCAGGAAGCAGTCTCCTGACCTCGATGAGCGTTGGGGCAAGGTACATCGCATCTAGAGGAGTCATATCATATTTGTAACTCCAGTCACCTGAATCTGCTGCCAAGAATACCCATTCTGCGATGATGGCACCAATCTGCTGTGCCTTCCTGTCAATCAACTTCTGACTCTCCGGAGAGATGTAGTTTTTTTGGTGCGTCTGAAGGGCGCGGGCCCTTCTGACCATCTTTTGCAACTCTTCCCTCTCTACAATATTTTCTCCGATACCTTCAGGTAAGTCGTGGACCTCCTCTGGTTCGAAATCCACATACCCATCAAACAATTTGGTAGAATCACTTCCGCTAATCATAATCTTAACCTTTCTGTGTTGTTTTGCTTCTCTTGTTGTGTTGAAACTTTTCCTCAATCCCCCGAAGACGTGCTCGCAAGTTTGCCGTAATCGTGAGCATTCGGCGGATTGATTTGGGCGTTTCAGTTGCCGCTGGAGTTGAACGAATAGCATTGAGATCATCTCTCAACTCTTGCGATTGCGCAAGTTCCACTATGTCCCTCAACTCTCCCTCTATGATGCCAATATTGTTCCCATACAAGCGCTCATGGCCTGCGACGTTCACAGTAGCAGCATCTACTTCTTCTTTTATTATTTTTAGTAATCTCATCTTAGTGGTTGTCATTCGGAATCTCCTTCGTTGGATTCAATAATCATATCCCAGTGACCGGTTGCTTCATCATTGGCAGATGTCGTTGTGGTAAAATCTATGCGGCGGCCATTGGGGACACCTTCTAGTTCAGATATCCGAATTTCGGTACGACTTCCAATATCATCATACTCCCATTCTCCTGGCAGCCTGCCAGAGCAAACTATGGTACCGACATGGAATTCCCCGCTTGCATGCGCAGCAGACATAGAAGATCCCAGAAACCGATGAACTGCGCCTGGTGCGAGTTGATCGCTACCGAGTCCGCCATTCACTTGCAGGAGTGCCATCGCAGCACCAGAGGCTGTCGTGACATTGATCTCCACTTCAGCATATTCTTCATCGTTGAAACCCCTGACATAAGACGGTGTTGTATCTAGGGATGTCACATCGCCGATATTGGCGCGCAGACTAGTGTCGAAAATATCCACGAAATGGTCACCTGAGTTAGAGTGGAAACCGTAGTCATAGTAACTCATCATGCTTGATTGTTCTACGGTGTCATCGTATTCTCTTTGTGACAGGCATCCGGAAAAGACCATAAGGCCTATAACAGATAGCATAAATTTAAACTTTATCATAAAATCCTCTTTTTTTTCTCTACTGTATGTTCGAAGAGATATAGATTGCCCTTTTTGCAACGACATTGAATAAGAAGTCTGCATAACGATACTTGCCTGACTCTCCGACCTCAGATACATACTGCTTCCACATGACCCAGGCATCCATATAATCTTGCATTGTTGTGGATGCTTCAGTAAAGGGTAAGATCTTGCCCTCATCAGACAACTCGTTAATGAGTTCTGCCATGTTCGCCATCGATTGTGTATTGAAGTCTCCATAATCATAATCATCATCATCGTATGTATGATAAGTGAAAGAACCAGAACTCTCATTGTTATCTGACATTCTTTTTTTCCCTCCGGAAGAAACCATTTTCTCTATTGGTAAATAGTTTCACTTAAGCACCAACACCCTTTCTTTTGTGGTAAAGTATGGAGCATGAGAACCGGCAGCATCAGTCACCCACACCCGCTGACACTTGGACGGACCTGGTTTGGGAGCATACATATCTGTCAAGATGATGTGTCCGTCAAAGTTATTTTCATTAACATATTTGGTGGGGGCATCAAAGTTTGTGCCACCGCGAAGAACCCTGACATTCTTTCGCCTCTCTCCGCGCTTCCAAACAAACACCTCCGATTCGAAAACCTGATCATCAAATGGTACCACAACAAATTCTGCTACCTTGGCCAACTCTGCCAGTTCAGCGAAGAACGTATCCAGCAGGGTGTCACTCACAGACCCAGACTGGTCAATACTGATTGCTATCCTTGCCTGTCGGCGCTTATTCTTACCGGGATGAATATAGGGATACCTCCGATTGATATTCTTTATAGATGAGCGCTTGTTTACCACCTGTGAGGTTCTCACGAAGTATCTAAGGAGTTTTTTCCAGTCAAGGGTATGACCAATGATATTTTCCTTTATGTGCTCTCTCACTTGACGTGAGACCGAACCCCAGGAGTTTGTCTTATCACATTCCTCAGATGCCTTCTTGGTCATCTCCTTCAGTCTCTCTTTTGCAATCTCTTTTGTCTGTTGGTTGGCATCGCCCCAAGAATCATGGCTGTCAAATTGACCATTGCCTTCGCCTGGTTTGCCCTTCCCCTTTCCGTTGCCTTGTTCCTCCTGTTCCTCCCCTTCTCCTTCGCCTTCGGCGTGAGACTGTTGCGATTTCTTTTTGGGATCCTGCTCGCTCTTCAGCGCATCGTAGTACCATTCGGCCGTCATTAGGGGCGGGAATCGCTCGTAGTCTCCCTCTCCCGGTATGCAGCAACCTGGTGGCAGTTCGGTGCGGATATGCCAGTTGATTGCAAGGTCGGTGGCCACGTTCCAGAGCACACTCATCTTCCCTTCGGGGAGTCTATCTGTGATGTGCTCGAACACCAAATGGTAGAACTCATGCTTCAAGACTCCGCCCATCTCCTTCTCGGTAATGGACTCAAAATATTCAGGGTTATAGAGAAGTTCATAGTACCCAGTATGTTTGTTGATCATTACTCCAGCAGTGGGAACAGATCGACTGACCTTCTTATCTATCCTTCGCGATAGTGCCGCAAAGAAAGGTTCATCCTGCAACAATCTATAGATGTGCTTGTTCAGATCGAATGTCATGCTACCCCTTCTCTCTTTTTGAACGTGCGTCTCTGGTTTTGGGCGCCATCCTAATCCGCGCATCTCTAGGACTCACCAGACTTTCCCGATAACCGCCTGCATCGTTCAACCACCAGACGCGATAATACACTTTAAAATCAGTGTCATCTATAGTAGATGAGTTGTTCCACTTTGTCTTTACCATAACCAAACCCAGTATTCCTGTCTCGCAGTTCTCAACCAGGTCTCCCACGCGGTAATTTCGCGAACTACGCTGGGGCATTCCACTCTCGTTCTGATGCCCAATCAATATAGGACATGATACATTTAGCGGCACAGTTCTCGTATGCCCTTTCGTCTAGTTTTATCCCCAACCCCTCAGCAAGTTCTTTGCCGTTCTTCCATGCCTGCATCTCTTCATCCAGGAGTTGGACCCTGTAGGCATATGACTTGATAGGTTTGCCGGTGAGGTCTGATTTTGCTAACAGTTGATATTTCCCATAGCGGTAGGCGGCGCCGGAACCGACTTCGCGATTCATGGCATGCCCGATCTCATGTAAGAGGGTGAACATTTGGTTCTCGCCCGTCTGAGATTCGTTGATGATAATCAATCTATCCTCTGGCATATACCTATCGCATTGGCCAGTGGCGAAAACAACAGTGATTTGCTTGACTTCTTTTGCCCATTTTACTAACTTATTAATGTTCTTGCTGTGCTTGTTCTTGTATGGCATCGCAGTAACCTTCCTTTCTCTTGTTTCTTCTGTAATTCTTGGGTTGCTGATTGTCTCTATTCTTCTACAGTCTTCTGTACCAGGGATACAATGTGATCTCCCACTCTTTTTCCATCTACCTCCGCACCGTGGAAATTTATAATATTGTCTCGGATGGCACATCTTCCGACAATTGAAAACAATTTCATTGCCATCTCTCCGGGGATTGTCACGAAGTATGCCGCCAAGTTATCCAATTGCTGGCTGCTTAACTCTGTTTCATCAAAGATCTTTGAATTCTCCATCTTCTCTATCAATGCGCCATGCTTGTTGATATCAAATTCTTCTGTAAGTTTGATATCACCCTTGTCGAGGATATCATCGACAGTCACCATGCGGTCATGATTGATGTAGAAATCACGGAAGGCAATTGCTGCTTCAAAACCAAGAAATCCTTGTGTGAGGGAGAACAACTCAGATTCACTGAGTTCTTCCCGCATAATGCGTATTGTCTCGCTGAATCTTACCCACGACCGGCGACTAGGGTATACCTTGCCCGGTTCATAGTTGCCACTGGCATGCTCAAGGTGGTTTCTATTCTCGTTGATAAAATCCCAAACGACCGGTTCTACTTTCTTGTCGGATGCCCAGGTAAGCCAATCCTCAACCGTGGGTTCTATATCGAATACCGTATAACGATCCAGTTCAGCAGGATCCATTTCCCCAACCTGATACTCTGAAGAGTTTTCGCCGCCATTAACTGCGGCGACGATGACCGTATCCTCATGGAGGGTGTGCCCGTTTAATTTGCGAGAGTCAGTGAGTTCAAAGATGCCCTGTCTGACTTCTGGAGTTGCTCGATCAATCTCATCCAAGAATAAGAGGACTCCGCGATCACATGCTTCCTTGAACCAGTCTGGTGGGTTCCATCTTGTCACGGTTGCGCCCCTGGTGTTGTCGATAGATGGGAGACCCATGAGGTCACCCTCGGTCATCTGGGAGGCGCGACGCTCGATAACACCACCAGTGTAGGGTAGATCCCCCTCTATTTGATATACTACCTCAGACTTGCCAATACCATGGCGGCCGCGAAGGATAATGGGGTATCTCGCTGCTAAGACATGAGGTGCTGCGAAAAGAAATGTTTTGAAATCGATTGCTGACATATTATTTTGCCTTTTGTTACTTCTGTTGCTATCTAGGTCCACTCTTCGAGGATCGTTGCTCTACACTCTCTATGCCCTCCAGCGGCAGAAAGGGTTTTGAAATAATCCCTAACATTCTGCCACCCCTCGAAGAGAGTAGATGCGTCATAACCGCGCAAGAGGCGTGAAGTTGGCGCATATACCGGTGATGCGATTCTCCAATACCCACCAATCCGAGATTTTGCCAGTTCGCCATATTCTGCTTCTGTGATCTTTTTAAGTTCTGGCATGTATCTAAAGACCTTCCCCTCAGAACACCACTCGCGCTTCAGTTCGTGGTTTGCAAACCTCACCTTCCAAACTGGCGGAGAAGGAATAGACAACCCAAAAGCGGTAGAGACTCCCCAACCACGACCATAGGAACCTGTCTCGATCTTAGGTTGGCCGAGGATGTGGACCTTGATCCAGCGCTTGCCCGGTTTGCGGAAGAAAAGCGCGTCCCATTCGAGTTCTGTGATTAACCCTAATGCTGTTGCTTCCTCTTTTCCCTGTACTGCCTGTATATATTCGACAAGAGCACCCACTGCGAGGCCACGGGCATGAAGATCTTCTGACACCAACTGGATAAATTTGCTATTCATTTGCGCAAACTTGGCACCATGTTCTTTCAATTCGGCACATGTGCGCCGATCATGATCGGTTGAGCGACAATAGGAGCATCTCCTAGGGTTTCGTTCTAAAGTTTGTGACATTACGATTAGGCCTTGCCAATAATATAGTCCAAGACATTGCCGCTGTTGCCAGACAATCCGCCATACATGGTAGAAAACTCTAACCACTTTTGGCCAAATGAGGACGGTTCCCGGTATTTTACAACTATCATAAACTCATCCGGATCGTATACAGAAAACAACTCATCAACTGCGGCGCGATCTTCTTCCTTAAAACTATAAGTTTCCACAAGTTTGGGAAGGGCAGCAGAAAGGAGATCCTCGATCCCCGAGTCTATATCAATCGGACTTGCTTTATACACTTTAACCATGATCATAGTCTTTTCTCCCAATTCCTAATCTGATCTGTCATCCATTATCGCAGAATAGAGATCATTTGTCAAGTCTTTTGTGCGGAAACTTTAAGTGCCCGGATCTATGATGTTTTCTTTTTGACACGTTTGGTGGCCACGCCTAAGTCCTTGTTATTGCTAGACTTCTTCGAAGTGCTTGATTTCTTTCGCTTTTTCTTGGGCGCAGCAACTTTCGTCTGTAAGTCCTTGATTTCTAACAACTCAATTTCTTTTGCCTTTAATTCCAATAAGATAGCATGATTGTTAGATTCCAAGACACTTATGCGATCCCTGTGATAGTTGACCAGATCCTCTAAGGTATCAATCTGCTTTTTCTGTGATCGCAGTTCAGATATCAATTTATTAATCTCTTCGGGGCGATTCTTTTTTGCTCCCGCATGTAGTGATTCTCTTATTTTCTCTGCGTTTGTTTTTCTTCTCATGTTATTTTCCTTTCTCAAGTTGTTTCACGAATTTGTTATAGTGATGACCGCATAGACGGTGACCGGATGGTGTTTGCCAAGTGTATTCCTCAAGGCAGTTGTCACACTTCTTCGCATGGTTGATATCTATTCCGCGAAGAAGAACTGTTGCAATGATTTTCCTAATCCTATTCAGCATCAAAACAAACCTGGACTGATCTGAGTTGAATAATAGAAGAGTGCTGTGCCGTACAGGATTATCCCCACCCACTCGCGTTGCATCCGCAACACAAGCAGTCCGTAACTCCTCAGTGCCAACATACCCAGCAAGGCATATTTGGCGCCCACCTTATTATCAACAACAAGAAAACATAAGATAAAGATAAATGCTAGTGTCACTAGGACGGCATGAGACTCTATCCTCTTCATTGCGCGATCAAACTTTTCCTGCTCTTCGTTTTCGTTAGACATTTTGTGCCTCCTTCTCTGGAACTGTTCTCTTTTTCTTTTTCTTATAACCATTCTCGTAAAATGTCCAATGCCAAGTTTCACCCTCTACGTCGTTGTAGAAACCAAATCTCTTAGCATTGCGGACAAGCCACCAATAAAGGATGGTCCTGTTCTTCTTCTTGTCTATCACCCGTGTTGTGCCGGCAATATCGACTGACATGCCCATTTGGTGCGAACTGTGCCCTGGGCGGGCAGCAAGTTCGCCTTTTGCTCTGTGTAGTATTCTCTGCTCGCGATGCGTTCTGAACGCCGTTGTCACACTAAGGTGGAATCCATCTTTTGCTGCTGCAACCATCATATCCCGGAAGTTCTTTGCTGGTCTTGTAGCAAGTGCCAGGGAAGACCCGTGGGTACCCTTCTGGTGGATAGAGGAAACATTAAGTATGTAAGGTTTCCCTCCCCTGTAACCCTTTACTGATTTATATATTATCTCTTCGGCACCTCCATTGCTAATGGTGGCCAAGACCAATAAAATTGCTGGAATTGTCATTCTCTTTTCTTAGTCCTTCCCTAGACTGGGAATCATGATATCTTGCTTGCTCATCCACATCCCGGTACCCTTCTCAACCCAAAACACAAAAATCTTGGGGTTCGTGAATTTCTCTGCGGCGTCCTTCAGATCATATACGTCAAACTCTACCTGCTCAAACCCCATAACAATGCCCACGCCTGCCTTTCTGGTATAGTCACCCCTAAAGCATACCACATCTCCAACAGAGATGTCAAGTGTTTTTTTCAAGTGACCCGTATTGTCCGCTAAGTCTGCCATACTGCTTGTAAATAGTCATCGAGCAGTATCTGGACTATTTCCATACTAGTTACTTCTAGAGGCAGAGCACAAAAAGAAGAACACAGGAGCCAGAACACAAGAAAAGCAGAGGAAAAAAAAGTAAAAAATTATGGGACACAGTGCTAAACTATATGTGAAGAGTGCCTGCATGGTATGTAAGAATAAGACATACTTCTGTGCCTACTGCGATGGAGTAGGAAGCGTGTTTGTGGAAGCATCAGACAAAAGTGTCTCAAGATGGTTGACCGAGTTGACAGAAGAGAGGAAACAAAGTATACTAGAAGATGTCGGCACAAACGGAGATGACCCAGAGGTATAAAAATGAGAAAAATCACCATTCTATTGACACTATTTATTTCGCTTTTTGGCGGATGTAGTTGTGATGATGAAAAACTCTTTTTTAGTTGCCCCGTACCGAGTCCCTGTATCAACACAGCAGATGGCGGTATATTCGTGTTTGACCAAGATTACCAATCTCGTACACAAGGCGAGTGCCAACTCGGCATGACTGCATGCGATGAAGACAACAGGCAGATTTGTGTTGGCCAAGTTAAACCAATCGCCGAAACTTGTGACGGTCTAGACAACAACTGCGATGGCATCGTAGATAACCAAATTTCTAGAGATATTGACGGAGATCTCTTCAATGATCTTACGTCCTGCTTGAATGCTACGGATTGCGACGACAGGAATCCGAATATCTTTCCTGGCGCAGATGAAATATGTAACGGTATTGATGATGATTGTGATGGTGAGATAGATGAAGTGGGTCCATATGAATGTTGGACTGGTGCTCCGGATGCTGTATTTAGCGATGATACCCCATGCAGAACTGGCATAGTTGCTTGCGTTGATGGTGCCTGGTCTGGGTGTGAGGGGCAAGTCCTTGCGCATGTAGAGTTGTGCGACACTATAGATAATGACTGTAACGGAATAGTAGATGATGACCCATACTATGTAGGTCTGCCATGTGGACCAGAGTCTACCATTGGCCAATGTAGTTATGGGAGTAATGCATGCATTAATGGAGAACTTCTCTGTGTCGGCGCACAGTTTCCCCAAAATGAAATATGCGATAACATAGACAACGACTGCGATGGGATGACGGACAATGATCTAGAAAGACTATGTGAGTCCGACTGTGGTCAGGGCATAGAGTTTTGTTCGGGAGGCGCATGGGGTGGATGTACTGCGGCAATGCCTGGGTTTGAGTTTTGCGATGGTGTTGACAATGATTGCGATGGAGAAGTGGATGAGAATTGTCCCTGTGTAGAAGGTGATGCGCAAGCATGTCAGGAAGATCCTATGATGGATCAGTACACAGGCGAATGGATGAGTTGTGGCACTGGTATCCAAGTTTGCGACAGTCTTGGAGTATGGGGAGAATGCTTCTGGTTCGGACCTGGGGAAGAGGTGTGCAACAATTGGGATGACGATTGCGATAATACCATAGACGGAATGGAAGCGGTCTGCGGAGTTCAACCAGAGGAAACTCTGGGCGTTGGAGAATGCCGTGCCGGAGTTGCTGTCTGTACCGCAGGAGAATGGGGGGAGTGTGTTGGCGAGATTGGACCAGAGGAAGAAGTTTGCGATGCGTTGGACAATGATTGTGATGGCGAGGTTGACGAGGATTTAAATATACACGACAAGGTAGACATGGTTTTTGCCATTGATATTTCCGGTTCCATGGGTGCATACATTGCTGCTCTCGCCGAGGGCATCTCGAACTATGTAGCAGACTTCGAAGGCACAGAACATCGCTTTGCTCTTGTTCCATTCCCAGAGGCCTCTGGTGGGGGCGGCGCGCCCTACATTGTTGCAACGGGTCCACCTCTGGTTGATGTAAATACCTTCCTTACTGCATTGACATCTATAATAAATGCCCAAGGCGGAGGGTATGAACCATCCATAGATGTGATGTATGACTTGGTGAGTCCGGATGATCCGGCCGGCATCGGTTGGCGGGAAGATGCTTACCCATACATAATCTTGATCACCGATGAAGGGGCACAGAGTTGGTCACAACTTCAGGCATCAGCAATATATTGGAATGCCTTTAATTGTCAGTTAGGTTCTTGCGAAGCAGGAGACTCAGTGGAGACATTTATCATAGGCAAGACAGAATACTTCTTCGGGTTTCACGAGATTGTCTACGGGGATACAGACAGGTTCTATGAGATCACTCCTGCAAACGGGACCCGATATACCGAAATGCTCAAAGATGTCTTCACAAACATCTGCCTCACCGAAGAAGATGCCGGTACCACACCATAAACAAAAAGCGCACCACAAGGGTGCGCTCCTACTTTGTATCTGTTGTAATGCCTAGGCAATTGCAATAGATGTTGGTTTTGATTCTTCCGTTGGGGGGATCACAACCCTCAGCAATCCATTTTCAAATGAAGCATCTGAACTCTTCATCTCAAGTTGGTTCTCGTAATCGACAAACGACTTCGAGAAAGACCTCCGAGCAATCCGACGCGATGGTGCGTCACCTTTCGAGGCAGAGTCACAAGAGATCGTAATATAGTTATCCCTCACTTCCACCTTTAAGTCTTCCCTGGAGAAACCAGCGAGAGCTACCTCGATCACCTGATTATTTTCCTCATCCTTGTAGATATCCGTAAGGGGATATCCTTCCGTGGATTTCTTTGTGACCTCGCCGGACCAATCTGGCGAGCGAATGATCAGTTGTTCGAAGATCGAGTCAAGCACCGATTGTCCCATGATGGACGGAAAGTAGTGGTTTCTAGTTAGTTTATTATTAGTCATGTTTATTCTCCTTTAAAAGCAAGTTTATGACTTGGTTAACGTGCCCCGACATGGCAGCACAGATACTATTATAAACACCCAAGCACTGGGTGTCAAGTTCTTATCTTATGAATTTACAATTGTACCTTCAGACCAAAAGCGATCATTCTTTTTCTGGTCCGTGATTACCAGGACTTCGATACAGTCTTTCTTTAGTCGATGTCGGTAATATTCAAGGTTCCCGTAGAGCGGCCGAGAGGTCTTCCTTTGGAACTTTTCTCTGGGTGGGGGTTGGTTCAGGAACTGCAAGCATGCTTCAACCAGTTGCCTCTCAGGGACTCCCTGGTCTAAGCGTTGCTTTAGTTCTGCATCCAAATCCAATTGACCTGCAACGACCCATCGTTTGCTGCCAAAACCCTTCACATCCCAAAACATCGAACCGTGGTATCTTCCATCCCTCTTCTTTTCGTCTCTTGCTGCGAAACCGTATTCTTCAACGGGTTTCCACTTGCATGGTACTGTCTCCATCTTTATCTACCTCTCTTCTCAAGGAGTTTTTCTAGTTCGGTGAATCCGCCCACCAGATCCATCTTTCCCCTGCTGTCGCACTCCAAGACAACGGGGACTGTTGGGTGGTTAAATTGCTTCTTGACCATCTCGTGATATCCAACAGAATTATCAACAACTGTCACAACGTATTCAGTGCTGGAACTCTCCAGTAACTCAACCGCAAGTTTGCAATAGGGGCAATCGACTTTTATGAAAAGGTGGAAAAAACTAAACACTCTCTAACCTAACCCTTCAGTAAAGTTCTCTTTGATGACCGGCACTTCTCCACGATTTGTGCCGGAGTTCCTATGACTCTTATTTCGTGGGGTCGCAATCCGGAGCGAATCGTGACGCGGGAAAAGGAATGACTTGCATTCAGTTCCGGCGGCAAGGCACCCTCCTGCAAGAGAGACTCGGCACGTTCATCTCGGCGGACGCTAATGATCTGCTCGGGGTTGACGTAGACCTCTCCTAATTGGAGTTTGTACTCGCCGGCAAAAGTTTCCCAATTCACTTCAACTAATTCTACTAGCATGCTGCTCTCCTTCTGTGCTCTTCTCAAAGAGGTATATCGACTTTGAGAGCACAAGCCAAACCTGTCCGCCGCAGACTATCCTAGAATAACCCTCCAGTTGTTTGCATTTATTCAGATAAATGGCCAACTCTGGTTTTGCGGTGAACATGTATTTGTCTATATATCGCAAGGGTTCTTCTCCGCTTTCTATTTCGACGAGAAGAACCTCCGATGGGATATGTAGTAAGTCGCCTGCCCTCAAGCACCCTCCGGGTTATTGCTGGCACTGAGAAGTTCGTGGTACTGCGAAAGGATGCTAGCACAATCCTCCAGACGTTCGTTGATTAATCCCAGTTCTCTCTGTGCTCCTTGAAGGATTCCCACAGTCTCTGCAATGTCTGCTGTATTGGATAATTTCTCCATCGCGAAACGCAACTTCGAGTTCTGGATTCCACCTAATTTTTGCCGCACGTTATCAATCAGCATCCTTACGTCTGCTGGAATCTCGCTAGCATCTGTTCTTATTGTTAGTTTTGCACTCATCTTAATCCTCTCTCTCTCACCCCAATGCAGCGGTGACTATATATGAAACAACGCCAATCATGGCAGAAACGAGCATCCAAAGCAACTTGGTGGATGTGTTCTTCCACCCCTCAAGTTCCCTTATCCTCGCATAAAGACCCTCATCAGGATGATACACTGCTTCTCTGACCTTTGAGATATCGGCGGCCATGGATTCCTGCTTCTCACGGAGTTCGTCAATCTTCATGTCTAATACATCCAGTTTGCCATCGAGCATGCTCAAGCAAAGGTTTGTCTTATCTTCCATGTGGTTTTCCTCCGCCGGTTACTTTGATTTGCCTGTATAAATAGTTCCTTACTCGTCAATTATCGCGTGACTTGTTGTGATAAGAGTACCGATTGCCGATACAGAATTCTGAAGTGCACACCGGGTTACTTTTACTGGATCGATGATGCCATTTTCCTTGAGATCTACAATCTCGCCTGTCGAAAAATTAAAACCTGTACCCTCTTCGGTAGACAATGCCTGGTCTAAGACAACATCTGGTTTCATTCCTGCGTTTCTGGCCATCTGCTTAATCGGTGCCTGGACGGCATCAGTAACGATCTTTACGCCAAGTTCTTGATCTCGGTTTTCAGCATCTATCTCCACTTCCTTCGATGCCAAGAGGAGTGCCATGCCGCCGCCGGAGATCATTCCCTCCTGTTGTGCCGACTTGACTGCCTCAAGGGCATCTTCGATGCGATGCTTTTTCTCAATCATCTCCACTTCCGTATTGCCGCCAACATTGATAATAGCAATGCCGCTGGCCAAGCGAGTGATACGTTCTTGGATCCTTTCACAGACCTGCATATTGTCAGTCTGCTCAAACTGAGACTTGAGAAGTTCAACACGCTCGGAGACCTGCTCTTCGCTTCCGTTACCTCCGACAACAGTTGTCAGTGTCTTAGTTGCCTCAATTGATTTAGCATTACCCAAGTTAGTCAGTTTAACGTCTCTCAACTTCAAGCCCGAGGAGCGGGAAATGAATGTGGCACCGACACTGATTGCTAAGTCTTCCAGGATGTTTCGTCTCTCCTCGCCATAGCGGGGGCCCTTGATAGCAGCAACTTTCATAGTTCCTCGTGCTGCGTTCATTATCATTGCCGCGAGTGCCTGACCTTCTATCTCCTCGGCGACAACCACTAGTGGGCGACCATCTCTCGCGATCAGTTCTAGGACCGGTAAAATGTCTTCTACGAATTCTATCTTTTCATCGGTAACAAGGAATAGGGGATCGTTGTATTTCAGCACTCCCCTGCGCTCGTCGGTCACAAACGCGCCGGCAGCATAACCGTTATCGAAACGAAAACCTTCCACGAGATCCAGACTTGTATCTAATGATTTGCCATCCTCAATTGTAATCGAACCATCTTTGCCGATCATATCGATTGCCGTAGAGATAAGTTTGCCGATGGTCCTGTCTCCGTTCGCTGAGATGGTAGCAATGTCCTCAATATCCGACAGTTTTGTTACCTTCTTTGAAATGTTGCGAAGATTGGAGACAATCACAGAGGTTGCCTTGTCAATGCCACGTTTCAGTTCGACAGGAGAGGCACCGGCAACGATGTGCTTCTGTGCCTCTAGAAAAATAGCACGAGCAATAACAATTGCAGTAGTGGTTCCATCGCCAGCACTATTGTTGGTCTCCTCGCTTGCTTGTTTGATTATTTGTGCGCCAACATTCTCAAACGGGTCGTCAAAGTCTACGAACCGTGCGACAGTTACACCGTCTTTAGTGATAATTGGAGAACCACTCTTCGGGTGGAGAATCACATTCCTCCCTTTGGGGCCCATGGTGGCAGAAACATTGTCGGCCAACTTGTTTATGCCATTTAAAATTTTCTGATTTAAACCTTTTTGCGTATCAAGGTATTGTTTCGACATTATTCCTCCGATCAGTTAAGTGATCATCTTTTTGGTTATTATACAGATAAAAAACATCTTTGTCAAGGATTAATTTAAGCAGGGTCGCCGCTCATCTTCACAGATGATGCCAAAGGCATACTTTCCCACTTGAATCTGATCCTGAAAATTTTCGAGGCATCAGTTCCGGTTCCCGCCCAAACAACAATCGAATTACTTCCGGCTGGTTTTAGTTCGATATGTTCAGCAGAAGAAAGTTTTTTGACCTTTCCATTCTTAATCGGGTCGGTAACGGTTGCAGAGTATTTTCCTCCGGTGCCGTGACCAGTAACCTTGATATAGCGTGGGAACACATCACCAGCGTCAACCCACTCTTCTAAGAAGTGTTCCTTGAGGTCATCGATACCCATGTCTAGATAGAAATCTAGCAAAGCATCCCTCAGTGTCGTCAGCACCTCAGTGCCCGCATCATAATATTTCTGAGTTTTTGGGTTTTCGCTGGATGCCCCTATACTTTTCAGGTATTGCTTTCTTTCGGAAACGGTGGTTGCGTCGCCAAAGTCTAGTCCCTCCCGACTCTTGCTCTCTTGCCTTTTCCGAATCGAACTCATATCCAAACCTATCTGTTCTCCAAGGCGACCTGGACCAGGATTCTTAAAACCAATGTCGCCGCCTCCCTTGGTTGATTTTGCAGATATCCCCAAAAAACAATCTTCTCCAAACTTCAACAAAACATCTGTCGGGTTTTTTCTGGATAGCGTGTCCACTCCCGTTGCTTGGGACAACACATTTGGTCTAGCGGTCCACCAAACTTGCCCTGGGCTTCTTGAGGGCGCCCAAGACAGCGATGCTTCCGCCATCTTAGCGGCTCTGCCATCTTGATCGTCGTATTGCTCTAGTGTTAGTTGTTTCTTTCTTTTTTCGAGCGCCGCCTGAACTTCCGAAGTCTGATCGCCATAAATGTCCCAATTTCCTCCTCCGCAATAATATCCAAGAAGTATCTCGTTGACTTCGGCCGCGATGCAGTTTGCTGGTTTTGGCGGTTTGTTGGTTTTCTGATTTAAACCTTTTTGCGTATCAAGGTATTGTTTCGACATTATTCCTCCGATCAGTTAAGTGATCATCTTTTTGGTTATTATACAGATAAAAAACATCTTTGTCAAGGATTAATTTTCCCGATCAGTTTTGTTGTTCGGATCCGTGCCGGCGAGGGATACAACTTTCGCGGTCTTATCTGGCAACTCGTTGGCCTTCTCAGTCGCTGCGATGCCGACTGCTGCCCTGTTGGAGGCTATTGTAGTTAAGTAAGTCTGGACAGTTTCGGTAAATGTGGCCAAACTGTTGAACATATCAATTATCGCTTCGTCAATCTGCCCTACGGCTACTTCAATAGTCTTTGCAATGTCTGCATCTGAAAAGTTCAACACAATTGGTGGTTCAAGATTTCCCTCTGCCAGCGCGAACTTCATCCACTCAGACTGGGTGAGACTAAAATCTGTGTGTATTTTTTCGGTTTTTGGATCGTGTCCGGTCAAATTACGCTTTTTAAACTTGGCATTATAAAGTTTTCCCATCTGTCCTATTAGTTTCAGAAATCTTTGGCGTTCATCAGAAGGCATTTCTTCTGCACGTGCTCTGGGATTGGTTTTGGCGTTGGCACCAACAACCTTTCCTAGAAGGGGACCAAGATCATCGACATCAAGCAAATTACGCAACCCTTCTTCGTCAATATCAAGAATTTCGCCCGTCTGCGCCATCTGTGATATCACATCAAGAACTTCTGTTCCTGTTAGTTTGTCACCCTGACCTTCTTGTACTGCATTGGTAGCCAAAAATGTTTTACGATATTGGGGTTTCAAAACAACCTTGGCAGGATCTTCTGGATCGGGATCAAAGAGATCTTTGTTAAGAAACTCGTTTATATTTGTTGCATCAACAGTGAACCTGTAGAATGCCAGAGAACCAACCTGACCCGAACTACCCGCTGGTTTTTTGATAAATATATCAAAATAAACCCTTTTAGTTGGGCTATTGTTTAGAGATGCATAGAGGTTCTTGATACTACCATCAACCGCTGCCTTGCCGTCGATTTTCGTTTTAATCGAAATAGGCGTCCCATCAACATCTATGACGTCGCCAATCTGAAGTTCTTTGTTCGCTAGGCCAGCTTCTTCTTGGGCCGAGCGATAAAAGGCACTTATAAGCCCTTCATTAACAAAACCTGCCGGAGATGCCTGAAAGCTCTTAAACAACCTATTGAAAGTCTCTAACAAGATAATCTGAGATAGAATTCTCCTTGGGTTCTTGATCTTTCCGAGAGTGCCCTCCCTTAGTTTAGTCATTTGCTGCTCGATGATTTTCAAGCGGTCCTGTACAGAATCCTTGCCAGCAGTTGCGGTCCTAACGATGCGATCAAGTTCTGCGCGCTCCACCGTATCTAACTTGCCCCAGTTCTCTGACATCTGCAACTTAAAGAGTTCTAGCACCTTGCCTTGTTCTGCCTTCAACCTGCTCTCTTCGTTCAGAGGTGCTACTTCTTTTTTCCCAGCAAACAGGGTATCTATTTCTAGTTCAACAAACCTCAACAATTCCTTTGCGCTCATCTGGTCATTTCCTTCTCCCGAAATAGGATTTAATTATTAACTATTGTAACATAATTAAGTAGGTATTGTAATATAAATAGGCAATACAAATCGCAAAACAGCAAAAACCACTCACTAGAGGGCATGCGAGTGGTTTTTACTTACTGATTGTTACTGTCCAATAAAATTATTTATTAATATATTGTTATTTTATTACTTATTTTCGGCAGCGAGTCGCTCTTTGACACGTTTGGTCACTTCAGCAACAACGCTATCCAAATCCAAATTCGATTCTTGGTAGACTTCGCCTTCGCCTTCGACCGGTGCGTCAGCGATTTCCATTTCGGCATCTGCATCCAAATCCGCTGGCATCTCATCGTCGGCAGGTGCTTCTGCTTCGGCCGAGTCCATGGACACTTCTACTCCCAAAACAGCGGCAACTGCGTTAACTACGTCTTTCAGCAGTCCTTCTTTGTCGCCTAAGTCTGCATCGTCTGCCATCGCATCCATCGCATCGTCTGCTGGAGGTTCGTCTGCTGGAGGTTCGTCTGCTGGAGGTTCGTCTGCCATTGGGTCGTCTTCCATTTCCTCTTTTGTGATCTCTTCTTTGGCAATTTCCTCGCTTACTTCTTCGTCAGTGACTTCATTAACCTCTTCTTTGGCGGACCCTTCGGTCACCTCGTCGGTCACTTCTTCGTCAACAACTTTGTTAACCTCTTCCAATTCTTCTTTATATAAGTCTGTAACAAACTCTTCTGCCAATGGTTTTAGATTTGCCAATCGCATGAACTGGCGGACGGAACCTTCTTCAAGTAAAGCTTTCTTTGACATAATTCACTCTCTCCCTCTTTTTTTTATTGCCGCTATGGTTTGCGACAAAGAAATTAAATCACTTATAAGTAGTATTTAAAAACGCAAAAAACCCCTCTCACTGAGTTATACCGCGTATTCTTTTAGAAAGTTTTATCAAGGATGTATCTTGGATCTGTTTCACCCTGACATAACTTATTTTCAATCTTTCTGCAACTTCGTGCAGTGTCATATCTCCGTTCTTTTCTATCGAGATTAGTGCACAGTTCTGTTCTTCTCCATGTTCTATCCACATCCTGCAATCAGTCTTCGTGCATTCCTCGTTTTTGGCCATACACTCTTTCGCGCACTTTCTCATAAATCCATTTCCTCTTCAAACATATCAAAGATGTCTTCTATTTCGCTATCTGGCAATCTAAATCTCCTACCAGTGGCATCAGAAAGGGTTCTCTCTTTATCGAGGATATTTTGTTTCCCCTTTACATGGAGATCCTTTCTCTTCTTAAATTCCACTATGTATTCGATAAACGCGGGATCGTCCTCCAAGAAGGATGCAACAACTCCTCTGAAAAATTGCCTTTTAGTGATGCCCTCGTGCTTCAACTTTATAAGCAGTTTGGCATAGGTCGTGTCTTCATCTTCGAAACCTATTATCATTTGATGTCGCTGTTTGGGGCACCGAGGATATCGTCTACCAGTCCATATTTCAAGCATGTTTTCGCGTCAAACCACAAATCGTGCTTAAGAATATCTGACAACTGCTTCTTCGGAATCTTGGCATGCCTCTCGTATATGAGTTTTATTCTCCCCATGAGTGTGTCACTGTTTTTCATATCGTCCTTCAGTTCCTCATACTTTCCCCACATACCAGATGAAAGTTGGTGGATAAGCATATAGGAATTCTCTCTGATATATCTCTCTGTGGCGACCACGCTCATCATGGTAGCAGCAGATGCTGCACACCCCTCAACGATAGAGTGGACCGGCGCAGGTACCGAGATAATAGTATCGACCGTAGACAGACCAGCAAAGACACTTCCACCGTAAGAGTTGATATGAAGTTTAACGGGCGGAGGCGAGATTCCATAACTCTGAGAAGTGGTTACCATCGAATTGGCAATCTCCTGAATATTCTTATTTAAGGAAAGACACTCAGTTCTTGTTACCTCCGAATAGAAGTAGATCCTATTCGATGAAGTTGTGACTTGGTTCTCGGTACCCTCATCAGTGCCCGAGGGCGTAGATGGCGCGGTGGCATGGGTAATATCTTTCCCCCAGTGGGCGAGGGCGCCGGCATTATATTTCAACATAAAATTACTCACTTTTCCTCCATGGTGCTCTCAACGACTGAGATTGCAGTATCCCAACAGTTTGGACAATAAAGTCTTACAAGGCCTTCGTCGTTTCGAACGACGACTCTCCAGGACTTTACCATCTCTTTATCTTTCTTATCGAAGTCTTCCAAACAAGCACTACACTCGTCAGGGAGACGATCAAACATATTCATTTTTTTCTGTAAATCTTTTTTTGCTCTTTTAGCGCTGGAAGAAATAGTCTTTTTTATTTTCTTCGGCATAATTCAAATCCATCAATCTAAGGGTTTCGTTAACGTGCTTAATGAAAGTAGTGTGTTCTTTTTCCCACCCCTTGTACTTCGGTCCTTCGTGGTCCGGATCTCCGTGCTGACCTGGGTTTGCTGCTCGGATGCTGGCATGGACCAACTCGTGCACGAAAGAAGTATCATAAATTTTTGTTGTAAATGCTCTTCTCACAATTATATAATCTTTCGACCTGGTGAGTCCGGAGGCCACGCCACTTTCAATAAAAGTCCCATCAACCGAGTACCCTCTCTCAAATGGCATCAAGTCTTCTCTCCACTCAATCATGATGTTGTTCAGGTTCTCGTAAGCGGCATCTGCGCGGTCGCCAAATGTCTCGTACCAAGATACATAGAAAACCTGAAGGGCCACGGATACTTCTCCTGGGTCTGGGAAATTGCATTGTTCCTGTTTCTGATAGGCATATTTCCACCCAGGTATTCTCGTCAGTTCGTTCTTAGAGACGCAATCATGCTGGTCTTCCTGAGATGCTGGAAGGCGAACGGTGAGGCATCCGAAGGCAACAGAGATGCCAAGCACGATACAAACCACAGGAACGAATAACCTCCAAAACATCAAAAATAACTAGTGGTGCTATCTCTCTATTGACGAAATCAGAGGGTTTTCGCCCATTGAGTTCCACCCAAAGATGATTACTGCGGACGGAAACGGTGCTCCGGCCTTTGCAGCACCAAATTTTAATCTGCCCTTCACAAAGAAGATCTGCGATGCTCTCATACAATATTCGTGCCAATATGATGTATCGGTTCGAGCAGGGATGAGCATCACAACAGTGGTCTTATCCTTGCGGGATTCCTCATACCCTTTCTTTATCCACTTCTTTATATCCCTGCCATAAGGAGGGTTAACGAAGACCGTTTTGCATGGGCCCCAGTTCTTAGAAAGTCCATCATCTTCCTCCGTGTAGAAGGTTTTACATTTGGTTGTCTCGGCTGTGGCACATGGATCCAAATCAAAGTTGAAGTCTCTATCCAACTTGTCAAAGAAATCCTGGGGTGTTTCCCAACTCATCTCTTTACTGCTAAACATTAATTTCTTTGTGTGGTTGTTCATTCTTGTTTTTCCTTGTTTGCCCTATGGCCCACAAACACTGCCCAAGAAAAGGCAGCGATGGCGAACCACGGCAGAAGAGTCTCGATTGTCGCGAGCAGAGATTCCATTACCCAATCACTCGCCAGCATCATCAAACTCGGCACACATCTCTTCGCAACCCATCGGGGTAGTGAGGAGAGTCGCAACAACAAATCCAGTTATCGAAAGCATAGTGATGAAAAAGACCATGGTAAAATATCTTCTGTAATTCACGGACTCCACTCCCCTTCGAAGTCAAAGCACATATCAGCATAACGCGGAAGCGATGCCTTCAGATCCTTGGGCGACTTCTTGTCGGTACTTCCCAGTGCGCCGTCTTTACGATCACTCATAGCAATGGGGTAGTATCCGTAGAGATCATCCTCATTCTTCTCGAATGCCTTGAAATGAACCACAGGGAACAAAATAACCTGGGCAATCTTATCGCCGGGATTGATAGTCTGATTTTCGGACCCTACATTGTGGAGGTTTACAAACACTTCGCCATCGTAACCTGGATCGATTACGCATGCCCCAACAAGTAAACTCTTCTTTGATGCATTGCCTGAACGATTCTTTACCTCCAGGCAGTATCCGTGTGGTACGCCAAACTTATAGCCCGTCTGGAAGAGGCGACTCTGGCGTGGGGCAATGAGGATCGGTTCATTATCGGCAGGGTTGAAATACATGTCCAATCCTGCGTCGCTTGGGTTTGACCGCGTGGGCGGAACAACATTCTTTCTAACTCTTGTAAATTCTAGAATCATATTATCCTCTCGATGAGTAAAATGGAATCTGCTTGGGAACGATGCTTACTCTATCCCCCTTAATGTCCACCTTAAATTCAGTTTCGCTATATGACCTCAAATCGCCGTCACAATCAATGACTGTGAAATCATCTTCTCTTCCGTTAGGATCTCTTACTAGTTCCATTTTAATCATCCTCTCTCTCCTATTGATCAATATGAATTAACATATCTGGAAATGCAACATTTTGCGTATCGACGCAACCGGCATCGCCTGCGTCACTAGTACCACCGTCTAGGTCGGCACATCTCATTCTACCATCTTCAATACATCCTGTCAAGGATAAAAGAACTGCAACTATAACTTTTTTCATAACTTACTCTCCTCATTTGTTTGTTTGTTGATTCCCTCAAAAATATGTGATATAACATCGACTGTCCATCCGTTGCCGGTCATCTTGTATCTCATGCCGCTGGTTATTCCCTCTACCTCTGTGTAGTTGTCTGGGATGGTCTGCAATCTCTCTGCTTCTAGGGGGTTTACTTTTCTTATATCTTTCCCGTCAAAAACATGGGGGTGAGATGACACAGTTATAATTTCAGACTTATGTCTTCCTTCGCCTATGCGGCCTATTCTCTGAATCTTAAGTTTGTCAGGGCGCATAACCAGAATTCGACCCTGCGTGTCTCTGCGCCAGCAGAAGCTTTTCTTGGGATCGGGCGAGTGGCGATATTTAGATGATTCCAAGAGAGGGATCAACTTTTGCAACACCCTCTGATCGGACATTACCTCTTCGCCATAATAGGGTTCCATAATGTCTCTAAGGAGTACGCCCCCTCTGTCTGTGTCGATCCCTTCTTTATCGAAGGGGATATTTGTCCAGTACAGTCTCTGCCTGCTTTGGGCTGAGAAGTTTTTACTGTCTATCTTCTGAGGTTCTACACCAAGTTGATCGGAGATTATATCCTGGAACTCTTTCTTCATCTTGACATTCTCAAAGAGGAAATACTTTGGTTCTGTTTCCTTCAGGAGTCTTACGAACTCAAAGAACAATTTACTTCGCGGATCATCCAAGTTAAGTCGCGGGGGGAGCTGCGGGAGTTTCTCCGCCTCAGAGTCCTCCGAGTTCTTCTTCGAGTTTGTCTGTGCTTTGTTGGCAGAGAAACTGAAACCTTGACATGGACTTCCGCCCATGAGCAAATCAATCTGGGGAAGTTCCGAACCCTTGACTTCGAGAACATCGCCGATGTGAATCGTATCGGGGAAATTATGCCGCGTTACCTTTTCTGCGTTCTTATCAATTTCACTAGCAAAGTATTTATCTACCCTTATCCCTGCTCTGTTTAAAGCAATTTGACCGCAACTTATGCCATCAAACAAACTAAGTACATTCATCTAACCTTCTCCTTTATGGTGAGATATATTCTAACACAATAAAAATCTATGTCAAGTATAAAGTGGATTATTTTTCGCTAAAAGAAGTATTGGTTGCATGAAATGAATCGATAATGTCCCTAAACTCATCCATCCCTGACCGATTAGACTTCTTCTTCGTCAACTTCTTAACCAACTCGGAACTGCTCTGCACTTTGCGGCCGCCGATGGCAAACACCATTTCGATGCCGACTTCATCACACACTTCTCGCTCGCGTTGACATATCGACTCCTCATCGATGGTGCCGCCGTTGGCAAAATAATCTGGTTCTACTTTTCGCAGAGTGTTCGCAACGGTGCCATCGGCATCATCAGCAACAACAACACGGGCGACTTTCTTGATGCTCTTGAGGAGTTCAATTCGCTCCTCAAGAGTCATGAAATAGTATCCCTTTTTATCCAAGAGCCACTGGTCAGTATTCAGGATGACCACGACTCGACCATACTTGGCGGCGGCACGGATAAGTTGGAGGTGTCCGATGTGAATCGGATCAAACCCCCCACTAATAGCAACCAGTTTATTTTTTCTCTTCTTCTTACCGGTCATTTGGATCACCCAAGGAGTTTGAAATATCTTGTGATACTGCGAGTTGAGAAACCCCAGACCGGATCATAATCCAGTTTTGCCATGTAGGGGTGATTCGTGTGGATCATATCTCTGCCCTTCTGGATACCCCAGCACTTAATCGCGGCAGACTCACTGTTCTTATCGATTGCCTCAACGAGCCACCAATCCTTACCATGCTTGGTCTTCTTTGGGATAACTTTCCTGGGTATGAACCACACTACGCCCAGTCCTTCATCGAATTCGCTGATGGGCGGAACAGCAACCTCTTCCAGTCGGCGCTCCACTTCCTTGGTCATGACCAGATCGAAAGGAAAGAGACCGGTGAGATCAATAAGATTCTCTAGTTTTTCCTCGGCAGTAAAATCTCCTTCTGGAGCGAATTTCTCGATGTTCTCCTTAAGGTTCTTTTCCTTCCTGGGTCTGTCGCTTGCAATTGCCATCCAAAAGTGTTTCAGACCTGTGAACCTTTCATCCACCAATGCATTCATTGCCTGTGATCGAACAAGGGCATCAATGCTCTTCTTGTTTACTTTCGAGTATGACATACGCTCATTGAAGAGGAAATCCTCAACCGTCTTGAATGGGCGGTGCTCAACGATCTCTTTAATTGCTGCATCCCCTAGACCCTTGACACTGGATAGTGGTTGAATCAACGTCTTTCCATCTTCGCTTATCTCCCATGTAAATCCGCTCGTGTTTATATCGAGTTTCCTAATTCCGAAACCCATGCTTCGGGCAATGTTAATTGCTTTCTCTTTACGTGCTTCCGGTTCTTTGTCTAGGAATGCTGCCATCCATTCAGATGGGTAATAGTTTAACAACCACGCACATTGAAACGAGAGAATACTGTAACTCAAGGCATGGGACTTATTGAAACCGTACCCGGAAAAGTATTCGAAATTATCCCACAACTTCTGTGCTTTATCAGCATGGATATCCTTCTCAAGGCATCCAGTGATGAACTTGTCGTGGATCTTCGTCTTTAATTTGTCTTTCTGGGAACCCTTCTTTGTGAGGATCTTGCGAAGCATATTCCCTTCGTCCAGACTGAGGTCTTTGCCCAAGCGGTGGGCAAGCAATGCAATCTGTTCTTGAAAGATCATAAACCCGTAAGTCTCTTTCGTAATCTCTTTCACAATCTTGTGTTCGTATTTGATATTATCCGGACTCTTTTTCGCTGAGATGTAATTCTTGTCAACCTTGGCAGACAAGGGTCCAGGGCGATAGATGCTTGTAATCGCAGACAGGTCAACAATGTTCTTCGGCTTTACCTGCTTGCAGAATCTCTGGGCGCCTCCTTCTGTGAATTGGAATATGCCTGCCCAGCGACCCTTCTGGAAGACCCCTTTATACACCTTCTGATCATCCAGGTCAATCACGTTCGGATGGAGATTCTTTTCGTAAAAATCTTTCACATCACTGAAGGATGGATCTGGATTGTTGTGGTGCCTCTTGAGGATGTGCGTGATTGCCGATTCCATCATGCGCAAAGATGCTAGACCCAGGATATCAAACTTAATAAACCCCATGGGTTCTAGGTGGCGGACATTCTGACCCTCACTCCATGGAGTCTGCTTGACGCCTCCGCTGTTAATGATGGGCATATGCCTGTCTAAGTTATCGCCAACAACGACGCCGCCGGCATGGCGCGAACAACTGCGGATTTGACCATAGAGTGCATCAATGTCTGTGGCGGCCGTCGGGTATTTGCGGAAGAAATCCTGCAAAGTCGGACTGTGCTCCTTTACTTCCTCGAAAGTAGGGATATACATGCCAGCAGACATGCCCTTCGCCTTCTTGGCAAGCGGTGTGGCCTCTTTCATCATTACGCTGGTTACAATGTTCACCTCTTTAAACGGGATCCCTTGCATCTTACTAATGTCTTTAATAAGGGACTTAAGTTGGAGGGTGTTCCAGTTGGAAATCGGCACAACTTTATCCTCACCCCACTCTTCGATTAGAACCTCTTTGAGAACCATGGGATCCGAAACGTCATAATCTATATCAGGGAAACCTGCGTCTTTCTGGTTTCTCGTCATGAACCGCTCGAACAGCAAGTCATACTTAAGAGGATCTACCTGCGTGATCCCCAGGACATACGCCACCAAGGAACCGGCGGCACTGCCGCGAGCAGGACCGACCAACTGGCGGGAAGAGGCGATATCAGCAATAGCTTTCATCGTCAGAAAGTATTGTGAAAAATCATTAATATTAATGACCTCCAACTCCTCAGTCAACCTCTCTACATAAACAGACCTCTTATTGAGACCGGCGGATTTAAGTCCCGCAGTGGCACACTCCACAAGCGCATCGGCCGGGGTCTTGCCCTCGGGTACCACGAAACTTGGTAATCGTACCGTATTATCTGGTAGAAACCTGGATATTCTGACATGGGCAATGTTATGTGTTTCGGCGATAGAGTCGCGTACCAGATTATCATCGTATTCATATCCGCAATCCTTTGAGTAGGACTTATAAGACTCCCACATCTCATCCCCGTTTTTGGGGTAAAGTTGGTATGCCATCCCATCAATATCTTCTGGGAGTTCTGAGTTTTCAGTCCCTTTTCCAATCCAACCTAATTGTTTGTAAACTTCTCTTTGCTTCCAGGATTGGGGGTTCGGGTAGTGACTGTCGGCCGTGCTGATCATCTTCAGATCGAACTCTTTTGCTATCTCAATAATGTGCTTGTTGAGTTGATGCTGCTCGTCGATCCTGTTCCATTGCAATTCCGCATACCATCTGTCTCCGAAGATATCAACCATCTTCGATGTGGTCGTGCGCATGGCGTCCCTCACTGCGTCAGGACCGCTGTCACGGTTCTCCCAGAAGTCGCCTGCATAGACGCCGCCGAGACATGCGGATGCTGCTATGACCCCACTGTTGTGCTCCTGGAGCATATCATAATCTATCCTAGGGAATCGATAATAATTCCCCTCGCGGTAACTCTTGCTGATCAGGGTAAAGATATTATTCAAACCTTCCTGGTTCTGTGCCAGGAGGATCAAATGGCGCCGCTTATTCAAGATGCTCTTTATTGCTTTCTTGGTTTCCTGCTCATCTTCGACTGTGGCACCAGAGACATCATCATCCAACTTTGCTGACTTCTTCTTGCTCGCTGCCTTCTCTTCTTTGATGCGCTCGTACTCTGAGCGCCACTCTTTAATCGAGGGAATGAAGTATGCTTCGACTCCAAAAATGGGTTTAAAATCTTTGCCATCTTGCTCCATCTTCTTGGCATGTAGCACCTGGTATGCCAAACCATTCATGTTCCCATGATCGGTGAGTGCCAAAGCATCCATGCCATTTTCGTAAGCAAAATCCATGTGTGCTTGTGGGTAACCTAGTCCGTCAAAGACGCTAGCAACAGAGTGGGCATGGAGGCCGACGAAAGGGATGGAGGAGACTTTTCTTTGCATAGATGATCCGTTCGTTAGAGTTCAGGCAATATAATAGCAGGTCTTAACAGACATGTCAAGACATTTGTTGTGTTTTTGTAAGTGCTTGATTTTGCTTAGGTAATCGTCAACTCATCCCAGTTGACGGAAGACCACATCTGGGCGGCCGGACTCATAAGCACCAATTTTGGCCTTCAGATCATCTGGTATTTCTTCAATAGATTTATATTTCTTCAGTTCATCGGCATATATGCTCGTTCTTGGATCAAAAATATTGACTGCCTCGTATTTCCAGTCGGAGGGAGCATACTGATCGTTCCATGCCCATGCGTCTGCAACTTTACCAAAACCACTCTTCTTGTAAAAACCGGTTAAGAAACCGTCAAAGTGATCTAGTTTCTGACCACCATTGCGAATTGCTGCATCCATCATTTCACGACCGATGCCGCCGATGCCGGAATTGTTGTGGACGCTAACAATATCCCCGTCTTCTTTGATAGCAAAACCGAGATTGTGTTCCTTCAGTTTGAACAATCTCATGCTTGCCAAATCTTTTTGGGAGTAGGACGTGAGGAAGCCGCCCCTCTTGCCCGAGTTGAGAGAATCCATGAATCCCTGTGGGTTTTGTTCTTCCCATTCGTCTGCCCTTATCATGCCCAATACAGAATCGTTATCACCGTCTTCACCAATCGCAAAGACGTTTGCCATCATCTCTTGCTCGGCAGCCATTCTTAGGTAGTCATCCGGCGAACCATTGCCTGGTTCCTGCAATGGCATCTCTTCTTTCTCCACAAGAGACTCCGCCAATACGTTCTGTGTGGCCAGTCTCTTATAGTGAGTTCTCCATTTATCCATTATCTGCTTCATCGTATAACTCCTTAATGAACTTGTCGGCCTCGTCCTTCGTTGGGAAACTGGCCAGTGTTAAGATTGTTGGGTTGTATTTGAACAGTGCCCTGGCAATATAGCATTCGCTATCAAACTTTGGATCGGAGTATTTCTCCGACCACAGAGCAGCAATCTCAGAATCTAAAAGGTAACAACCATCGTGCAATTTTTTCACTCTATAACTCCTATAAGTAGAATTAAATATCTTTTATGTTATCTTTGCCAAACGGATTAAGTTCGTGATACTTTAAGATCATCTTTGGTTTCACCACATATTTTGCATAATCGCTGCCCATATACTTGGCGTAACCTTCCCAGTTATCTATATTGAAGTATCTCTCGGTCTCCATTACCGTCTGACCATCTAAATTTATATCTCCGAACACCTTCTCAATTGGAAAGTGCCTTGCACTATACCTCTCTTCCTTTGGGAGTAAATCCCCTTTTACTGTCTTTTCTTTTTCATCGAAATAGGCACCAGGAGCATACACTCCCGTTCCCCCTCTTATGATCCTTCGAAAGGTTTTCCAGTCTTCAGCATCAAAAGTAAAAGAGAGGTACTCGCCATCTTTCACCGTCTTTCCCTGGTGGGATATGTAAAATTTCTTCTTGTGGTTGGAAATGGCCTTGCGATGCTTTCTCAAGCTTCTTACACTGTGGACGCCATATGGGAACGAGACATAGTATCTGTCAGGCACCACCCACTTGCTTATGATCTTTGAAATAGAGAATGCGCGCATTGATCCGTAAATGATGCTCCATGCCAAACAGTCACGCTTGTCCCGATCCTTCGGGTGAATGGGGACGTAGAAGATTGGAATAGTCTTCTCTTGTTCCGAACCAAATGCATACCCATATTTATTCCTCGCTGATGCTGTCCAAACTGGATCAATTATCCAATCCCCAATTCTATGCCTGATCAGAGACTGCATCTCCTTGTGGCAAACAATCCATATGCTCTCGCATCCTGCCATGGCACATTCATAGACACTTCGCTCTACGGCCAAGTAATCGTTGCCGACTGGCATGAGAGAATCGTGCCATGGGAAGTTGTAGTCCAGCGGTTGTGATGCAACTGGAATAACTCCTGCCAAGGTAAAGTATGTTGTATCATGGATTGGTTTAATCTTTTCCATGCAAATATCTTTTCAAGAGAGTGACATACTTCCCTTTTGGACCACCATTATCAAGTTGCTCCAAGAGTTCGTCTTCATTGTGGGGTTCTACTGGCATATCAAATATCTCACGGTGAACTGTCTCCAATTTTATGGAGAGTCTCTTTGACTGTCCGGTCTTTCGATCAACACCGTTCTTCTTTCCTTGGATGCCAGCATTCTTCATTGCGCCTAGAACCTTAAACTTTGCATAGATATCCGAATACTCCATCTCAGACAATTGTGCCTTGGTTAGATATGAAACAGCAAGGATATCTTTCTTCTTTCTCGGATTTCCGTCGGAACGTGTTGACGGATAAAAATAAATTTCCTCAACAAAAGATTCTGGGTGGGTAAGAAATTCGACATCGTGAGGAGAACTTTGACGGTCATCAATCCAATCTAGGACTTTGAATCTCTTATCCTTCTCTAGGGTACCTTCCCAACCCTCCACATTCTTGTCATCGAAAACAACTAAGTCCGAGTAACGAAAGGCAGAATAAGTGGGCCCGCCGGGGAAGACTTTGAGTAAACCGGGTTCTTCAATACGAATACTTTCGGCAGCGGATGACGTTGGCAGCAAACCAGCAAGAGACATCTGAAAAGAGATCTCTCTCCAAATCTGACTTTTGCTCCTACCTTGTTTATCCTTCTCGAAAAAAAGAGGGATCCTTGGCATCGTATATACTACTGGAACATTATTACAATATCCATATAGAAGAGATGCCAAGGATCCACCAATTATTATTCTTTCATACTCATATGTGTGCTTCTTCATGCATTCTTGGGAGCTGCTCCGTAGAGGACTACATAGTTCTCAGGAACAAGATGAAACTCTTCGCCACGAAGGCGCATGGGTCTAACCATGGTTTCATCTACAACAACCTCGCAACCCACTCCGAATACCGGAGCGCAGTCCAAAGACCGATCAACAACCCGATAAGTGCCAAATACTTCAGCAATCTTGTAATCATCGGGCAAAAGGATATCTGTTTTTGAAATCTTCTCATTGGTTGGTACTTTCTGTAAAAGCAGATGCCGGTTAAAAGGTTTGTAGTTCGCTGTGGTCACTCACACACCTGTGTTCTCTCATAGAGGTCAAAGAAATCTCTCATCTGCTCAAGATCTACTTCGCTCTTCATCAAGCGAAACGCTTTTACTGCCGCAGAGATCTCTTCCTTGGAGAGCCAACCGTTCTCCACATAGTTCTGCTTTAGATCTCGCTTCTGTTCTTTATATGGTTCCATTTCTTTCTCTAGTGCTGCAAGAGATTTGATATAATCAACAATCTTCTCTTCTTTTTTCGCACTGTCTTCGACAACCCTCAAGTTACTTTTCGCCATTTTTTGCTCCTTTGTGAAGGGTGAGATACGATCATAGCATACTGATATCATCGTGTCAAGTCCTTTTTCACCTTATTTCACATGCGCCGCCGGCACATGCCAATTCTCCTTGTAAATCAGTATTGTCTTCTGTTTCGCGGATTCGACTCAGGTCAACACGATTCAAATGAGACATCATCTCATAGTAAGTTTCTTCGCTGCACTCTTCAAACGGTGCCTGTACATAAGAACCGCCATCGTAAGGGAGCACTGAGATTCCATTGTAGTGTCCTCTGTTCTCCCACATCCAGTGACCAACCTCAGACCACTCTCCTTGCTTCACCGATATGGTAGCAGAAATGTTGTGCGTGTTCTGACCGGTTCGATGACCAGGTTTAATCCAGTTCTTAGAAAACCACTTGATTCTCTCCAACAGATCTAGTGATGTCTCGCCCTCACGTATTGTAGCATGCGCAGGGGACTTTTGTGGAACAGAGATTACTGCTGTGTCGTGCGGGCGGAAGTATTCATCCTCCACCAACTCTGGGTGGTTCTTTGTCAAATACTTGTAGATCGCCTCATCCTTTCCTACTCTGACTCTGCGAATGTAATATTTGCTGTGCCACGCATGAATGCCGGAAGAGCACCCCAATGCTAGAGAGGTTGTTCCAGCGGGTTTCACTGTCGTGATACGGGCCGCAGGGTTGATGCCAATCTTTTTCGCAATATCCTTATTCTTTTCTTTTGCTGACCTGGCGGCTTTCTTTAAATCCAAATCGCGCATGCGATTGGAAGCAATGCCCGTAAGACTTACGCCTAATAGGGCTTCTCGCTTCGTGGTTCGCTGCCAGATGGGGCGGAGATAATGGAAGTCTGTATATCCTGCCTGCAAAGTCCCAATAAGAGTGGCGGCACCTATGCGGTCCTCCAAGTCTTGTTGCCCTTCTATTGTTGAAGCATTAACCTCACACAAATTACAGAACTGGAATGGTCGCAGGGCAATCTCGCAGCACGGATTAGTGCCATAATCTTTATCATTGGAAAAATAGATGCCGGGTTCTCCAGAGTTGCTCAACTGGATCTTTTCCCACAATTGAAAGAAGAAGTCTTCATCAACCTTGTGTCGCAACAAAACCGCACTATTGTTTGCTCGGCCGCGTTGCGGATTGAGTTCCCACCAGTTCCCGTATTTACACGAGATCATCTCCTCGTCATCCGCAGAAAACAGAGAGATGAGTGCTGCTCGACGGATTCCGCCAGCAAGTACCGCATCGGCAATATGGCAGACAAGATCGTGTACTTCAATAGAAGTCAATTGATCCCCATCCTCCTTGTTATTCAAGATGCTCTTAAGTTGACGAACGCAAATCTTCAATGGTTCAGGACCGGGTGCCTTTCCGCCGCTGGTCACCAACAGTGAACCCTTCGGGCGAATGTCACTAAAGTCAAATTCAACAGTAGAACCACCATGGAAGTAGGACTTCATCAAGATCTTTACAGCATCTGCCCACCCCTCAATGCTATCGCTAATGAGAAATCGCTTGTTGCGGTTCGGGTTTGGTTTGCGGATTTCTGGCAGTTTCTCAATGTGGTGAGTTTGGACACTATACCCGACTCCTGTTCCACCCAAGAGGAGGAATAAGATCTCGCTGAATACTCTCCAGTCGTCAACCGGGGCATACGCACAGTTATACACTCGATTGGGAGAGATCTCAATCGGCTTTCCGCCAAATTGTAGAGATCGCATTGAAGGCAAAACTTTCTTTTCATAAACATACTTATATGCTTGCTCGATATCTTGCTCTAGATCGGGATATTTCTTAAGGTGCATCTCTTTGTTCCTGGTTACCAACTCTTCCCAGGTCTCGCGCCTATCTTTCTCTTCTAAAAACCTTGCATATTTCATATACACCGTAATATCACTCAAAATCTCGCTCGACATCTCCATCTTGCCTTCATCATACATTGCTCTCTCTCCTTCTTGTTAGTTGCTGGTCTGATCTTCTCTTCGCTCTTCTCTCATGAGTCTGTAGACCTTCTTGGGCCCGCTCTCTGCATCATTCGAGGAAAACTCTGATTGTGGGAATACTCGTATCTCCACATTAGCCGGATCCATAAAAATAGGAAACACTATGCCATCGAGTCCATTTCGATTCTTGGCAATATAAATTCTTCCTGTATTATTGGATTTGTCTGCCCCCGTTCTGGATACCGAGAATATGAAGTCTGCCACAAAACACTTTGAGAATGCCTCGCTTATGGATTCCATAGTTATGACCTCGGCATTTATTCCGCTCCTATTAGTCTGGGATGCTGTCCAGACTGGGCACTCGTATTCTTGAGCGATTGCCCTTAATTCTTCATAAATAGTTTCGAGTTCATTCCTTTTCTCCTTGGAGTATGCAATTGGTCTCAAAATATCAGCATAATCAACAACGATCATCCCGATGTCGAAATCTCTACTCTTTAACTTTTCCAAGTGATTTCTGATTGTTTGTGTTGTGGCACTCTTAGTGGGGTATTCCTTCACAAGGAGTCGTCCTGGGATTTCTTTGATTTCCTCGAAAACCTCTTCCTTGTTGGAATAGAGTTGATTAATCGGGATCCCCGTTATACAACTGTCGTATCTGTTGCCGATTATTGTGTCTTGAAGTTCCAAAGTATAATGTACCACTGTAGAACCCTTCTTGATGGCCGACGCACCCAAGTGGGCGAGGACCATGCTTTTTCCCACTCCAGTTGGGGCAATAACAACGCCAAGTTCGCCTCGCCCAAGTCCGCCGCCAAGAGTCTTATCTATCTCATCCCACCCGGTTGATACCGGGTTGCGATGAGTTAACTGATATCTCTTCTCGAAATCCTGCAAAAAATCATAACCAACATCATTTCCGACGCCAAGTTTTAGCGCGTCGTTGATTATCTTGCTAACCTCGTCAAAAGAAGAGTCTTGCATCAACTTCACGCTCTTGAGCATTGCTCCTTGCAGATTCTGCTTTCGGCAGAAGTCGAGCGTCTTGTCTCTGACATATACCTCATCTACGCTATCGGGCGTGGATTTGATTCTGACGTAGAAACTGCGTACTTGTTGGCGCACCACGTCGCTAACCGAGGAATCTTCGCTTTTCAGAATACTCTCAAAAGTAGCGAGGGAAGGGTGCTTTTTGTATTTTTCCTTGTAAGAGAATACTTTCCGAACAAAGTCTTGTAAGTATTTTAATTCAAAGAAATTGATGTCGAGAACTTCGCCCACTTGACTGGCGAAGCTAGAGTCTTCCAGAATTATTCTTGCCAAACTCTCTTGAAAGGGTTTGCCAAAGGAACCAAATGTCGCTTCTTTCTTGTTTTCCATTGATCCGTCCGTATTGGTCAAAAAATTATAGTTTGTGATCGGAGATCATTTTTCTGAAAGAAGCATATAACTCCTCAAGATTGATCTGTGGAAAACCGTCCTCGAACAAGAGTTTGACAACGCCAGTATTATTAAACAATGGTTTATACTCGCCAAATGTGCTCTTTATCTTTCTGGTAGTCTGAGTTGACAGTGCTGGAGAATATAGTTGCATCATCTTGTAGTTGATTTTTACTGTCTCTATGTTTTCGATGATATCGTTATAGAATTTCACTTTGCCGTCTTTATGCTCTTCGCAATACTCTAGAATTTCAGAAATAAGATAACTCTTATCCTCTGCCAAAAATGGCAGACGCTTTGCGACGGTTGCGAGTCCTGCGCGTGGCACACCAGGCAGATTATCTGACTTATCGCCTGCTATAGCACGAGCAGCAGCAAAATTATCTGGATGGATCTGGAATTTCTCAAGGATCGTGTTTCTGCTCACCACCTCGTCCTGGATCGGTCGATAGAGGATCGTTGAATCGCCACAAACTTGAAAAAAGTCCTTGTCGCTAGAGACAATGACCTTCTGCCAGTCAGAAAACACAGGAAGGTTGCTCACATAAGAAATTGTGTCATCGGCTTCTATCTCTGGGAACATGAACTGGACAACGGGTGTCTCATTCAGATATTCCAATACGCGAACTTGCTGCCAGATGCGATTCTCTGATTCCTCATTCTCTGGCATGTTGCGAATGAAGCGATTAAGTCGGACGGGTTTTCTGCCCGCCTTATATCCCTTAACAATACTTCTTCGCTTCTTACTTCCGCCGGCACCATCCCAGACAGTCACTATGAGATCCGGTCTGATAGTGCGGTTCAGTTTCTGCAATCCCTGAAGGAATCCTACGATCCCGCCAATTGGTTGACCATTGCTTGATATCGTGGGATTCACGATATAGTGCCGTATAAAGGCATTGTGGCCATCAATTATCATCATCCTCTTTTTCGCCATCGTTCACTTCCAGTCTTTCCAACTTCTCTTTCAAAACTCTGATTCTTTCGAGCATTTTTACCCGGTCGTCACCCAGAGAGAGGACTTCATCATACAATCTCTCAATTGCACCCAGGGAAATCTCAATTGCCTCTCTGAGGGATTTGAATTCTTCTTCACTCACCTGGGTCTTCTTCTTCATCCGACTCGTAAAAGGTAGATGCATCAACGATTCTTTTATCGAACTTCAATACAACCTCCTCATCGATCAGTTGCATCACTCGGGCACGGAACTTCTCGTCTTTCATTTGTTCTGCCCACTTTGCCGACTGGAACTTCTGCGAGGTGCCATCTTCGAACTTAAGCGTCCACCAGGCACCAGCACTACTGATATGCTCGGAAGATTGGATTGCCTCGAAAAGACTCTCATCGTCGCGGACGCCTATATCATCGCCCCACATAATTTTGAAGTTGCAAGTGCGGCCGGAAGTGCCAAAGCGGGATTTCTCCAAACGTGCCTTCACCTCATTGCCGATCCGATAATTCTTCTGATCCAGAATATAACTGCTCTTGCCGCGTCGTCCAGTTAACCAAATACGGAGACTGTAGGCATATGCCATTGACTTGCCGCCTGGACAGACATACTTCTCGCTGTCTGTGGCATATTTTGGGTTTGTTACCTGCAAGTTTGTTTTCAGTTGATTCAATACCAATAATGTGGACTGAGAATTCGCGAGGGATACGACCAATTTTGACATTCCCTTGGCCAAAACTCTGGCTTTTACCGCAACGGACTCGTTGGGATTAAAAGTTCCCTCAACGTCGCTTACTGCTGGCGTTAGCGCAAGAGAGTCCCATACAAATAGAAACTTATCGTCACTAGAGTTGAGGAGCGTCTCTATCGTCTCTAGGACGAATTCAACAGACGTTGCTTGTACATAACCGATCTGAGAAATATCAACGCCGCTGCGTGTCAGAAACTTTGGATCAATGGCAGATTCAGAATCGAAATAAAAGACCTGTAGTCCCATCTTCTGGGCATTGGCACATGTCTGTGCTGCCATGTAACTTTTACCGCTCGCTTCCATTCCGGCAATCTCAGTCAATTTGCCCACTGGAATGCCTGCCATCTTGCCTCGGCATATGATTCCGTTTAACCACGTTGAACCAGTCGGGATCCACTCTTTCACCTCAGTAGGGTTCTCAGAAGTCAGATCGTGTGCCACTGGCATGCCGGCTTTCTTGTTGATGAGTGCTCGCATCTCGTCGATGCTCAAACTTCCTTGTTTGGGTTTGATTCTCGCCATAGGGATTTCCTCGTAAAGTATAAAAAAAATGAGGCACCTGGTAACCCTGTGCCTCCCCGTGGGAAACTAAGCGTTCTAAGCGCCCATCAGTTCATCTAGGGCACTATCTACCCTTCCCGCCCCGGCGGGGGCAGTTGCCGTATACTTCGTCACCTCGCTAGCAAACTCCTCGGGAGAGTCTGAAGCAAGATGTGCATCCAAGTATCCCCGGACATCGGTTGCTGACTTTCGCTCAAAGAGAGTCTCAAAGTCAGGGATGTTGGAGAGGATCTGTTCGCATTGCTCTTCGCTCAGTTTATCGCTGCAAAGAGTGCTAGAACGTCGTTTCGGAGTAATCTTAGTTACTGGAAACTGTCCTCCCGGTGGTTTCCCATAATTGATGTCCAAATCAATCCCGGTTTCAGTATCGGTAATGTCCCCATAGTCCGGATTCAGCACAAGACCTAATAGGGTTTCATAGACCGTCTTCGAGAAACCCCAAAGACGGGCGCCTGATTCCTCTTCTCCCCGAGTCAGCACAGGAGAGAAAAATCGGGACTTAACACCGAGCTGGCGCGCCATTGCTCGACTTTCTTCATCGCCCTCTTGATAAAGACCACGAACAAATGAGCACACCGCACAGTCATCACCATAGTTGTGTTTCGGACAAAGAAAACCATTCTCTTTGCCGACACCATAGTGAAAAGAAAAACTTTTGAAAGGATCTCCATCCTCAGTCGGCACAATCCGAACTGTTTGTAAACCTTCCGATGGTTTCCAGAACTGACTTGCGCCGCCCTGCCCACGGTTTTGTAAGGCAGAATACTTCTCTTTCATCTTCTTCATATCAATAGCCATTCAAGACTCCTTTTTCCGTTGTTAGTATTGTCATATTATAACAGATCACTTTTGCTCTGTCAAGTGTTTTGTTTCGAATTCTTTTTTCTCTTGTCCCTCTAACAGTTTAACGCCGATATCGCCTACGGCCGTCTTCCAATTAAAGGTGCGCAGTCCGCTTTGTTCCAGATCCCACACGAGTTCCTGACCGGGTGGCAAAAGTCTAGGTTTTGCCTTGGAACCTATCTTTGTTTCCAGAAATGTGGTTGGAAGATCCTCCAACTTCACAAAGGTCATAGTTCGAACTTCATCGTTCTTCTTTTTGAAACTTCCATTGAAAATTTTAACCATGTTCTTCTCCTTGGGTTATTTTCGTTTGTGACAGAATATAGATGTAATTTTTTTCGTACTCAGACGGGTAGACACCATATCCGGCCCGCACTGAATCATCTTTCTGTCTCGTCCTGATCTTTATTTTTGACAAAAGATCAACATCCTGTTCTATTTGCTTTTCATTGATAGAGAAATAATACCTCTTTTCCAGAGTATTGTCAAGAGAAAAGAACATCTGGTCGGTATTTTTTTCTATCTCCCCGATTCCTATGGTACATATCCTGCTTAGTTCGTCCTCTGGTGGGAGTGTAGAAATAGCAGGGTTGCTGTTCTCGCAGACCTTGAGCATATGAAATGCTGACGTTATGATCCCGTTCAGCACTTCAAAATATCTTCCGATGGGAATATTACCAACTGTCTTTTGGATCTCGGAATTAGAAACAAGGTATAGTCTCTCGAACAGACCAGATCGCGCATATTGCTGGAAGACGTTAAAAGTTACCCTATCCAACATGCGCGACTCTTTATTGGAGTCCTCCTCGTCTTGCTTAATATACAGAACTTCTGTTTTGTTCTTCTTCAGTGCTTCCAAGATCCTCAAGGATGCTGAAGATACTCTGCTTCCTCCAGCGACGACAAATAACACATCCCCCTGTATCTTCCTCAGTTGGGTTAATACTCTTGCCGGAAACTTGCTTTCATGCTCTTCGATGGTCTCTCTTTTTGGGATTGTGAAGGAGCAGTCCTCCTTCTTGAGTCCTGTGTTTACCTTATACACCTTATATTGAGGATACTGAGAGAATCCCTCAACTATCTTGCACCCTGCCGTGCCAAGACCAATTACGTTAATCATTTATTAATCTCCTTCATGCTTCCGAAATCTTTGCCTGCTTTAACATTGACCATAAAATCTCCAAAATTGTTCCGGGAAAAAATTTCTGCAATTTGCGAAACGAGGGCCGTTTCGTTTTTGTCCAAATCAAGCACAAAACTATCGTGGATGAGAAAAACAATCTTAGACTTCTTTCCCTCCAGAAGTTTCTTAACCTTCAATACTTGCTTAAGCACAAGATCGTTAGTCGTACTCTGTATAATGTAGTTTAAGGCATAGTGCTCTTGCGCCTCTATTTGCCTTCCAAAGGGCGTTATCACCTTTTCGCCATCCCAGTGCTGGTTTAGCACTTTCCTGCGATTGTAGACCCTATCAAGCGTTCTGTCGGTGCAATTAGGGTTGTATAACCAAGAGAAGACGCGCTTCTTCGCTTCTTCACGCGAAATGTTGTCAAATACATTGTGCATATTCCACTCGTGCACGTCCTCTTGTGGTTGTTCCACTCCGGCAAGTGCCAACAGCGTCCTGAGTTCTGCGGCATTATAATCAAACTCCACAAACAAATCATTGTTCGGTTTTAGGATGCCGCGATACGAGTGCTTCAGGTTCAGAATGGGGAAACTGTCCTCAGTAACAGTCAGGCGGCCAGTCTTGGTACCAAACTGATTATACTTGATGGTTTTCCTGGTTGCAACCCTCTTTAGAAGATTTCGAACTGCGACCTGCTGTCGTATTGGGGTAAGCACCGAAAGGTCCATATTCAACACATTCGATTCGATGTCTCCGAACAGTTTCTCCAACTCCAGAGTGAACTCATAAGATTCTGGTCTCTCATACTTCTTATATACCTCTTGCATTATCTCACAATTAACTTGAGAATATTCTCTGAGGAACCAATCGGGTATCATGTCATAAATGCATACGTCTGACAGGCTTATCTTACTGCTCCGAATTACCTTTGCATATGCCTGCTTCTTTTCGCGAAGCGACACCATCTCGTCGTGCAAATGCGGAGGACAGAGTTCTGACAACTTGCGACCATTACAATACAGAGAAAGATACTCAGCACCGTCGATGTGATGGTGGTGCTTGTAATCCCAAGTTATAGACTTTTCTATGTTGCTGGGTAACTCTTCGTGGATGGCACCATCGTAGTAATAACCCAGGCATTCTTTTTTTGAATCAAGGATTGTAAAGAACAACCTATCCTCTCTTTCTCTAAAACCTGAAGTTGCCTCTTCTGTACTTACCCAATGCCTTGTCTTCGCCCCATGGTCGTCTTACTTCTTTGTTGATATATTTGTGGGCGGCAGTGGCGTCTGAGTATTTGATAAACTGGGATGCTTTCTTGAAAACTTTCTTAAATTTATTTTGATCCCAGTCTCGATTTGTTTCCTTTGCTCGAATATAAATGTACAGTTTTGTCCAGAGGTTATCGTTCGGAATCCAATTCGAATTGTATTCCTCCTCCGAAAGAGTAACACGGGTGTAAATCTTTGTCAAGTTGTTTTTCGTGTTTTTTCCAGGGAGGAGAGGAACGCTCACTTTGGGGAACTGGGTGACGAAAACATTATAGAACTCTCTCATGTAAAATTGGAGGTCTGTCATGTCCTTGAAACTCGCCTTCGCATATAATTTGTCTACCATGTTATCATAAGTTATATCGTATGCCGACATCTGAGCAGTCATCCCTTCAGACCCAGGTCTCGCGACCAGTCGCCACGGGGCATTCTTATCCACGTTGAAACCATGGTTGGCTGCTGCCTGTCGATATATTTCAAAGTGATTGTCGTTGTTGTAATTCGCAATTTTCTCAAGATCCTCGCCATGATCACTTTCGGCATCTATTTCTATTACCAAACCTGTGTGTGCTGGAGATGATAAATTGCTAAGTATATATTCGCTCATAGTGAATGGTCGCAAGAGCGTAATCCTATCAATAAGTGCTGTAAATTGATTTACAAAATCCTCAAAATCCATAATCGTCGAGTTTACGTCGGGATTTGCCATGAAAGACAACACGAAGTTATCATAAAAGGATCTCATGTATGTAAAGTAATCTTGCCTTGGGTCGCGCCAACCTCTTTGTGCATTCAGTCCGTTTGAGAGGAAACCTGGACCTACGGCATTGATGGAACCATTGGATAATTTTGCCTGTATATCCAATTTCATCGACACAAACGCATCGGACACAAAGTTTAAAGCATATACTTCTGCATCACCGAGAACTCTCTTTATAAATGCGGAGCCAGATGCCGGATAAATGGCATCCTGGTTTCTATCTATCCTCCCAAATAGGAGATGATCATACCAATAATCTACATTAGCATGGTCAGACAGGCCCGTGGAATAATTTTTTATATATTCTCTTCTTTCGTTGTAAGAAGCACTGGCAGGAAGTTCATTTGATCCAAAACTAAATTCCATTATGACTTATCCTCCTTCTCTAAGGGGGGCTCTCCGTTCACTTCTTTGGCTTCCACTTTTTGAGTCTGTAACTTATTTGCTTGGGCGGCCGCCAGGGCACTGTTGTTCTGTATACAAGTCAGTTCCGACGACAAAGTTCCGGGCGTGATTCTGGTTGACACGCTAATAAGGTTATAAAGACCTCCCAACCCAAGTCTTTTCGTAATTGACTTTGCAGATTGGGCAGCACCTAAACCGACATAGGATGGGCGTAAGTACAGATATTGACCTGGATAAAAACCAGGATTTCCATAAATGGTGACATCAGCATCGTAAGGCATGCTCAAGATATTCACGGCATCCAAATATCCGGACTTTAATTGCTCCTGAAGATTTATCTCCTTCCTTCTGGAAGATGTCTGCCTAAAGTTTATATCTTTAACGATACCTGTTCTGCTTCCGACTGACAAATGGTAGATACCTCGATTTGCATCTTCTTCTTCGTTTTCGCCCACGTTGCCCACGATTGGTATTCTTGAACCATGGACAATAATGTGTTTCACTGGGAGTTCTCTATCTTCGATATTCTCTTTCCCTGCCAAACCACCTAGATTGACCTTTTCAATCGTCTCGCTCCAAGTTTTCGTGTCATCCAAGTCCGTTATGAGTCCATTCGTTCTATTTTCCCACAGTTTGTAACCTTCGCCGTCTATGCGCGTGATGATCATGCCGCCCTTTCTCTCCAACTGCTGCTTTACTTCGGAAGACTTGCGGCCGGCGACGAAAGAGTCCATTGCTGCAACAATCAATTTCTCGACTGCCTTCTTGAGAAACTGGTCAAACGTCAAGACGGTACCGCTGTGCTTAATAACTACGTCTCGCATGAAAGAGTGGTAAAGACTATAGGAAACTGGGAGTTGTGTCAGGTTAATGTTTATAGGTTGGGTTTCACTTATCCATTTCGCTCTGTCCACTTCGTATTCTTTTTCTGGCGGGTACTTCATGTATGTGAAGTTGCCCAAGACGACTTCTGCCAGTTGGGGAAGGTTAGAGTGCTTTCCCGCGACAGTCCAGAGAGCGGTTGCGGGTTTTTGAATCCTTAATTTATTCATGTTTGGACGGTTTTCAAGCGGTACTAGCGCATATGCTGCATAATTCAACAAGTCGCCCAGGAAAAAATAACCAACAGTGTGGTATCCCCACTTATCTTTGGTTGTGTCTAGATACCCTTCATCACTATCTTCTTGTGCCATTGCTGCTTGCGACTTTGAAAGTGCCTCTTTTGCCATGGCCGCGGAGATTACCTGGTCCGGCGCCTTTTTGCTACTAATAGGTTTCCAAATGCCTTTCCTATAATCGTCTTCGTCCACCGTTACACTAAACAGTCTCTTGTTTCTATAGAGGTATTCCATGAACCTACCATAATTACTAATTCTGTTATTCTTTACGGCCTTCTCGATTGAGAGTTCCAATTCACCAATCTTTGTCTGGATTGCCTTCTTTGCTTTTGATTTCTTGTCCTTCGAGTTCTTCTCCCACTTCTCGTACTTTCCCAGCTTCTCTCTAAGACCATCTATTTCCTCCCTCTCCTTTTCGGTTTGACCAAGCGTTAGAATATTTGCATCGATGTCGTCTGCTAGTTGCTCAGAGGCCGCTGTGAATCCTACTGATAATTCGGCACTACCGTCGTTACCAAAGGTGAAATTAGTGGTGATAGGATAGAGAGCCAGTACCATACGAGTGTTTTTTATTGCGTTTTTCAATTTTTGCTTGGTGTCGTCTAGTACGTTCTCCGAGAAGTCATAACCATATTCGACATAGATTTCTGCCTTTCTCTCTTTTATTTGTTTCAGACGGATTCCGTCTGAAACAACCTGGGCTTCGAGTTCATCAAGGATATCGCTGATGGGATCCGATTCCGCGTCGATGAATGGGGCGTCATCGACCAGTTTATCCGATTTATCCGATTTAAAATCGTGGTTGAACAGCAGATCTGACCATCTCAACTCGCCTTCTGGGACTTTACTATCATCCATATCAGCAACCGACCTAAAGAATAAGACCAGATTGCCTTCAAAGTTTCTTGTTGCAGTAAAACTATTTGTCCCGGTCATCTTTATATCAAAACTCTTTAAACCTATTTCTGAATGGCCAGTGGCACCGTTGTACAAATAACCTTCCAGATCCACAGAACTCTTTGCAAACTTAAATTCTCTTATTCTAGGTTTTCCGTCTTTCTTATCTGACTTGAAAAATCTAATGTATGGTACCAGACTGCTGATATCGGCAGAAGATGCTCCCATGAGACTCAGCATGTCTTTTTTCGTCGTAAGTTTATTTACTAAGTTCTCTTCCGTGTGGGCAATACATAGTCTCGGCATTTGATACGCCGCTGGTGCGTTCTTGAGGATATCGTTGCTTAGATTTTGCAAAAGAAAATTCTGATCTGATTGCTGGTCAATCCCCTTCTTTGCTTGCTCTTTCTTTTTGCGCAGGCGGCCTTTCTTCTTCTTCTTCTTCTTCTTGAGTGTCGCGATCTGAAATTTCTGTATGCGAGGGTCTTTGGCAACCTCTACGTCTGTTCCCTCGTAGACCACTTTGTCTTCTTGAGTTTTTTCCCAGTGCTCTCGAAACGTGGGAAGTTCTTCGATTTCTTTTTGTTTTAGTTCTTCTCCGACATTAATTTTTAGCGGCGCAGTTGCAGGTTTTCCTTTGCTTTCTTCCTCAGACATTACGAAGACCTCCTCATATAGATCGACATTGCACGTTCAAACGGGAGAGGGATCTCTATCGTGCTTCCGACTTCTACGTGTGCCTCCGTTGGGGTCTGGTTATACCAAGCAATCAGCCACCAGTAGGTTGGATCTCCGTAATACTGATCTGCTAATTTATAGAACCTACTTCCGACTCTCCATACCACAGTATCACTATCGAGGAATGCCTTTTCGGATGGAGAAGGATAACTTATGTTCGCAGTCTTATACTGTCTTATGAACTGAATGCCCCTCTTCTTGAAGAGACTCTTATATTGTTCTGAGGAGTTTCTTCCTATTTTTCTGTTATCGTATCTGGATGTCATGAACTCAACTCCTAAAAAATATCAATATCCAAAAAATCGCCGTTTAGAATTGCTCCCAGGTTTTGACTTGCTTTCGGTGATAAAAGTTTGTTTGCCTGAATTCTCGCTCTCTCGAATGCCAAAGATTGCTGTAGTACCAATGCACTGCGGATTCCCTGCTCGGCAGGTTTTAATCTCTCCGTCATGATGACGTTGGATTCTTTATTGCCTGCATTATCCGTGCGGTCTTGTGCCGCCTGTCGGTTGCCCTCTGCTTCGAGAGCGGCAATAAACTGTTCTGATTCGAAATACTCACTTGGCATATCTTCTCGTGCGGTCGCAAGGGGCGACTCGTTTGCGTCGGGTTGTTCACCAGCATGGGGGAACGATTTTTCTCCGCCTTGATCACCTACCTTTGCGGACTGGAACTCACCATCTTTCCACCCGATAAAATCGTCATTTGCTTGTTCGTGGATAATGGTGAGTTCGAGATCGATGTTTATTGTCTGTGGGTAAAAGACGCCAGGTTTCGGATCGAAAAACCCATCATCAATACTTGGGTTGTATTTAAAACCCGCAATCGTACATGCAAGTCCGTCTTCGGATGCATCAGATGTGGCGCCGGGGGAGATATCGAGGCCGGGCCTACAGATGAGGTTGCCCATTTTTATTTTAAAGAGTGGTCCGGACTTTAGTTGGGTTGCGCTTCCACCTGCTCCATACTCAGGATACATCATTGAAGCAAATCTATTTGACTTATCCAAATTTGCTTTTGCTTCTCTGATGTTTGATGAGACTAGATCGAATGCTAAGTTGATTTTTCGCTCTGTGCTCTGAAATGTTTGTATTGGGTCTGTTCGACCCAACACCTGTTCTTTGTTGTAAGACGTTATGAAGTTATCAGCAAAGTCTGTCAAGAATGCCTTAAAATAGATCGATGTTTTTGAGATAAGATGATAGATCTGGATATAGTATCCTTTCTCCAGTGCCAACTTCGTTGATGGATCGTTGTAGTGAAAAGCATCTCTATTCACGCCGAAATCTTGCACATTGGCAGCAGGTCCAACCTCTCCATAGGAAAGTTCCTTTCTTAACTCATCAACTGTCTTTTGCTTTGGTTTTTCAGCCATCTCTCATTTCCCTCACTCTATGCTGTTTTCTTAACCATGCTATTATTAATCGATTTCCACAAAACATCATGCACTGGCGAGTTCTCGCCAACGATATCGTCAAATGTAAACTTAAATTCCACCTTCGATGGTTCACTATTTTTCTTCATCTCTTCGATAAAAGCAGTTGCTATTTGCTTGCCAATTCCTTTTGCCTGATCATCTGCTTTTGCTTCATCTTTCTTCGTTTGCTTTTTGGCAGGCGGGATAAGTGATGCAGTTGGTGCTCCTGCTGCCCTTAATTCGGGAACTCCTCTCGGTGCTGGAGACTTCTGCTTTGCTCCTGCTTGCTTCTTAAGGCGCTCCTTAACCCAAGCTTCGCGTTTGAGTTGCAACTCCTTCGCCTTCCTATTCAGGATAAAATCGGGACTGGGCTTGTATCGGCCGGTGCGCTCATCGGTCATGGGGCCCATATCGATATTTGCTTTCTTGAGCATGCTAATCGTATCGCCCTTTGTCGTCTGCGCCTCGTGGGCAGCGACGCCCGTGTCGATGGCGCCGTCTACAATTCTATAGACCCCATATGCCCCTGCCGCTACGAGGGCGGCGGCAGCAATCGGTGCTGCGGCAGCTGCAAGACCGCCCCCCAAGGCAGCGCCCGCGCCGGCAGTTGCGGCGGCGCCCCCGGTGGCCGCGGTGATGGCGCTGCCGACCGCGAGTCGTGTGAGAAATGCTGATAGCAGCATGCCGCCGATCTTGAGACCTGCCAGGGAGATGGCGATTTTCTCTACAGAATTTTCGGATTGGCCAATCCACCCGAAAAACTTCGCCGCATACTTGACGACCTTGGCCATGCCGAGGGCGAGGTCCGTGACGAATCCATCGTTGTCTCGGAGGAATTTCCCAAGGCCTTCCACGAGGAGTCTTATCTCTTCCCGCAGGTCTTCGTTGTCAAAAATACTCTGGAACATAATCTGGATTCGCTCCATGAAAGAGAGTGTCCTGCCCAACACCCTATTGTATCTCTCTTGCCTCCTTTCCTCTTTCTTTGCTTTTGCTTCTGCTGCCTTGGCCTCTTTGCTTTGGAAACCCATCAGTTTCTGAAAACCACCGACCTTCATCTTGAGGGTTTCGGCAAAAGCTTTCTGCTCAGAATAACTCATCGTCTCGATTGACTTGCCTTGGGCACGAAGAGTTTCGACAACATGTTTCTGTACTGCTTCTGGACCCTTCTCTGTCTGTAGATAGAACATTTCCATGCTGTCAAAAACAGGTCCGCCCAAATAAGCATTAAGTTGACTAACTGCCCTAGTGGCACCCTCGAAAGTATCGAACTGCTCGCCCAGAGAGACAACCTCTGCTATCTCTAGTCCAGATGCCTTTGCTCCAGCAGCGATTTCCCGAAACTTCTTGCCGATCCTAGGTCCATAAAGGGCCATTTGACCAGAGAACTCCCGAAATGTTGCAGTTGCTTCGGCGGCGGTAAGACCTAAATCTTGCGCACTACTCACCACGCCGGTAAACATCCTCTCTGCATCTTTCGCAGATACGCCGAGGGCCTTTCCCATAAATTCGACATGCTTACCGAGATCTTGGGCACTGCCACCCAGTCTCTCTATTCGCCCTGCTGTCCTCTGGAGGGATCTCCTGGCAGGATCTTGTAGGTCCATGAACCCTCTAAAACTGCTGGTCAGTCCGATTGCTGCCTGGGATGCCTCCGCGTAGTTTACGCCAGATGCCAAATCCATTCCGTCAGCAATATTGATATTGAGCATCCCTGTTGCTTTGGCAAAGTTTGCCTGTGCAGCACTGGATTTCTCCAACATCTCCATAGTTACTTGGAAAATCTTAGACATTGCTGACGTCGCAATATTAGTGAGACTGAACATGTCGGTAAAAGAAGTGGCAGCTGTTTTGATGGAGCTGGCGATATTCTTGGCAAACTGACCTGCATTTTTCAGAGATCGTTCCCACTTAACATTGTGTAGGAGGGCACGACCAATATTCTTCGCTGTCACCCTGGTAGCGGACCTGGTTATCAACATCCTGCTGGCAATACTTTCGAATATGCTGTCTGTGCTTTTTGCCAGTTCGACCTGTGTTTCTGCAATTTTTGCAGATTCTTTTTCACTCTTTATTTTCTTATCGAGGAGATCGATCTGGTTTTTAATACTCTGTTTTTCGTCATCGCTGAGTTTCTTGTTGGTCTCGATTTCCCATAAGAGGGCGGCCTTTTCTGCTTCGCGGGCAGCTGCTTCTGCTGCATGCAATTGTTGTCGCTGAGATAGGAGTTCAGTGCCAGTGGAGAGCATCTGGTTACCCCAACTAGCGTATTCCTTCTTAATATCGACGATGGAGTCTTGGAGTTCTTTTGCCTGGGTTCCCAGGGCAGCCAACCTCTCAGTTGTATCTTTTATGTCTTTTGCCTGGGTTCCCAGGGCAGCCAACCTCTCAGTTGTATCTTTTATGTCTTCTGCCATTTACTCTTTTCCTCTTTTTTTCGGATTACTTAAATGGCCATTTAAGACCTGTTGATCTCTCAAATTTAGCAACGGCAGAATTTAACATACTCTTGTTCTTGTAAGTGGTCGGGTTATCTAGACCGTTATTCTTCCAAGAGCGCATGTAATTCTTTTCCTTCGAAAGGACATTCGCAAAACTCTTTACCTGTGTCGGACTACCCTTGACGGATACTGGGATGGACACACCCCTAAACAAAGAAGGCATCAACCATCGCAGTGCCAAGTCAAATGTTGCCAACCATGATTCGTTGATCTGCCCATCGTCACCGGTCATCTTGGTAAAGTCAATGACTGTCGGTGCCAGGTCTTCCGATAATTCTTTGTTCTCTTCATTCATAAGATATTCCTCCACACAAAATAAATAGTATCGCAAGAAAAAAGACACCTCCGAGTAGAGGTGCCCCTATTATGCGCTTCTTGCATCTGATTCGTCTTGCAATTGCTTTGCCAGTCGCTCAACAAACCAGTTCCTCAATTGTATCGGCAAATTGTATGCCTCTATGAAACTCCACCCACCATAATATTTCAGCGCGAAGAATTGTTCATAGACGTCTTTCATGTAATCATTCGTCAGGCCAAAAAAAGTCCAGATTAATAGGAACCTCCAGATCCTGCTCGTGGTCACATGTATCGCAAACGAACTCTTGCGTTAGGTCAATGTTTGGTGTAATTTCAACCATCACCTTTCTAATAAATCTGGAGTCTTGTGCCGGCATGTTGTCGATAAAGTTTCCCAACTCTGATCTTTCTTCGACTCCATTAGCAGACACCACACACACTTTCAAATGTTCAGTGAGTGGTTTTTCAGACATCTTTTGTTTCTTTCTAGCTTCCAAACTGGCAGCAATTCTCGATTCCATCTCTCCGTTAACCAACCTTAGTTCAACATTGAGTTGGGACTTTGGCAGTCTGACGAGAAATGTTCCCCTCTGTGTTTCTTCGACTGAAGATGCAACCTTCTCGGAAACAAAACCCAGATCTGGAAGACCAGGACTGGAAAACTCGTTCAGGTCGAACACAGTCTTTTGCGTGGTGTTGCATGCTGGGCATGTTACGGTTGTTTTGTATTCTTCACCGTATCCACTAATACGTGCTGCCATGAAAATTGCATTCTTGTCACCCAAGAGGAGATGCTGTGGATCGATATGACTATCGATAATGATGCTTTGTAGCAATCTTTCCAAAACAACCCCCTTCCTTATGAGAGACTGCGAAGATAGGATATCTTCTTCTTTTGCGGTCATCTCCCGGATTTCGAGAGTCTTTTTGTTGTGAAGTGGGTGACCTTCGGGATAAAATTTGCCTTCCGATGGAAGATCGACTAATTGTGTGGGTGACACAAACTGCAACCCTCCACCATCACCAGGCGGAGTAATGGGCGGATCCGTATTTGCCTTCGCACCCGACGAAGGTATACCGAGACGCTCCTCGTTATTTCTTTTTACCATTAATACCTCGCTAGAAAATTCCTATAGACAGATCATAGCATATCTGCCTAGGAATTTAAAGCTTTTTTTCTATAAACTAAGAATTTCTCTCGCTAGGGTTGGTGCCTAAATCGGGATAAAATGTTTGTAGTTTAAAATAATCAAAACGCAGTTCCATGCTAATCTCAACAAGATCTTCATTTTCATAACTCAGGTCGCCGCCGAAATCAACAGACTTAATCCAAGCATTCTCAAGTTCAATCTTCTCAATCAGTTGACCATCGCCATTCATTTGAGAAATGTTGCAACCGATGAGTGCTCCGACGCCTTTTCGCTTGCTGATCGTCGATACGTCTGGATTGACATTGGTATTCAGAATCGTGTCGGGCAATCTATATCCAGAAACTTGAAGGAGATCGTATAGTGCTTGCGATGCGTGTGGATTAGCAGGATCAACCATCGTAATGGTGATCGGTTCGTAAGTTACGCCGCCAGGGTAGTAAAATGTATGGTTAATGAACTTGTGCTCTGTTTCGCCAACCGTGATCTTTGGTTTGGCAACTGCCTTACAAATATAGGAAATATATCCCGAAACCTCTGGTGCATTTATATTCACTATCCAGCGATGTTGTCTCTTTGGATCCGCAACCTGTGTATCACTCCAAAATGCCATTGTTTAAGTTCTCCTTCATTGCTTTAGTTATGTATAAGTAGTTTTACCTATGTTTTTTAGTCATCAAAAGATGCGCCAGATCTGGTCACAATAAAGTCTAGAGCAATGAACTCAAGTGCTTTAGCTGGTTTCAGATAAATCTTGGCATACATAATGTTTCTGTCTACCAAATCAGGGGTTGTTGTCGTGTCATCAAGGACAACTCTATAGTCTGTCAATCCTAGTCGTGATTTAACACTTCCCAGGAAGGGATTGACTTGTCCTAGAAATCGATTCCAGGTTGATTGAACATTTTGGTCGAAGAGAAGTCTAGACGCAATTCGAGAAATTTCTCGCTTAACGTAAATCAACATTCTTCGTACATTAATTCTGTCCAGTGCAGAACCAGTCACTTGTAATGTCTTCTGTCCGAAAATAACAATACCTTCTGCTGGGAATTGAGCAATCGGATTAACATTTGCGGTATAGAGGTCGTCTCTATTCTCCGAGGTCAGTCGTTGGCGAACATTCGTCACAGGAATCCCTGCGCTACCTTCTGACAAACCGCCGCGAGTGAAACCAGCAGGAGCAAACCAGAGTTCGCTCTTGGCCTCGCTAGATGCGAATGTTCCGAGTGCCACAACACTAGGTGGTACCCATAGAGAACCGCCGGTTGTCACTGTATCATTCACCTGTACCCAGGGATAATACGAGCACCCATAACTATTGTTGATATTTCGTTGGTTTAATTGACTAATCGTATCGGAAACAGAACCAATGCGACCGGATGCACTTCCCGAGCTTTCCGTATCGGGTTGATACCCGCCGGGAATGTCAATGACTGCTAGGGTGTCACCACGGCTCTGTGCGACTTCCAAAAGTTTGTTAGTAATGTTAACATTTGTAACTCCTGGGATTGACATAATATTACATTCAACAACATCCGGATCTGAAACTGCGTTAATTGCTCGCTCCAAAGAGGCATAAGCATAGTTGCTTGCCCCATCGCCGCCGCGAAGAAGTCGGTTTGCAAAAGGTTCTCGTTCGAGGATATTCAAACCCTCAAAACCGCCATTCATCATCGTAGTAAACTTGTTGAACCCAGCAGAAAGGACTGCTTCGTAATCCGATTGTGCGGTCAACGAAGACCCGCTGGCGCGGTTGTCGCTGGCATAGTGCCCCACGGCGGTCGTGTTCGAACCAGAGACATCATCGAGGGAAAAGACCCAGGAATATTCTAGCGAACCAGTTGGGTTCAGGTTATCTAGGTTGCCGGGTTTACGGCGAACGTAGTCGGGGATATCTCGCTGGGGGTCACTGCTATTAGCAACATTCGTCACAACACCGAAATAGGTATCCGTTTGGTTGGTCAGGGTAGCATCATTACTGTTTGTGCGCAGAGGAAGTTCTGGGAACTCGAAAGAGCAAGTAAGTGCTAGACTACCAACGTCTGCGAAGTTACTTCCACCCAGAGAGTCTGGCGTGTCGTTCGTGACGTATGTCTCGGGGGGAGTGCTAGAACCGCTAGCGACTTGAAATGATTTAAACCGGGTTGGACCATAAACGCCGAATGGTAGGAATTTTGGATCTGAGGCGCCGGCCTGGACCGAAGAGTCTAGGACAACTCTAACATACCTTGATTGATTTACATAATCTCCGTATGTTTGATATCGTTTGTCTGTATCGTTCCACTCTCTGTAGGAATCGCCAATCCTTCGGGCAATAAAGTCAGGAGAGTTTGGATTCAGACTCACATCAGCAAAAGACTCGACGGGCGATACTCGCGCATCGGAGTCGTTAATATTCCTGATTTCTACGGTGAAAGTACCGTATGGTTTGTATTCGTTCGGGGATGCCTTAATGTTGGAAATCGAAATTTTAAGATTCGATTGTGTCCACTCGCCACCTGAAAGTGCTTCAAGTTTAAAGAGTTTCTGCATGTTCGTGGGATTATACGATGCTGCTGCTCCAAGATCTTGAGAAAAGAACCATCCGGTGGATGCATTGCTAAGTTCCATGTCTTGGTGGTTTTGATGAGCAGTCGTAGTGCCAACAGTACCCTTGAGTCCAAGAATGATGCCCATCGAAGAACTGTTGGCATTAAGTTTGTCAGAGATGTTTCTGTCAAAAGTCTCGCCTAAGAAGTAGGTTCTCGCATTCCCGCCAGCAAAGTCGTTGACCAATGTTGGGTTCGTATTAAAGACGTTCCTAATATACAACTTATCATTATCGTTGAAGTTGAATACAACTTTGTCGGTTACGCTGCCAGCAGAGTTCTTAACCTGCGCAGTATATTGATGAGGGGTGCCAGAGGACAGGAAAAGACCTGCTGTGCCGCTAGTGGCAGTGGTATTGTCGGCCAAGTTGCCACTCAATTCTACAACACCTTCCGAGCAATAAAAAATTGCTGCCAAAGAACCAGTGCGGAGCGTTGTCAGGGCTGAACCTGATTCAACAAGGAAAAGACCAAACGCGCCGCCGGCGGCAGAAGAGGTACCTGGGGTGCCGGTGCCCGTTTGCCATCCTGCTTCGCCTTCCGAAGATGCGTTTGTGTCTTCGATACCCGCGAGTCGCACAATTGTTGCTGGACTTCGGTTTCGTAAGTATGCCTGTGCTGCGTAAGTGCCGTATGCTGGAGCAGAGACATTAGGTCCGCTGCGCCATACGTCGCTGGTACCAGCACCGAAAATTGGATTTCCAAAGGTTTCTACAAAATCAGAAAACGAGTTAACCTGGACCGGCATCATAGCCGGGCCCTTTTCCGTCCTAGTAATGATAACTGGACCTGCGTCTCTTGGGAGTGCTGGTAGTTGCGAGTTATCAATTTCGTCTACGAAGACTCCGGGGGATACAAATTTAAACTTTCTTGCCGCCATGGTTTCTTGTTCTCCTCTCTATGCGATTATAAATTATAAAAAAATACGTCTGAGCACTTCCTGGTGCTTCTTTTCCTAATCTAAATAGTTTTTAAAATTTCTAAATGCTATTTTTTATTCTCGGTACTTGCCCCAATTGTCTGGGTGTGTCGGGTCATCCTGCATGACGACTCTCTCGCGAGGTTGCTTGAACTTGACCGCGTTTTCTCTTTCGACGATTCGCGGCTTCTCTTGGTTATTACCAGAGCCAATAAGTTTCCCCAATACCTTCAGTTCAACTGATGTCTGGTATATCCTTTCCTCTATGTCCAAGTTTGATGTATTGTTTTCTTGGTTGTAAGATGGTTCCATGAATGCCTCGTAACGGTGACCATCTTGCTTCAGAATGAAACTGTTAATTCCGCCGGTGGCGACCATGAATGGTTGACTCATTTCATTTACCTGTTGCTGATATTCTCCCCTCAGCATAATCTTATACATCGTCTTGATATATGTTGGCATTGGGATTGATTTATGGGTATAAACAATTTTCTCGTTTTTCGGTTCCACTTTGAAATTTATCTGGCCGTAGGTGCGCTTTGCATCTGCATTCTGGAAATTCTTTGTCTTATCTTGGTTCACGACTTTTGTGAGGGGGATGGAACCGCCCCTATAATCGCTATTCGGGAAAATGTTTGCTTGCAAGGCACCCTTGAAAGAGAGGTCTTTTTCGACAGCTGTCCTCTCGACAGTAATAATGGGAAAAATTAGAGCACGTGCTTTGTCGCGAAGTGCCTTGTTTGATTTGGATTGGTGCGCACGTTCGGCACTGACCCAGATAACGGGCACTTTTACCCATCCGCGATTTGTGTTCGAGAATATGTTAATTTCCTCATTTACCCAGTTATAGACGGCTGTATCGATAGTCTCCAGATTAGATGGTTCTATTATAGTAACTTTCTCTTTCTTTTCAGACATGCCTCAACTCCGCTCTATCAGGTTTGGAAATAAAATGGTGATGGATGCCACACTCCATTTTCATTAAAATAAAATTTGTTATTTTGGGCGAAGGTGCCACTGAGGGCCGGTGTGCTGCCAGAAATAATATATACAGCATATCCGTTATAGGAACCGCTGTTGTCGTGGAGTTCTTGTGCTATCGAATCAATGGCGCCCAGGGATGAACTGACCTCTTGAACTCTCGGAAATCCCAAGAACCCCCTAAGATAGTTTGTGCCGCCGGAGGAAGTGAGATTCAAGTGACCGGACTTAATTGTCAGAGATCCTGTGATGCTGGCATTGCCAGTGTGCGAACCATCCCATTCTGCCGTCACGCCGGTAATGCCGGATCCGTCTCCGTAGAAGTTGGATGCGCTTACGATTGAACCAGTTATATTCGTTGACTGAACGAGAGTGCCTGTTAGATCGCCGGTTATGTCCCCAATTACATCACCTAGGACACTCCCAGTCACACTAGTTGCCTCGACACTCGAACCAGAAACAACCTGGGTCACATAGAGCGAACCGGTGATGTTTGCATTGCCAACGTGAGATCCGTCCCATTCTGCCGTCACTCCGGTGATGCCGGATCCGTCTCCGTAGAAGTTGGATGCACTTACGATTGAACCTGTAACATTTGTTGCCTGGACTAATGTACCAGTTACATCGCCAGTTACATCGCCAAGGACGCTGCCTGTTAGATCACCAGTTACGTCGCCGGTTATGTTGCCAAGGACGCTGCCTGTTAGATCACCAGTTACATCGCCGGTTACATCGCCGGTTACGTCGCCAAGGACGCTGCCTGTTATAGTTGTTGCCTCGATACTTGAACCAGAGACAACTTGAGTCACATAGAGCGAACCGGTGATGGATGCATTGCCAACGTGAGATCCATCCCACTCTGCCGTCACGCCGGTGATGCCAGATCCGTCTCCGTAGAAATTAGATGCGCTTACGATTGAACCGGTTATGTTTGTTGCCTGCACTAGTGTGCCTGTTAGATCGCCGGTTACATCGCCGGTTACATCGCCGGTTACGTCGCCAAGGACGCTGCCTGTTAGATCGCCAGTTACATCGCCGGTTACGTTGCCAAGAACACTTCCAGTCACACTAGCTGCTTCAACGCTCGAACCAGAGACAACTTGAGTCACATAGAGCGAACCGGTGATGGATGCATTGCCAACGTGAGATCCATCCCACTCTGCCGTCACGCCGGTGATGTTAGAACCATCTCCATAAAAGTTGGATGCGCTCACAATTGAACCGGTTATGTTTGTTGCTTCAACATTTGAACCAGTTATTGTTGAACCGGAAATTGTCTGGGTCACATAGAGCGAACCGGTGATGTTTGCATTGCCAACATGAGATCCATCCCATTCGGCCGTCACGCCGGTGATGTTAGAACCATCTCCATAAAAGTTGGATGCGCTTACCACCGAACCCGTGATGGTTGCTGCTTCGATGCTCGAACCAGTTATTGTTGAACCGGAAATTGTCTGGGTCACATAAAAAGAACCGGTTATGCTAGCACTGCCATCGCGGGAGCCGTCCCACTCTGCGGAAATAATGCCTGAGTCGCCAACACTTTGCGATAGCACAACGCCGATATATTGGTATGCCGTTACCTTAAACGGAGTGCTATACCCCTGTGCTGTGACCTGAGATGAGTCGCCGATGTTCAAGATGCCTGTCTGATAATCAAAAAGCCAGTCTATGTCATCAGTCTTGTAGATTCTTGTGTCATCATCGTCGTAGAGTTCGACTTCATAATCTGAACCGTATTTGTCGCTTATGAAGTTCCTCTGTGTGACACCGCCGGAAACAAAAGTGTAACAGTCCGTTGGGTAAGTTGCATCCGCAGTGAGAGAGAAACTAGTATAAAGTTTAGCAAGACCATCGGTGACTGCCTGGGACGGATCGGAGTCCACAGTCTGTGTCCAAACCTCCCTAGCATGCATGTTGATGGTGTCAGTCCCGATCTCTTGATAAAACTTTCGCGAAGGAGAAGTGAACTCCTTGTTAATCAGGGCTTTAAAATTCTTATCTTCTTTGTCTAGTGCCATTCCTCATGTTTCCTCATCTATTAAGTTGAAAATGTTGTAGTTACTTGACTGAGAGAGTCTCCACTGGTAGTGTTTCTGAATCTCACCCACAAAACAATGTGCTCGGAGGCAGTATTTATGCCGGCAGGCAATGCCCATGTGTAAGTGTCGGACGATACATTCTCCTGTACACCAATGAAAGTTCCGCTATCGTTACCCACTTCGCGACCTAGATCGTAGATGGTAGATGCCGACTCTGTTCCAGTGACGTCTGATGCCAAAATAATTGCAACTTGAAGTTTGCCTGTGCTATCCCACTGACTGATTCCGCCGGAAAACCCATTCTTGCTGAGAACAACGGTACCGAGTTGGCGATTAGTAGTTCCTGGGTTGCACTCGCGGAAATAGTTTGAATATGTAGTGGAGGCAGAGGTGGAACCGGAATCGTGACTTGCATAGTCGCCAAACTTGCCGGCAATTAACCTGCCATTTTGGACTTGTAATTCACCGTCGCTCAATGCTGAACCGGAAGCGAATACTGAACCGGATGATTCTAAATCTGTCATACGCTGTGCTTCGTCGAGAAAATACTCAATTTGACTATTGCTATCTTGACCCGATTGTGCCGATGCATAGGAGTTTATTCTCTTGTCGCCTAAAGTGACCCCAGATGTTACAGCAGACTTATTTGGTTTACTTAGGGATACGGTTGCGGATGCTAGCGATTGTGCGGAACTCTCGTTCGGACTCACGCTTACCTCCAGATCCCCTTCAAGGGACGCTGAGAGCGTATCTGTGTGAGATGGGTTAGTTCTGTTAACCGTAGCTGTGTTTGTATACAAGGAAGTAACAGATGCCTGGTTGCCTGTCGTGTACACCGGGTTGTAAAGATCTTCTGCATCAAAATCGATCTGGAATGTTGCCTCTTTGTAGTGTGAAATCCCACTCAAATAACTGTATGTAACAGATGACGATTGCAGTAGCGATGGAGCAACGAGAAAACTAGGTGATGGGAAAGCAGTATTGTCGCCGGCATAGAAGAGTTGGTATTCGCCCGTCTCGCCGGCACCGTCTGTGGCATTTATTTTGTAGCGAACAGAACCGGTCTGTGAAATTGTATCCGATATTCTTGCATTTGCTTTTGCCCAGAATGTATTGTATTCGTCCAGATCGTTCAGGTTGATAATCCCTGTAGTTCCAGTACCATCAACGTATGCCCTAGAACTGGCGGCAGTGATGTCGTCAGAACCGTAAGCACGGGAACCGGTCACACTCCCTTCGAGGGTGCCGCCATCTAGATCGCTCTTCTTGCCGGCACGGAACCGCGTACTAGTGTCTGCGGTTGCTAGCGTCACGGTTGTGGCAGCGGTGATGGCCTCGGTATCGTGGGCAGAAGCAGAAACATACCATAGGTTGCTCTCCAAACCGGCGGCAATCTTTGCGGTAAAGGTCGAGGGACTGGTTTTTGTTAAGGTCGTGGAAGTAAGTAGACCTGCTTTTGCTGGTGCTAAGTCTAGAAATGCTTCGCTGATATCGTCGATTGCGTCAGAGATCAGGGTGCCAGAAGTAAAGGTATCAAAAAAACCATCTGCGTATGAAGCATCTGTCGGAGTACCAATCCCTATTTCATCGCCAGTCTGCGAAATATCGCCTGGGGCCCAGTTGCTGCCGTCATATTTCAAGACCTGATCTGACGAAGGGGAATCCGTGCTGGAACTTACGTCTGCCATAGCTGAGAGGCCCGATGTGGCAAACTCCACATTGCCAGACATTTGCACCAGCGCGCTGCCTGAACCTATTGTGGCGGTACCGTCATCAACAAATTCATGAACTACCTCGGTGCCACTGCCTGAAAATACTGCTATACCTCTTCCTGTCATTGTTGTTTAGCTCCTCTTGTAGAATGGACTTGGATACCATACTCCGTTTTCGCAAAAATACCATTTGTTGGCGATCTTAAATTCGCCAACAGGGGTGGCACCCGTCTCTGTTAAGTAGAATTGATATCCGTTATAATCCCCTGCGTTATCGGCAAAAGTTTCTAGGGTGCTGTGGTCTAATGAACTCGGATCGAGACCAGACAAAGTTGGTACACAATAGTTGCAGGAACTTGTTGGTAAAGAACCGGATCCGGATCCTGAAATGATATTATTAATGTACACTTCTTGAGCAATCTGATATTTTTCTATAGAAACGGTTGGCAATGCCGTCTGTTCGAAAACACCATCGCGAGCACGGATGCATTTTGCGGCAATCTCCATCTTGTGACTAGTTTGCCCGAACAGTTCTCTGGGTTGGCCAAGGGAAACTATTTCGTAAAATAAATTGCCGTATAATACAAAGTCTCCCTCTTGGACTTGTACATTCTGATCTTCTGTTAATCTTCTTTTGTGAAAGTTGACAGTAATACTTGATTTTCGATCAATTCCGTAACCATCTGTATTCGTGGTCTCGGCGCCTTCCCATGTTATTAGGGCATTTATCCTAATGGGGGGGAGAAAACTTTTATTTATTGCCTCGCCATACAGATGGTGATAGTTCGTATGCTCAATGCTTACGGGATAATAGAAGATCCCTTGCCCGATGACGCGCTCAATGAGTTCATCGTTGACTTGTTTTACAAGATCTCGTTCTTTTTCCCCCAAGAACATCGGAGGAGGAGGATTAGCCGGTTGCTTCCAAGTGATATCGTCTGCCATCAGTCACAGTGTCTCCTATCCGGTAAAAATCGTCATTGGAATTTTTGCTTGTAAATTTTGGGTAGATTCCATAACCTGGGCATCAGTCTCAACCAACTTATCATAGGTCAATTCATCGAGGATAGTCTTGAGTTCATCTCGCAAAGCACTTTGTTCTTCTTTTGCTTGCGTTAAGAGGGAGTCACCGTTGAGAGTTACGGAATCTCCTGGGATTGGTATGGTCGCGAATTTGTTTCTTACAAGACCTAGAGTTTCCTTACTCAGCGCAAGGGCAAACCTTCGGATCCACTGTTTACCTATCGAGTTAATATTCCCATAGGGAATGTTTGCGAACGGCAAAGTGTTCATGTTGTTGATGCCAGTGACACCAGTATCTTTTCCTGGTGTGCTTAAGATCGTATCGGTATCGACTGTAAACTCAAACCAGATCTTCGTTACCCAGGAGGTATCTGGAGTGGGGTATAATCTTACCTTGTTGTTTCTAATCTCGTAAGAATAGTGAGAGGTTCTCGTATATAGGGCATCTTCATATGCCATCGATTGGAGTTTGTTTTGCCAGGTTGGGATAACCTGGAATGTGCTGGAGTCAGAATACTGACCATAAGTGGAAAGGTTTCCGATAGTATTGATACCACCATAATAACCGTAAAATCTCCACATTGCACGAGGCGATTTATAATATACTTTCTCAATTCTCACTTTCTTTGTTGAATCAATGCCGGCATATGGCACTCCGCCGTTGGCCGCGCTGGAAGAGATGATACTTTGGAGATCGTAGTCTTGGACGCTGCTCGTTATGTTGATCGATGCAGAGTAGAACGTCTTGTTTCCACCCACCTGGGCGCGCTCAGATGCCGCACTAGCGAATGTGCTAGCATACCCCAAGTCGTAGGTGGGATATCTTAATTCTGCCCCTGTGCCGCTTAGGTTCGTCTTCAGGACTCCACTTTCAAGTTCTCCATCGTTATCAAATGTTCCCGTCGTCTGTCCGAGAAGATTTGACATCACATTCTTTCCCTGGTGGAGGTTGATAATATAGGAGTATTCTAAGACTGCTTCTTCGTAGGCAGCATAGACGTTGTTTGCCGTTATTTCTATGTCGAGGACATCGCCACCTAATTTTCTGTAGGTATAGGAAACCTGATCTGCGGCGCCGGATACGAATGCCGAACCTGAATAAATCCCAAATGGCAAAGAACCTGTAACATCTCCGGCGGTGCCAGTTGCTGGCAGCACAATCGCACTAGTAGTTGAAGATGGATTCAGAGTAGGTACTGACACTTTTTTCCCTCCATGGATTACTGCATTTATAAGTAGTTTGAAGACATAAGAAAAGAGCCCTGGGCGGACTCTTATCTTAAAAGGCAACTTTTGGCTCCGCAGGATAGGCTCGAACTACCGACGAGGTGGTTAACAGCCACCCGCTCTACCAACTGAGCTACTGCGGATCAAAAGAAAAGAGTCCCCCGAAGGAGACTCAATTCTTTAATCGGTCGTGGTCTGCATATTAACCGAGCATGTCGGTTACTACAACCAACCCATACATGTCTGGGCGTACCATCTTCTTCGCATAGCGGGTCATGACCCCCTTGCGTGGTACGAAATCTTCCGTACCAAAGATGGTTGGTGTGGTTTGTAGAGGCACATAAGGTGCGTACACATATCCACTTTCAAGGAAAGAATTTCCTTTGCGTCCAACTAGGATGACATTTCGTGGGAAATAGGGGTCAACAAAGACATCCCATTTCTTCGAAATGCTACCAACATTAACGGCACCTGCTGAACCGGTGTCGTCATCGTGCGTTACATTCGCTTTAAAACCAGCGGTAAACTCAAGGATGTTAGCAGCTTCTGGTCCGCAAACCAAGAAGTTAGCTCCACCCCGTAATGTTTTACGATGGATTTGAGCGGAAACGTCGTTAATCGTTTCAAGAAGGGTTTCATACCATTCCGAAACAGTGCCCGTGAAGTCGGCGCCAAGGAGGTCCTCGTTCGCGGATGCACTAATAGGCGCGCCAGTATCTCGATTCAGGAATTTACCTGGGCGTCGAGACCAATATTGTTTTCCGGCCGTGGCACCCTTGATGAGATCTTCCAAGATTTCTTGGTCGATTTCAAGAGCGATTTGTTCGGAAAGGATGCTGGTGAGTTCGACTTCGGCATCCAAGTTATGGTATGCGTTTAAGTCTTGTCCCAACTCTGGGGTCCATTTTGCTTTCAACTTCTTGGTTTGTGCTGTCACTGCAACACTGTCAACCTTGATGTCGATTTCCGGAATGTTTGCATTTCCTTCCAGTCCCCAAGCATCGCGACCAACAACAGAACCAATTGCTCCACCAGTGGTGAAATCATCAGTTTGTGCATAACTGGCCGTGACCGTAGTAGATGCTGAACCGTCGCCGCCTGGGTTGAGGGTGCCGGCGTTTTCAGAACCGCTAGCAGCAATCACAACAAGCAAATTGGTGTGAGGTGCTGTGCCACTTAATTGAGTCAAACGACGTGCTTGGCGGCCTTCTGCCAGATCGGCGTTGCGAATTGTCACCGTCACCAAATCTTCTCGATTCAATTGATCGAAAGAAGCGATTGGCAGGGTGCCAACATAGACAGCAGAACCCGATGCGAGATCAGGATCGTGACGCACAAGTTTGTCAATATCCTCATTGCCCGTGCCAACCGTACCAGAAGTAACGCCCGTGAGGGTGAAACCGTTTGAACCGGTGGGGGATGCATAACCATTGTTCAGGTTGTAAAATCCCTTCTCGGCATCGCCGCCGGTAAGTGATACACCGCCTGTGATTTCGCTAGCAAGACGACCACCGCCATAGACGGAATCATCAGCTTCATCGCCCAAGCGAGCACCTTCCTTGGAGAAATCCAAGAAGAAGATGAGACCACTGGGGAGACTCATGGGTTGTACAGATACCAAATCATTAGCGATTAGTCCTGCGAATACTCGGCGAACGATTGGGAATGCAACTGCTGCGAAACCTTCTACGTCACCTGCGTTCATGGACGATGACTCACGGAGAAGTTCCTTTGCTTGGTTCTCCAATAAGCATGCCATGCTGTTTTTCTTTGCCTCGGTGGCGATTCCTTCTAAAAGACCGGTCTTCTCCCATTTCTCAACGAGAGCATGACTGTCTCTTTGAAGATCTCGCTCAACGATGCCTTCTGTAAGTTTTTCTAAGATAGACATTATATTTTTTCTCCTTAAATGATTGCTTAAATGCCTGCAAGTTTCTTCATCCTATCGATGTAAGGATCCTTGCTTGTTTTATTTTCTGTTCGTTTTAACATCGTAGTACGATTATTTGTCACAACTTCGCTTAGTGATTTCGGTTTGTCTCCTGAAGACGAACCCACTGTGCTTTGAAGGGTTTCAAAAATTGCCTTCGCTGTCTCAACAGAATCAGCATCACCAATAGCTTCGACAATCTTATTTTTTTGTCGCTCATTCAAGGAGGTGCTACCAAGAATTTGATTCGTATAGACCAATTTAGCATTAGAGAGATTGACACTCTCCAATGTATGTGATAATTTTTCTAAGAGAGTTCTGAAGTTCTTATTTTGATCCACCAACTTCTCTTTGTTTTCTTTTAGAGACTTATTCTCTTTTAAGATCTTTTCTTGTTTTTGTTTTAATTCTTTATTCTCTTTTAAAACTTTCGATTTCTGCTTGGAAAGGACTTTGCTTTCTGAGAGCATCTCTCCAACGGCAGTGGCGATCTTTTGTTCCACTGGTGCTGGGGTCTCTTGTTCTGCAACTTCTTCCACTTTCTGCTCTGCCTGTTCCTCTACCTGCTCCTCCTCGAAGAGTGCTGATAGGTCAATCTCTTCATCGACGACTTCTTCTGTCACTGCCTCTGTCGCTTCTTCGGCCTCTCGGAGCGGCATGTCGTCTGCGGGTTCAACACCCACATCGGCGATGGCAACATCTTCCGCATCGGTGTCCGAACCCCGCCTCTTCATTAAGACCTGCAAATCGTCGAAGTCAATCTCGATTACCTCTTCCTCATCGGGGCAAGGGCATAGTTTCTCGCCGTCTGTTGCTGCCATTGGGATCTCATCCTCGATACCGGCAATATCTGGCATCACTTCGTCAGGAGTCGGATGGGGAAATGCTTCCTCCTCGTCATCTTGCTCAAGCATATTATCGACTGCTTCGCGAATCTGTCTCGAATATTTCTCGACGACTGCTGACTCAGCATTTTTAAGGGCAACTTCCTTCAGTGCTTCTGCATCTATAATCGCCTGTTGTAACATTTTATTAGACATGCTAGTATCTCCATAGTAGAAAAGGTATTTCTCCCAGATAAATAGTAATAAATTTCCCCAAATCTCCCTCTATCGCCCGTAAAAAGCAATAGTTGGTAAATTTTAACATATAATGGGAAATAATTTTATATAAATCTTTTATTATTCTGTCGAAGAACCAGTCACAGACTCGATTAAGGTCGCTGGAATGTCGATTTTCACCGCAACGGAAGAATCACTCTCTGTTGCCTTCTCTTCCTTTTTTTCTTTCTTCTTTTCTTTTGCTCTCGGATCTTTCTTTTTCTGGGACTTGCGGTTGCCGTATGCTTTCACTGCCAAACCCTCTTCAACCAACACTTCATTCACGTTCATCCCATCCTGATAGATTGTCCCTATTATTCTACCATACTTTCCGGTTCTGTCTTTCACTGTCTGGAGGACAATCTCTTTTCCTAAGATAAGTTCGCGCAATCTATCTCTCGCCTTGAGTGCAGATTCCTTATCGTCGCTTCTTATTTCGGCCGTGTCTATTCCGGATAGGCGAATAGTCTTATTCTTCAATACTGTGCCAAAACCAAGGTCAATGTCTGCCCTACAGGTGTCTCCATCATATACAGAAACAACCTTTGCTTTGTAAAGATAACTGACGCTCTTTCTCATGCTCATAAATAGTAAAGGACAATGGCATGTGTCTCAAAAAAGAGTTGATCTTAAAAAAAACCCAGCACTATCCACCTGGGACAATGCTGGGTAAAACTTATTACAAAGTCTTTATTTTTTAACTATTACCACTAATAACTATTAGCTATTAAATGGGGATGGGAACCAGTCTCCGTTCTCGCAGAAGTACCACTTGTTCGGATTATCAAAGTAGAATGCCGCAGCACCCGTGAGCCCGGTATTGGCACCGACATAAACCATCGCACCATTGTAACTCGATGGATCGTCAGCCATGGTCTCAAGTTGGGTGGCATCTGTGCCTGCTATGGCAGCATCAAAAGTTGCCATCTTGAGGTGTCCATTAACGGAGACAGAATCGGTGTTATTGGTACCAAGTGTGGAGTCACCTGCAACGTCTAGGTCACCGTTCATGTCAGCATTACCTGTAACCGTGATAGTGGTGTCAAATGTTGCTGCTTCATCAACGGAAAGAGTTCCGCGAATGTCAGTCAATACGCCAGTTGCCGCAATACTGGTTGCGCCTGCAACGTCTAGGTCACCGTTCATGTCAGCATTACCTGTAACCGTGATAGTGGTGTCAAATGTTGCTGCTTCATCAACGGAAAGAGTTCCGCGAATGTCAGTCAATACGCCAGTTGCCGCA